>Ga0208584_1000033_pt1 | contig 19557 bp, 24 predicted proteins | sample NGESurdeep072012_4_FD_184460 | JGI IMG/M metagenome (GOLD analysis project Ga0208584, IMG submission 184460) | Arctic peat soil microbial communities from Barrow, Alaska - NGEE Surface sample 415-1 deep-072012 (SPAdes) | ecosystem: Environmental > Terrestrial > Soil > Wetlands > Peat ...
AATGGAAATAATTTAAGGACAAGAGAGGTAATCGCCGGGTTGCAAATATGGCAATAGAGAAATATGTTGGCACTTTAGATCCTGGAAATGCCTTCCGGGATTGGCTTATGCAGGTCTTGGGCGAGAGAGTAGGTGACCGGAATTGCAGGGTTCTTGTCTACAGGATCAATCCTGCTTCGCATACCGTCTGTCGATACGAGTTTCCCAAGCAGGGATTCAGTGTAGTGGCCAAATTCTATGCGGAGCCGACAGGTTGGATGAGGGAGTACGATCCATTTCAGGCCATGGAAAACGAGTTCAATACCCTTAAAAAGATCGAGCCGATTGTAGACATCCCCCGGCCCCTGGCCATCCACAGGGACTTCCATTGCGCCCTGCTAACGGAACATATTCGGGGCAGATCTTTCTACAAATATATGAATGATATAAATAAAGAAGGCCAGCTATATGATAAGCTCACTGCTATTGCCCGTGCGCAGAGAAGGCTGCACGATCAGACAAAATCCGAATATAGAAAAGATTGGGTATTCGCAAGGTATCACAGAGTTCTGGATCATCTCATGCTGGATATAAAAACCAGGACGGAATACAACAGCTGGCTAGGCGCATGGTGGTACAGCCCGCTTCTGGACCTAAAGTATGGCTGCAGGATTCATGGCGACCCCAACCCTCTGAACTATCTGTTCAATCACCACAGGGTCTATATGCTGGACTTCGAGAGCTCAATGGAGCATGCAAATTTTATGCACGACCTGGGGATAGTTGCCGCCGAGCTCAAGAATCATTTTGCCATTTACCGAGGGGATGCAAGGAGGGCAGAGCCCTACATCGGCCACTTTATCTGGCAATACAGCCGCAACGAACCGGAGTTTCATGCCATCACTCGCGCCCTGCCATTCTTTATCAGCTTGGGGCTGCTGAGGATGGCCAGGATGAAGCTCGGGCCGGATCATAGGAGCTTTGTATTTCGAGAGTCGAAGGCCTGTTTGGAAAGCTTGGAAAGCCTGGAGAGATAGCTCTAAACCGTCACCACCCTCGCTTCATCTTCTCCTCAGTCTTATGTGCAAACGGTCCGAGTAGTTGACGCATAGCCTCAATGCCAGATCCCAGGCTTCTCTGGCGCCCCGCATATCCTGATCGGTGCCATATGCCATTATCCAGACTCTTTCCCTATTCAGATCGGAAACCAGCTCCTCCAACTGTTCGGAAGTCCAGCACCATGCAGCCGTTCCCAATACAAATTTTAGGTGAACATTCGCCTTTTCGGTCCAGTAGTCGAGATGGAAATTTGATCCTCGTTTAGGGCTCACCACCGCATAGTGAATTTTTTCCAGGATTGCCGCGTCAATGGGATTGGTGCCGTTGGTCTCGATGTGAATCTCCATACCTTTGCTATGCAGCGCAGCGATCAGCTCCGAGAGTTCGGCCATCTGCAGCGTAGGCTCTCCTCCTGTGATGACCACCCTCGGTCCCAGAAGCTTGATCTCCTCCAACAGAGCGGACAATGCGATAATACGGGTAGGCTCTTTATCTGTGTCACATCCCTCACACCTGAGGTTGCAGTCTGCCAGCCGAACGAAGGTTGCCGGCCTTCCCGTGGCCGGTCCCTCGCCCTGCATGGAGTAAAAGATCTCGATCAGTCGCATTTTTTCATATCCCAATAAGCGCATGATAATTTGATAATTTGATCCCCAATCTCTGGCCCTTCGCCATTTTCATGCGGCGAACATAGAGGCATTTTCTCAGTTCTTGAATTTAATAGCATCTCTCCATTCCGTGAGAGAATCCAGAGATCGGATACACCTATTGGAGACATGTTCGAGTCCGTTTTGCAGGGGGGAGGCAAGCAATGATATTAAATATTAAAATAGATATATTTTTTCTAATTTGAGACAAACCAAAAAATATATAAATCAATAATGTTCATTATTTAATGTTGTAGTAAAAGAATTTATATGGAGTTGAGGGTGCTTGATAAAGATTGGAATTGAGGTAAGTCGCAGAAATCTGCATTGCGACCTCATCGAGAACCCGGGCAGATACTTCTTCATTCAGGAGGAAGGCTGCAGGACCTATCTATGCATTCAAACCTGCGACTCTCAGGGCGAAGACACATTAGCGCATAACATAGATGTTCTCGTCCCGAACGAAAAAGGAAATCTCTATTCCATTTTCGAAGAGGTTCTTGAAGAGATTAACAACGACATCTCTATAGAACGTCAAGAGTGGAATAGACATTCACTCTCTGGAAATAGATATCCAATCTCATCTCAACTGGTACAGATGCTACAGATGCTTTCCATAATGCCTGATTTTGTGGATTGGATAATCTCATCTATCTTGACCAATGGAAGGAATTTAGTCCTTTATCCCAATGAAGACATTGACGAACTCGCACCGGAATTTCGTTAGACCAGGTTCCCCAATTTTTGACGCCCCATAAGTCGATCTTGCCGAATTGATCCGAATATTTCATAAATACAAAATCTTGCAGAGGCCCGAAAATGAGTTATAGTTCGGCAATTAGCCATCCTCTTAATCTGCTGAAAGATTTGCTCGAAATGAAGCATAATCAAGATCTCACATTTATTTCCAAAAAATGTCAAAATGGGGTAGTAGCAAATGCTCATAAAAGATATGGCAAAATGCCGGTATTTCAAAGCTTTAGACAGCACAAATCTCTGCGAGCTTCTTCATCCTGGTCGCGAAATGTTAGACATTCCTTACAGCATCGCTCATGCCATACTGGAGCCTGGAGAAGCATCTCTTCCCCACCGGCTTAAAACCTCCTCCGAGGTTTATTTCATTCTGGAGGGAGAGGGCGAGATGCACATCGACTCCGAACAGGCAGAGGTCAGCACAGGCCAGGCCGTCCTTATCCCGCCCGGCTCCTGGCAACACATCCGCAACACTGGGAAGGTGGATCTGAAATTCCTTTGCATAGTTCATCCCATGTGGCAGGCAGAGGATGAGGAGGTGCTCACGAGCTCTATCAAAACCTGTGCTTCTGAACCATGATTTGCTCCTCTTTAGCGAAAGCTATTACTGCCCTGTCATCCCTATGAAAGAGGTCCGGGAAAAAACTTGAGTTCATATCCGGGTACCCGGGAATAATGGAGTTGCAGTAAATTGGGAAAAAAAGTAAAAGCAGCGAATGATGCCATAATGACCGGCATACTCGTTACCAGGTTCCAAATGGGGCAGATCGATGTAAATGATCTGGAGAAGATGGTGATAGATACATCCAAGACAGAGAGGTCATCGGCTGCAAGGAAGGTGCTGGCGGGAATTAGAGATATGCCCTCACTTCCCTAAAGTCATAATATATTTTTACAGTCCTTCGATCGTTAGGTCAAACAATCATTGATTATCTTCGATCACTATGTACTCGTCGATGTCAATGATTCGATCCGCCTGTCTCTTTTTATTTTCATTTTGGCGGCCTCCATTGGCTTTTAAGATATCGAGCAGAAGCGCGCCCAAGCCCGAAAATGCCGCCAGCTCGAGAATCCGACTGCGTCTTGTCAATTTCAAGAGCACCAAGCCAAACGCTCCCTTGAGCAGGGTCTGGAGGAGATTGGGTCGACTGCCAGATGCGGGCTTCATCAAGCCGGATATAAACGCAATTATTCTCGAGCTCGTCGATGGTTGCAGGATATAATTCACCGACCTGGTCACCCCGGATAAAAATGCATTTCTAACTGTACTGTTAAGGAGAACTGCGCCAATTGCGGCTTTCATTAATCCTATCAGCGTTCCCATTGTGTTTAGGTCTTTCTCTGTGCATCGATATATTATTATCTCTTCTTCATTGGAAGCCCGGCCGCATTCAATTCATGAATTATCCACAAATCGATGCTGCTCGTCAACGATGCAGCAATAGTCATCCCTGATTGACTTCGAATTCACTTATCCGGCCCAAACTTCTCCGGCCAGAGCATTCTCTCCAGGCAGCGCTGTTTGATCATCTCTTCCGTTTCTTCAACAGTGATGCCAAAGACCTCCGCCAGGATCTCTTTGGCCGCATGGAGCTCCACCTCAATCGAATCTTTGCCGCCAATTCGCGAACCTTTGCCGGGCAAAATGGGGTGCCTTTTGACTTTACCCAGATTGTCGAGTAGCACTGCCATACTGGAATTATTCTGCCTGAAAATTTAAGTACTTTGCTCTTGAAAGGCCTTCGGATTTGAGCAATAATGGACTTGACGGGATTCGAACCCGTGGCCTCCGCCTTGCGAAGGCGGCGATCTACCGCTGATCTACAAGCCCGAAAATTGTTATTTATTAAAACAATAGAGTGGTTTAGAGGAGTCCGACCTCTTCCACTTCTACAGATTCCACACCAGCGAGCTTGCGGACGGATTCTTCTATCTCATCCGGGCTGTGGCCGCCCTTGTCATCCATAATGGTGACAACGATCAGGGCCTTCAAGCCAAACGCTATGGGCATCTCTTCGATCGCATGCATCCTGGCAAAGCTGGGAACTACTTTCTTGATCTCTTCTGCCAGCTTGCTCAGATCTATATCCGTGCTCTCTGGCATAACCTTCATTCTTACTGCAGCGTCTCCCATCCAATCTTACCTCACGGTCCTGTGAAGCCGCAGGCTTTGCAGGAATAGACGTTGCTCTGTTTTTTACATCGGTTGCATCTGGCAATCACGGTTCCGCAGCTTGGGCAGGGAAACCTCGTTCCACCCACGCCGGTCAGCGTAATGCCACATGATATGCATTTCTCTGGCAGTTCTTCCTTCATGTTATCTCCCTCCTGATTGATGTATTTCCATGTATAAACCTTCCTATTGACCCTTGATGACCGTGCCGCCTTTTCCCTTCTTCAAAGACATAGCGAATCTCTCCGGATCGGTGCCATTCATTACCCAGACGCAACTCTCTTTGAGGCGACCACATAGAAGGCTCAGGGTACCCTGATCGATACAGCTCTCAAATCCAAGCAATGAACTTGAAGATACCTCTTCAACTACCTTTCCATCCAGTATCACGCCATCCACGTCAGTGGCCTTTATGAGTGGGGCAGAAAGCCGGGAGGCCACAAGCATTGCCACTGAGTCTGATGTATAGTCCCAGTTGTGCTCCAGGCCAAAGTCATCTTTTTGCAGAGCCTGGTAAGGCAAGAGAATCTCTACTTTTGGAGTGCCCAGTGGGCAGCGAATTTCTCGAGCGAGACGGGCTCCGGTTCCATCTGCCAGAAAATAGGCGTACTGCTCCATGGCCAGGATTGCCATCCAGTGCGCGGCCTCCTGGCTGAGGTCCCCGCGGGAGAAGATCTCGCGCACCAGATCTGCCATTGGCCCTCCACCAGGGACCACCAGGAAGCTATACACCTCCTCCTCCGCGAGGGCCGCGAGGGTGCGCATGAGCTCCTTGGCTACTGGCATTAGGCTTCCTCCCAGCTTAAGCACATAAAAGGACATGGACGGATGTATCAGCCTATGGTATTTTTAACTTCTTCATGGACTTATAGTAATCTGCAGGCTGCTAATTTATATTAAAAATATTGGAGAAGAACTCTGTAGATAGCAATATCTTCCATAAAAAGATAGCGAAAGGCCGATTGGATGTAGGGTAGGGAGGGATCTTTGATAATCGACCTTTGCCGTATGTCCATCCGACTTTAGTCGTAGATAAGGCTTTTGGTTGTGGTAAACGATTGGGCATAAATGAGAAAATGTTGAAGGCAATAATGGGATAATGATTGTGGTGAAGAATGAGATAAAGACGCCCCTCCTGGCGGTTGACGCCGTAATACTATTCCAGAAGGGGATTGTGCTTATAAGGAGAGATAACCCCCCTTACCAGGGTTGCTTTGCCCTACCGGGTGGATTTGTGGAGATAGGCGAGACTGTAGAAGACGCCGCTCTGAGGGAGGCCCGTGAGGAGACCGGCCTTGCCATCGATTTATTGGGACTGGTCGGCATCTATTCAGATCCCGGCCGCGACCCCAGAGGCCATGTGGTCTCAGCCGCCTATCTCTCCAGAGGTATGGGCGTGCTTGTATCCGGATCAGATGCCAGATCTGCCGAGGTCGTTCCTCTCGACAATTTGCCAGAGCTTGCCTTTGATCACGACAAAATAGTCGGAGATGCGCTTCTCCTGGCGGAACGCTTGGGCGGCATGCATCAAATTAAAGTAGAGTGATCGAAGTTAGCTCTTCGATGGAAGAGATCAGAGAGCTCATCGAGAAATACGCGCTGCAGAACGCGGTGAAGTACAAGGCCGCCCCCAATTCCGGGGCGGTTATGGGCAAACTCATGGGCGAGCACCCGGAGCTGCGCGCCCGGGCCAAAGAGGTATCGCCCCTGGTGAATGAGGTTCTGGCCGAGGTGGAGAGGACCAGCCTTGAGGAGTGGCAGAAGAGGCTGGAAGCCATTGCCCCCGAACTTCTGGTGCAGCTCTCGGAACGAAAAGAGCCTGACAAGGGTCTTCCGGAACTGGAAGGAGCAGAAAAAGGCGTTGTGATGCGCTTTGCACCTAACCCCAACGGGCCGCCGACCCTTGGCAGCGCGCGAGGCATCATCGTCAACTCCGAGTATGTCAAAAAGTATGGCGGGAAGTTCATCATCCGCTTTGATGATACCGATCCCGTGAAGAAGCGGCCCATGCCGGAGGCCTACGGCTGGTATCTGGAGGACTGTACATGGTTGGGCGCCAAGCCCGATCAGGTGATCACAGCCAGCGAGAGGATAGACCTGTACTATCCCATCGCAGAGGAGCTGATTCGCCGGGGCGGGGCGTACGTTTGCGGCTGTGCGCAGGCGGTCTTCAAGGAGCATAAGGACAAGGGCATTGAGTGCGAGCACAGAAGTCAAACCGTAGAGCAGAACCTGCTGCTCTGGAGCCAAATGCTGGATGGCACATTGGCCGAGGGCGAAGCCGTCCTGCGGGTCAAGACCGATATGCACCACAAAGACCCTGCCATACGCGACTGGCCTGCTTTTCGCATTGTCACCGCCTCTCACCCCCTCGTGGGAACAAAGTATCGTGTCTGGCCGCTGCTCGACTTCGAGTCGGCTGTGGAGGACCATCTGCTCGGGACGACCCACATCATTCGGGGCAAGGATCTGACCGATAGCGGAACCCGGCAGAGGTACTTCTATTTGTATCTGGGCTGGGAGTACCCGCACGTCATCCACTGGGGCCGGATCAAGATCCATCAGTTCGGATCCTTCAGCACCAGCAAGCTGAGAAAGGCCATCGAGGCAGGTGAGTATACGGGCTGGGATGACCCCCGAGTGCCTACAGTGCGGGCCATGCGCTGCCGGGGCATCCGGCCCGAAGCGCTGCGAAAATTCATGATCGACCTGGGCGTGGGCGAGACAGACATCAGCATCAGCATGGACTCCATCTATGCCGAGAACAGGAAACTGATCGACCCTGAGGCCAACCGCCGCTTCTTCGTCTGGGACCCTGTGGCCCTGGAGATTGAGGGCGATGTGCCCGCCCTTGCAAGGGCACCGTTGCATCCCACCGCAGATCGGGGCTTCCGGGAGATTCCCGCCGGGAACTGTCTGTTCATCTGCAGGAGCGATCTGGAAGCCTTCAAGGTGGGGGATAATGTTCGTCTCAAGGATCTGTGTAACGTTGAGATAACGAGCCTGGAGCCGGCGAAGGCGCGATTCCTGGGCAAGGATATGGGCAAGAGGACCAAGATCATCCACTGGGCGCCTTTGGATGGGGTGAAGGTGCGAGTGATGAAACCGGACGGCATCGATGAAGGTATTGGCGAGGCCGGAATTGCCGAGGAGCTGGGCAAAATTGTGCAGTTCGAGCGCTACGGGTTCGTGCGCATCAATTTTCTGGGCAAGCCGATAGTGGCGTACTTTGCACATCGGTAAAGGATTCACGAGAAATTCATTTGCTGCAGAGCTCCTGTCAAAAAAGCCAACAGCGCCACTGCCATTCCCTTTTTTATCGCCTTCTGGGATCCGGCCGCATCTCCTTTAGAGATCTTTAGCACGGACAGCAGGAAGAACAGATCCGCCACCGCTACTATGGCCAGATACAATCTACCAAAGGGAGCGAAGTAGCTCAAGGCCACAGCCGCAATGGCAAAGCCCGCCGCCAGCCCCGCAGAAAGCCGCTCGCCTGCCAAAATCGGCAGCGTTTTGGCTCCGCCCTGCCGGTCGCCTGCCATATCCTCGATATCTTTCGCGATCTCCCGGCTCATGCTGGCCAGAAAGGATAGCCAGAAGGGAACCTGGTTGGCCAAAAGGCCCGCAGGCCCGGCGGCCGCGCCCCCAAATAGGAAGGTCGAGCCGGTCAGAAATGCGACGGATGCGTTTCCTGCCAGGGGCGTGGCTTTGAGGTCGCGGGCATAAAAGAAGAGGAGAACAGAGTTGAAGGCAGCCACAGCGAAGCATATCTGGTTCACCAGGCCCGCCAGGATGCAGCCCAATGCGAATAGCGCCAGAGAATAGCGGAAAGCTGCATTCGGCAGGATTCGGCCGCTGGGAATGGGCCTCTGGGGTCTATTTATGGCATCGATCTCTCGATCATAGTAATCGTCGATGGCGTTTCCGGCACCTGTAATAAGGAATACTGCAAAGAAAATAAGCAAACCAGCTTTCGGGTCCGAGCCGCCTGCGACGGCCAGACCAATAACAACTGCCACCCCTGCCATTATGCAATTAAACGGGCGCAAAATCTCCCAGAATGCCTTCAATGCCACTGCCCCTGCGGCCTCTAGCCGGATATGCCGCGTACCAGATAGAGCAGATAGATCTCAGTTAAGTAGCTATCGATATGGTTCAACTGTGCCCCGGCGGGAACGAACTCCTCTGATGCGGCAGCGGCGGCTCTGTGGACGAGCTTTAGCAGATAGGTGCTGCTGGCAGGAACCTTCTCTCTGTAGATGAGGCCAGAGCTCTGCATCCTTGTTACCACCTTCGAGCATTTGCTACTGTCGATGCGTAAAAGCCGCGCAGATCCGACTGAAAGACGCCATCCGATCGTGAGCCTATGAGAACAAGGGCCTTCTCCTGCAGGATGGAGATGCTATTTGTCGGGACGTACTCTGACTTTTCTGGCATTGCAATCACGGACCACTATTAGAACTTAATTCATTTTGATATACTGTATTGAATTTTCATAGTATAAATCATTTTTGTTTCTAGACAGCTTATTGTCTTAAAATAATTGAAAAACATTCTGAATTCAAGCTAAATTCTCTCAACATAGATTTATATTCAAATATTTTATGAAATATTCGACCGGCTCCTAACAGAACTGGCCACGACAGGGAGAAAAATTATTGAAAGTATACGGTTCATCTCTATTTAATGTGGACAAGGCAGCGATTCGATTTCATCTGATCTTTTATTTGCTTTGTTCGTCTGCAGTTAATATTCGTAGCGCGATAATTAAACCCTGGGGTTACGGAATAAAACCGCAGAGTCGCAGAGCGCACGGAGGACGAACGAACGGAGACGACTATTTGCTCAGAAGTAACTATTCTCTTCTTTTCAAGTGCTGGTGATAAGGTAAATTCCACGTCTCTCTGAACTCTGCGTCTCTGCGGTTAATATTCGTAGCTGGATAATTAAACTAGAGGGATTTAATTATCGCAAGCCACTCCCACTAAACCTAGAGGCGAGAGCGACACAGAGATTCAGAACCCAGTCATTCTTGGCGGAGTCTCTATTCCATCTTTTGGGAGGGGGAATTGAGCCCGAATCTCCCGGCCTCGCAGCATCGGCAAATCCAGCTCCTCAAGAATTCCAACAATTTTCTTCCGATCCTCGGATCTTAGGGATTTGCGATCAAGATAGGCGTAGGTCGCGCCCGATTTGCGGCGCGCGTCATCCACAACATCCCGGTTTAATTCCGCAACTTGATAATTGGAGAAGAGATGCCCAAAAGCGATTGCAGAGCCGAAGATTAGCTCTGTCTGCCTCTGCACGTAATGCCCTCCGCCAAAGCCCAGGAACACAGGGAGCTCTTCCGGCTGCAGGGCCATAATTGCCCTGGCCACCGCCGCTCCCGCCCCTTTATCGCACCATTGCTCTTTGGTGCTGCCGATCTCGGCAAAAAAGCATGGAGTTTTCATATCCACCGGGCCGTGATGAGTGGCTTCGGCGGAAACAATGTAGCCCGGCGGAGCTAAAGCTGCAATGTTTTGCAGGAAGGATTTGAGGCCCGCAGGCGCGGCAGCGGAAAGCAGGCTGTGGCCCCCCTCCAAAGTGCCCGTGAAGTGGCCGCCAAACCAGGGCAAAGCCGCCTTGGCCTCATGCCGGCAGGGAAATATGACCATCTCTGGATGCAGGCCTAAATCTGCCAGACGCTCGTCAAGGCCGGAGAGAGTGGACTGTCTTTCGTCGTGAATCAGCAGACGAAAGGCTTCTGTGCATCTGTAGCCCTCCTGCTCTTGCCAGGGCTTCAGCTCCAGTAGACACTCGAAAATATTGAGGCTTGCAGGATCTGCCCGGGAGCAGACAATGGCAACCCCTCCTAATAATGCAATCTTCAGATCTCCTTGCCCACTCCCAACATCTTCGCCACCATCGGTGCGTAATCGATCTTGTTGGCCTTGATCTCGGATAGAGGCATGATCACGAGCATAGGTCTCTCCGTGATCAGTCCCTGGGCCGAAAGATTGCGAAGCTCCAGATCCATGCGGCTCTTCAGCTCCGGATAGCCTGTGGACAGAAATGCGCCGAAGAGCTCACCCGGCTGCATATAGCTGAAGAGAGGCGCTCCAATCTTGCGGAAAGCCTGGTAGACCTGAGAGAGGTCCTCACGATCATGGCCGTGCCTGATTCGCACATGATAAAAGGACATCAGCTCGCAGCAGATTTTCTGCCAGTCCACATAGGCCTCGCGGGTCAAGAGTCCGCTCTGGAAAAATTTCGTTCTCTTTCCGGAGATAGTAGGCCGGGAGATGCCTGTTCTCCTGGAGAGTTCGAGGTCGGACAGCATGGGATACTTCACAAAAGCGTAAAGCGTCAGCTTATCCTTCTCGGTGAGACGTGAGTCTTCCGTGAGTACGGGCCTGGGCGGTATTATCTGTTCGGGAAGATCAGCTCTGGCGAGATCAAAGATGCCGTTCACAGCCAGGGCCGCATCAGCTGAGTAGCCGGAGACCTGGAAGGGATAATGGAAGTAATGGATAGCCTCCACGAAATCGTTTCGGTAGTATTCGTCGATGATGGGGTCGAAGTTCACCCGGAAGTCGGTCAGGCTCTTGGAGAAGAATGTAGAGACTGAATCGGTGTCTGTGGCAATGTGTTGGACGCAATTGGGGTAATCGATCCAATTCTGATACGATTGGGACCCTTTCCTTACCTCAAAGGGCGCAGTGGGACTGTATTTGACGAACACTGAGGTCAGGATTTCGGCGCCTACAGCTTCTCCGGAAGGTACATTCAACAGCTTAATAAGTTTCCAATCTCTAAACTTTCTTTTGCTCTTGAATATAGTTGACCGATCAACGCCTATGTTGGAAGCGAGATCTATGTCACTGAACCCCGGATATCTGGCAAGACCGTAAAGAACTAACCTCTCCTTTGATGTCAATTTTAGCTGCATTCGCATAATATATAGATGTAATGAGTATTTATAGATTGCCTATTCTTATACTTCTGAATATATCCGTCCTGCATATACAAGGGATCGCGAGATCAATTTTGCCAGAATTTAATCCGTGAGTGCCTGTGCTGCACTCTGCCTCGCAGAAGGCTTCGGGACCGGAAGCTTAAGATACCGACTTTTCCGGACAGAGAAGGGATAATCGTGTCCGGGAACGACCGTGTCAGCAAGCGCTGTTATTTTGTTCATACTGGATACGGCCAGGTCACGATCAACATGCAAGGCTGGAGGAACGTCCTTTTGAAAGTTGCCGAAGGTGGGAAGGGCGTCGCCCGCTATGGCGATTATTGGAATTCCGGGAGCCTTATCTGCCTTTTTCGGGGCTTGCGGCATAGGCCCAACGACAACGGAAATGCTGTCCAGACTGTGGCCGGGAGTTGCCAGTGTCCAAACACCCGGACAAATCAGCTGCCCGTCCTGTGGAGCCAGACGCTCTGCCCGGGAAAAGAGGTGGTTGTTCCCGCAGTGATCGGGATGCGAATGCGTATTCACAATGCAGTCTATCTCCTCAGGCAACAGGCCCAGCCCGGCCAACGCTCGTTCTATCTGCTCCGCCTCGCCCTCCAGGCCGGTGTCCACTACAATCTTCCGCTTCCCGCTGATTATCAGCGTCACCGAAGACCGGGCATCCAGGACCTCGCCCGACTCATCCCGCAGTATCGAGCCGGGCTTGAGAAGGAAGACTCTGGTCATATAATCCGGACTCCCTGAACTTGACGCAATAGATGCAATATCTACCATTTTACCGCAATATTTGCCACAACGGTATCGGAATCTGAATTGCAGCTTTTAGACCAGATAGAGGCGCTTTAACTTATCATTCAGCCTCTCCACCTGCAAAACGGCAGTGCCGATGTACTGGTGCGGATCGAGCAGGGCCTGGATCTCCTCCGGCATAAGGTGACCCATGACGGTCTCGTTCTCCAAGAGCACATCTGCCAGCTCTCGCTTCTGCTCAAAGGCCGTCATGCTGCTCTGGCGCATGATCTCATGAGCTTGCTGGCGGCCAACGCCCTTCTTTGCCAGCTCAACCATCACGTTCTCAGCCATATTCAGGCCGTGCAGCAGCGTGAGATTACGTTCGATATTATCCGGCCGAAGCCGCATGTTGGTAAGGGTGCGTGTGGACAGAGTGATGAGATGATCGGTGAAGATGAAGGACTCCGGGAAGACGACGCGCTCGCAGCTGCTGTTGGTCAGGTCGCGCTCATCCCAGAGTGGGATGTTCTCAAAGACAGGCATCAGTTGCGCCCGCACCACGCGAGCCAGGCCGCAGATCTGCTCCGACTTAATCGGATTTCTTTTGTGGGGCATGGTAGACGAGCCTACTTGCTTTTTGCCGAAACCCTCCTCGACCTCCGCTATCTCCGTTCGCTGCAGAGTTCTCATCTCCACGAATATCTTGTCCAAAGTGGAAGCTACGAGCGCCATCCAGCAGACCATTTCTGCATGCCGGTCGCGCTGCACCACCTGATTGGAGACATCCACTTCATTGAGGCCCAGGTGGCGCATGACCCTTGTCTGGATCTCCATGCCGTTCTTTCCAAAGGCGGCCTGGGTTCCCACGGCGCCGCTCATCTTGCCTACAGCGGCGCGGGGGCGCAGCTCCAACAGCCGCTCGATATGGCGGGCAATCTCCGAGGCCCAGATGGCGAATCTCAGGCCGTAGGTGGTGGGCACGGCGATCTGGCCGTGGGTCCTGCCGGCGCAGACCAGATTCCTGTTCTGCATGGCCAGGTCCAGAAGCAGTGCCAGCAGGGTCTTCAGCTTGGGCTCCAGGACGTCCAGGGAGGCTTTGATCTGCAGTCCCGTGGCCGTGTCCAGGATATCGTTGGAGGTCGCTCCCAGGTGGATCCACTCTCCGTATTTGGGGCTCTCCTCAGCCATGGCCAGAACCGTGGCCATCATATCGTGGCCGATCTCGTCCTCGATCTCTTTGGCCCTTTCTGGACGGGTCTTCTCGGCAGCAGCTGCGATTTCGGCTGCGGCCCCATTGGGGATCATGCCCAGCTCCTCTTCGGCCATAGAGAGGGCAGCCTCCACCCGGAAGAGACAGCGCAGCCTGAAATCCTCTTCCCAGATGGCCTTCATCTCTTTGGTGCCGTACCTGAATTCGATGGGATGAATAGACATGGACGAGAGGATGAATAAAGGGATTGATGGAACTTTTGGTTGAAGGAGGACATGCATCGTTCACAATCGAATTCACGTTCATATGAAATTTTCAGAAAAGAAAACATGCAAAAATTGCGAGGTTTTATAAAATAATTATTGTATTATATTTAATAATATACTATTTATCCCAAGCAAAAATGTGTTTAGACTGGGTGACTTTGGATCGTTGAGGTCCAAGTAGGGGGAAATTCGCTTGGCCCACTCAAATTTGTCGGCACCTACGCAATCTTCCGGCTTCCTACCTAGAGCTTTAGCTAGATTCTCCCAAGCACCAATTATGCTATCTGGAGGTGATTTCGGAATTTTATTTAAATCTACTTTGGGATAAGCACTCTTAACCGCGAAAGCATCTGCGATGAACCACGATTCGGTTTCTTCAACTGCGATCCTGAATAGAACGCAAGATGATTTTCGAATCAATTTTTTGATACACATCAATTAAGTCTGATTTCAAAGCTCTGCAGTTATCATCGTCTGCATCAACTAGAACGACTACGCAGCAGGGAACAGGCAATTTCCCGAAACCTCTGAGCTTTGCCGGAAGTTGATCAAGTAAACCTCTGTTCCGAGGATTGGGCTTAGAAAAGATATTTTCTGGAAGTTTACCTTTCCCTCTATGAGAATGGATTCTGAAATATATATCCTCCTTTAAATTAAATCTGCGTTCCAGGATCTCTCTAACTGCCGGTACGTCTGCCCCCCCTTCAACCAGAACTTCCATAAACATTAAGGGCTTCCCCTTCCAAAATGATTGCTATACCATAAACTTCCCATTGTGATGCCCTCAGCGTACAACTCCCTAATACCTGGAATATCTGCGGCTAATGTCGCCGTACTGAAACCATCTTCCCCTTTTTCTAATATCCATACCTCGTTGGGTGTTAGAGCATCTACAAAATACGGAGAATGAGTCGTAATTACGATTTGTGGACCTCCTTTCTCATTATATGCATATTGCTTCATTTCTACTGCAAGAGGTTCCAGCAATTGGTGATGCAAGCCATTTTCCGGCTCTTCTATGCCAATCAACGGCGCAGGATCCGGATCTTCAAGTAGCAATAAGTAGGCAAACATTTTAAGAGTGCCATCAGACATATCGAGTTGATAAAATGGATCTTCGTAACCATGTTCGTTAAATTGCAGGAGTAGTCTTCCATCTTTCTGCCGTTCATGCGTAATTTTATATATTCCTGGGATTTTTTTAGATATACTCGCTAAAACTTGCGCAAATCGCTTGGGGTGTTGCCGCTCTATAAATTGCACATAATTGGCTAAATTGTCTCCTTTGCGATTTAAGTGCTTTTGAGCACCAGTCATAGGCAAGCCGCGCGCGAGATCCGGGACAAAATATGATAGGTCCCAACTCTCTAAGAATTGACGAAAAGCTACAATCCGTGGGTGATCTGCTAGATTCCCCAGTGTAGTAATACCTAGACGTTGTTTGTCCTCTAATTTTACCTCAATTTTCTTGTTTCCTTCTTCTTTTTCAGTGGCTTCGCCAGCCCATGCGAAGCCTTCTCCTTTTGTCATTTCCAGAAATGAGTATGACTGACCCCTAGATTGACCTTTCCGTCGCTGTCTCAAACGCTCATAGGTTACAAATGGACGCCCATCATTTCCCAAATCCATGTGCAAAGAATAACTTATTGGGCGACTGTTCTTCTCTTGTCTGTAATATATTTCAAATTTTATTGGTTCTTTTGTGCCTCTTGTGCGAAGACGTTCAAATCCACCACGATGAGGCAAATCGCAGGCTTCTTCCACACCAAATTGTAAACAGTCTCCTATGAAGCCTAGAGCATCCATGAGAGAGGACTTGCCAGAACCATTGGGCCCGATGAAAGTCATCAAACGCGGCAAGGGTTTCCTTCCTTGATTCTCAAAAGTCCTGCCGATGGACAAATCCTTTAATGCCCTATAGTTCTGAACATGCATCCCTTCGATGAGCGCCATTTTAACCTCTCCTAGAGCTACCAATTCGGATCTTATTTTATCCTTTGTGGACTATCTGTTAATTTCTAATAAGGTGTATATTTCATTTTGGATCTTCAGCTCGAATGCCGGGGAACTCGATCCAATCAATTGCCCCCCGTCTGCAGGTCCCGGATCAACTATCATAATCCTGTCCTGATCATGCATTAAGCCGCTAAACGCTTGCTCTCTTCAAAGACATCATGCCACCCAAGAGAAATATCACAAAAAAAGCCGTGAGTGCCAGGAAGGATGTCCAGGGCAGGGGCTGGTCCAGTGCCACAGCTCTAAGGAACAGGCTGGCATGAGTTAGAGGCAGGATGTAGAGCGCGTACTTCAGCCCCAGAGGCACCTGGGATAAAGAGAAGAAGGTCCCGCCGAGGAATGTCATGGGCATCAGAATCAGGCTTCCGAAGGTGGCCATGTCCTCATGGGATCTGGCTAGAAGGGCCGCCAGAACGCCGAGGAAGGCGAAGGTCAGGCAGGTGAGGATAAGGCCGGCCAGAAACAGCGGGCCGATGTGCATAGCGGGCGCAATCAGCAGGGCCACAGCCAGAAAGGCCACTGAGCTGATCAGGCCACGGACCACTCCGATCAGGGCTTTTCCCACCAAAAGTGAAGTCAACCCGATAGGAGCCATGAGGCACTCATCGAAGCTCTTGTAGAATAGACGGTCTACGTTCAGACGGTTTCCGGCGCCGTTGAAGCTGGTGGTCATGGCGGTGAGGGCGATGATGCCCGGAATCACGAATTCGAGATAGCTCGTTCCGTTAAGACTCATCCCTCTGCCCAGACCCCAACCGAAGGCCACCAGATAGAGCAGTGGACTGACAAGAGTGGTGATGAGAAATTTGGGCCAGCGACGCTTGAGTGCCGTGAGGTCCGCCCAGAGTATGCTGTAGGCATCCATTATCGATTCCATCGTCGATTCCATTGTTGATTCCGTTGTCAATTTTATTGTCAATTTCTTTGCCAATCCCTTGTCGATCCTGTTTAATCCCCGGTGACCTTCTGGCCGGTGAGTTCGATGAAAACATCTTCGAAATTCGACTCCCGCATGACCACCTTTTCAGAGTCAGGCAGCGTCTTAATGTATAACCCGGCCGTGGCCCTATCAGGGAAATACCTGTATCGGGTGCCGTTTTCCGGCACTTGCATCTCCACGGCGACCACGCCAAGCGACCGGCGCAAGTCCAAAGGCGAACCGATGGCAATCATCCGGCCGTGATGCAGCACACCTACCCTTTTGCATAACGCCTCTGCTTCCTCAATATAATGCGTGGTCAGAAAGACGGTAGCTCCCTCGGAGTTCATTCTGCGGATGAGATCCCAGACCCTGCGGCGTGTATGAGCGTCCAGGCCGACAGTCGGCTCATCCAGAAAGAGGAGCTTCGGCCTGTGGATGAGAGCCCGCGCAATCATAGCGCGCCTCTTCATGCCTCCAGAGACATCGTCAACAAGATAGTCGGCATGATCGGACAGTTCCACATAATCCAGGAGTTCTGCAATGCGCTCCCTTCTCTCTTGCCCGGAAAGATGGTGCAGCCTTGCGTGTAGCTCCAGGTTCTCAGCAATGGTCAGATCCCGATTCAAGCTCTGGTGCTGCTGGACTATGCCGAACTCCGACTTCACCCTGGCCGGGTCCCTGGCTACATCTATGCCGTTGATCAGAACCTGCCCGGATGTGGGCTTGGTGAGGGTGGTCAATATGCGAATGGAAGTGGTCTTGCCGGCTCCATTGGGCCCCAGGAAACCGAAGAGCTCTCCAGATTCAACCGCCAGATCCAGGCCGTCAATCACCTTCTGGCCGGAGTAGTCCTTGCATAGTCCACGTATCTCAATCATCCTACTCATATCGCTGGCACACATGCAGTCTTTATCCGATCTCTATACGATCTTAATCCTATCTCTATCCGAGCTTCTGTCTCTCTCAAGCCGGACAAAGGATAGTATTTTCCGCCTGCATTCTCTGCGATCTCCTGGCAATAGCCGAGCCTCATGTCCATGAAGAAGCCCTCCACAACCTCGGTATCTATGTCGATGTACTTGCTATTCCCGGGCATCCTCTGGCGCAGATATCGTCCCCGGTTCTTCAGGGCTAAGGTATTCATTCTTCTGGCACTGGTTTTTCGGCGCGCTATTCTATCTCGCTTGTGGGGCATATTTATCTTGTGCACGTCGATGGGCGAGCCGATCTTGGCACAATGAGCAAGAATAGGAATTGCTCCGCCATTGATAGAAGTGATATCTTGAATCATATCAAGTAACAGCTGCTTCTGATTTTTATGTATGACGTTCAAAATGGTTCTAATTATTTTTTTGTTCGCAGTAATACAAAGAAACGAATAATTATTGCTATCATGCTGCATCTGAGAGTTGCTTAACAGTACCTTAAAATAAAATGAGAGAAACGTGCTGACATCGAGAATATCATCAGAGGTGGGATTGATTTGAGAGAGATTATTTTATTGCTGGCTCTCTTTGCTTTAATTGGCATGGCCATAGCCGATAATGAAGAGAAAAATGAGCAACTAGAGGAAAATAATGCAGCATACGACAATCCGACGACATTAGAAGAAGGAAATCTGAAATTCAGCATGGAACAGAATGTAAGCGGGGCCGGCTTCTATGCAGACTACAAATACGCTTTGATGCCAGATGCTAGCGGCACTGAAGGGCTTCTATTCAATGGCGTCGAGGCTAGAAACAAAGCTCACGGAAGCGGGAAAATCGCTACCAATTCGAATATGTATGCAGAGAGTTCATTCACGAATAAGACGTGGATCAACGGAGTCTACGATGAAAATGGAGAGGTAATTCAAGAGACTCCGGATGACCAAAAAACAACAAGTGTTGTTCAGATGAATGAGAACGGCCAAATGGTCTACAACCCCTTGGTAATGGCCATAGGATCACGATATTACGATCTACATCCTATTGCGTTCAATGCGTTGCTGAACGAAGAAGAATGGATAAAAAACCGTGATGGGTTGAATTCCTTGCATCATAGTGTGGATCAAGCTCATGGACTGAATATAGCGTTTAATGCTCAATCCGATGCAACAAATAACACAATGAACATAGACGAGAATTTGGTCAACGGCCGGGCACACTTTGGAGCACTTCAGCTGGTAGGAATCCCTGTGGATGAAGTGCCTGAAGAAGATTCGGGGGATGTTCAAGCCCTCGGCCTGGCAATGAAAGCCTGGAAAAAGCCCTTGATCGAACTGGATGAGGATTACATCGGGAGCTATAACATAAAGAAAAATATGAATCTATACACCTACTCAGACGATATTGAGAAAGAAGATTCATGGCTGCCCTGTTGTTCAGGCGGATTTAGCAACATGAACTATGAAGACGCAAATGCAATCAAATCCGCCAGCGACGTCTTCGATTGCACTTGTTTCAATGTCCCAGGAAAGGCGTAATTCCAAAATAAGAGAGTGGTGCTTCATTAATCTTTTTTGATAATTATATATCTCCAACGAGGGAGCGGTTCGACCTGGAAATTTATGGACTGGGGAGATCCTGTTTTGTTGGGAATTCATGCTGCAAACTGGATTCGGATAGCCTGTACTGCGCCGGTTCTCAGCGTATTGTCCAGTTTGCTTTCGACTTCACGGACAGATTTTCGAAATTTGAAGAAATTGTTCAATCAAAGATTCCTTATACGATTCAACACAGTGTTACAACCGAATGGAACCTCCAAAAACCCTAGTCACTCCAAATTCATCCAAGCCTCCGGCCAAGCTTGAAGGCGGAAAAGGGGCCGAAGTCTCGGCAGAGTTGCTGGAAAAGTCGCGCCA
>Ga0208584_1000036_pt1 | contig 18885 bp, 18 predicted proteins | sample NGESurdeep072012_4_FD_184460 | JGI IMG/M metagenome (GOLD analysis project Ga0208584, IMG submission 184460) | Arctic peat soil microbial communities from Barrow, Alaska - NGEE Surface sample 415-1 deep-072012 (SPAdes) | ecosystem: Environmental > Terrestrial > Soil > Wetlands > Peat ...
TCCTCCAGAGACGGCCTCAGTCGTTCCGTCGTCTGTGAGTGGCGTCCGCTCGACGACATCGACAAGGGTCGGCAACGCAAACGGCTTGGGCAGGAAGCCGGCCACGTCAAACTCGCGCAGCCGCGCCGACGGAATCGAGGTGGCGCTGACCACGTACACGGGCGGCGATCCCGCCGCCGCCAGCTCGGGGCCGCGGAGGAGGCTCCAGCCCGACGCCCCCGGGAGGTTGATGTCGAGCAGGACCACGGTCGGTCGGAACCCGGAGCGGAGAAGCTCGACGGCGTCCTCGGCCGACGCCGCCGAGCGCGCATCGTGGCCTCGCGCCCGCAGGTGGCGCACCACGATCCCGGCGAGGCCGAGGTCATCCTCGACCAGCAGCACCCGGGCGGAACGGTCAGGCTTCGACATCGGTTCGCCTCACGGTGACGTCACAGCCCGCGTCCTCGGGCCAGTAGAGGGGGTCCAGCGCGACGCCCGCGCGGCGGGCCTCGTCGCGGAGCCGTTCGATGACGGCTTCGGCGAAGCGCAGGCCGGTCAGGGTGACGCGGGATGCCGCGCCGGACCGGACGAGCTCGATGGCGGACTCGATGTCCCGGACCTCGCGCGCCAGGCGGTGGGCAGTCGTCCGCCCGTCGGACGCGTCAGGACCGCCGGCAAGTGGCATGACTCGAGCATCCGCCGGGGGTCCAAGAGGCGGCCGCGGTTCCGGGGGCCGGCGGCCTAAACGACGTCTAAAGGTTTGGGTGGCTGCGTCGCAGACGACCGGCACCGGCAGCCATGGCGATGGGCCGGCCGCCCGGCGCAGTCCCGGCCGCGGCGGTCGGCGCCCGCGCGAGTCAGCCCGCGGTCGGCGCGTCGGCTGGCACGTCGGGCTTCGGAGCAGCCACGCGGTACCCGATCCCTGTCTCGGTCGCGATCATCTGCTCGATCAGCGGTCCGAGGCCGGCCTCAGAAAGCTTGCGCCGCAGCCGGCCGACGTACACATGGAGGTACTCGCGCGCGTCCGTGTACTCGAGTCCCCAGACAGCCCGCAGCAATCGCTCGCGTGTCACGAGCCGCCCCTGGTTGGACAGCAGCACCTTGAGCAGCTCGTACTCGCGCGGGGAGAAATGGACCGGGTTCCCGGCCACGGTCACCGCGCGGCGCGCGGGATCGAGCTCGATCGGCCCGAGCCGGAGCAGGCCGTCCGGGCTCGTGTCGGCACCGCCGAGGCGACGCATGACGGCGTGGATGCGTGCCTCGAGCTCGCCGATCGAGAACGGCTTCGAAACGTAGTCGTCGGCGCCCGCCTCGAGCCCGGCGACCTTGTCGCGCTCCTCGCCCCGGGCGGACAGCACGATGATCGGCGTCGTGGCCTCGCGGCGGATGCGACGGATGACGTCGACGCCGTCGAGGTCAGGCAGGCCGAGGTCGAGCAGGACGAGGTCGGGCCGGTGCGCGTCCCAGGCTCGCAGGGCCTCGACCGCGGAGGCCGCCTCGTGCACGCGGTAACCACGTCGAGCGAGGTAGTCGCGCAGCAGGCGCCGCGCCGGTTCCTCGTCGTCGACGACCAGCAGCCACGCTCCCGGCGCGGTCATCGAGCCTCCGACCAGACCAGGCCGGATTCGTCCCCATCCGGCGGCAGGACCGCTGCGGCTCGCAGCGTGACGATGACCGTCAGGCCGCCCAGGGCGCTGCCTTCGGCGTGAACCGTTCCACCCATGGCGTGGGCGAGCCCGGCCACGACCGTCAGGCCGATGCCCATCCCGCGCCGGGACAGGCCGTCGGCCCTGGGCACCTGGTAGAACTTGTCGAACAGGTGCGTCAGCGCGCGAACGGGGACGCCCTCGCCGTCATCCGCGACACTCAGCTCCACGGCGGACTCCTCCGGCAGGTCTCGGCCGCGAATCACGATGGTCGCGCCACCGTAGCGGACGGCGTTCTCGAGCAGGTTGGCGAGAATCTGGCCCAGGTAGACATCGTCGACGAGGACCGCCGGAAGCGTCTCCGGGAGGTCGACCTGGATCATCTTGCCCTGCGGGTTGATCCGGCCGGCAGCCTGGCGGGCGAGCTCGCCGGCGTCGTGGGCGGCGAGCTCGGGCCTGAGCGCGCCGCCCTCGATCCGGCTCAGATCCAGGAGGTTGCGCACGAGCCGGCCCATCCGCTCTGCCTCGGCGTCGATGGTCTGGAATGCGTCCAGCTGCTCATCCTGGGTCCAGGTGATGCTTCGATCGAGCATGCTTCCGGCCGCAGCGCGAATCGTGGCGAGCGGCGTCCGAAGGTCGTGCGAGACCGAGTCCAGGAGCGCCGACTTGAGCGAATCGCTCTCGCGGAGGATCTCGGCATTCGTGGCCTCCCGGGCCAGGCGGTCCCGGACTACGGCCTGGCCGAGCTGGTCCGCGGCAGCCGAGAGGATCCGGGTCTCTGCCCGATCCGGCTCTCGCTCGGCCCGGGCCCGGAGCGCCCAGAGCGAGCCGAGCGCCTCGCCGGCGACTTCGACTCGCACCCGGTGGACGACCGCCAGTGCCGCCCGCGGCGAGCCGGCCCGGGGGACATGGGTGCGTACCCAGTGCGCCGGGCGGTCGGGCGGGCGCTGCAGGACCACGTGCCAGCCAGGCACCGGCAGCGACTCGGCGGCGGCAGTGTCGGCGACGATCCGCTCCTCCGTCGGCGACGGCCCGAGGCCGAACCAGACGCGATCCATGGCGGTGGTTTCGGCGAGCTGTGCGAGCACGAGCGGAGTGGCTTCGCCCACGGTCCGCGTCGAGGCGAGGACGCCCGTGATCCTGTACAGCGACTCCGCTTCGCGGGCCCGGTCGGCAGCCTCCTGCGCTCGCTCCGTCTGCAGCGCCGCGAGGCGACCGATGACGACGGCGACGGCCACGAGGAGCAGCAGGTTGAGCCATTCGTCGGGGCTGGCGATCGTGAACGTGTAGACAGGCAGCACGAACAGGAAGTCGTACAGCAGGAAGGCGGCGAGCGACGTGAGCACCGCGGGCACCGTCCCGAACAGCATGCCCACGGTCAGCACGGCCAGCAGGTATACCGGCGCCGCGTTCGGGACCACCGCGCGGATGATCGCGACGGCCCCGGTCGAGCCGGCCAGCGCCAGGAACATCGCGGCGGCGATCGTCGGCCCGGACCGCCGGGCGGTCACTCGAGCCGGCGCGAGACGGCGCGCGGCGATCTGCTTCATCGCCTCGATACTAGTACCGCGCGCGGCCGGCAACGTCGGCGGCGGCCCACCATTGTCGACCTGCGCCGGCATCGTCCGGCTGCGCCTCCACATGGCACAGGAGGAGGAGCTCTACGTCTCGCTCGGCGACGAGACGGGAATCGTGGACGCCGCCGGCGTGGCCGCCTGAGTGGCGGGCGCCGGTAACGTCAGGGCGCGGCGCTCGGCGCGGGCGGGACGGGCGTTGTGCTCGGGCTCGGGGTCGGCGTGCTGCTGGGGGTCGAAGCGGCGCGGCCGATCAGGGTGAGGCCGTCGACCCGGGCATAGTTCGAGTTGAACACGTCACGGTGGATCACCGCCCCGGACGCGTCGGTGACCGTCCGGGTGACGGTGACCTGCATCCCGATGGTCGGGTACTCCAGCCGCTTCCTCGTCCCGGCGGGGATGCTCGTCGTGTACTGGGTGGTCTCGACTCCCGGGTTGCGGTTCGTCACGATCGGCTTCGTGAACCTGACTGTGCGGCCAGTTGGCACGCTGAAGAGCGCGAACCGGACGACGCCGGGCGAGGCGTACCCGCGGATCAGGATCGGGTATGCCGTGTCGTTTCGGAAGGACATCGTCACGACGGAGCCGGAGCCGCTCTGGAAGACCGTGGCGTCCAGCCCCAGCGGGTAGCGGTCGATGTAGTAGTAGTGGTTCCGGCGGGCCAGGATCGCCAGGCCGGCTCGCACCGCCGCGTTGAAGAGCGTCGTCGAGCAGGAGCAGATGCCGCCGGCAAGCGCCCCCGTCGGCTCCGTCTTGCCGTCGATGATCGCGCCGCCCGACGTGTAGCCGGTGCGTGTGCTGACCTCGCCGATCGCCTGCCAGAAGTCGAAGACGGCGCCGGGCGCGACGACGTAGCCGTCAATCGTGCGGGTCGGGATCGTGATGTTCGCCCCGAACCCGTTCCGCTCGCTGACCGGGTACTTCGTCGTCCACGTCGAGATCTGCTGCATGAGCGGAGCGGCCTTCTGCGCCTGTTCCGTGGTCAGCTTCGGCGCCACCGTCGTCAGGACGAGCGCGACGGTTGGCGGCTCCGTCGCGGCGCCCTCGGCGGCGCGGGCGAGGACCGCCTGCGCCACGAGCGGGCTCGTCGCGGCCACATCGACCTTGCGGCCATCCTTGCCAGCGACCACGCCCACGACCGTGTCGGTGCGGCCGATGAGGAAGCTTGCGTCGGTGGCGCCATGATCGACCTTCTTCGCCAGCGCGGTGAGGGCCGGCGTCGCGGCGTCCTGGGCGACGACGGGCGCGTAACGGCCGTCAGACGTGGCCGCGAACGAGATCCAGCTGCGGACCGTGGACCCGGGGATGGTCCAGGTCTCCTTGTCGTGCGTGAGGATCACGTCTCGTGCCATCCGCGTCGCGCCATCGACGGCGGCGGCCACGGCCGCATCGGTGACTGCCGGCTCCACGGGCACCAGTGTCGCGGTCAGCTCGAGGCGCCCGGGCGCCGCGGGGTCCGCGAGGCGACGCACGATCTCGCTGACCAGCTCGGGCTGGGCGAGGCCGCGACCCGCGACCGCCGGGGTCGTGGTGAAACCGGTCTTCGATGCCGAGGCGGTCGCGCCGACCGCCGGCTGATCAAGCCGCGACGCGGCGGCCTGCACGGCCCGGGCGACGGCGGCCGCGTCGACGGTGACGCGCGGGGCGACGTCCGTGCCGCGAACGAGGCTCCTGACGCCGTCGGCCGCATTGCCCATCGGGTCGCCGAAGCGGCCGACAGCAAACGCCTCGTCGAGGAGCGGCTCGATGTCGGCGGCTCGTCCGAGGTCCGCATCGGCCAGCTGGACCGTCTGGCTGCCCGCCGTGATGACAACGCTGCCGTTGCCGTATGCCGCGAGCGCGGTCGCGAGCAGGTGCCGCGCGGCGTCGCGATCGAGCCCGGCCACGTCCACGCCCGCCACCCGAACGCCGGGGTAGATCCGGTCCGCGTAGCGACCCTGGTATGCGAGCAGGGCGCCCGTCCCGACCGCCGAGGCCAGCACGAAACCGGCGACGATGGCGAAGATGAGGCGGGCGAACGGGAAGCGGCGGGATGAGGTTGGCATCTTGGGTGCTCGGTGGGGACTGCCAATCTAGCAGGCTGGCCGCGAATCGACGCGCGGACGTGCCCCGGCGTGACGCGCCGTGAGTGGCGCCCCGCGCGAATGGGCGGTTCGGAAGTCTTTCAGGCCTGGGCGACGGCTTTTGGCACGACCACCACGCGGCGGTTCGGCTCCTCACCGATCGACTGGGTTCCGACAGCGGGGTGGTTGTGGAGCGCGAGGTGAATCCAGCGCCGCTCGAGGGCTGGCATCGGCTCCAGCTGGAGCATCTTGCCCGTCTCGACGACGCGCGCCGCCGCCCGGTCGGCGATCTCCCGAAGCTGCTGCTCGCGTCGGCCGCGGTAGCCCTCGACGTCGACCAGGACCCGGGTCCACTCGCCCATCTCGCGCGACAGCATCAGGTTCACGATGTGCTGGAGGGCTGAGAGCCGCTCGCCCTTGCGGCCGATCAGCGCGCCCAGGGCCTCGTGCTCCTCGTCGTCAGCGCCGACCACGTTGAGGCGGTTCGTCTCGCCGGTCTCGATGTTGACGACGACCGAGAACCCCATGTGCTGCATCAACTGCTCGAGGAGGCGCTTGCCCGCGTCCAGGGCGGCCGGCGACGCCTCTGCGGCCTGGAGCTCCTCGCGCTCGCGCACGAGCGAGCGGGCGGTCTGGACCTCGTCTGCCTCGCTGGAGGAGACGGCCGATGCGCCCGGCCGTTCGTCCGCCCGGCGCGGGGGGCGGCCGTCACGGCGCGGAGGTCGCTCGTCGTGGCGCGGGCCGCGGTCCCTGAAGTGCTCCGGGCGGTCGTCGCGGCGAGGGGCGTCGGAACGAGGCGCCTCGGTCCGCGGACTCTCGCCTCGAGGGGCCTCCGGGCGCGGCAGCGCGGGGCGATCGGGCCGCTCGTCGCGGTGCGGGACGTCGGCGCGGGCGGGTCGCTCGTCGCGGCGCGGAGGTCGCTCGTCGCGGCGCGGGCCGCGATCAACGGGAGCGGGGAGCGGGGTCGCGGCGGCTGCCTCGCGCTTCGGCGCGGCACCCCCGAGCGCCGTGCGCGGAGCGGCGACGATCCGGGCTGGCTCGGCGCCCATCCCGAGGACGCCCCGGCTGCCCGGGGTCAGGATCTCGAAGTCGAGATCGTCGAGGCCGCCGCCGAATTCCTCGCGGGCGTGGCGTAGGGCTTCCTCGACGGACTTGCCGGTGAACTCACGGTACGCACTCATGCTCAGCGCTTTCTCCCTCGGCGGCCCTGACGGCCTCGTTCTCGGGGTCGCACGGTGGCAGCCGCGGACGCGGAGCGGGCGGCTGGGGTGCGGTCGGTGGGCGGACGGACGGTTGCGGGCTTGTGGGCGGTGCCAGGCGTGCCCCCGGTCACGATCTTCGGCTCCTCGACCGGGAACCGCGGGCGATGGTCGCGAGCGAAGTCAGGCGTGAACCCGAACAGCGGGAACGTGGAGCCCCAGCCGACGATGAGGTACTGCTGGACGATCCCGAAGATCGTGGTGACGATCCAGTAGATGAACAAGCCGGCGGGCAGGAACCCGCCATAGGCGAGCGAGATCAGGGGCAGGAACAGGACGAGCTGCCGCTGGACCTTCGAGTTCTGGTCGCTGAAGGCGGCAGTGGACGGGGGCATCGTCATCCGGCTCTGGACCAGCTGGAGGACCGCGGAGGCGGCCGCCAGGACGCTGAACCAGCCCAGGAACGCGATATGCGGGAACAGGACCCAGGGTCTCGAGACATCCAGGTTCCCGAGCCAGGTGACGGTCGTGTTGATACAGGGCTTGTACAGGTCGACCGTGGCGCCGACTGCCCCGCCGACCCCGTTCACGCACGTGTAGTCCACCAGGTGGAGCCCGAAGAAGCTGAACATCGCCCGGGGGTCCGGGGTCGTCAGGCCCTGGCTGATCACCGAGTAGACGATCATGAGGAGGGGCAGCTGGAGGAGCAGGGGCACGCATCCGGAGGCCGGGTTGACCCCGCGCTCCTTGAACAGCTCCATCTGGGCCTGGCTGTACTTGGCCCGGTCGCCCTTGTAGCGCTTCTGGAGCTCCTTGAGCTCGGGCTGGATCAGCTGCATCCGCTTCGTGGAGACGATCTGGCGGCGGAAGAGCGGGATCAGCGCGGCCCGTACGACCAGCGTCATGAGGACGATGGCGATCCCCACGTCACCGGTCAGCTTCTGCAGCCAGATCAGGAGGATGTAGAGGCTCTGGAAGATCGGGTTGAAGACCCAGGCGAGGAGCATGACCGGGTCCGCGCCCGGCTGGGCCGGGGTGAGCGGCAGCTTCGGCGCTTCCGTCGTCGCAGCGACTCCACCGCTGCCGGCGGGGACGATCCCGGACGGGCTGCAGGCGGCGACCAGGAGCGCCACTCCGACGATCAGGAGCAGCGGGAGCAGCCGCTCGCGGCGCGGACGGGGGAGGGACACGTGGAGCTGCCTCACCTAGCGGACCGGGTCATAGCCGCCCGGGTTCCAGGGGTGACAGCGGGCGATGCGGCGCGCCCCCATCCAGCCTCCCCGGAAAAGGCCGTACTTCTGGATGGCCTGCTCCGTGTAGTGCGAGCAGGTGGGGTAGAACCGGCAGCTCGAAGGGAGCCACGCGAACACGATTCGGTAGAGCCGGATGAGCCCGATTCCGATCCCCTTCACGAGGGCGTCGATCCTCCCAGGACCCCTCCGCGCCGGAGGAGCCGTTCCAGTACCTCGACAAGCGCCCGGTGGTCCGCCGCCACGAGTGCCGGTCGGGCAATGATGAGCACGTCCCAGCCGGGCTGGAACGATGGCGCCATCACCCTGAGCGCCTCCCGGAGGCGCCGGCGCGTCCGGTTCCGGACCACGGCTCCCCCGATGGCCCGGCCGGTGGCGAACCCGAACCGGACCTGATCGAGGTTGGTCCGGCGGAACCGGGCGGTCATCAGCGGGTCGGACCGGGTGGTCCTGGACGCCTGGAGCGCCGTGAAGTCCGCCGGCCTGGTGAGCATGGCGAGCCGCCGGTTGTCGCGGCTCGAGGTCGGCGTCAGACCGTCAGCTGCTTCCGGCCTCGGGCGCGGCGCGTGGCGAGAATCCGGCGGCCCCCGGGCGTCTTCATCCGGGCGCGGAAGCCGTGCTCCTTGGCGCGATGGCGCTTCTTTGGCTGGTAGGTCTGCTTCATCGGGTGTGGTGGTCCTCAACCGTCCGGCCCCAGGGGTCTCGGTCGTTTCGTCCCCAGAAGGCACGCAGACGCGCCGCACGCACGGAGGCGACGGGCGCGTCAACGCCGCGATTATAGGAAGGTCGACTTCAGGGTGTCAAACGGCGACCCGCCCGACGGGTGCGCGGCGGGGCCCGGAGCACCGCTGGTCCGCCCGACTCAAAATACTCCAGGGGAGTATATGGCTTTGGGTACTGTGTCGCCTTGCGGTGCCGGTCCGGGCGGTGCTACGATGCGTCGGCCCACGGTCGCCGGGACGCCTGCGGGCAACCTCCCGGCGATGCCGGGGGCGGCCCGGGAGCGGCTTGCCCAGCCTGCTGGGTGAACCCTCCGTTTGTCGATTCTGCGGTTCCAGGTGCCCTTCCGGCTGCCCGGGACCGGACACCGAGTACCACCTCCGGGCCCATGGCCCGGGCCAGGCAGGTCCGTTGGATACACGACACATCTGGCGCGCGGCCCTCGGAGAGCTCCAGGTCGCCCTCTCGCCGGCCAACTTCGAGACGTGGCTGCGGCACACGTCCCTGGTCGAGGTGGACGACACCCGGTTCCGAATCGCCGTCCCGAATGGATTCGCGAAGGACTGGCTGGAGACGCGCTACCGCTCGCTGATCTCGCAGACGCTGGCCAGGATCGTCGGTTACAGCGTCGCGGTGGAGTTCGTGGTGCGCGCCGATGCCGGCCTCGTCGAGGCGGGTCCGGAGGGTGCTGTCGCGGCGCCGCACGACGTTCGGGTGGAGCCGACCCGCGTCGGCGGCGACGGCTCCTCGGCCAATGTCAACCCGCGGTACACCTTCACGAACTTCATCGTCGGCTCGGCCAACCGGCTCGCCCACGCGGCCGCGCTCTCGGTGGCGGAGCGGCCCGGCCACGCCTACAACCCGCTCTTCCTGTACGGCGGCGTGGGCCTGGGCAAGACGCACCTGATGCACGCGATCGGGAACGCCGTGGTGGCCCGCTTCCCGCGCAAGCGGGTCGTCTACGCCACGAGCGAGAAGTTCACCAACGAGTTCATCACGAGCATCCAGCAGGGCCGGATCGACGACTTCCGTGGCCGCTACCGCCGGATCGACCTCCTCCTGATCGACGACATCCAGTTCATCGCCGACAAGGAGCGGACACAGGAGGAGTTCTTCCACACGTTCAACGCCATCCACGAGGACGGGAAGCAGATCGTTCTCTCGTCAGACCGCCCGCCCAAGCAGATCGTCACGCTCGAGGAGCGGCTCCGGAGCCGGTTCGAGTGGGGCCTGATCGCCGACCTGACCGCGCCGGACCTCGAGACCCGGATCGCCATCCTCCGCGCCAAGGCCGAGGACTCGGCGGTGCCCATCGGTTCGGACGTGAACGAGTTCATCGCCCGCAAGGTGGTCAGCAATATTCGAGAGCTCGAGGGCGCGCTCAATCGGGTCGTGGCGTACGCGAGCATGGGCGCGATGCCGATCACGATCGAGCTCGCCCAGGCTGTCCTCTCCAACGTCCTGTACAACCCCAAGAAGCGCCAGGTGACCACCGAGAAGATCGCCCGCGCGGTGGCCGACTACTACGGGGTGGGCCTCGACGCGCTGCGAGGCCAGAAGCGCGACAAGGCGATCGTCACGCCGCGCCAGATCGCCATGTTCCTGATGCGCGAGGAGACGGATGTCTCACTGCTGCGGATCGGCGCCGAGCTCGGAGGCCGGGACCACTCCACCGTCCTCCACGCGTACGACAAGATCAACCGGGAGGCGGCCCTCAACGACGAGATGCGCCGCGACATCGCCGCGGTTCGCGAGCTGATCTACGCCGACTGACGAGCAGCCGGCCGTCACGGCCCAGGCCTCCGGGCCTCGAACATTGCGGGCCGGCGCCTGGTGTGTGGAAAAAGGCCGGAATTCGGTGGAAAACCTGGCCGGCGTGTGGAAAAGGCCTGCCTGCGGCGGCCGCCCGGCGGGGACAAGCGAGCCTGGCGCCGAGGCCCCGGCGCCGCCGCGTCCTAGCGGTCCCCCCTTGTCCACATGTGCTCCCGCAGGCGCGCACCGTCCTGGTCCACGCATCCACGCCACGACGATCGGCCGTGCACCGGCGCTCTGCGCACACCGGAGCGCGCCGATCCACGCCGTCAACACCATGATGACGACGGTGATGACTTGATATGCGACCATGCACCAGACGATGAATCTACAGGCGTTCCGGCCAGTCGGGCCGACCCTGCCCGCCCCCGTTCCGAGCACCCGGAGTGACCTACCCGTGAACCTCTCCGTCATCTGTGAGAATCTTGCCCGCGGCCTCTCTGTCGTTGGCCATGCGGTCTCCGGACGCAGCACGCTGCCCGTGCTGGCCAACGTGCTCCTCCGGACCGAGGACGCCGGCCTCAAGCTCACCGCGACCAACCTGGAGATCGGGATCACCTACTGGGTCCCGGGACGGATCGAGGCGGACGGCGCGATCACCGTCCCGGCGCGCCTCTTCGCTGAGATCATCGGCGGCCTCCCATCCCAGGAACGGGTTGACCTTGAGGTTCGCAACACGGACCGCCTCTTCATCCGGGCCGGCCACTTCGAGACGACCCTTCGAGGCATCGACGCCGATGAATTCCCGGCGATCCCGGCGGCGGGTGAGCGGCCGACCACCCGGATCAGCCAGCGCGTCCTCCGCCGGGCACTCTCGGAGGTGACCTTCGCGGCCGCATCCGACGAGGCGCGACCCATCCTGACCGGCGTGCTCACACGGTTCGAGGGGGATCGCGTCACGTTGGCCGCGGCCGACAACTACCGGATTGCCATCACGACGATCCCGACGCTGGATGCCGTCGAGGAGACGAGCATCGTGGTTCCCGCCAGGTCGTATGCCGAGCTCGCGCGCGTCCTGGCGGACACGGACGACCCCGTGGAGCTGATCCTCTCGCCGCAGAAGAACCAGATCCTCTTCCACGTTGAGGGAATCGACGTGGTCAGCCGCCTCATTGACGGCCAGTTTCCGAACTACCAGCAGGTCCTGCCAACGACCCACGCCACCCGCGTCGAGGTGGACCGGGACGACCTCCTCAAGGCCGTCCGTTTGGCCGGCTACATCGCCAGCTCGTCTGCCAACATCGTCCGGATGCAGGTCGCTCCCGATGGGGCGGCCCAGGTGCTGGTGGCAGCGGCCGCGGAGGTCGGCGACCACCGCGGCCTCGTCGACGCGACGATCGAGGGCGATGGGACGACGATCGCGTTCAACGCCCGCTACCTCAGCGACGCCCTCCAGAACGTCGACGCGGACCGGTTCGTTATCGAGCTCAACGGGCCGCTCTCGCCGGGCGTCTTCCGGCCGGCGGACGGGCGCGACTACACGCACGTGGTCATGCCGGTCCGGACCGCCTCGTAACGGCGACCCGGCGGCCGAACGACCGGCCGCGCCGACCCCCGGTGCTGACCTCCATCTCGCTCGCCGGTTTCCGCGGCTACGCATCGCTGGCCGCCACCTTCGGGCCGGGCGCTCACCTCGTCTGGGGGCCAAATGCCGCCGGGAAGACCAGCCTCCTCGAGGCACTCGTGGTCTGCGCCCGCGGGTCGTCGCACCGGACCCCGACGGACGCGGAGCTGATCCGATGGGACGCCCCGTTCGCGCGGGTCGACACCCGCCGCGAGCTGCCCGGCGTCGACCCGCTCGAGCTTGACGTGACGCTCGTCCGCGATGGCCCCGCCGGGGGGCGCAAGAGGATCCGGGTCAACGGGGTCCCCCGACGCGCGACCGCGCTGGGCGGGCTCCTGCGCGTCGTCGTCTTCGCGCCGGAAGAGATGCTGCTGGTCGCGGGGCCACCGGCGCTGCGGCGAGGCATGCTGGACGCGCTCGCCGCCCAGCGCATCCCTGCCCACGCGGCCGATCTCGCGGCATACGGGCGCGTCCTGGCGCAGCGCAACGCGCTCCTGCGGGCGATTCGCGAGGAACATTCGACGCGCGACCAGCTCTTTCCGTGGGACGCGAAGCTGGTCGAGTCGGGAGCGGCCGTCCTCGACGCGCGACACCGCGTCATCGCGGAGCTCTCCGGACCGCTCGTCGCGGCCCACGCGGAGATCGCTTCAGACGAGGGGAGCCTCACGGTCACCTACGAGAGCAATGTCGTGCCGACCACCGGCGAGTCGTCCCGTGCTGCGCTGGCCCGGCGGCTCGCCGAGACCGCCGACAAGGAAGCCTGGAACGGGACGACGCTGGTCGGCCCGCATCGCGACGACCTCGCCTTCCGGCTCGACGGGCGCGACCTGGCCACGTTCGCGTCACGCGGGCAGCAGCGGACCGCGATCCTCGCCATCAAGCTCGCGGAGCTCGACCTGCTGACGGCGCACGACGGGAGGCCCCCGCTCCTCCTGCTCGACGACGTCTTCAGCGAGCTGGATCCCGCTCGCCGGAGCCACCTGGTCCGCCGAATCGCAGGCCTGCCGCAGGCGTTCGTCACGACCACCACCCTCGACGACGTTGACCCGGCCCTGCGGGCGATCGGGGCGGCCTGGGAGGTCGTCCCGGACGCCGCGCTCGGTGCCCGCCTCGTCGGACCGCGGGCCGGCTGAGACGCCCCGTGTCGCCCGCCCGCCGATTCGATGACGAACGCGTTCCGCGCCGCAGGCGAGTCGAACGCGTCGGGGACCTCCTGCCGGAGGCGGCCCGGGCGCTGGGCCTGGAGGAGCAGCTGCGCTGGGCGCGGGCCGCCGCGGCGTGGGATCGGCTCGTCCTCGCTGCCGTCCCGGCAGCAGCGGGCGGGTCCCGGCCGATACGGCTGGAGCGGGACGGCACCCTGCTCGTGGAGGCAAGCGCCCCGATCGTCGGCCAGGAGCTGCTCATGCGTGCCGACGAGCTCCTCGTTACATACGCGGAGATGGCCGACGGGATCCGGGCGGAAGCGCTGCGGGTGGTGGTGGGCCGGGGTATCATCCGGTGACCTCGGCGGGCACCGACCCGCTGCGCGTCCGCCCGCCACCGGCGTCACGCCGACCCGCCTCCGAGCGTCAGGTCCGTCGAATCGCATGGCCGTCCGACTCCAGATGAAGCTCGGCCTCGTGGCCGAGAACGAGCGGCTCGAGGACTCCCCGGACACCGTCGCCATCGTCGAGCCGACGATCGGTGCGACGGTCCGCTCCAAGGGGAGTCTCTTCCTCGTTGTCACGGGCGTCGGTCGTGGCCGGCGCCTCCGCGAGGCCACCCACCTTGTCGCGGACACCGTCCAGGGCGAGTACTACTACGACGAGTCGGCAGGCCTCGTCGTGTGCCTGGAGAAGGCGATCCGAGCGGCGAACCGCCGCCTGCTTGCCCAGAGGGAGCGGCTGGCGCTCGAGGGTGGAACGACGGGCCCGATCGGGATCGGCCTCGCCGTGGTCCGCGGAAATGAGCTCTACGTGGTCACGACCGGCCCCGTGGAGGCGTACCTGGTCCGGCAGGCTCACCTGTTGACGCTGCCGGAGTCGGGGCGCGCCCACGGCCTGCCGATGGACGAGGTCGCCCCCGAAGTGTGGCGCGGCGAGATCGCGGTTCGCGACTCGCTCGTCCTCGTCTCGTCCAACCTGACCGCGAGGCTGGGCCCGGACGAACTCAAGGACGCGGTGGTGACGCTCCATCCACAGGCGGCGATGGAGCACCTGCATCACCGATTCGTGGCGGCCGGGGGCTCCGGCAGCGACGCGGCGCTCGCCCTCGAGGCCCGCGAGGTGTCGGCAACGACGCATCGCGGGCGACTCATTCCCGCGCGGCCGCCGGAGCCGCTTGCCGGCCTTCCCGACCGATCTCCGATCCCGCTGGCCGACTCGGTTGGGGGTGGTCTGGCCGCGGTCTCGTCGGGCGCAAGCCGGGCGCGGAGCGCTGCCGGGAGCACGCTCGCCGGCCTCGCCGACCGGCTCCAGGACCTGCTCCCACGGCGCGGCGCCCACTACCGGCGGGTCACCCCCGCCGCGACCCGCCGGGAGTCCCAGCGTCGGGCCGCCTTTGCGGTCCTCGCATTCGTCGGGATCATCGCGCTCCTCGGCCTCGCCCTGTGGATCCTCGGCGGCTCGACCCCCACGACCCAGATCCCCCAGATCACCGCCGGCGAGAAGGCGCTCGCGACGGCGAGGGACGACGTCCGGATCGTCTTCGACAACGGGACCGACCTCATCGCGGCCGATCCACGCCGCGCCCAGGAGCTGCTCAAGGACGCCGTCCTGAAGGTGGCGGACGCCGCGCAGGCGGGGATCCCGGCGTCGACGCTGGACCCGGTGAGGGCACGGGCGGCCGCGGGGCTGGATCGCATCTACGGTGTCGTGGAGGTCGCGCCGCAGACGGCCTTCTCGTTCGCATCGCAGGAGCCCGGCTTCGACCTCGGCGGGCTGGTCCGTGGCCCGGACGATGCGCCCTATCTGCTCGACCGCGCGACGAAGGCCGTCTACCGGATCAGCCTCCAGGCACACAAGGCCGTCCCGATCATCCGGGCGGGCCAGGCGGTCGCGAGCGCCGGCACCAAGGTCGGGGTGCCGCGATATCTCGCCGTCGGCGGTCCGGACCTGCTCATGCTCGACGACAAGAACATCCTCTGGCGCTGGCGTCCGACGGATGACACGGGGAAGGGGACCCTGCGCCGGCTCCCGGTCAAGGAATCCGCCTCGTGGGGCAGCGACATCCTGGGGGTCGGCACGTTCGTCGCCAACTTCAACGCCGCGCTGTACAACCTCTACGTGCTGGACCCGTCCGAGCAGCAGATCCTGCGCTACACGATGCTCGCGGACGGGTCGAGCTACCCGTCAGTGGCGAGCGGCTACCTGACGACGCCGCAGGACGTCTCCAAGGTGACCTCCATGTATATCGACGGCGAGGTCTACCTCGCCGACGCCGGCCTGGTCGAGCGGTTCGTGGGCGGTCGCTCGGGCGACTGGGCGCTCGCGACGCCCGGCGACGACGCGCTCCGCCCGACGCGCCGCTATACCCTCATCAACTCGCCGGATCTGCGGCGCGTGGGCACGCTGTACATCTTCGACGCCGCGAACGGGCGGGTGGTGGCGTTCGACAAGCTGACGGGCGCGTACCAGGCGCAGTACCGGCCGGCCGGCGGAAGCCCGGCGTGGAACCTGCTTCGAGGCTTCTACGTCGTCCCCCGCTCGCCCGGCCAGGCCCCGGCGATCTTCTGGATCGACGGGAACACGCTGGGGACCGCGGTCCTCGCGCCGATCCCCGGTGTGTCCCCGGGCGGCTCGCCGGGCGCCAGCCCCGCCCCGGGCGGGTCACCGGGCCCTGGATCGTCCGGCGCACCGGCGCCGTCGGCGTCGCCGCGGCCGTCGCCCAGCCCCTAGCTGGCAGCGGCGCAGCCGGCCCGAGGTGGGATAATCCGCCCATGGTCGGCCGACTCATCGAGATGTCCGTGGAGAGCGTGCGGGTCCACATGCTCTCGACCCAGCACGTTGTCATCCTGCGGGAGCTCGAACGCGATCGGTACCTGCCCATCTGGATCGGCCCATGGGAGGCGAGCGCGATCGCCATGAAGCTCCAGGGCCAGACTCCCGAGCGGCCCCTCACCCACGACCTGTTTGCCACGGTCCTCGACGTGCTCGGCGCCACCGTTCGCGAGGTGATCATCGCCGACCTGGCCGACGAGACCTTCCATGCCCGGGTCATGCTGGAGACGGGCGGGCGGCCGATCGAGGTCGACTCCCGGCCCTCGGACGCGCTCGCGCTGGCGGTTCGGACGGGCGCCCGGATCTTCGCGGCCGAGGCCGTCCTTGACCGGGCGGGCGTCGAGCCCGACCACGGGAAGGGCGAGGACAGGGAAGCAGGGCCGATCGACGAGTCGAAGCTCTCCGTGTTCCGCGACTTCGTGAACTCGCTGGACGTGGAGCCGGGGACCGACGACCGCCGCGAGGGCCCGCCCCGCGACTGACCGGCTGCCGGCCGGGGCCGTGTTCGGCGTCAGCCGACGATCGCCGAGCCCCGTCCCAGTGCCCGCTCGCGGCTTGCCCAGAGGCGCAGGCGCAGGCTCCAGAAGTCCTTGACGGCGCGCCAGACGACGGAGGGCTTCGCGCCCGTCGGCGAGCCAGCGGTCCGCGGAAAGTGGTCAACGCCCACCTCCACGACGCTCCGACCCGCAGCTCGGACCTTGATGAGCAGCTCGGCCGAGAAGAATGCCCCGCCCGACTCCACGCGGACGCCGGCCAGCGCCCTGCGCCGGAAGAGCTTGCAGGCACAGTCCACGTCGCGGACCTGGAGGCCGAACAGGATCCGGTTGGCCAGCTTGTAGAGGCCGGCGTAGACCGTTCGGATGACCGGATCGGCCCGCCGGATCCGGAAGCCCACGACCGCGTCCGGCGCTCCCGGGCCCGCCAGCCGCGCGGTCAGCCGGGCAAGGTCGGCGACCCGGAACTGCCGGTCCCCGTCGGTAAACGCCACCAGCTCATAGCGGGCGGCGCGGAAGCCGGAGCGCAGGGCGGCACCGTAGCCGAGGTTCGTGGGGTGGTGCACGACGCGGACGAGATCCGGGTTCGCGGCAGCCAGCCGGTCCGCGATCTGGGGCGTTCCGTCCTTCGAGCCGTCGTCGACGGCGATGATCTCGAAGCGCTCCGCGATCGCTGGCAGCGCCGCGAGCGCCTCCTGCACGAGGCCCTCCAGGTTCGCCTCCTCGTTGTGGGCCGGGAAGAAGTACGAGAGTGCGGCGACGCGCGCCGCGGCTGCGGGGAGCGTGGGCTCGGGTCGCGTCATGGCGCCATCGTACCCGGGCCGCGATCGGCCGCCCGGGGGCCCACGACCCGCAGGAGCGGCTGGGTCCCGTTCGGATCGGGCAGCACCTCAACCTGCCAGCGCAGCTCGAGGCCGGGCATGTCCCTGTCGAGGCGAACGAGATAGACGGGCCGGATCCCGAGGTTCGCGCGGATGACGTCGTCGACGCTGCCGAGGCTCTTGTCCAGGCGAGTCCGGTCGTCGATCACCCGGACGTCCGGACGGTCGCCGAGGATCACCTGGCGGTACCAGAGGGGCGTCGAGAACCCCCACCACGTCACGAGGACGGCGTCCGGCTCCGCGACCTGGAACGTCCAGCGGCTCCAGTCCGCGGCGCGCGTGTTGGCTGACTGGTCCACGCGGAGCCGCGTTGTCGGGGCGGCGATGATCGCCGGACCGACGAGGGCGAGGGCGAGGCCGGCGCTCGCGACGAGGCGCAGCGCGGCGGGGCGCAGCCCCGCTTCGTCGTGCTCGATGAGCAGCTGTGCCTCCACGGCGTCGAGAACCCCGCCCGCCCCGACCGCCAGCCAGCTGATTGCGATGAGGATCGGGCCGAGGTAGTAGCGCTCGATGTCCGCGTTGGTGTAGGACACCGCGAACCAGCAGGTGACGACCAGCCACGTGCCGGTCAGGAGGGCGTAGCGAGGTCGGCGCACGGCGGTCACCACGAGGCCCGCCGGGACCAGCGCGACAAGCGGCCCGAACTGGGCGGCCGCGAGGCCGACGATGTCGCCCGCCTTGCCCGCGAGGTCCGAGAACGGCGCCGTCAGCGAGCCTCCGAACTGCAGTCCCAGGACCACGTACCAGAAGCCGGCCAACGTGTCCGGGTGGCCATAGACGATGGGCGCGCCCATCACCGCCCGGATCGGCAGCTCCAGGTAGACCAGCCCCGCGATTCCGACGAGGGCGAGGGCGCACCTTCCCAGCTGGGCGGGCCGACCCCAGACGCCGGGCTCGACCGCGAGGACGAAGAGGGCGATCCCCGGGGCGAGCAGCACGGTGAGCCCCTGGTTGCCCAGCGCGACGCCGTAGAGCGCCGCGGCACCGACGAGCCAGCGGTCCGCGCCCGCCCTGCCGCTCCGGGTCCGCGCCTCCCAGCCGACCAGCAGCACGAGCAGCCCGGCGACCAGGGCGAGGTGGAGCATGTGTGGGTCGGCGAACGAGCCGACGCGCCACGGGATCGGCGTCAGCGCCAGGAGCAGGCCGGCCGCGATCGCCACGGAGGCCCGGCCGGTCAGCCGGCGGACGAGCACGACCGTCAGCCCGGCCGAGACGCCCAGCGTGATCGCGGAAAGCAGGTTCATCCGCAGCGCGGGCTCACCGGCAGGCGCCAGCAGCAGGCTTGCGAGCCAGCCCAGCAGGACGTAGCTCGGGTAGCCCGTGGGATGGGCCGTCCCCAGCACGGGGCCCACGACCTGGAACTCGCCCGTGTCCCAGAGGCCCAGGCCGGGGAGCAGCGTCGATCGCGCGAGCGCGAATGCAGCCATGCCCACCAGCGCGGGCGCGGCGCTGCTCACGAGCGCTCTCCAAGGGACACGCGGGTCCCGCGGCCGGCCGGCGCTCACCAACCGAGCGTCCGTGCCCACGCGATCCCCCAGGCGTGCACCGCCACCGAGGCCGCGATCAGACCGCCGACGACGAGGCCGCCACGCGCCGCGCCCCGGCCGTGGCGGGCCACGAGCCGCTCGGCCCCCAGCGCGACCGGGACGAGCAGGAACGGCGCGAAGTCGAGGCTGAACCGGTAGCCGAACTGGACCCAGCCCTGCGAGAAGTGCATCAGGTTGAC
>Ga0208584_1000037_pt1 | contig 18828 bp, 16 predicted proteins | sample NGESurdeep072012_4_FD_184460 | JGI IMG/M metagenome (GOLD analysis project Ga0208584, IMG submission 184460) | Arctic peat soil microbial communities from Barrow, Alaska - NGEE Surface sample 415-1 deep-072012 (SPAdes) | ecosystem: Environmental > Terrestrial > Soil > Wetlands > Peat ...
CGGCGCCTGCGCCATTCTTCGGTCTCCACTGATGCGCGCCGGCCGGGCTCTTGGTCAATTCCCATTCGTAGCCGAACAGGTTCCAGAAGAAGTTGTTGCTCCACTGCTTTGGCGAACTGGTCCAGGTGACTTCCAGCCCGCTGCTGATCGTGTCAGCACCTTTTCCCGTGCCAAAGCTGCTCTTCCAGCCAAGGCCCTGTTCCTCGATGCCTGCGGCTTCGGGCGCAGGTCCCACATGCGAGGCCGGGCCGGCGCCGTGGGTCTTGCCGAAGGTGTGGCCGCCGGCGATCAGCACGACGGTTTCTTCGTCATTCATCGCCATGCGGGCGAAGGTCTCGCGAATATCCTTGGCCGCCGCGATCGGATCCGGGTTGCCGCCCGGGCCTTCCGGATTGACGTAGATCAGACCCATCTGCACCGCAGCGAGGGGATTATCGAGATCGCGGTCGCCGGAATAGCGTTCTTCATCACCCAGCCAAGTGGTCTCCGAGCCCCAGTAGGGGCTCTCGTCCGGCTCCCAGACGTCGGCACGCCCGCCGCCGAAACCGAAGGTCTTGAATCCCATCGATTCCAGCGCGACGTTGCCGGCGAGGATGAAGAGGTCGGCCCATGAAATCTTCCGGCCGTACTTTTGCTTGATCGGCCACAGCAGCCGGCGCGCCTTGTCAAGGTTGACGTTATCGGGCCAGCTGTTGAGCGGCGCAAAGCGCTGCTGGCCTGTTCCGGCACCGCCGCGACCGTCACCGATGCGGTACGTGCCAGCGCCGTGCCACGCCATGCGCACGAAGAACGGTCCATAGTGGCCGAAGTCCGCCGGCCACCAGTCCTGCGACGTCGTCATCAGCGCGACCAGGTCCTTCTTCACGGCACCTAGGTCGAGCTTCTTGAACTCCTCCGCGTAGTCGAACGCCTCGCCCATCGGATTGGACAGGGGAGAGTTCTGGTGGAGCATCTTCAGGTTCAGCTGATTCGGCCACCAGTCGCGGTTGGACCTTGCATTGGCCGCCGTGGGGGTCTGACGTCCGCCCGACATCGGGCACTTGCTGGCATCGTCTGACATGTCGGCTCTCCTTATGGTTGGTCGGTCTGATCGTGAATTGTTGCTCGGTCGGTGTCGCTGTCCTCGCTCGTGTGCGGAACCCGCGGGACGGGAACGGTCTCCTCTTCGGTCCCCGACCTGACCGGGGTTTGGGCGAGGCACTCGGGGCAGCGGCCCCAATAGATCACCTCGGCCTCGTCGATCTCGTAGCCGGAGTCGTCGGCGGGCGTCAGGCACGGCGCGGCACCGACGGCGCAGTCGACATCGACCATCCGGCCGCACCTGCGGCAGATCAGGTGGTGATGGTTGTCGCCGGTCCGGCCCTCGTAGCGCGCCGGCGACCCGGCGGGCTGGATGCGCCGGATGAGACCCTCGGCGGCCAGGACGCCGAGGGCGTCGTACACCGCCTGGCGGGAGATGACGCCGATCTCGGCCCGTACGAGCTTGGCGATGTCGTTCGCCGTGCAGTGCGGTCGATCCGAAACCGCCGCCAGAACGGCCAGACGCTGAGCCGTGACCTGAACACCATGTCGGCGGAGGATATCGGCCAGGTTGTCATTCATGGACGTAGTCTAGGTCTCATTTTAGGCTCTATCAAGAATCAGATGGAGTCCAGTTTCGTCCGAAGGCGGCTCCGCCGCCGCGCGCGGCTCCCCGCCCGACGCGGCGTAAACAGTTCCATGGGATTGCCTTGTCATCCTGCCTCGAACGCCTAGCCGCGCCCGTCTCAGCCGACGAAGTGGTTGTTTCCGGCGAGGGCGAGGACGACGAGCGAGGCGACGCCGAGTGCCGCCATGACGGCCCACCGCAGGCCGCGTGGCAGTGCGAGCCCGGCCTCGGCCAGGACGCCGAATGCCGGCCACGCGCCGAGGAGGTATCGCATCGCGCTCGTGCTGGAACCCGAGCAGAGGGTGATGCCGGTCAACAGGACGATCCAGACGCTGGCCGCTGCCGGCCAGCGCCGGACCACGGCGAGCACGGCGGCCGCCGTCATCAGCAGCAGCGAAAGCAGGTCGGCGAGCGCCACGCTCAACAACCACCTGTGCCGCAAGGTCAAGCGCACGGCGTCGGCGGCGATGACCCAGGGAGGCGCGAACCGGCGCTGCCAGGCCGCCCCGGCGTGCAGGAACGCCAGCGGGTCGCCCGCCTCGAGCGCCTGCGCGAGCATCACTGCGAGCAGTCCGAGGACAGGGAGAAGAAGCGCGAGCGAGGCCGGGTCGAGGCGGCGCCGGTGCTCAAACCGCCCCGCGACGAGCGCCGGAACGATCGAGATCCCCGGCAGGCGCGTCATGGCCAACGGCACGCCGAGCCCGCCGGCCAGCAGCGAGCGGCCGCGGTGGCAGGAGAGGAGGGCCGCCGCGGAGAGCGCGATGAACGTGGCCTCGGAGTAGAACGCCCAGAGGAACAGCGAGGACGGGTAGAGGAGGAGAACGACCAGGCCGGCGCGGGCGACCCGCTCCCCCCGCCAGGCCCGCATGGCGACGAAGACGAGCAACACCGCGGCGAGCGCGGCGCCATTCGCGACGACGAGAACGGCCGCGCGCTCGGAGCCCAACAGCCAACTGACGGCGCGGCCGATCCAGGGGACGAGCGGGAAGAAGGCGGTGGCTTGCGTCGCTCCCGTCTCCGACCACGGCAGGTAGCCTGCGCGCATGATTCGCACGTACCAGTGCGCGTCCCATGCGAGCGTCGGAGCGAGCGGCGCCGCGCCGAGGAGGGCGAGGACGAGCCCGTGCGCGAGCCGCCAGATCAGGAACGCGACGAGCGGGAAGCGCAGGCCGCGCCACGGCCCGGGCGCGCCCGCGCCGCCGGGGAGGTCCCCGCGGTTTCCTCCCGCCCGCCAGCGTCCGCCGGCGCTCACTTCGCGGGTGGGTGGAGGAAACCGTCCACCGCCTTCACGAACATGTCGGGCTGGTCAACGAACGTCATGTGGCCGCTCGCCGGGAGGACCACGAGCTTCGACCCCGGGATGAGGGCGTTCATCTCCCGCGCGATCGAGGGGTCGCTCTCGTCGTGGTCGCCGACCGTGATCAGCGTCGGCACCTTGATCCCCGGCAGCCGGCTGGCGTACTCGGCCGACGCGAGGTTGCCGTCCACGACGAACTCCCCGTGCGAGCCCCACATCTCGCGGTAGAGGTCCCACGCCGTGTTGCCATTGGCGACCGGGTCGTAGTTCGGGTCGGGCCGCCTCTGGTAGAGGTAGGGGAAGTACCCCTCGCCCCAGGCGGCGATCATGTACTCGTTGGTGTACCGGTTCTTCTCGTAGTCCTTGCCGTGCCCGTACAACCCGGCGGCTTCCATCCGGTCGATGCGGCTCCGCAGCTCCTCCGGCATCGCCGCCTTCATGCGGACGAACACCTCGTTGAGCGCCTTGGTGCTGTGGAACGTGCTGCAGAGGACGAGGTGCGAGAGGCTTGCCTGGTGGGCGAAGGCGTACGCCTGCGCCAGCACGCCGCCGAACGAGTGCCCCAGGAGGTTGATCTTGCCGAGTCCGAGCGCGACCCGCACCGCCTCGACGTCCTCCACCATCGCCTCGACGGTGTAGCGCGAGGCGTCCTCGAGCTTCTCCGAACGGCCCGAGCCGCGCTCGTCGATGAACACGAGGCGGTTGTGGCGAGCGAGCGGCAGCAGGTAGGGGAGGAAGTAGTCGTGCGAGGCGCCGGGCCCGCCGTGGAGCACCACGAGGGGAGCGCCGCGCCCGATCGAAAGCGTGTAGATGAGGACGCCGTTGGCGTCCACGAACTGCTCCTGGATCGGGTACACCGCGGGGGTCGCCGGGCGGTCGGCCGCCCACGCGCCCCCGGCAGCCGCCGTCAGGCACACCACGACCAAGATCGAGACGAACCACAACCGTGCCTTCATCGGGTCACCTCCCAGGTGCGTATTCTCTCTTTGGACTGGAACTCCCGTTCCCACGATCTCGATGATACCCGTGCGCAGAGCGTGGGCAGCACATCTGGAGGACATGGAAGGGGCCGCCAGGCGAGGAGGCGCCGCCCAGGGGACGGTGAGAGGCCTCGTCACCGGTTCGCCACTGAAGCACGCTGGTTACATGCCGCGCAAGGTGTCGCGCAGCGCGCCGACGGCCCGGTCGATGTGGCTCGAGTCGATCGCGTACGGCGGCAGGAAGCGCACGACGTGGCTGCCGGCGGGGACGGCAAGCACCTTGTGTTGCTGCAAGCCGCGCAGGATGTCGTCGCGGCGGTCGCTCACCACCAGGCCGAGCATCAGCCCGCGGCCGCGGGCCCCGGGCACCAGGTCGTGGGTCACCGACCGCAGCGCGGCAAGGAACGCCTCGCCGGTGAGGGAGACGTGCTGCAGCATGGCGGCGTCGAGCGTCGCGAGGACGAAGCGGGCGCCGGCGAGCGCCAGGGGGTTGCCGCCGAACGTGGAGGAATGGGCGCCGCGCTCGAGGCGCTCGCCGACGGCCCGCGTCACGACGGTCGCGCCGACCGGGATGCCGCCCGCGAGGCCCTTGCCCAGGCAAACGATGTCGGCCGCGACGCCCTCGTGCTCCGCTGCGAGGAAGCGGCCGGTGCGGCCGACGCCGCTCTGCACCTCGTCCGTGATCAGCAAGGCCCCGCGGTCGGTGCAGAGCTGCCGCGCCGAACGCAGATATCCCTCCGGCGGCACGACGACGCCGCTCTCGCCCTGGATCGGCTCGACGATGAACGCGGCGGCGCCCTCGTCGAGAGCGGCTTCGAGCGCCGCCGAGTCCCCGTAATCGACGTGGGTGAACTCCCAGAGCAACGGCTCGAACGGCTCCCGGTACTTCGCCCCCCAGGTGGCGGAGAGCGCGCCGAGGGTCTTGCCGTGGTAGGCGCCGCGGCAGGCGACGAAGCGCCGCTTCCCGGTCGCCATCGCGGCGAACTTGAGCGCGGCCTCGACCGCCTCGGCGCCGGAGTTGGACCAGTACACGAGGCCGGGGTCGGCCGGGTTCACCCGCCGCGCGAGCTCCGCCGACGCCGATGCCCGCACGTCGTTGGCGAAGCTGCAGTGGAGGGTCGGCAGAGCGCGCAGCTGCGCGATGAGCGCTGCTTCCAGCCCGGGGTGCCCGTAGCCGAGGATGTTGACGCCGTAGTTGCTCGTGAGGTCGAGGTAACGCTCGCCGGCGTCGCTGATGAGCTCGACGCCCTCCCCGCGCGCGAGGGTCAGCCCCCGCCGTACGTAGAGGTTCGCCATGAACTCCCGCTGCGTGGCGGCGGCGTCGGAGGTCCGTCGGCTAGCCACGCTCACCTCCAGCCCGCGCGAACGCGGATGGCAGGACCTCGGTCCCGATCCCGGCGAGCGCGTCGGCAAGCGGATGCTCGGCGCGACCGTCCGCGATCACGATGCGCGGCGCACAGGTTTCAAGAAGGCGGTGCAGCGCTATGAGCTTGCGCTTGAACCTCCCGCCGGCGGACGCCTCCCAACGCGCCAGCTCCTCGAGCTCGAGCGAGGCGATCGCCGACGCGGGATTCCCAGGGTCGCGCAGCATACCCGGCGCCTCGATGAGTTGGACCACGGTGTCGGCTTCGAGGTCGCGCGCCAGCACGCCGACGATATCGTCGTTCTCGGCGTTGATCGCCGCGCCGTTCTCGTCGGCGATCGGCACCGTGAGCACGGGCGTGTGGCCGAGCGCCAGGAGCGCGCGCAACAGCGCGACGTTGACGGATTGCGGCTTGCCCGAGAGGTCGTGGAGGATGCTGGTCCTGCCGCCGGCTTCGACGCGGATGCCGCGGTTGCGCTGGCCCTGCACGACCCGCCCGTCGAGCCCGCAGAGGCCGACCGCGTTGACCCCGGCCTGTTGCATCGCCTCGACGATCCGCTTGTTGCGCGCGCCGGCGTAGGCCATCAACAGGAGGTCGATCGCCGCTTCGTCGGAAGACACGCTCGTGACGCCGGAGGCCGAGGTCACCACCCGCGGGGCCCGGCCGAGAGCGCCCGCCAGTTCGTCGCGGACCGCGTTGGCGCCGTGCACGACGACGGCCTTCTCGCCGATGCCGGCCAGGTCCCGGGCGATGCCCGGGACGTTGATCGTCTTGCCGCCACCGATCTTGACGATGATCACGCGAACACCTCCGTGGCGTCGTTGTCCATGGGACGCCAGCCGTCCTCGCCGGGCAACGGCTCGGAGCACACGGCGACCCGCCCGTCGCGGGCCGCCACGTGCACGGTGAAGTACTCGGGTCGCTCCGCGAAGGACGAGTGGGCGAGGATTCGCTCGCCGTCGCTCAGCACGACGTTCATCGCCCTGACGTAGCGGCTGCGGGCGCAAATCGCCGCCGCCGCCCGCTCCATGCCGGCGCGGAGATCGCCGTTGGTCAGTCGGCGGATCGTGTTGAACACCTTCTCGGCGCCGATGCGGCCGTCCTCGCGGATCCGCACGCCGTGCAGCTCGCCGTTGAACGCGAACACGAGCCCGCCGGCGGCAAACGGCATGTTGTTCTCGACCACGATCCCCTCGTTGCGGAACGCCGAGCGGGCGTGGGCGACGAGCAGGGAGGTCTCGCCGAATCGCCGGACGTCGTCGTCCCAGACCGGCGTGAGGCTGTGGTAGGCGTTCCAGCCGGTCCCATCGCGCCAGGCGCACCCCCACCCGTCGCCCTGGTACTCGGGACTGGTGCGCGCCATCGCGGCGAACGCGCCCAAAAGCGGCGCGATCGCGAACGGCGTACGGTCCTTGACGGCGAGCAGGCGGCACATGGCTCACACCGGGTGGAGGCCGACAAACCCGAGGCCCGCCATCTCGTCGAGGCCGTGCATGAGGTTGAACGCCTGCACGGCCTGGCCCGCGGCGCCCTTGCCCAGGTTGTCGAGTGCGCTCATCACCACCAGCCGGTTGCCCACCGCGTCCAGCTCGAATCCGATGTCGCAGAAGTTCGTGCCGGCGAGCAGCTTCGGTTCCGGGTAGCGAAACGCCCCGTCGCGTTCCTTGACGATGCGGACGAACGGCTCGTCGCCGTACTCCTGGCGGTAGAGCTTCCAGATCTGCTTCTCGTCGACGCCGTCGTTGAGGAACACATGGCAGGTGGCGAGGATCCCGCGCACGAGGTCGATCGCGGTCGCCGAGAAATGGATGCGGGAGTCGCCGGAAAGCCCCAACTCCTGCAGCATCTCCGCGGTGTGGCGGTGGCCGGTGGGCTTGTACGAGCGCACGCAGTTGGCGCGCACCGGGTGGTGCGAGGCGGGCGAGACGCCGGCGCCGCCCTCGCTCGACCCGACCTTGGCCTCGACCACGGTGCAGCGGGTGTCGGCCACCCCGTGCTTGAACAGCGGGGCAAGCGCCAGGATCACCGCGGTCGCGTTGCAGCCGGCGCTGGAGACCAGGCGCGCGCCTCGCATTGCGTCCCGGTGCAGCTCGGGGATGCCGTAGACGAACGCGCCGAGCAGGTCGGGCCGCGGGTGGACAAAGCCGTACCAGCGCAGGTAGTCCTCGGCGCGGCGCAGGCGGAAGTCGGCGGAGAGGTCGATGGTCCGCTCAGACCTTGCCAGCACCCCGTCGATGACCTCGACCGTGCGGCCGTGCGGCAGGCAGAGGAACGCCGTGTCGCAGGGCTGCAGGTCTCCCATCCGGGAGAACTTGAGCAACGTGCGCTTGCGCAAGTTGGGGTGCACCACGACGACAGGCTCGCCGGCGCGGCTCTCCGAGGTGACCTGTTGCACCTCGACCCCGGGGTGGGCGAGGAGCAGGCGGAGCAGCTCGCCGCCCGCGTACCCCGAGGCGCCGACGATCGCGACCGGGACCGGGCTCACGCCGGCACCGGGGCGCGTGCCAGCGCGAAGTCGACGATCCTGGCCGGGATGTCGACGCCCGTCGGCGCGATCGAGTTCTTGAACTCCATCGTGTAGTTCACCTCGTTGACCAGAAGGCCGCCGTCGGCCTCGAAGATGTCGAGTGCGACCACACCGCCCCCGACCGCCTTGGCGCCGGCAAGCGAGATCGCCGCCAGTTCCGACGTGATCGGACACCGTGTCGCGGATCCGCCCCGGGCGGTGTTGGTGATCCAGTGCTCGGAGTTGCGGTAGATCGCCGCGATGCACTCGTCGCCGACCACGAAGGCGCGGATGTCGCGGCCGGGCTTGGCGACGTACTTCTGGATGTAGAACACCGAGTGGTGGTAGGAGCCGAGCGTGGTCTTGTGCTCGAGCAGCGCCTCGGCGGCGTCGCGGTCGTTGACCTTGGCGAGCAGCCTCCCCCACGAGCCAACCGCGGGTTTGAGCACGACCGGGTATCCCATCGTCTCGATCGCCTCGAGCGCCGATTCCGGCGTGAACGCGATGCGCACCTCGGGCTGCGGCACGCCGTGCTCGTCGAGCGCGATCGAGGTGAGCAGCTTGTCGCCGCATGTCGCCGCCACCGCCGAGGTGTTCACGCACGCGACGCCCTGGCTCTCGAACAGGCGCAGCGCATGGAGGGCGCGCGAGTGGTTGATGCAGCGCTCCAGCACCACGTCGAGATCGTGCCGGGCCTGGCCGAGCGTGAAGGTGATCTCGCGATCGTCGATCATCACCACCTCGACGTCCGACCGGGTCGCGAGCTCGTCGAGGAGCAACTTTTCCTCCTTGCGGATCAGCGAGTGGAGGAACCCGACTCTCATGACGCGAGCCTCTCGACACGCTCCAGAAGGGTCTCTTGCTCCAGCACGGCGTGCACGATCAGCCGCAGCTCGTCGAGGTCCACCGTGCGGCCGCTCTCACCGACCTCCTTGACGCGCGTGAGGAGCGGGCGGGCAAGCTCGTCCGGGAGGTCACCGTAGCCGATCCGCTCGAGCGAGAACCGGAGCGACGCCATCCCCGCCATGTGGTCGAGCGCGATCTCCGGCTTGCGGCCCACGATCGCCGGGTCGAGGCTCTGGTAGTGCAGCGGGTTACGGACCGCCGCCTGGGTGTGGACGCCGGCGCAATGGGTGAACGCGTTCCTGCCCGTCACCGGCAGGTTGATGGGGACGCTCACCCGAGCGTACCGGCTGACGAGCTCGTACAGCTCCGGCAGCAGCGTCAGGTCCCAGCGACCGGCCAGGCCGAAGTCGGACGCGAGCACGGCGAGCAGCGTGCCGAGGTCCACGATCCCGGCTCGTTCGCCGAGGCCGAGGACCGATGCGTCGATGATGCTTGCACCGGCTCGCATGGCGTCGAGAGCGTTGGCGAGGGCGAGGCCGCGGTCGTTGTGGCAGTGGACCGCGATCTGCGGCTCGAACCCGCGCAGCGCCAGCTCGGCCCTGAGGCGCGTGACGTAGTCGAACATGCTGCGGTCGGTGCCGGGGATCATGTAGCCGGTGGTGTCGGCGATGCTGATCACATCGGCGCCGGCCGCGCAGGCGGCCGCGGCCGCGGTCACGACGTTTCCGAACGGCGAGCGGACCGCGTCCTCGGGCGTGTAGCGGACGATGAGATCCGGTCTTCGCGCCTTGGCGAGGCGGATCACCGCGGCGATCCGGGCGACCGCGTCGTCGAGGTCGGTCGCGCGATCGGCCAAGCGCGTCTCCGAGACGCAGTAGAAGATGCCGAGGAAGCCCACGCCGCACCCGAGCGCCATCTCGACGTCGCTTTCCAGGGAACGGGCGTGCGCACCGACGAGCGGCCGCAGCCCCCGCCCGGCGATCGCCCGCACCGCCCGGTGGACCCCCTCGGTTACCGCCGGGTGGCCGGCTTCGATGACGTCCACGCCGATGTCGGCGAGCAACTCGGCGATCGCCAGCTTGACGTGGAGGTCGAAGCAGACGCCGGGCGTCTGCTCGCCCTCGCGCAGGGTGCTGTCGAGGATGCGCAGCATCACTGCCCCCAATCCTCTTCCTCGGCCGGGGCCTCGACCAGCACCGGCGGGTCGAGCGCTTGCACCTCGAGGTCGGCTCCGCAGTCGCCGCAGCGCACCACCTCCGATGCGCTCACGTCCGGCGGCAACTCGACATTTGCATCGCAGATCGGGCAGGTGCTGTGAAGTGGACTCATTCGTCCTCCATTGCGAACGTGCCATCGTCAGCCGGGCCGTTATGGGTTGTCAAATTTCTTTGAAGGATTGACGAAAATCATTCTTGTTGTTAATTTTTGTGGGATGCGAACGACGGCCGCAGTGGTGGAGGAACTAGTTCGAGAGTTGCCCTTGCTCGAAGAGGGGCTTGCCGAGGGCATCCTCAACCTCTCCGCGCTGGCGCGCCGCTTGCGGCCGAAGGTGGAGGACGCTTTGAGCAAGGGCGTGTCGGATGCGGCCGTGATGATGGCCCTGAAGCGCCTCGCCCCACGGATCGCCGCGCAGGACCGCTCGATTGTGAAGCTGCTGCGCCAGATGCGCGACCTTACCGTGCGCTCGAGCCTGGTCGAATTCACTTTCCGTAGCTCGCCGACACTGCTCGAGCGCCATCGCAACCTGCTGCTGAGCATCGCGAAGGAGCGGGACGCGTTCCTGACCTATACGCAGGGGGTGTTCGAAGTGACGTTGATCGCGAGCGCGCGTATGGCGGGCCGCATCGAGGCGGCGTTCGGCTCCGAGCAGCTGGTGAGCCGCCTCGATGACCTCTCGGCGATCGTCATCCCGCTGCCGCCGAAGAGCGTGCAGACGCCGGGGGTTCACTACACCCTGCTCAAGCAACTGGCGCTGGCCGGCCTCAACGTGGTGGAGGTGGTCTCAACGTACGGGGAGCTGACCATCGTGCTCGCGAAGGACGACGTGGACCGCGCGTTCTCGATCCTCAAGCGTTTCCTCTGGCCGTGAGCCGGAGGTCTGTTCGAGCCGGGCGACTGCCCCTGTGTCTGGGTGTCCCAGGCGGTCGACGACACACAGGGTTTGCTGGCGCCGGAACGACGCGGGCACGTCCAACTCCGCCGCAGTGGGCAAACGCGCGGCGGTCGGCTTCCGTCCGGACGATCCCTAGGGCTGCGACCTCTTGCGTGTCCAGCTCGTACAACCGCATACGGGACATGTGTCGATCGCCTGCACGGCTCCCGGTGCTGCCTCCGGTTTCTCCGCCGCGGAGACCGGCTCTCGACCCATCCGCTCGTACCCGCACTCCTCGCAGAACAGCACAACCTCTCGCGTCTCGGGCTCGCTCGTCACCGAACGCTTCGAATCGACGCCCCTCACCGGCGGCTTGCGCGAGTGAACCCTGATCGAGACGACCGCCGACAGGCTCACCCAAACGTCGTCGAGCCCGTCCCGAAGCTCGAGAGAGCTCGCACCGACCGACTCGAGGATGCCTGTGATCGGGCCCTGCTGGCCGGTCAGGACGACCTCGACCTCCTTGCCCTTCGCCGCTTCGAACCACCCTAATGGAACGTCCATCGATCCCTCCCCCGTTGCTTCTCCCGGCTTCGGCCGGGGCCCGTTTGAACCCGAGAGCCTTCCACTCCCCGGCCGTGTTCCGCTTCCCATCCCGGAGACGGCGTGATCCCCTGTCCCAACATCATGGTAGTGGCAATTCGCATGCGGGTCAGCGCAACCGACGGCTGGTGGCAACGGGAGCCCGGTCCGGCTCCACGCGGTCACCCCGGGCGGTCCGGCCGCCTGAAGGCCAACAACGCAACAACGCAAGCCTGACCCCAGTACAGTATGAGCCCAGTAGGCCTCAACGTGGTGGTGGTCTCGACGTACGGCGAGCTGACCATCGTGCTCGCGAAGGACGACGTGGACCGAGCCTTCTCGATCCTCAAGCGTTTCCTCTGGCCGTGAGCCGGAGGTCTGGTGGCGCCCGCCTCGTTCGGCATCAGCGCGGCTTCGAGCCCTGCTCGATTAGCTTCTTGAACCGCGGGTCGCTGCGGAGGTCGCGCAACGCCGGCCCCTCCTCGAGCGTGGCCGTGGAGAACCCGGCCTTGAGCGCCTTTTCGATCCACTCGACGGCCCTGTCGCGTTCTCCGAGGTCCTCGAAAGACTCGCCGATCGCCGCCATCGAGTCGGCGTCGGTGGGTGGCGTCTTGAGGACGAACTCAAGCACCGCAAGCCCTTTTGTGCGTTCGCCCAGCATGCCGTAATAGCCACCGAGGTCGATCAGCAAGCTGCTGTCGCGCGGGTTCACCGCGCGCTGCTGCTCGGCCACCTCGACGGCCCGCGTGTACGCCTCCTTGGCCTTGGCTTTCTGGTCCGAGAAGTAGTACGCGGTCCCCAGGTTGCCCCAGAGCCGGAAGTCGGTGCCCCTGATCACGAGCGCCTTCTCGTACATCGTCGCAGCGTCCCGCAGTTTGCCTTCCTTGAAGTACAACGTCCCCAGGTTGGAAACGGCCCCGTAGACGGGTCTGATGGCCACAGATCGCTCGAGCATCTCGCGCGCCTGGGCATCCTGCCCACGGACCAGGGACACGGTCGCGAGGTTGTTGTACGCCCAGGCGTTCTGGGGGACGAGGGCCGTGACCTTCTCAAACTGTTTCTCGGCGTCTTCGTATCGACCCCGCCGGTAGTAGAACCAGCCCAGTTCGGTGTAGCCCACCCAGTACTCGGGCCTGAGGTCGATGGCCTGCTTGTATGTCGCCTCGGCCTGGGTGGGATTGTTGAGAAGGTCGTACGCCTGCGCCAGGCCGGCGAACGCGCTGGCGTTCCTGGGCTGGATCTCGATCGCCCGTTTGAACTCGTGCACCGCATCCTCGTACTTCCCGGTCGTCGCGAAGAGGCTGCCCAGCGTGGCGTGCACCTCGCCGAGGCGATCGTCCAGCTCGAGGGCGCGTTTCGCGCTCGTCGCCGCCTCGTCCACGTGGTGTGCGTCCTTCTTCACCCGGTAGGACTCCAGATCAGCCTGGGCGAGACCCGCCCAGGCGAGGGCGAAATCGGGGTCGAGGGCAATCGCCTGTTTGAACAGCGCCGCGGCCTTCTGCGGGTCGCTTTCGCCCCGGTAGTTCTCGAGCGTGCCGCGCGCCTGGACGTAGAGGTCGTAGGCCTTCGGCACCCTGGTGCCTCCGGTCGTGATCTCCTTTCTCTCGACCGGCTCGAGTTTCATCTTGACCATCTGGAGGGTGGCCGACGTGACGCGGTCCTGCAGCTCGGGCAGATCCGCCTCGGGCGCCTCGATGACATCGGAGTCGATCTGACGAAGGGTCTCGGCGTCCACGAGGTTCACCGTGAGTTGGACCTTGTCACCCTCGCGGAGGACGCTGCCTGTGACCGCGAGGTTCACACCGAAGACGCCGCGTGCCTCGCCGGCGCTCTTGACCTCTCTGGCGCGCACCTCGCTCGCCGGCACGACCCACAGCCTTTCGCGGAAGCTTTCGAGCTTGGTGAGCGTGCTGGACAGGATCTCGGTCACGCCGTCGCAGAACGCCCGGTTGTCAGGATCCCCACCCACATTCGTGAATTCCAGCACCGCGATGTGAAGCTGGTCCGGGACCAACTGGATGTGGAGCAGGTTCCTCATCGCCTTCTGCCCCATGGGTGTAACCGCCAGCAGGGCGGCGACGATCAGAGCCGCGGCCGCCGGCACCGCGACCGCGGGCCGAAGCGCGCGGCGCAGCCACGCCGGAAGCCGAAACCGCCGTGCGCCGGACCGGTCGGTCGGCAGGTTCCAGAGGGTCGGCGCGGTTGCCAGTCCGAGCCCGCGCTGGACGTTCTCCAGATCCGCGACGAGCTCCGCCGCGGTCTGGTAGCGCATCGCTGGGTCCTTCGCGAGGCATCGCGCGACGGCGGCCAGCAGCTGCGGCGGAAGGTCCGGCCTCAGCTCGGCAAGAGGGCGAACGTTGTCGTAGACGACGGCGTGAAGCGTCGCAACATCGCTGTCCCCGCCGAACGGCAGCCGGCCGGACAGCATCTCGTAGATCACGACGCCGAGCGACCAGAAGTCGGACCGGCAGTCGGTCCCGGCGCCGCGGGCCTGCTCCGGCGATATGTACGACGCCGTGCCGACGACCTGTCCGGTCATGGTCAAGCGTGCGTGCCCGGCGAGCGAGGCGAGCCCGAAGTCCACGATCTTGACGATGCCGTCACGGGTCAGCATCAGGTTGCCCGGCTTGATGTCGCGGTGGACGACGCCGTGCCGGTGCGCCTGGCCAAGCCCGGCGGCCGCCTGGATGGCGACGGCGAGGGCCTCCTCGACCGTCAGCGGCCCGCGCGCGAGTCTCGCGCGCAGAGCCTCGCCGTCCACGTACGCCATGCAGATGAAGACCTGGCCGTCGGTGGTCTCGTCGATCTCGTAGATGGTGCAAATATTGGCGTGATCGAGCGAGCCCGCGGCCTGGGCCTCGTGCATGAAACGCTCGCGCGAGACCGGGTGGGTGGTGAGCTCGGGCGGCAGGAACTTGAGGGCGACGAAACGCTTGAGGCGCGTGTCCTCGGCCTTGTAGACGACGCCCATCCCGCCTCTGCCGAGGCGTTCAAGGACCCGGTAGTGAGAGACCGTCGTGCCGATCACGCGGCACACCGCGGCCGTTCGACCCGCCTGGCTGCACCGCTTCGGAAGAGATCCTCGGCCATTTCCATGCCTTGGTGACCCTCTGTCTCCATATCCTACGCGCGGCCGCTCGAGTCACGAAACGGCGCGCCGGCCCGGCGGTGCCGGGCTGCGGGGTACCGGCAGGACGGGTTGAAGCGCCGTGTTAGTGGTCAATGATGATGACGGGGTTGGAGTTTGCGATGGCGAACTCCCCCGTGGTATGGCAATACACGGCGTAGGCGTAGTGGTTGTCCTTCTTCCCCTTTTGGCCGCCCTGGACCGTGTATGCGATCGATGACGCCTTTGCCGGAACTTCAATGACGTTGTACTGCTCCGCGAACCCTAGGAACAAGTCGTTCTCCGGGAAGAATATTGCAATAGGGTCGTCGGTGTCATTGTGGAAGACGACCGTATTGCCCCCCTTCGTGTGAAGCTTGCGCATATCCACCTCGAAGACTCCGCCGACCTCCTTGATGGTGACTTTGTGGCTGGCCATCCGCTTCTCCTTTCCCGCTCGAGCCTGGTTCGACCGGCTTCAGTGTTCTTGTCAGTTCCCTTCAGGGAGTTTCTCCGGACTCTCGTCGTTGCTCAAGTCGCACAAGCCGGCCTTGTTCAGCAACTGCTCACCCGATTTGCGCATTTCCGCGAGTATTGAGCCCTCCCTCTGCTCTGTCAAGGCAGGTGAGGCACAGGCTGCCCGCCGAAACGAGACCGGCGTGGAACGGCAGCGCTCAGGGGAAAGGGAAGCAGCGCCGGGCCTCGTGACCCGGCGCTGCGCGTATCCCTACTCTTGAGGCGCGGCCTATTCTTTGAACACGGCCTCGGCGAACCCGGCATTGACCTTGACCGCCGTGAGCTTGACGTCGGACTTCACCTCGCCCTTCACCTTCTGGACGCTCGCGAACGGGATGCGCAACCCGGACACGATCTGGTAGTTGGAATAGGCGGTGACCACGTCGACGGCGCCCTCCTCGGTCTGCGCCGAGCGCCTGGTCCCGAGGACCTCGCCGGTGTCCGGCGCGAGGTAGACGTGGAACACGCCGTCACCCACGCCGATCAGGACATCGTCCGCCTTCCTGCCCTCGAACTCGGCGTCCCCGCCGGCCCACGCTTTGGGCGTTCCGGAGGGTCCCTCCTTGAGCAGTCGCAAGCAGCCGAAGTCGGTGTACAGGGCGCGCTTCATCTCGGCCACGGCGCGCTCCGGCAGGGGCTGGCTCTTCGGCCCCATCTTCACGAATCCGCGGTCACCGTCGAGCACCTGCACCATCGCGCCCATTGGCGTGGTCATCTCGTTGGCCGATCGGTCGGGCAGAACGAATGTCACCTTGGCCTTCAGGTCCATCTGGCCCATCGGCGTGCTCACGGTGGCGGTGCCCTCGGAGGTGATGTCCTTGACGCCGGCGAGCGCGGCGGCGCCGACGTGGCCGGCCGCCTTGGCGAGCAACGCCCGGCCTTTGGCGATGGCCTCGGGCGTGGCCTCGGCGACGGCCTCCTTGGGCTTCGGCTCGGGGATCGTGATGTCGAGGGTGGCGACCTTGCCGAAGGTGTCGAGCGGCCGGTCGAACTGTTCCTTGCGGCCGATGGCAAGGATGCTGAGCGCGTCGGGGTTCAGGTACTTCCTGGCGACGCGCAGCACGTCGTCCCGGCTGACCTTCTCGATGCCGTCGCGCAGCTTGACGTTGAAGTCCGCCGGGTAGCCGTAGAACTCGTACGTGGCGAGCCGGTTGACGATCTTCCCGGTCGAGTCGTACTCGAAGGCGTAGCTGTTGAGGTACCCGTCCTTGGAGCGCTGAAGTTCGGCGTCGGTCACCGGCGCCTCGCGGATCTTCTTGATCTCGCCGAGCATCGTCGCCAGCGCCTCGGCGGTGGTCGACGGCTTGGTGGAGGTGAAGAAGTAGAACGCCCCGACGTGGTCCATTGCGGGGGACATGCCGCCCCCGGCGGCGTAGGCGAGCCCCTTCTCGGTGCGCACCTTGACGAAGATCCGTGACGCGAAGCCGCCGCCCAGGATGTCGCTCATCACCCAGATGGCCGGGTAGTCCGGGTCATCCAGGCGCAGGCCGAGCTGACCGGCGAGGATGAACGTCTGCTCGACGTCCTTCTTCTCGATGTAGTTGAGCGACGGCGTTTGCGCCGGGACGCTGGCGGCGATGACCGCCGGCGCGGGACCCGAGGCCACAAAACCGGCGAACGCCGCATCGAGTTTGGCCTTCATGTCGGCGACGGCGAAGTCGCCCCACATGGCGAGGATCGTCGTGTCCGGCCGGTAGTGGGTCTTGTGGAAGGCGGCGAGGTCCTCGCGGGTCAGCCGTTCGACGTCGTCGTACTCGACCTGGCGGGCGTAGGGCGAGGCCGCGCCGTAGATGAGCTTCCTGAACTCGCGCACCGCAATCCCCATGACCTGGTCGTTGCGCCGCGAGATGTTCGAGCGCATGTGGGTCTTGCCGAGGTCGACCTTGTCCTGGGCAAACGCCGGTTTCGTCAGGATCTCGGCGAACACCGGCAGGACCTTGTCGAAGGTCTCGGTCAGGGCCTTGCCTTCCACGGTCCCGGCGGCCTCCCCGACGTTGGTCTCGACCTCGGCGCCGAGGCTGTCGAGGAGCTGATCGACCTGGTCGCCGGTCATCGTTCCGGCGCCGCCCGTGCGTTGCACCTCACCGAACAGCTCGGCAAGACCGCGCCGCCCGGCGGGCTCGGCGAGCCGGCCACCGCGCACCGTGGCGCGGAACGAGATCTGCGGCAGGTCGTGGTCCTCGACGAGGAGGAGCTTCATCCCGTTCGGCAGCGTCTCGCGGACCACCGCCGGCATCTTGATCTCGTGCAGCTTGGGGTACTTGATGGTGTCGATGGCCCGCGGCTTCCCGGCCTTCGCCCCCTGCCCGAACGAGGCGGCGGCGGGCACGAGGGAGGCGAGCAGGGCAACCAGGGACAGGGCGATTCGTGGTGTTTTCATGGCAGTCTCCTTGCCGCGGCTCACTTCGCCGCCTGCTCGGTCGGCTTCTCGGCGGTCGTCTCGATCATGGCGACGCTGCGGTTGGACCTGACGAACAGAGCGCGGGCGACACGCTGGATGTCGGCTGATGTCACCTTGTCGACCTTGTCGAGCCAGCGGAACGCCTCGCGCCAGTCGCCCTGCAGGTTCTGAGCGTACGCGAGCTGCATGGCGAGACCCATGTTGGAGTCGATCGCCGCGAGGAACTTCTTCTTCTCCTTTGCCTTGACGGCCTGCAGCTCCGCGGCCGACACGGGCTCTTTCTTGAGCCGCTCGATCTGCTCGTAAATCGCGTTCTCGCAGTCGGCGTTGCTCTTGCCCTTGTTGGGGATGGCGAAGAACACGAACAGCCCGGGGTACTTCTGGCCGAGTTCGGTGAAGGCACCGGTGTAGAGCGCCACCTTCTTGTCGGTCACCAGCGACTTGTAGACCCACGAGGAGCGCCCCTCGGCGAGAATGTCGCTGATCGCCTCGTAGACCGCGCTGTCCGGATCGTTGATGTCACCCTTGTGGTAGGCGACGAGCAGGAACGGCTGCGATGGATCTTCCATGATCAGGCGCTTCTCGGCGCGCTGCGCCGGCTCCTGGGTCACCACCGGTCCCGGTTTCTGCCCCGAAGGGATGGTGCCGAGGGTCTTCTCGAACAGGGGCATCGCCGTCGCGGGGTCGACGTCACCCACGACGACGGCCGTGAGGTTCTTTGCGCCGTAGTACTTGGCGAACCAGGTCTCGGCCTCCGCCCGGGTGATCGCCTTCAAATCGCTGATGTAGCCGATCACGCCGGCGCGGTACATCGACGCGGTGTAGGCAAGCGGCATGAAGTCGGTGAACAGGCGGCCGGTGGGCTGGCTCTCGCCCATCCGCTTCTCCTCCATGATCACGTCCTTCTCCTTGTAGAACTCGCGCAGCACCGGGTGGCTGAAGCGGTCGGCCTCCAGCGAGGCCCAGAGCTCGAGCCGGTTCGACGGCAGGGAGTAGTGGTAGACGGTCATGTCGAAGTTGGTGAAGGCGTTGAGGCCGTGACCGCCGGCCCGCTCGATAATCTCGCCCATCTCGTTCGGCACGACGAAGGCGCGCGCTTCGTCCTGGGCTTTGGTGAGCGCGTCCTCGAGTCGCTTGACCTTGTCCGGGTCCGGACGGGGCCGGCGCAACCGTTCGGCGCGCAGGGTGGCGAAGGCCTCGTCCTCCGTCTTCATTGCGGCCTTCTCCTTCGCGTAGTCCTTGGTCCCGATGGTCGTGGTGCCCTTGAACGCCATGTGCTCGAAGATGTGGGCGAGCCCGGTGGCGTTCTGGTTCTCGTCCACGCCGCCGACGTCGGCGTAGGTCGCCATCGAGACGACCGGCGCCGCGGGCCGCGGCAGGATGAGGACCTTGAGACCGTTCGGGAGGGTCTTCTCGACGACCTTCTTCTCGAGGTCGCCGAGACCCTGGGCTCGCACGGCCGCCGCTGAGGTCAGCAACGCGGCGAAGAT
>Ga0208584_1000038_pt1 | contig 18802 bp, 18 predicted proteins | sample NGESurdeep072012_4_FD_184460 | JGI IMG/M metagenome (GOLD analysis project Ga0208584, IMG submission 184460) | Arctic peat soil microbial communities from Barrow, Alaska - NGEE Surface sample 415-1 deep-072012 (SPAdes) | ecosystem: Environmental > Terrestrial > Soil > Wetlands > Peat ...
GAGCCTCTCGACCATGTGCTGTTGCATGGGCCTCCGGGATTGGGAAAAACCACCCTCTCCCACATCATCGCCAATGAGCTGAACGTTAATATCAGGGTCAGTTCGGGGCCGGTATTGGATAAACCCGGCGACCTGGCAGGAATCCTCACGAATTTGGAAGAAAATGATGTTTTGTTCATTGATGAGATTCATCGGCTTAGCCCTGTTGTGGAAGAGTACCTTTATTCGGCCATGGAGGATTTCAAGATCGATATCATGATCGAAACCGGGCCGAATGCACGCAGCGTCCAGATAAAATTGAATCCCTTTACCTTAATCGGCGCTACCACCCGTTCGGGCTTGCTCACGGCACCTCTCCGTTCAAGGTTTGGCATCAACTCACGCCTGAACTATTATACAGCGGCAACCCTTGAACGCATCATCTTACGCTCGGCTGATATCCTGAAAGTACCCATCGAACCCAATGCAACTGCGGAAATCGCCCGCAGGAGCCGCGGAACACCCCGTATTGCCAACCTCCTGCTGCGCCGTGTCCGCGACTTTGCCCAGATTAAGGGCGACGGGAAGATCGATCTGAAGATCAGTCAATATGCCTTAACGGCGCTGAGTGTCGATAAACACGGACTGGATGAAATGGACAACAAGATCCTCCTGACCATCATTGATAAATTCAAAGGAGGACCGGTAGGGCTCAATACCATCGCCACTGCTGTCTCGGAAGATCCCGGCACCATCGAAGAAGTTTATGAACCATTTCTCATCCAGGAGGGCTATCTCATGCGGACCCTGCGGGGCAGGGAGGCCACAGAAGCTGCCTATAAACACCTTGGAAAACTTAAGCCAGGTCCTCAATCGAAATTGTTCTAAAACTCCTGTGAGAGAATTATACTGAATATTGATTTATAATGCTGAGCGGAATTTGCAATTCCGCTCGACTTGTACCCTTTTAAACTGCCAGTGATCGGGGGTACTAATGTTCGATTTTGCGGCGGAGTTACAAACTCCGCCGGGCGAAGGGAAAACCGGCCCTGCCGTCAGCTGAGTACAAAAGCCACATGATCTATGGAAACAGCCGGTCAGAAAATAAGAACCAAGGCCCTCGAACTGGGTTTTTCATTTTGTGGTTTCGCAAGAGCCGGATCCCTGGAACAGGAAAGGGATTTTTTCGTTTCTTACCTCCGGGAAAAAAGAAATGCCGGACTACATTACCTGGAACGGGATCCTGAAAAAAGGACGGATCCGCGACTTGTATTTGAAGGAACTCAAACCGTCATCGGCCTTTTGCTCAATTATTTTCCGAAAGAGATCCTACCTGAGAAAGACAATTTCATCATCTCGAAATATGCGTATGGCAAGGATTACCACGAGGTACTGAAGGAACGCACCAATGCCTTGACATTATTCATGAAAGAGGAATACGCGTCAGCAAGGTCGAAGGCATTCGTCGATAGGGGACCGGTGCTGGAAAAAGCTTGGGCGCGGCAATGCGGCCTCGGATGGGCCGGTAAAAACACCCTGCTCATCAATCCGAAAAAGGGATCTTTTCATTTTATCGCCATCATCCTTACTGACCTGCTTATCGAGCCAGATACCGCCGAAACCGGTCATTGTGGAAATTGCAGCTTGTGTATGGACATCTGCCCGACAGGTGCGCTGGAACATCCTTATGAGCTCAATCCATCGAAATGCGTGTCATATCTTACCATTGAAGAAAAAGCCGGTATTCCTGAAGAACTAAAGGATAAATTTCACGACCGTATCTATGGATGTGATATCTGCCAGGATGTTTGCCCCTATAACCGCCTTGCTGTGCCTCATGTTGTAAACGATTTCCTCCCAAGTCCGGCAATGAAGTCGTACCGCAAACAAGACTGGCTTCAGCTAACAGAAGAACAATTTGAGTCCCTTTTCAAAGGTTCGGCCATCCACCGGGTCGGGTATGAAAAGCTGATGAAAAACATCTTTACTGCTGCGGCAAACCCGGAAAAAAATCAAACTGCATCGGTATGACATTCACTTCGTTTCATTTCGTTGTTTTCTTCCCGCTTGTCATCCTTCTGTATTATTTGCTCCCGGCCTGTTACCGGTGGATATTGCTGCTTATTGCAAGCGCCTTTTTTTATTGGGTTTTCAGCTGGCAATGCCTGGCGTTGCTTTTCGGGATGAGTGTCTTGAATTACCTCATTGGTCTCCGAATTATCAGCAATGACGGGCATATCCGAAAAAGCATTTACCTCTCAGGAATTCTCCTGAACATCCTTTGCCTGGTTTTTTTTAAGTATTTCAAATCCTTCGGTCCGGATCTGCGGATGATCGCAGATTCCCTTCATCTTTATTACCCGAAGCAGATGCTGGAGATCATTTTCCCACTGGGGATATCCTTTTTCATTTTCACGGCGATCAGCTACCTCATCGACATCAAAAAGAAAGTCATTCAACCTGAAAAAAATGCAGGGATCCTTATTACTTACTTCCTCTTTTTCCCGAAACTCATTCAGGGGCCCATTGAAAGAGCAGGAAGCGTGATCCCGCAGTTCACCCGGAATACGAAGTTTAATTACGATGATGTCACTTCCGGGCTCAAGCTCATGGCCTGGGGTTTTTTCAAGAAGCTTGTCATTGCCGACCGGTTGGCAGTTGTCGTCAACGGAGTTTATGCTGATCCTGGGAAATACGACGGACTCACGCTTGTCACGGCAACTATCTTCTTTGCTTTCCAGGTTTATGCTGATTTCTCAGGGTATACCGATATCGCGGTGGGCGTCTCCCGGATCATGGGGATCCGTATTATGCAAAATTTCCGTGCTCCGTATTTTTCGGTTTCCATCAAGGATTTCTGGAACCGATGGCACATCAGCCTTTCACAATGGCTTCGTGATTATTTATTCCTGCCGATTTCCTATGCGGTTTCAAGAAGGATGAAGAACGACCGTTACCTTGGAATCAAAACCGAATACTGGATCTACCTCCTGGCGGCCTTTGTGACCTTCCTCATCTGTGGCATCTGGCATGGAGTAGGATGGAATTATGTTGTATGGGGGACCCTGTTTGCCGTCTACCTTTCCTTCGCACAATTCACCCTCAGGCAAAGAAAAAGAATCAACAAATCGATCGGGTTAACCGGGAAACCCCACTTGTTGAAATTTGTACAGATCATTTCAACTTTTTTCCTGGTTACGTTTGCCTGGATCTTTTTCCGGGCCAACGACCTGCCGGATGCATTTCTTGTCATCGGGAATTCCATTCACGGATGGTCAGTTCCTGGGTTGACCACTTCGGTACAGGTATTATCGGGATTCGGCCTCACGTTCAATGAATTTTTGATCGCAGTGATTTCCGTATCACTCCTGATGATCGCCGACCGGTTCTCTCAAATCACCACGATTGATCTTTACATACTGCATCGGCCGGTCCTTTTAAGGTGGCTGATCTATTACGTCCTTCTCATTGCCATCATCCTTTATGGCGTATTTGAGAAAAAGCCATTTATTTACCAGCAATTCTAACATAAAGCGATGAGGCGATTTTTCACCCGGTTTATGATCATCCTGCTGCCATTCCTGGTTGTCTTCCTGCTGATTGAGTATAAGACAAGCCGGCTGCCAAACAGCTATGCGCAAAAAAAACATTCTCTCAGGGAACAGGCGCAGAAAGTAAATGTCCTGGTGTTAGGTTCTTCCCATGCCTTCGACGATATCAATCCCGATTTCTTTTCCTGCCAAGGGTATAATCTGAGCAATGTTTCGCAGTCGCTCTTTTATGATACCCGCCTATGCCTGAATTACCTCGACCGGTTGCCTCATCTCAGGGGCGTGATCATCACGGTTTCGTATTTTTCTCTTTTTTATGAATTGAACGATCTCCCGGAAGGATGGAGGGATTACTTTTATTACCGTTATTTCGGGATACGGTATCCTTCCCTCGATCTTTCCGACCCGAAGATGTTCAGCTATATGGCCCTCTATACCCGAGATTTTATTTCTGCCATGGTGTTTTCAAAGCTGAACAACAAAGATGAGTTCGGAGATATCCAACCAAACGGATGGAAAAAGGTCCCGGCGCCGGCTGACAGCGTAGCGATCTCCGATTCAACCGGTCATGAGAATGCGTTGTTTCATAATTCTCTGGTCCGCATGAAAAACCTTAAGGCGAATGTTCGTTACCTGCGGGAATTGTTGACAGAACTTCACAAAAGAAATATCCGGGTTTGTTTTGTAACGACACCGGTTTACCAAACTTATTCAAGGTATCTCAGCCCTTTCATCCTTCAGGCAAACCAGAACATCATCCGGGGATTGTGCAGGGAATTCAATGCTGGGCATTTCAATTATTTCAATGATCCACGGTTCCTGAAAAGTGATTTCAGCGATAATGATCACCTGAACATTGCAGGTGCTGAAAAATTCAGCCGTATACTGGATCGTGATTTCGTCTCAAAGACCTGCACCCGGTAATTCTTACTTCCCCCACCTGAACGAAGGAAACTCAAAACCTGCAAGGGTTAAGGCCCGGTCAACAACGGTCATGACCGCTTCTTCCATGTTTTGCGGCTTGCTGTAAAAGGAAGGTGATGCAGAACAAATGACTGCTCCTGCTTCGGTGAGTATTTTCATGTTGTTGAGATGGATCAGGCTATAGGGCATCTCGCGGGGAACAAGGATGAGTTTTTTTCGTTCTTTCAGGATGACATCGGCTGCCCGGGTCAAAAGGTCGGAGGAAACCCCTGATGCGATCCTTCCCAGGGTTCCCATGGTACAAGGGCAAACAATCATTACATCATATCCTGCCGACCCGGATGCCAGGGGAGAGAAGAAATCCTCCGGACGATACACCGGGAAAGGAACCTGTTTCTCATCAAACGAACCAAGTTCATACGCCCAAACTGCCCTTGCATTATCGGAGAAGACCACTCCGCAATCTTCTACCTGGTCTTCCAGTTTTTTAACCTTATCCAGGAGCAGCTTGCCATAAAGGGAACCGCTGGCACCCGTAATCCCGATAATTATTTTTAGTTTCTTCATCTGTGATTTATCCAACCTATTCCCGTTAATTATGGAGTTGTATTAAAAGAAGATTTTCTTTCATCCCAATGACATAAAGACGTGAAGTAAACTATAGATCGTACTTTGTACAAAGTTGTGGGCACGCGTTACAAACGCGCGCCAGTTAATATTTTCAATAATTCCTGGATTCTGCATTCTGAATTCCTGCATTTTTTTATCCTTTCACCAGCTATTTAAAAGTCTTTAGCTTTAAAATCCCACAAAAGTGAGAGGGACAATACATTGTTGTATTGCCCTGTTTCAAATAAAATCCGGCGGTATCCGCCGTAGCTATTTTTGCTACGGATAGAGTTCAGTGAATAGTTTGACCGTACATTAATGCGTAGATGATTTGTGAGGTATGCTCCGAAACCAAAGATTCCTGAAAATGTAACGGGCCGCAAAGGAACTGTGCTCCCCGGTTCGAGTCCATTGATCAACTCAAGCGAACCGATGGAGATATCGGCTGCCGGCCCTGCTTCAAAGTAAAAACGTTTTTTAAAGGTATACTGATAAAGGAATGGTACTTCGATATAATGGAGTCTCAGAAGGTACTCATTTCCTCCACTTGTGGTAGTATCAACTCTCCGGCTGCCTTTCTGGATGTATTCCAGTTCCATCTGGAAGGAAGAATGGGGAGATATCTGCAGGAAGACATATCCTCCGCCAAGATAGCCCCATTTATGATAACCATCATAGGTATCCCCGTCAACCTGGCTTGTAACGCCGCCCAGCATCAATCCTGCATTGAAACGCTGTGCCTGAAGCGGTGATGAAGCCATCACCAGCAAAAGAAGGAAAAACGCTGTTACGGGGAAAATCAATTTCATACTGCCAGTCATTTTGCAGGAACAAACTTTGATTCTGCTTATTTATTACGTTCAGTAGTAAAAATGACAAGTTGTTCGAGTGAATTCCGGTAAGTACTGTCCGGGAATGTATGTAAGAGGTCGATGGCTTGTTGCCGATTTTCCAGCATTTTTTCGCGTGCGTACCCGATGCCGCCGTTGGCCCTTACTTTTTCAATCAGTTCGGCAATCCTGGCCGGTTCTGTATTATGGTTCTTGACTGTATTGACGATCCACCTTTTTTCTGTAAAGCTTGAATGGTTCAGCAAGTAGATCAGCGGAAGTGTCATTTTCTGGTCTTTGATGTCGATGGCAGCAGGTTTGCCGGTGACATTTCCGGTTTCATAATCAAAAAGATCATCTTTGATCTGGAATGCGATCCCGGTATATTCCCCGAAAAGACGCATCTTTTCAATGGTTTCTGGATCGGATCCGGAGGAAGCGCTTCCGCAGGCACAGCAGGAAGCGATCAGGGAAGCGGTTTTTTTGCGGATGATCTCAAAATAGACTGATTCCTCAATGTCGAGACGACGTGCCTTTTCGATCTGCAAGAGTTCTCCTTCGCTCATTTCCCTGACGGCATTGGAGACGATCCGGAGGAGATTATAATCATCATTTTCCAGGGAGAACAACAATCCTTTTGAGAGGAGATAATCTCCAACCAGGACGGAAATTTTATTTTTCCATAATGCATTGATGGAGAAAAATCCCCGTCGGAGGTTTGAATCATCCACTACGTCGTCATGCACCAGGGTCGCTGTGTGAAGCAATTCGATGAGTGAAGCCGCCCGGTAAGTAGATTCCCTGATGCCTCCAGTCACGCTGGCGGCAAGGAACACAAATAATGGACGCATCTGTTTCCCTTTTCGTTTTATGATGTAGTGGGTGATCTTGTCCAACAGCGGAACGCTGCTTCTCATGGAAGCTCTGAACTTTTCTTCAAAGATCCCAATGTGTTCTGCGACGGGTGCCTGTATTTCCTTGAGCGAAAGCATCGGATATTTTAGATTCGGTAAAAATAATCAAAAATTGGTTTAGCGGCGGTAAGTTAATCCATGGAAAATTCCCACATTTGTAATCTTATTCATCCTTAATGTCCGGATTTCTTTTTCATGATGTCATATTTGGCCCGGTCCGCAGCCGGCGCCTCGGCCTTTCCCTTGGGATTAACCTTCTCCCCTCACACTCAAAATATTGTTCGTTCAACTGCATCTATTGTGAATGTGGATGGACACCCGAAAACATGAACTTAGTCCCCGAGCTTCCTTCACGTGAACTGGTCAGCCAGTACCTCGAATACAGGCTAAAGGAACTTGTTGAGGAAGATCATATCCCCGATGCGCTGACTTATGCCGGGAACGGAGAACCCACCATGCACCCTGATTTTGCAGGGATTGTGGACGACACCCTTGCATTGCGTGACAAATATATGCCGGGCGTCAAAGTTACCGTCCTTTCCAATGCATCGATGATCCATGAACCATCAGTTTTTAATGCACTACTGAAGCTCGATAACAACATTCAGAAACTGGATGCGGGTTTTGAACGGCTTTTCCGCCGGATCAACAACCCTATACTTCCGGTAAAATTCACGGACCTCATCCGGGATCTGAAAAAATTCAACGGAAAGGTCATCATCCAGAGCATGTTTCTCCGGGGATCCTACAACGGAGAAGTGATTGATAATACTACCGATTCGGAAGTGAATGAATGGCTGGAGCAACTCTCCGTCATCCATCCTTCTATGGTGATGATCTACCCTGTTTCGCGTGCCACCCCGGTACACAACCTTGAAAAAATTGGTATCTTTGAACTTGAAAAGATTACTGAAAGAGTCCGTAAACTGGGGATTGAGGCAAAGGTTTACAATTAAATGAAAAATGAAGAATGAAAAATGAAAACTGTAGAATTAATTCTTAACACTTAAAACTTAACACTTAATACTCAAATCCCACACTTCCAGCATCCAGAATCCAGAATCCAGAATCCAGTATGCCCGACCTACTGAAATATCCACCCAAGATCCTCATCGCCTTTGGTGAAACCATCGGAGGAGGGAAAGATATCCTTGAATGGTTTTTAAAGAACGGGTATCCTGAACTGGCTGCCCTTTCTTATGCCGTACAGGGAAGTGATGAGGCTGTTGAATGGTTGTTGAAAAACGGGTTCCCCGAATTGGCTGCACTCGATAGCGCAATCGAGGAAGACCAGAAGGCGTATGAATGGTTAAAGCGGAATAATCTTGCGTTTCACATTGTTTTTGCAGAGGCCGTTCATGGCAAAGGAGAAGCGATTGAATGGTTCCTGCGCCATGATCTGAATGTGCTGCTGAACATTACGCAAAAAATCCGGCAATTACGCGACAGCCACACGTTTGATTATCACAAGATGCATTTCTGAAAAGGGGGTCAGCCGCATTTGGTATACCCGCACTTGATACAGATCGGGCAACCTTCCTGGTAGATCAGTACATTAGCCTCATGGCACTTCGGGCAAACCCGTTCAGGCGCTTTGGTTCCGTCGGGAATAAATTTTTTCAGCGCCCGTTCAACTCCGTTTTTCCACGTATTGATGGAATCGACTTCAAAATGAAGTTTGCTGATGATGTTCACGACAAACGGCAATGGCATTCCATGACGCAGGATCCCGGAGATCAGTTTTGCATAATTCCAGTATTCTTTTGTAAACGACCGGGAAAGCCCTTCGATGGTGATTTTGTAGCCCTGTCTGTCTTCAAACTGGAAATCATACCGTGAGTTTATGCTGTCGGGACGGGTTTTATAGATCCATCCTTTCTGTACCCATTGGGGGATCCAGAAATCCTCGGCACTACCGGTAAAGATCTCATAGGGACGCCCATTCAGGAGGCCCACCACGGCAATCCATTTCTCGTAATCATTCTGAAAACGGACAATCTCTGCTTCCAGTTTGTCGGGACGGTGAGGCGCACGGGTTTCCCTGAATTCATCGGGATTTCCGGAGTCATCTTTCTTATCACTACTCACCAGAATACCTTCGCGGCTGCCGTCGCGATAAACGGTCATGCCTTTGCAGCCAACTTCCCAGGCTGTCTCATAGATGTTGGCGACCATCTCTTCCTTGGTCTCATTCGGAACATTCACCGTGACACTGATGGAATGATCCACCCATTTCTGAACGGCGCCCTGCATATGAACCTTGGCTACCCAATCGATGTCGTTGGACGTTGCTTTGTAATAAGGCGATTCTTTGATGATAGCTTTCAGTTCCTTTTCGTCCATCCGGGAAACCTCATCTAAATTGTATCCTTTTGATTCAAGCCAGGTGACGAATTTATGATGAAAGACATGGTATTCTTCCCAGGTATCCCCGATCTCATTCGTAAAGGTGATCCGGGCATGTTTATCGTTGGGATTCACTTTGCGCCGGCGCTTGTAGGTCACTGCAAATGCAGGCTCCAATCCGGAGGTAGTCTGTGAAAGAATGCTGACAGAACCGGTGGGGGCGATGGTCAGGATGGCAATGTTGCGACGGCCATGCTTTATCATCTCTTCATACAACTCGGGGGCAACTTCTTTCATGCGCAGGAGGAAAGGATTGTCCTTCTCCCGCTCTGCTTTCCAGATCGGGAAGGCGCCTCTTTCGGCAGCCATGGTGATCGACGAACGGTAGGCTTCGATGGCCAGCATCTTGTGAACCTCCACGGAGAAATCAATGGCGTCATCTGATCCGTAACGTGTTCCGAGGGCAGCAAGCATATCTCCTTCGGCCGTGATCCCGAAGCCGGTCCTCCTGCCCTGGATGGCTTTTCCTTTGATGTTGAGCCAGAGGTTCCGTTCACGGGCTTTGATGGCTTCATCCTCCGGATCGCTGTTGATCTTCTTCAGGATGTTATCAATCTTTTCCAGTTCGAGGTCGATGATGTCGTCCATCATCCGCTGGGCCTTATGAACGTGGTCGGTAAAGAGGTCGGAGTCGAAGCTGGCATCTGTGGTGAAGGGTTTATCCACATAGCTGTAAAGGTTGATGGCCAGGAGGCGGCAGCTATCGTAAGTACACAGCGGGATCTCACCGCAGGGGTTGGTGGATATGGTTTTGAACCCGAGGTCGGCATAGCAATCCGGGACCGATTCCCTCCGGATGGTATCCCAGAAGAGAATCCCGGGTTCGGCCGATTTCCATGCATTGTAGATGATCTTTTTCCAGAGTTCCCGGGCCTGGATTTTCTTTGTGACCTTAGGGTCAGACACTTCGATGGGAAATTGCTGGGTAAATTCTCCGTCGGAAACCACAGCATTCATGAATTCATCCGTGAGCTTTACGGAAATGTTGGCACCGGTCACCTTGCCTGCTTCCAGTTTGGCACCGATAAAATGCTCGGCATCGGGATGCTGGATCGAGATACTGAGCATCAGAGCGCCGCGGCGGCCTTCCTGCGCAACCTCGCGTGTAGAGTTGGAATACCTTTCCATGAAAGGGACAATACCCGTTGAGGTCAATGCACTGTTCTTGACCAGGCTGTTCTTCGGACGGATATGCGACAGATCATGTCCAACGCCACCTCTCCTCTTCATCAGTTGAACCTGCTCCTCATCGGTTTTCAGAATGGCACCATACGAATCCGAAGATCCTTCATTGCCGATCACAAAACAGTTGGAAAGGGAACCGATCTGGAAATTATTCCCGATCCCTGCCATAGGACTTCCCTGAGGAATGATATATTTAAAATCCCGGATGAGCTCAAAGACCTCATTTTCGCTCATGGGATTCGGGTATTTCTTCTCAATTCGTGCGATTTCACGGGCGATCCTGTGATGCATATCGTCCGGGGTGAGCTCAAACAGGTGTCCCTCTGAATTTTTTAATGCATACTTGTTGACCCAGACATTAGCTGCAAGATTATCCTCTTTAAAATATATTGTGGATGCCTTTATTGCCTCTTCCGTAGAATGAACTTGCTGCTTTCCCTTTACCGGGCTCTTCTGTTCATCCTTGTTCCTGTTTTTTTCAACTTCCTTTTCCTGATTCTTCATTTCCGGTTCATCAATCGTTACTTTCGGACGTATTCTTTTCGATAAAACATCATTGTAAAAATCCGGTTTCTTATCTTGATCAGTATTTACAATGGGTTCTTTTTCCATGTCAATAATCTATTATGGGATCATAAATCTGTATACAACGCAAAATCAAATGTGAAATGATTGTAATAGTGAAGAATTTTGAAGCAGCAATTTACAACGAAGAATGTATGCCGTCCAATTATTTTATTAACATATTGGAGTTGACAGAATGTAATCGTTTGACTACAAAAATCATAGTGCCTGATAATTCATCGTTTATTCCGGAGAACATAAACAGGACTGAAAAATTCCGCAATTGAATTCTGAAAACCCTTGTCATTGACTGGATTCCGAATGCCAGATCAGTTTTTTCCCGAAGCCTAAGCGGTTGTCGGTCATTTTGATCATGTCGGGTTTGATTCCCCAGAGATACAAGGTTGAAAAACATGCAATGGGAAACTTTTCCAGGTACTGTTTTTTAGCAGTTTTCAGTTCTGCTCCTTCCAATTTATGCATGATCCCGCTGAACTGAATCCCCCGTATCTTGCCGATCATTTTCGTTTCAAGCGCAATGGCACCGGCTGTTAAAAAGTTCCCGGTTTCAACTGCATCGCGGATATGACGAGTATCGTCTTCGGAAGTAAAAATGAAAAGATTGCGTTCCTCATCATAAACATAAAAGCAGGTGGCACACCAGGGTTGAGGCCCCCGGGTTATGGCCAGCGTAAAGATGTGATGTTCGCGGATCAGGGAAAGGATCCTCTTGTCAACAGGATGGTTCATGTTAGAAATCAGTGCTGAGCGATATATAAAAAACCGGCTTATGAATTCTCCATTCCTCCACGCCCCATGCGATATCACCCCGGATAAAATACCCGAAAAGCTTTGTCCGTACGCCGCCGCCAAATCCCTCTACAAAAGGCTCCTTCATGAGTTCAACCTTGATGAAAAGAGGTTTGTTATCGATATAGGTAGTAAAGAGTTGGTTGCTTTCCGAGTAAGGGTTCCAACCGGTCCAGGCTGTTCCCAGGTCACCAAAAGCGATCATCTGGAAATTATTCAGGAATTCAGAACGAATGGGCCGGTTGAAGAAATAACGGAAAACCGGAAGCCGGACCTCACTGTTGATCACAACGAAACTGTTGCCATTCCGGATGTTCTGGTTGAATCCGCGCATATTCGTCGCCAGGGTCTGAAAAACATAATTCTGGTTGTTTGCCACCTGAGTCTGGTTGTCAAAACTCGGAAACAGCCAATTGTCAACGCCTCCCATATAATACAACAACCGGTTGCTTCCAAACGAGGTGCTTGCTGCAACCCGCAGGGCCAGGATCATGCTGCGGTGGATCTTTTCATAATGACGGAAATCGGCGCCCAGCACCACCACATTATTATTGGTTGCATTGAGCAACTGGTAAAATTCTCCGAAGATCTTGTAGCGGGTTCCATTGTACAGATTCAGCCCGGTGCTACGGGTATTGTCATAGGTGAGTTCTCCCTTGATACTGCCCCAATACCTGTTTATGTCGCGGTTCTGAAGGTTGAACTGGTCTGTGGAAAGATACACGGCACGGTCGTACCGAATGGTCGCCGTACCTTTGATGTTGAATACCGGGGTAAACGGATAGGTTGCAATGTAATAAAGTTCATGGATCCTGTGCCGGACATAGGAATAATACCCGGATTCTTCAATCGACTGACGATGGAAAATCAACTGGTGATCCAGGCGGCGGAGCAGGTTGGAATAGCTGAAAAGGTATTCATTGTTGATGAAATTGAAGTTCAGCCGAACCCCTCCGGTAATGCGGTAATCTTCCATCAGGTCGGTTACCCCAACCATAAATAGGGCATTCACCCCCGGGTTGATGAAAATGGCATCCTTGATGCCGGTAAAAGGCTGGTAGGCCGAATTCATGTAGTTGAAATTGATCTGGGTGACCATCTGATCGATCGCATATTCAACATTGTAATTCAGGGGTCTTGAAGTGCGGTACTTATTGGTAGTATCTTTTGCCGGGATGTGGGATAAAGCTGTGCCACGCTGTTTCTGCAAAGTATCCGCAAACGAGCGGTGCAGCGAATCCGTGACTTGCTCCCCGGACAGCGGAGGAACTTCTTTTTCTTTCCCGGTTTTTGCCATTTCACTCACCCTGACGGTCGTAAAATGTTTTTTTACCGTCGGACTGAACACTTCCTGCTTTTTCGGGATCGTATCTTTCCCGGCAGATGTTGCCTTGGCCTGGGATAATCCCATTTTGAAATTTTCATAAAAGGTGTTCCGGATCTGCAAAGGTTTCAGGTATTTCGGGTCGATCCTGTCAGAAGTGGCCAGCTCAAAATGGTTGTTCAGGAATGCAACATCTCCGATCATTGCGGCCCGGGTGTTCACATCCTGTTCTAGAAGGTTCCTCGAATAATTGGTGACCGGGAATGAAGTCGTGAAATACCGGTAGTGCGTCGCCGTATCAATGAAGGTAATGGCACTGTCGAAACGCGCAAGGTAGCGGTTATAAATTCCATTCTGGTCACTGAGAAAACAGAAAAAGCGATCATCATACGACATGGGCTGTATCTCGTTCATCAGCGGTGTCGCAGTTATCCTGCGCAGAACAGGCTTCTTCCCTGCATAATCATAAATAAAAATATCATGATTGAAATGAAGGTTTTTCGGCGCAACAATAGGATCAAAACGGAGGGTGTCATTATCGCGGTTGGAACTGAAAATGATTTCGTTTGAATGCCGGATAAAACGCGGATTCAGGTCATCGTAAACGTCTTTCGTGATCTGTTCATAGGATCCGGCAATGATGTTGTACACATAAATGTCCGATTGTCCTTTCTGCACGGCAGAGAAGACAAGCTTGCTGCCGTCATCCGAATAGGAAAAATCAAGGATCTTCTGAAAATCATGAAGGATCTGCAGGTCCAGGGTTTTCGCTTTGATGGAATAGAAATAGAGGTAATCTTCTCCTTTTTTTTCAGTGATGATGGCCAGAACTTCCCCAGTCGGATACCAGGCAAGGATAGGAAAAGAAAAATCGGGTTTTTCTGCAAGACGGTAACCTCCGCGGTAGATCCTGTGGCATTTTTTGGTCTCCAGGTCATACAGATAGATCTTGTAAATCCCGAGATCATGCACGCAGTAGGCTGCGTATTTGCCGTCAGGACTGATCTTCAGCTGGCGGTAAACCTTATCCGGTTTCGGTTTTTTGATGATTTTATCGCCCGCCGGGTCGGTCCGGGATAGATCTTCCGCCTGGTAGATCCCTTTATAAAAGTCAAGCCATTGCGAGATCAGTTCTTTGAAAGAAATTCCCAGTACATAATAGAACCCTTTTTCGACATTCCTATTCAGGCGGGCAATGTAAACGATATTGGGAATGGAAGATTCCCCATATTTCAGGGAGATGTAATTCCAGAGCGAATGCCCTGCATACGTGGCTTCTTTTCCCATCAGGTGGTTGAACTTTTCGTATTTCTTGTTCAGGATGGCATCTTTCACCAGGTTGTCAACCTCGGGGTTCCATTTTTCCGATATGTAGGAGATCAACCCGTTCATATACCACTCCGGCATCGTAAAAATGGCGTTGTTCTTGATCTGTGCCCCGATCCCGGTACCATAGATCATCTCGTTCAGGATCACCGTAGCGATCCCCGCCCGTATCTGCCGTTCAAAATGATCATAATTGCCATCAAAATATACCATCACCTTCCCGCCGATGATTTTGGTAACCCCGCCGGTGTTATAACTGTCCCAATCTCCTACCAGGCCGATATTGCTCTGTTTCAAATCGGTCAGGTTGTTGAAGATAATAAACTGTACTTTATCCTCAAGGGTCGATTGAAGCTCGGTTTCAATTTCTTTGATGTGGGTATCGGCATATTCGGCCGTATACATCGCCAGTTCCTTCCCGTTGAGGTAAAAATAAGTATCGAATTTTTCGAACCGGAAATAGCTCCAGAAAAAATTCTTGAACTGAACCCGGTTTTTCCCGAATGTCAGTTGGGATCCATTATAAAACTGCGCATGAGAAGGAAAGGAAATGCAACCTAAAACGAGGGAAAGGATGAACGATACCCTGGCAAAATAGAGGCGTATTTTATACCGTTCCGCAGGATTCATGGTTTCGATAGACAAGGGATATAAAAGGAACGGCTAAGTTAAGATTATTTTAAATGTCACGGCAATTTCCCCTATTTTCGTACCTTTGCAGGGCTTTGTGAATCAGGATCTATAACCATTTTCGCATGATAAAAATACAGAAATTTGTTTTCAATACGTTCCAGGTCAACTCGTATATCCTGCAGGATGAATCCGGTGAATGTGTGATCATTGATGCCGCCTGCTATGAAGACCGCGAGAAACAGGAGGTAAAAGAATTTATTGAGAAAAATAACCTGAAACTGGTCAGGAATCTGAATACCCACTGTCACGTCGATCATATTTTCGGGAATGGTTTTATCGCAGAAACATTCGGGATCTATCCCGAATACCATGCAGCCTCGGTTCCTTTTCTAGCCGCCGCCGGTGAGATTGCAAGATCATTTGGTTATGCAATGAATGAGATCCCTGCCCCTGCCCGTTACCTCATAGAAAATGAGAAAATCACTTTTGGCACTTCCGTCCTGGAAGTCCTTTACACGCCTGGACATGCCGAAGGAAGTGTTTGCTTTTACAATAAGGAACAGGGGTTTGTGATCACAGGCGATGTACTCTTCCGGGATACGATTGGCAGGACCGATCTGCCATCCGGAAACTTCGACCTGTTGATGAAAAGTATCCGCGAAAAAATATTTACTTTACCCGACGATACGATGATTTATCCCGGCCATGGGCCGGAAACCACAGTCGGGTATGAAAAGCAGAATAACCAGTTTATCCGTTGAAAAAGATCCTGATCATCCGCTTCAGTTCCATCGGGGATATCGTTCTTACCACCCCGGTGATCCGTTGCCTGAAAACACAGCTTCCGGATGCGGAGATCCATTACCTGACAAAAAAACAATACCAATCCCTGCTACAGGAAAATCCTTTCCTTACCAGGACCTGGCTGTATGAGAAAAACTTTAAAGAACTTCTCCCTCGGCTCAAAGCCGAAAAGTTTGATTTCGTCGTCGACCTTCATAAAAATCTCCGCTCCTTTTATATCCTGCTCAATCTCAGGAAACCTTATGGGACCTTTCACAAATTGAACCTTAAAAAATGGATGATCGTCAACCTCAGGATGGACCGCCTTCCCCGTATCCATATTGTGGACCGGTATTTCACAGCGGTAAAATCCCTGGGCATCATAAACGACCGGAAAGGCCTTGATTATTTTATCCCCTCCGGGGAAGAGGTTGATTTATCCATACTTCCTGATCCGTTCAGGCAAGGTTTCATCGCTTTTGTCATCGGCGGTAAACACGCAACAAAAATGTTCCCCGAAGAGAAAGTCGTTGAGGTATGTCAGAAACTTTCCCAACCTGTTGTATTGTTGGGGGGAAAAGAAGATATAGAAAGAGGAAACCGGATTGAACAACTTGCAGGATCCTCTGTATTTAATGCCTGCGGCCGGTTTTCCATCAACCAGAGTGCCTCACTGATCCGGCAGGCTGATAAGGTTATTACCAACGATACCGGCCTGATGCACATTGCTGCCGCCTTCGGTAAAACAATTCTTTCCATATGGGGAAATACCATTCCTGAATTCGGGATGTATCCTTATTTAGAAGGAAAAGAAAATGCTGTTTCCGGAATCTTTGAAGTAAAAGGCCTTTCGTGTCGCCCTTGTTCCAAGATCGGTTTTGAAAAATGTCCGAAAGATCATTTCCGTTGCATGAATGAACAGGACGTGGATGCCATGATCAATACCCTTAACCGTTAGGACCGCATCATGAATTTTATTGATACCCATACCCATATCTATGCGGAGGAGTTTGATCCGGACCGGGCTGCGGTGATTCAAAATGCGGTCGATAAAGGCGTTGACAGGCTTCTGCTTCCCGCCATCGACAGGAGTTATTACGAACGAATGATGTCGGTGGCCGACCACCACAAGGAAGTTTGTTTCTCTATGATCGGGTTACACCCGACTTCCGTTAAAGCCAATTTTCGTGAAGAGCTTGATTTTGTAAAGGAAACCCTGGAGAAAAGCCGGGAAAAATTTCATGGTATCGGTGAGATCGGGATCGACCTTTACTGGGACAAGACATTTGCAAATGAACAAGCTTTGGCTTTCAGCGATCAACTTGACCTTGCAATCGAATATCAGTTGCCGGTTGCGATCCATACCCGGAATTCTTTCGATATTGCGATTAAGCTAATCCGTCAGAAAAACAATCCGGAACTGAAAGGGGTTTTTCATTGTTTCAGCGGATCGATTGAACAGGCGCAACAAGCAATTGGGCTGGGGTTCATGCTGGGGATCGGCGGGATCATCACCTATAAGAATTCGGGATTGCAGAAAGTGGTGGAGGCAACCGGGCTTGACCACCTGGTGCTGGAGACCGATGCTCCTTATCTTCCACCCATTCCTTACCGTGGAGAGCGAAATGAAAGTGCTTATATTCCCATTATCGCAGAAAAAGTAGCGGAGATAAAAAACGTCTCCGTTGCTGAAGTAGCAGAAATAACTACACAGAACGCGGTAACTTTGTTTAGATTGATGCTGGATGCTGGATGCTAGATGCTGGATGCTGGATCTTGGATAATTAGAGTGATCACACTAACATCGCAATACTCACAACCCACACAACCAGGATCCAGCATCCAGTATCCCATCGGGATGGTCCGCACCGACGGGCGCGAGAATTTCATCAATTCCATCGAGATCGCTGCGGCCAGCGAACAGGAAACCCCGGTCGTGCCGGTAGTTGCCATTTGTTTTGAAAACAAGCTATACCGGGGTAACCGGACCACAAAATTCAATGCAGAACATTTCGGCGCGTTTGTTTCCCTGGATCAACCAGAATATTGTCCGTAACACGCTTACCACTCCAGGACTGAAAGCTGTGATCCTGGAAACTTTTGATGCCGGCAATGCGCCAACGGTGGCCTGGTTCCTTGATCTGTTGAAAGAAGCTGTCGAAAACGGGGTTATCCTTTTCAATGTAACACAATGCAAAGGCGGCAGTGTGGATATCGGAAAATATGAAACCAGCGCTGAACTGGGTATGATCGGGGTGATCGGAGGAACTGATATCACGACCGAATCGGCTGTTACCAAGCTGATGTACCTATTGGGATGCGGTTTTTCGAAGGAAGAGGTGGAGCGGTTACTGCAGGTATCATTGCGGGGTGAGATGACCGTTTGAGAATAGAGAATAATTTCTTAATTTTGCACCCCAATCGAAAATAGGTTGAATATTGGTAAATACATTTTCGCTATTTCGCCATTTCACTATTTCGCTATTTATTTTGGAGAGATGGCCGAGCTGGTCGAAGGCGCACGCCTGGAAAGTGTGTAATCGCCAAAAGCGGTTCATGGGTTCGAATCCCATTCTCTCCGCAACCTTTGAAAACCCATGTTAATCGTGGGTTTTTCTTTTTCCGGTGGTTTCGACAAGCTCAACCACCGTCATGCACTCCCTGAACCTTTATGTTCCCTGAACCTGTCGAAGGGGCCTGTCGAAGGAAACATCATTCAACCTCTCCAAACCAGGTATAATTTCTTGAGCACCACCATGTTGTTCAGAAGTCTAATGCATTTATCCTTATTTGAGATATTTTCTGATTTTCCCATCGCTGAAATCGGATATAAAAAGATTCCCGGCTTGATCAGTTGCAATTCCAAAGGTAATGCCTGTGAACCCGGTATATTCTTTTTGAATTCCCGCATTCATATTATCCGCTTTGACCGCCACCACTTTTGAAGAGCCATAACCGCCATAA
>Ga0208584_1000039_pt1 | contig 18054 bp, 17 predicted proteins | sample NGESurdeep072012_4_FD_184460 | JGI IMG/M metagenome (GOLD analysis project Ga0208584, IMG submission 184460) | Arctic peat soil microbial communities from Barrow, Alaska - NGEE Surface sample 415-1 deep-072012 (SPAdes) | ecosystem: Environmental > Terrestrial > Soil > Wetlands > Peat ...
CGGCTACCGGTAAAAATGTTCCTGATGGCGAGTTGGGAGAGGTTGTTGTTACCAGACTCAATGAAATATTCTTTTTACTGCGCTTTGGAACAGGTGATTTATCGCGCTTGATTACAGATAAATGTCCCTGCGGCCGGACTTCCTATCGTCTGGCCGGAATTGCGGGCAGGGTAGGCGATGCGGTAAAAGTCCGCGGATTATTTGTAGCTCCCAGTCAGATCAAAATGATTCAGGCAAAATATAACAATCTTCCTCTACAGGTGGTTGTGAGCCGCACAGGTCATGAAGATATTCTGAAATTACGGATTGAAAAAATTTCGCCGGACGTAGGCAGCGTTTCCTGGGAAGAAAGTTTCAAAAAAATATTCAGGGAAATCTGCACGGTTAGAATTGATACTCTGGAATATATCAGCGCCGGTGAAATCAAGCCGGAGGAGAAGCTGATTGTTGATCAGCGGAAGTGGTAGCTTTGGCCATTTCTTTTTTGCCTGATATGTAAGCGTCAATGATGGAAAAAATCCAAAGCAGAATCATAAAAAATAAAATCAAATCCAGATAAAACAAATTCAGCGCTTTAATCGCATTGATTGCCAATTGGACAACAGCAAGTAAAGTAACAGTTCCTTTTTTAAAAGGAGCGATTTTCAAAATATTTATTGTTGTTTGAACCACAGACCATAAAATAGATGAAATTCCGGCAACTATGGCGATTATTATCGATATCCCTTTTTTATACTTTTTTAAATAAAGCTGTCCCCATCCGGGGAAGAGGAGCGCATTGAATAATGCTGCTTTAGTGGGTGAGTTCATATATTCCTCTCATATGCATAATTATTTTTAAGGAATAATATTTACATCTTTCATCTTCAATTGAATATCGGAAGATCCATTCCAGTGATTAATTTTCGGTGTGAAGACAATATCAAGATTGGCGCCGTTAATCGCGGGAAGATATTTGCCCATGCCAAACCAAATGGAATCGCAAGACATGCCATTGCTTTTGAGCCACATTTTCAGATGGTTATTGCCGACAATAAAGGGAGAGGCAACTTTGATATTGCGGGCACAAAGTACCGGTTCAGGATTTCTACTGCCAAAAGGCGCGAGCATCTCTATCTGTTCCATCAAACTTAGATTAATATCTGTGAGTTGACATTCCGAATCAATAACCGTTTGAGAAAGAAGTTCCGGGAACTCAACACTATTGCGAATTGTTTCATCTAAAAGACAGGCAAACTCATAGATATGTTCTTCTTTGATGGAAATACCGGCGGCATGGTAATGGCCGCCATAAGAAAGTAAAATAGGCGAGCATTGCTGAATTCCTTTGTAAATGTTAAAACCGGCAATACTTCTTCCTGAGCCTTTACCCACGCCATTATTTAAACTAATGACAAATGCAGGACGGTTGAAAAGGTCGACGAGACGCGAAGCGACAATACCGACAACTCCCTGATGCCATTTATCAGATGCAAAAACAAGCGCATTCATTTTTTCAATTTCCGGGTTATTGCTTATTTTTTCAAGAATTTCATTGAGAATCTTTTTTTCCATTGTTTGCCGGAGACGATTATAGGAATCAAGTTTTTCGGCCAATATACGAGCCTCCGCCATATTTTCAGTCAAAAGTAATTTCACCGCGTCCAGAGGAGAAGCAATGCGTCCTGCGGCATTTATTCGGGGAATAAGAGAAAAAGAGGCTTTGAAAGAATCGATGGTTTGGTTATCAACACCACAAACCTCCTTGAGAGCTTTTATTCCCTGCCGTTTACCTTCGGTAATTAATTCCAATCCGATTTTGACAAAAATTCTGTTTTCATCAATAAGAGGCGCGATATCGCCAATAGTCCCCAGAGCGACAATATCGAGATATTCTTTTAAATTGGGATAGTCTTTGTTTTTCCAAAAGCCTTCTTTGTTCAAACTGCCGCGCAAAGCAATGAGAAAGTTATAAGCAATGCCTACACCGGCAAGTCCTTTAAAAGGGAAAAGACAATCTTCACGATTGGGATCTATCGAGGCTACGGCGGGAGGCAGAGGACCTGATATTTCATGGTGATCCAGAACAATAGTATCGATACCAAGTGATTGGGCATAGGCAATTTGCTCAATGTCGGAGATACCGCAATCAACCGTAATGATAAGTTTGACATTGTTATTTTTGAACTTGTCAATGGCTGGTATTTTTAAACCGTAACCTTCCTGCAATCTGTCGGGAATATAATAATTTACATGAGGTGTTATTTCCTTGATAAACTTAAAAAGAATAACAACGGAAGTTATCCCGTCAGCGTCATAATCGCCATAAATAATGATTTCTTCATGATCGTAAATTGCTTTCAGTAAACGCAAAACACCCTTTTTCATATCTTTCATTAAATAAGGGCTATGCAAATCATTGAGGGAAGGGTAGAGGTAATGACGTGCTACGTCCATATCCTGAAAGCCTCTGTTGACTAGAATTTGGGATATAATCGGGTGAATTCCAAATTCTTTACTCAATAGATTTTCTATATTTTTATCGCCGGCTTCATTTAATTTCCATTTTGTTGTGGGCAATTGGTTAGTAATCATTATTCTGCTTTCGTATTTACTTCGAAATTTGATTTAATCATACAGTTTTTATCTGTTGGCGTCAATTGGTCTTTGATTCTTGATCTTTAAAGTGATCAGTGATAAATGCAAAATCCAAGAACATGATAAACAAATATTATAAATTAAAGCGAAAAGATATTGTCTTAGTCCAATTTATTGTTGAAGGATATGAGGAAATGGCCACGGTAACAACAATAGATCCTCACACCGCAATAATCCAAATTTCAATCATTCCTGATTTTATTTTAGATATGAGCGCTGTCATTAAAGATCTAAAAAATAAATATAAAATGGAAGAAATTAATTGTCCAGAGAAGTAACAGACCTACAATGGGATTTTTGAAAAATCCCATTGTAGGGGCTGTTCAAAAATGTTCAGATGCAAGGCGCACAAAAAAACAGAACCGCGCGGCGTATAACCTAATAACCTGAAGGTCACGCGAGGTCACACGTATGGATATACATTGAGCGGTGAGGTTTGCAGCGAAACTCAGCAGACGTGTCTTGCCCTTCAGGATATGAGCGTTTTTCAAGAGCCCCTAAACAGGAATACTTTTTATGTTTATGTTAACCCATACTTATTTTTTACAGAAATATTTAGGCGCGGCAAATGTAAAAAATATTGATTTAGATGTTTATGTTTACAACATTGCCCCGGATTTATTAACAATTCATCAGCGAATAAGCTCCAATAAAACTCACAAAATACGAAGGTTTCTGCAGATACCAGCTCAATATTCACGATCAGCTTACGTCATGTTTCATCTATTGGTAGATGACCTTTCTCATTATGGATATATTTGTTCCGATTTCCAGGAAGAATTCGACTCTAACTCTAAAGGATATTCCTATGTCAAAGGCAAACATCTAATCAATTCCATTTTGGATTTACACAAAATAATCAATAAAGAAATTTCTTATAAGGAGGCGGCTTATCAATCACATTTAATTATCGAGATGATCTATGATCTTGTTATTTTAAATCAGATTAATTCGTTCAAAACTATTGATCTTTTAGCGGAAGCTATAGATTTCACCGTAAAAAATAAAATGGATGAATTCGTTGCCACAATCAATTGGTTATATGATGTAGAAAAAAATGAAATTAGAGAAGTAATGAGGAATGCTTCCATCTATATCACTAAAGAGAGATTGGAGCATATCATGAATATTGAAAGCCGAATTCATCTTTACAAAGATAAATTCGGCCTGGAAAGTAATGATCAACTATTTTATGATTGTCTTAAAAATTTATTTCAACAAGCTAGAGATTTAATTGACGACGATGAATTATTTTTTCGAGAAACCATCCAGACAATAAATAATTATGGTTGGTTGCCGACTTTTATATAGCTTTTTTTACAAATCCAGAGCGAATACAACGAGTGCAAACTTTGACTCTCTTTACCGATCCGGTTTTTTCATCAACGCAACGTAATCTTTGCAAATTTGGATACCACACCGCTGATGTTTTATTATTAGCATGGCTCACTTTGTTACCAATTGACGGTTTTTTACCGCATACTTCACAAACACGAGACATTAGAAAATCCTCCTAAAAATATCTGCGCTTACTAAACCATAAGGCAGTATTTTGCAAGCATTTTTTCGTTTTAATTTAATTTTTGGAAAAGGGAGCCTACTTCTGAGCAAGTTGTGGGCAATCTGCCCAAAAGAAAGCGCTAGAAATAAAACTTAACTCCCTTATATCCTTCAGGGTATTTTGCTGCGCCATCAATTTTTCATGGAGGGTGGTTGTCCAGTCGTTTCCAAAACACGCAGCCAAATATTATCCTGAGAATCGATTTTACGGCTGGAAGTAACTGTATTTAAAGGGAGATGAACATATTCGTCTTTCATTAAAGCTACCAGAATGCCGGTTTTTCCGGCCATCCCCGCATGCACAGCATATTGTCCCAGCGAGTTGCAATAGATGCTGTCCGAGGCATTTGCCGGAACCGAGCGGATCAGATAACTGGGCTCAATATATTTTAGATTAATTTCCAGATCAATTTTTTTAAAATAGTCCTCTATGGCATTTTTTAAAAATAATCCTATATTGAGCAGACGAATATTTCCTGAAGGATCTTTTTCCATGGGAGAAATATTGTTCCTTAAAATATCCTGACCTGCTCCTTCCGCGACTAAAATTACCGCATGCCCTCTGGATTTTATGCGTTTTTTCAATGTTGTTAAAAATCCGTTTTTCCCTTCAAGATCAAAAGGCACCTCGGGGATTAAAACAAAATTTGTATCATTTTGTGCCAGCGCCGCGTGGGCAGCGATATGGCCGGAATTACGACCCATTATTTTAATCAAACCAATACCGTTGAATGCTCCCTTGGCCTCAACATGAGCGCTTTTGATAGCTTCAACAGTTTTTTCTATTGCCGTGTCAAAACCAAATGATTTCTGGATTAAATTAAGGTCATTATCAATTGTCTTGGGAATACAGACTAGGGCAATTTTCAAATTTCTCCTGGTTACTTCAGCAATTATTTTTTCGGCTGCCCGTATCGTGCCATCACCTCCGATACAAAAAAGAATGTTGATATTTAATCTGACAAGATAATCCACCATGACATTTACATCTTGCGGGCCGCGAGAAGTAGAAAGAATACTGCCGCCGATGCTTGTTATATCATCGACAAATTCTGGGGTCAGATTAATTAATTTATGGGCGAATGCGGGATTTAATCCCATCAGTCCGTATTTAAATCCTAAAATATTTTTAACACCGTAACGGTGAAAAAGCGTCATCGTGAGGGAGCGAATAACATCATTGATACCCGGACAAAGCCCGCCACAAGTAACAACTGCCGCTTTTGTTTGGGATGGATCAAAAAATATTTTATCACGGGGTCCGGCAAGTTCTACAGACAGCGGCTGACCTTCTTTATCAGTGCAGGACAAGTAATTATCTAAATAGGAATTGAATAATAATCTTTTTTTGTCTTGTGTAAAATTGCTGATGTTTAGCGGAGATTTAATTAATCTCTTGCCTAGATTGGTGATGGAAAAATCATATTCCATAGATCACTTCCTTTTACCGGCTACCCGGGCTGCGGCATTTATACCGGAAATAATTTCTCCCTCGAAGCCGGCGTCTGTTAATAATGACGCACCGGTGAGATAAATGTTACCAAATCTGGTTTTATTACTTTTCGCGGCAAAGCCGGAAATAAACGAATTTTGTAATTGATATTTAGCATTAACAACAAAGCGTTGTTTTTGTGAAATATTGATTGATTCTTTTATATCGAAGAATTCAATATTTTCTTTTAAAAAGGGCAGAAAAAATTCTAGCCGCTCAATTATTGATCGGGCATTTGCCGTTAAGTTTTCCTTAGACCAGGTCATTTGATCATCAGGAAGAAGAACAGTTGCCGATAGTAAACTTTTTGCTGTGGAAGTGGTTTTTTCATCTTCAGGAGCGCTTAATTCCAAAATAATCAGATTATCATCGTAAATATGTTTATTTACATCACTGATTACCGCAATATGCCTTGCCATTTTTTCAGGAATAGATTTTTGACGAATACCCAAATGAATTGTAAAAGGATAATAAGAAACTTTAACTGGCCTAATCAAATCATCAAAATTAAGCTTCTTTTTGCGCTCAATCAGTAAATGCATGTTTTGCCATTTCGTACTGACAATCAGGTTATCGGCCTCAATCTTTGAGGCGACACCATCTTTATCGTTATAAGTTACTTCGATTAATTCACCTTTTTTAATTGACAATACTTCGCAATTATTAAGATACAAACCGTTTGTAGATTCTATTTTTTTTATTAAAGAATTTAATAATTCCTGCTTGCCTTGTGAAAAATAGTAAATACCACGCAGAGGCGCGGAATATTGAAAATGTGAAAAAATAGAATTCTGATTATTTGTTTTAAAGGAAAGCAACGCCTGTTGTGCTTCCATAACTTTTTTAAAAGAAGCATTACGAAACATAATCTGTTTTAATTTGATATTGTCATATTTATACTTAATTAAATATGGTGTTATCTTAAGATAGTCAACGTAATCTTTAAAACTATTCGGCTGAATAAATGGATGATCTCGCAGCCATTTATCAACGATAGTAGAGTTTTTTACAACGGCATCGTAAAAGGAATTGATTTCCCCGGATAGTTCTGGAAATTCTCTGATCATTTCTTTGACCAGTGATTCCTTGTCATTAAAAAAATCTATTCTGTGTTCAGGCAGGATTACCTGATACGCGGGATTCAATAAATTGCTTTCAATGGAAATATCTAATTTTTCTAAGAGTGAAATACCTGTTTGATTTACACCGAAACCGGTCATGGGTGTGGGATCAACATTAAAAACAAGATCGCCACTTAAACATATCTCTTCTCCGATACCGCTTTCCGATAAAAGCGCTGTATTGCTGCCGTTACGGGAAGCAACTGCCGCGGCAACATGGGAAGAAAGATCATCACCTATGACAATTAGATCGTACATTAATTAATTTATTTCCTCAGCCAGTTTAAAGCGGGTTATATAAAAAATGGGAAGATATTTATGTTTCAGTTTTAATCCGTACTTTACGTCCTTTTATTTCAATTTTGCCTTCAGCAAATAATTGGATTGCCTGCGAATAAATCCGGTGTTCTTCTTTCAATATTCTTGCCGCTAATGTTTCTTCGGTATCGTTATCAAAAACCTGCACGGCACTTTGAATTATGATCGGTCCGGTGTCCACGCCTTCATCAACAAAATGAACTGTACAGCCGGATAATTTGACGCCGTATTCCAAAGCCTGTTTCTGTCCATGAATCCCGGGAAAAGATGGAAGGAGGGCAGGGTGTATATTCATTATTTTATGGGGGAAAGCTTTCAAAAGGGTAGGAGTAATAATGCGCATAAAGCCGGCTAAAATAACCAGATCCACATAATTGTTTTTTAAAATTCTTATTAATTCTAAATCAAATTCTTCTTTGTTTTTAAAGTCCCCGTTTTTTAAAATAACAACGGGAATTCCGTGCTTTTTTGCTCTGGTTATTCCGTAAGCTTCTGGATTATTACTGATAACAATTTTGATAATTGCTTTTAATGATCCTTTTTCAATATGATCGATAATTGATTGAAGATTGGAACCGTTTCCGGAAATCAAAACCCCCAATTTCAACAAATCAGACATATATTTGATCCTAACCCCGATAAACGGGATAAGTAAGTTTAAGGGATTATTTTCTGCCACTCTTTTCAGTACCCCCTCGCGGGGTAGAAAAACGCAGGAAATAATCTCTAACTAACTAATTTTCACAAAGACAGACTTGATCCTGTTTATCGGCTCTTTTTTCTATAACACCAATCAGATAAGCTCTCTCACCCAACATTTTCAAACGATCAAGCACATCCTGACATTCTTTTTCTGCAACGATGATCATCATCCCTATGCCCATATTAAAGACACGAAACATTTCTTTTTCTTCGATGTCGCCTATTTCCCGGATAACATCGAAAATAGGCGGTATATGCCAACTGCCTTTGTTAATAACGCAACGGCAAGATAGAGGAATTATTCGCGGGATATTGTCGTAAAATCCGCCACCGGTGATATGCACGAGACCTTTTATATTAAAAACCTTAAAAAGATTCAAAAGTGGTTTGACATAAATTCTAGTCGGTTCCAGCATTTCCAGACCAATCGTTTTATCTAAACCGGCGACTTTGTCGTTAACACCTAATTTCCCTTTTTCCAAAAGAACTTTTCGGGCTAATGAAAAGCCATTACTATGTAAACCGCTGGAAGCAAGTCCGATAACCCGGTCATTGACGCTGACGGATGACCCATTAATTAGTTTTTCCATTTCCACCACACCGACACAAAAACCGGCAAGATCATATTCGCCGGGTTTATAAAAACCGGGCATTTCAGCGGTTTCACCGCCCAGAAGAGTACATCCGGCTTGGATACATCCCTGAGTAATGCCCTCGACAATTTTCACACTTTTTTCCAGTTCTATTTTTCCGGTGGCGAGATAATCGAGGAAGAATAAAGGTTCCGCGCCTTGAACAACGACATCGTTCACCGACATGGCTACAAGATCGATGCCGATGGTATCATGCTTATCCACTAATTGAGCGATACGCAGCTTGGTGCCTACGCCGTCGGTAGAAGAAACTAATACCGGATTTTTTAAATCAATTGAATTAAGATGAAAAAGGCCGCCAAAACCGCCGATGCCGGAAATAACTTCTTTCCGTGCCGTTGTTTTTATCGATGGTTTAATGCGTTCGACAAATTCATTGGCGGTATCAATATCGACTCCCGCGTCTTTATATGTAGTTTTAGTTGTCATGTTGCCCCTGTATGTGATTATTGATATAAAGTATATAAATTCATGTAACGTAAATCAGCTCTTAAGTCAATCATTCCTTGCGCAAACAAAATATATTTGTTAACAAAAAGTAACCAATTGACCGGAAATTATTTAGTAAGTTAGAAATTATTTTCTGGCAGAAAATAATTTTGTTACACATTAGTAAGTTAGAATTTGCTTTATTTTAGAAAGCAAATTCATTAACGCACGTATCCCGAATGGACGGGACTTATCCCATTTATTGGGGTTAGGTTTGCCAACTTTCCACTGCGGAGACTTAAATGGATTCACTAAAAGAGATTCTGCAAAAAATAGAGCAGCCTTTGAGTTTTGCTTCTAAAGATAATTATAAAAACTTATCTCACATAAAAGATTTAGGAAAATCTCTTTTGAATTTATTGTCATTGTTCAAAGGCTCACTGCCGCCGGTCGTAAGTAATGATTTTTCCTCTCCGGTAGAGGAATTGTTGGAAATATTTTCCGATTATGACTGGCAAAAGCTGGAATTAAAAAAATATAAAATAGAAAAAGCTAAAGATATATTGGGAAAACTAAAAACAATTATTCATTCTGCACCCGCGCCCGACGCGATTCATCCTCAAGACCAGCAGACAATAGAAAGAATATCCGATTTAAAGGAAGCTTTGGCCAAACTTGCCCTGCCGGTTCAATATTTAAAAGGTGTTGGACCGAAAATGGCTGCTCGTTTTGCCGCCAAGAAAATTGCCACCGTCGAAGATTTGCTCTATTTTTTACCACGGACATATGAGGACAGGCGTGAGATCAAGAAGATCAATCGATTAGAAGTTGGGAAAACTCAAACAATTGCCGGCAAGGTAATTAATACAGAAGTCAGATACTACGGAAAGAAACGTATTTTAGAGGTTACCGTCAGCGATAACACCGCTAACTTAACCGCCAAGTGGTTTAAAGGGACGATATCTTATTTGGTTGGCACTTTTAAGAAAGGGACCAGGGTAATGTTTACGGGAAATGTGACGCCTAATTATTCCGGTAAAGCAATGGTCCATCCCGAATACGAAATATTGGAAGAAAATGAAGAGGAAAATTTCTTAAACTTTAAAAGAATCGTGCCGATTTATTCGGAAACAGAAGGACTGCATCAGAAGTATTTCCGCAAGGTGATGAATTTCGCTCTGGAAAATTATTCACGCTATGTGGCTTCGCCGATACCGGACAATATCTGCGAAAAGCGCAATTTGCTCAATATCCACGAGGCTCTCTTGTCCGTTCATTTTCCCGGTAATAATGAATCAATAGAGGAATTTTTATCTGCTCGTTCGTTGGCGCACCGGCGTTTGATTTACGATGAATTTTTCTTTTTTCAATTGGGTATGGCCATAAAGAAAACAGGGCGGATTCTGGAAGCCGGCATTAAATTCAATATTGAGGGAACTCTTTTAAATAAATTTCTCGCGCTTCTACCCTTCGATTTGACGGCAGCGCAAAAAAGAGTGATCAACGAAATACAAGCCGACATGGCTAAAGCAACCGCGATGAACAGGCTTTTGCAGGGCGATGTCGGCAGCGGCAAAACGATTGTCTCGATGGCGGCAATGATTACCGCTTGTGAAAATTCCTATCAAGCGGCGATAATGGCGCCAACCGAAATTTTGGCAAAACAGCATTTTGAAACCATCAGATCATGGGCTGAACAAATCGGATTAAAAGCTGTTTTGCTAACCGGCAGTATGACCAACTCCGCCAGAAGCGAAATCCTCCGTCAAATTCAAAACGGCGAAGCCAATATCATTATCGGTACGCACGCTTTGATTCAGGAAGATGTTGATTTTCATAAATTGGGAATGGTCGTTATTGATGAACAGCATCGCTTCGGCGTTATGCAGAGAGCGACTTTGCGGGCCAAGGGAATCAACGCCGATGTTCTGGTCATGACGGCAACACCGATTCCGCGAACACTGGCCATGACCGTTTACGGCGATCTGGATGTTTCCGTCATTGATGAAATGCCTCCCGGCAAAAAGCCGGTGCGCACAATGTTGATGTCGGAAAGCAAAAGAGACAAGGTTTATCAAACAATCAGCGCGGAGCTGGCAAAAGGTCATCAGGCGTTTATCGTTTATCCTTTAGTTGAAGAGTCGGAAACATTGGATTTAAAAGACGCCACGAATATGTCTAAGCACCTGCAAAAAGATATTTTTCCTGATAACCGGATTGGTCTCATTCACGGCAAGATGAAAGAAAAGGAAAAAGATGAAGTCATGCGGGAATTTCTGGAAAATAAAATACAAATTCTGGTTTCCACAACCGTCATTGAGGTCGGCATTGATGTGCCGCGCGCCTCTTTAATGGTGATTGAACATGCCGAACGCTTCGGCCTTTCGCAATTGCATCAGTTGCGCGGCAGGGTAGGGCGACGTGATATTCCTTCAAGCTGTATTTTGCTTGCGGATTATAAATGTTCGGCGGACGCGCGCAAAAGATTAAAGGTGATGGAAAAAACAACGGACGGCTTTGTCATTGCCGAAGAGGATTTAGCTATTCGCGGCCCTGGTGATTTTTTAGGCACACGCCAATCCGGTCTTCCGGATTTTCGCATCGCCAGCATCATTCGCGACGCCAGAATTTTAAACGATGCCAAGGAAGACGCTTTCGCGCTGGCGGCGCGCGATCCTTTTTTAGAAAAACCGGAACATATAATTTTAAAGGAAACACTTATTTCGAAATGGCAGGGGAAACTTGATTTAGCGAGGACGGGATGAGAATAGGCATAGTCGGCATTGGCGGGGTAGGGGGATATTTCGGCGGAAAACTGGCACGGGAATATGAAAACTCCAACCAGCATGAAATTATTTTTATCGCACGTGGAGAGCATTTAAAAGAGATTCAAGAAAAAGGCTTGCGGTTATTCACACGCGAAGGTGATTACATTGCCAGGCCGAGATTGGCAACAGATAATCCTGCCGAGGCGGGCGTTTTCGATTTGGTTTTCTTTTGCACTAAAAGTTATTCACTGGAGAGTTCCGCGCGGGAGTTCATCTCCTGCATCAATAAAAACACAGTTGTGATTCCTTTGCTCAATGGCGTCAACAGTGCGGAGAGACTTCGCGCTGTCCTGCCGCAAGCTGATGTTTTAAGCGGCAGTGTCTATATAATAAGCCACATTGAAAAGCCGGGTGTTATCCATCAGGAAGACGGAGCATGCAAACTGACATTCGGCACGGATGACGAATCAGCCCCAAAGTATCAATATATTCTGGATATTTTGTTGCAGGCCAAAATTAACGCCGTATTAACGGACAAAATCTCTGAAGCATTGTGGACAAAATATCTGCTGATGTGCCCACTGGCATCTCTGATGTCTGCCACCAACAAGACATACGGTGCTATTTGGGCGGATTCTTCGCTTAGGAAAAAGGCAACGGATATGATGCTGGAAGTCGTTGCAGTAGCCAATGCGCGTCATATTATTCTGCCGGAAAATGCAGTCGACAAATCGATGAAAATGGTTGCCGGTTTTGGTCATAACTCAAAAACATCCATGCAACTGGATAGCGAAAACGGCAGACAGACGGAAATAGACGCGCTGACCGCTTATCTTTGCAAAGCAGGAAAAGAATCAGGAATTCCCACACCACTGCATAATGAAATATATTTCCAACTCCAAATGTGATAGGAAACTTAACGATGGACATTTTACAAAATAACTATATTCGAATAATCTTCAGCTCTGTTTGCGTTTACTTTTTTATAATTCTAGCCATCCGCCTGTTCGGGAAAAAGGAGCTGGCGCAGCTCTCCGTTTATGATCTGGTCTTTATCCTGCTGATCAGCAATGCGGTACAAAACGCGATGGTAGGCCCCGATTCAACACTCACCGGTGGTCTTGTTGCCGCTGGTTCTTTGTTTGTGGTCAATTTCATTCTTAAGAAATTGCAATTCCGCTTTCCGAAGTTTGGAAAGGCAATCCAGGGTGAAGCCATCATGCTCGTGTTTCAGGGTAAAATATTATCTTCACATATGAAGATCGCCGGGATCACGGAAGACGAACTGATGGAAGTGATCCGGGAGCATGGTATTGCCTCAGTATCAGAGGTGGACCTGTCGGTGCTGGAAGTTGACGGAAATATAAGTGTCCTCTCTACCGAGCTCCGTAAGAAAACAACCCGGCGCCGTAAAGCTCATAAAATTATTTCTAAAAACCAATAGGGCGTAACTCGTTTACAGCGACTCAATTACTTTGATTTTTTTACGGATTGATTCAGTAATAATTGTTTGATTTTAATAAAATATTGGCGTAAATAATTAACGAGACTCAAACTTCAAAAGCGAAGCGCAGTGAAGTTTGTTAGACGAATTATCCCGCACAGCGGAGGCTATGAACACCAAAGCATCCTTTGGCTTTCATAACCGTGATTAAGCATTAAATTAATGGCACTGTTTGAAAAACAACAGAAAGGAGAAGAAATGGGAATTGCTTTATCTGTTGAGAAAATGTCGATTGAAGAGAAATTTCAAACTATGGAAACTATTTGGAGGGAAGAGGAGAAAATAAATGACAACCAAAACACTGACCGCTGTCCTTCATAAAGAAGACGATTTATATGTAGCCGAATGCCCGGAAGTGGGGACTGTAAGCCAAGGCAAAACTATTGAAGATGCAATTGCAAACCTAAAAGAAGCGACTGAATTATATCTCGAGGAATTTCCCATTCAAGATTTCCCCAAATCGCTCATGACCACGTTTGAGGCGGCAGTGAATGCCTAAGTTAAATAGAATTTCTGGAGAAGAAGCAATTAGAAAGCAGGAGGATTCACAAAATGACTAGAGAGTTTAGCGTTGTAATAGAAAAAGATGAAGACGGATATTTTGTGGCATCAGTACCAACATTGAAGGGCTGCCATACGCAGGCCAAATCCCTCGATGTGCTCATGAAAAGAGTAAAGGAAGCCATTGAACTCTGTCTGGAAGTAGAAGACCCTGTAGTAACCGAATTCATCGGCGTTCAACGTGTGGCGATCAGCGGATGAGTAAACTACCTGTTGTCACCGGTCAGCGCCTTATTAAAGCGCTTCATAAAATCGGTTTTGAAGTGATTCGCAGAAAAGGCAGCCACAATTTCCTTCAGCACGCTGATGGCAGATGTACGGTAGTGCCTGTGCATAGCGGCGAGACAATCGGTCGCGGGCTTATGGCGCAAATCATGCGTGACTGTGAGATTTCTGCGGAAGAACTGAAAAATATTCTATGAGCGAGTAAGTCAATCCAGCCGAATCGTTACACTCATCGGCTGATCTCTATTTTCGGCATTCATTATCTTCAAGACAAGGAATAGAGGCAGATTGACTCCTTCTGTACTTAATGTAAATGAATAATAAATAGATCGTAAGGATTAACCCGTGATTCGTTTCCTTCATACCAGCGACTGGCAATTGGGTATGACCCGCAGCTTCCTTTCGGAAGAAGCCCAGGCGCGCTACACCCAGGCGCGGTTTGATGCCATACGAACAATGGGCCGTATTGCCAAAGAAAAACAATGTCAGTTTATGTTGGTGTGCGGCGATTCCTTCGAGTCAAACCAGGTGGACCGTAAAACCGTTGCACGGGCAATCGAAGCACTCAAAGAGGTGACAGTCCCTGTTTATCTCCTTCCCAGTAATCATGACCCTTTAAATGCGGCTTCCGTTTACTGCTCCAGCACTTTCATAGAAAAGAAACCGGCTCATGTCTACATCATCGAGAATACGGTGCCTATTCAAGTTGGTGATGGTTTCGAACTGGTAGGCGCCCCTTGGCTGTCTAAACGACCGAACGGCAATCCAATTGTTGACTTGCTCAATGCGCTTCCTCCGGTAGGGGGTATAAAGCGGATCTGTGTGGGGCATGGTATTATTGACATCTTTACTCCCGATAAAGAAGCAGAGAATGTGATTGCGGTTTCCAAACTTGAGATCGCAATATCCGAAGGAAAGGTTCATTTTATAGCTCTTGGCGACCGCCATTCCCTCACGAAAGTGGGTTCCGGCGATAGAATCTGGTATTCCGGTACCCCCGAATCCACCGATTTCCGCGAAGACCATTCAGGATTCTGCCAAATTGTCAATATGGATGGCGCCGATGTCACTACCGAAGAAGTGAAAATTGGACAATGGAGTTTTATCGAAGAACTAGTGGACCTGAATACCGAAGCCGATGTGGAATCTCTCCGGAAAAAGCTGGAAGACATTCCGAACAGGGAACGGTCAGTTGTAAAACTGGTTCTTAAAGGTACGCTCACACTTTCTTTGCACGGGGTTCTTCAAAACCACATTCTTGCGGCCAAAGATGTTCTGGCGGGTTCCGTGACCAACGAAGACGACCTCCTCGTCATTCCCAAGGATACAGACTTCGCCGACCTTGGTTTTTCCGGCTTTGCCGATGCAACGGTAAAAAGGCTCCGGGGAAAAATCGACCTGGGTGGGACCGAAGGCGCTGTTGCTCGCGATGCATTCATGCTCCTCCTCCGCCTTGCTAAGGGGGTTGCATGAAACTCCTTCGTCTTAAGGTTGTTAATTACCGAGGCATCAATACACGCGAGATAAAGTTCAGCCCCCTGGGTATTACCCGCATAGAGGGCCCGAACGAGTCGGGGAAGTCCAGTCTCGGCGAGGCCATAAACACGATTTTGGACTATCAGGACAATAGCAAAGGCAAAGACATTCAAGCCATCCAGCCTGTTCATCAGGATGTTGGTCCTGAAATTGAACTGGAAATGGAAACTGGCAAATATGTGTTTACCTATTTCAAACGATTCTTAAGAAAGCCTGAAACCAGGCTTACTATTACAAAACCGAACCCCGAAAACCTCACCGGCCGTCAGGCGCACGACCGAGTCAATGAAATTCTCAAGGAAACACTGGACGTCGATTTGTGGAAAGCCTTGTCTATCATGCAGGGTGAGGCGATTGACCAACCGGAACTTAAAAACAAACAAGCGTTGTCTGCGGCACTCGACAAGGCCGCAGGGATTCAACCGTCTGCTTCGCAGGAGCTCGGTTTGTTCAAAAGGATTTCGCAGGAATATGAACTCTACTATACGATTGGTCGGGGTACCGAGAAGAAGGAACTCCAAGACCTGCGGAATAACGTGACCGAAAAAGAGGCGGAGATCAGGTCGATTGAACAAGACATCCGTGCGCTTGATATCGATATCGAGCGTGTCCCTGTATTGCAAAGGGATTTAGTCCAGCTCAAGACGCAGGAAGAAGCGCTATCTCAACAGATGATAGATATCACAACCAAGCTTGAGCAAATCAGCTCACTCGAAAACACTCTTTCTGCGGCTGCTTTAAAACTGGAATCCGCTCAAAAAACACTTCAGGCAGCTCAGCACGCTAAAGAAATCCGCCAGGAGATGATTCGTACGGCAGAAAGCGCCGCCAATGCCCACAAGGAGCTTCAAGAAAGCAGTTCAATGGCCCTGCCGGCATTGTCTCAGGCCGAGGAAGCCCGCAATAAAGCCAAGGCTGCGGCCGACGACGCCGAACAAAAGAGAAAGGAAACGGAATCTCTCGCCACATTGAAGAGGTCGGATTTCGACTATTATCATGACAAACTCGATCTGGATCAGTTACTCGAACGCAAACAGCGGATTGATCAGACACGTAAAGACGCCGCCCAAGCCGAGACGGTGTTGGCGAAGAACAAGGTGGATGCCGAAACCTTAAAAAGAATAAAAGATGCTGAACTCGCATACAATAACGCCTGTGCCAAGATGGAAATAGGTTCGCCAAGCATTCTACTGCATTCCATATCTAAATGTCGCCTCTCCATTGATGGTACAGATGCGGTACTCGGCATTGATGAAGTTCGTAAAATATCCGTCTCCGATAAGACCAAAGTATCCATTCCTGGAACACTTGATATCGAAATAACCGCAGGCTCCAGCATAGAAGGGCTTGCCCGAAAGGCCGAAGACGCTCGTAAGGCCCTCCATGCTGCCTGTGCCGCCGCTACTGTGGCTGGCCCGGATGAAGCCAGAAAAGCGTATGACGAACGCCAGGAGGCATTGCGGGTTGTTGAAAACAAAGTTCAAGTCGAGAAGAATAACCTCCGGGATATTACTTACGAAAGCCTTGAACAAAGGTTGCAGAGTCTCCAGCAGAGCGTGCCGAACTACCTTGTCAAACGGGTTAAAGAACCCGCGATTTGCCCGGATTTCGACACGGCAAAAAAGGAACGGTCAAAGGCCGAAGCAAATCTTCAGGCTGCGAGTGGCGAATTGGAAAATACGCGTAAGGTTTTCGAGTCTGCCCGCTCCTTCTACGAAGGTGTAAATATAAAACATAGAGAATCCGAAGCAAAACTTGAGCAGTTAGCCAAAGACCTCTCTCAGACTCAAGAAAACCTCAATAAGGCCCGCAAAAAAGAATCTGATGAAACACTCGAGGGAAACTTGACCTCTGCCGATAGGGCTGTGCTCGCAGAAGACACTGCATACCGTGCAGCCGCAGACTCTTTAAAAGCTTTCAACCCTGAACAAATAAAAGCCCTGGCAGATTCCACCAAAGGGTCCTTGAAAACGATAAAAATCAGTCATGATTCAAAAGACAGGGGTCTACTTGAGATCCAAACCCGTCTTAAAATTAAGGGCGAAGAGGGTCTTCACGAAAAATTAAACGGGGCAAAGAATCAACTTGAACAATTGGAGATCAAAAACCGGGCGACCGCCCTTAGAGCCAGCGCGGCCAAATGCCTTTTTGATACCATAAGCGAAGAGCGGGACAAGGCGAGCCGGGCTTATGTGGCCCCGCTTAAAGAAAAAATGGAAAGACTCGGTCGTTTGGTCTTTGACCCTTCCTTTCAGGTGACTATCGACGATGATTTGAAAATTACCAGCAGAACGGTCTCTGGTGTCACGGTCCCCTTCGATTCCCTTAGCGGGGGTACAAGAGAACAACTTTCTTTGATGTACCGGTTGTCGTGTTCCATGATAGTGGCAAAGGATGGCGGAACACCGGTTATTTTGGATGATGCGCTGGGTTATACCGACCAGGAGCGTCTAAAATTGATGGGCGCTGTATTGGCGGTGGCCGCCAAGGAATGTCAGATTGTTATCTTTACCTGTGTTCCAGAAAGATATGCTTTTATTGGGGAGGC
>Ga0208584_1000040_pt1 | contig 17829 bp, 19 predicted proteins | sample NGESurdeep072012_4_FD_184460 | JGI IMG/M metagenome (GOLD analysis project Ga0208584, IMG submission 184460) | Arctic peat soil microbial communities from Barrow, Alaska - NGEE Surface sample 415-1 deep-072012 (SPAdes) | ecosystem: Environmental > Terrestrial > Soil > Wetlands > Peat ...
AGGTTCAGCAGCAAAGACAGCCTCAGGTTCAGCAGCAAAGACAGCCTCAGGTACAGCAGCAAAGACAGCCTCAGGTTCAGCAGCAAAGACAACCTCAGGTTCAGCAGCAAAGACAGCCTCAGGTACAGCCGCAGAAACAGCCTCAGGTTCAGCAGCAAAGACAGCCTCAGGTACAGCCGCAGAAGCAGGTTCAGCAAGGTCAAAAAGGTACTACTCATGGCCAGAAAGGTGGTGACCCCGGAGTAAAGCGTTGTGGTCCTGACGGAAAGCCTGAAGGTTGTAAGAAGTAATGGGCAAACAATTAACATTGCCTAGAAGGTATTTAAAAAAGGCTTATCGAGCTTCTGCAATAACCTTTAAAAGGCATGGTGATGAGATGCACTGATGACCATGCGAAGCAGTGCAGATAAGCAAATACAAAAAGCGCCTGCAAGTTCCGAGGCGCTTTTTTTAAACAAAAAGTTAAATTATTTTTTTCTAAGGCATAGAGTATAATGTCAATTCAAGAAGACATAGTTTCAGGATCATCGGATTCGCAAGAAAGTGATGAAGTCATGCTTCACTCATGGGATGCCCATCGTTGAGCGGTGCGGTTTGCAGCGCAACACAGCAGACCATGTGCCCTTCAGGGTATGAGCGTTCGCGTGACCTTCAGGTTATGTGTTTCACTTTAAAATAATGTTCCCCTAATCCCGCATCGCTTCGCTTGCGGGATAATTTCCAACAGCCCTCGCTATTGGATAATTCGATTTACGCTTCAAATATCACTACGTTCATTTTCAGCGATTCTCATTACGACCTGCAAGCTTCAGTCGTAGATGACCTTTAGGTTATGCACTTTGTTTCTGAAGATTGGGTCTCATTATTATTTAACCGCCTCACTCAACTGCACCGGAAAAATCACCAGCACTTCTTTTATGGATTTCTGATCGGCATTTTCAATGATAAACGTAATGCCTTTATAGTCCAGTCTTTCTCTTCTTTGAGGAATTTTTCCTAATCTATGCATCAGAAATCCTCCTAACGTTTCATAATTGCCCTCCGGAAATTTCGTTGCCAGAAGTTGATTTAAAGTATCCATATCTATGCGTCCGTTGATCAGATATCTGCCGGGAGCCAGTTTTTTGTATAACTTTTCACCGCTGTCATATTCGTTATCAATACTGCCGACAATCTCTTCTCCAATATCTTCGATAGTCACGATACCGACAGCACCACCATATTCATCAACGACAATGGCCATATGCTCCTGCCTTTTTTGCAGATCCATCAATAGTTCACTGGCTTTTTTTGTCTCGGGAACGTAGAAAACCTCCGTTTGCAGACAAGTTGCGATGGTCTCATCGGCAGATTGTTTTCCTGAATCTTTATGTCTTTGTATGGTGGCCAGTAAATCGAAATAATTCAGAATGCCGACAATATTAATAACCTGATCCTGATACACAGGAATCCTTAAATATTTTTTACCGGCCACGAATCCGGCGGCTTCGTCGATCTTTGTTGTAATCGGCAGCGCTGTCAGCACCGAAATGGGAATCATTATTTTATCCGCGGTCAATTCGGAAAAATCAAATACCCGGCTAACCATTTCCTTTTCCGTTTTTAAAATATCGCCGCCTTTTGTGTTTTCCCCCAGAATATACTTCAGCCCTTCCTTGGTAATGTAAGAATTTTGATTTATTTTCTGCCCCGTGGAAACGCTTACAGCGCCTTTGGATATCAGAGCAATAATATAGGCCAGCGGATATAATATTACGGAGGAAACGCGGATAAAAAGAGCTACACGGATTGCCATTGCTTCGGCCCTGTGCAGGAAAGTCCGGCGAATCATGATCATAATAAAAAGCGTCGGCAGCATAACAAAAAAAGAAATTTTTTCACCACGCACAGGCCCGAAAGCGCCGATTAAGAGACCCGTCGCCAGCGTGGAGCCGACAATAATGGCCAAATTAGTTCCAATCAGAGTCGTCGAAATAAACCATTCCGGCTTCTCCATCAGTTTTACCGCCTGCCTTGCGGAAAATGAACCACGCCGGGCAAAAAACTTCATCCGGTGAATATCCGACGCAATCAGCGCTATCTCGCCCCCGGAATAGAGAGCTTCCAAAATCAGACAGATAAAAATGACGGCTATGATCAAATATGTACTCATTTCTCTTGATCCGTCCTCTCTTCTGTTGGTGATGATACTCTAATCTTCAATATCCTTGCCCTGTCGATGTTCTCGATTAAAAAGTTGTAGCCTTCATAGCTCACCGCTTCTCCTTTTACCGGAAGCTTGCCAAACAAGTGCAGTACAAAGCCGCCAATGGTATCAAATTCTTCCTCCGGCATTTGCGTTTGCATTAAATTATTGAATTGTTCCACGGGCATTTTACCGGGGACAATAATTGTGTGGTCGTCGATTTTTTCACAATCATCAAAAACCTCGTTATCGCCGCTATAGGCTTCTTCAAATAAATGACCAAGAATATCCTCCAAAGTAACCAGGCCGGATACTCCTCCGTACTCATCAACGACTATGGCAATCTGCATTCTGTTTTCCTGAAAATCATGCAGAAGACCATTGACTGTTTTACCTTCAGGAACGAAGTAAGGTCTGACTAGCAGTTTTTCAATGCCTGCCTGCCTGCCCAAACCGACGGCGGCGAGCAAATCACGGGCAAAGAGAATGCCGGCAATATCATCTCTATCATCCGTATATATGGGTATCCTTTCGTGACGCTCTTTGACCACCACGGCAATTATTTCCTCCAGGGGCATATTGATGGGAAGGCAAAACATATCCACTCGAGGTATCATAATATCGGTCACCGGCTTATCGCCCAGTTCAAATATCCTGTTGATCAATTCTTTCTGGGATTCATCCACAACACCGGCCAGTTTTCCGGCATGAACCAGGGTTTTGAATTCGTCTTCCATTAAAACATCGTCATCATGAGATTTGACGCGGCTGTAATTAATAAAGCCGGATGCTTTTTCCAAAATGGCAACGACAGGGTATTCCAGCCGGTATATAAGCGTAAGAAGGGGAGAGATTGTCGAAGATATTCGCATCGGATAAGTGACACCGAAGGTCTTGGGAATTGCTTCACCGGCAATCAAAAGCACGAGGGATGTAAAAATAATGGAAACCCATTGACCCTTAGCGCCGAACAAACCGATAAAAAATGAAGCCGCCAGAATAGAGATGACTATGTTTACTGCCTCATTACTCGCGACAATAGTTATCAGCAGCCGCTGCGGTTTTTCCAGCAACTTGCTGACTAAGCCGGCAAATGGATAATTATCTGATTTCATCTTGTGCAGATGCAGATCCGTGAGCGAAAACAAGGAAGCTTCCGCCGAAGAAAAAAAGCCGGAAAGCAAAAAAAGAATGAATATTATTACTATATTCGCGGTTGAATCCAATTCTTTAACAACCTCATCTGTTTCTGTTTATAATGTGTAATTTACCAGATTGAGATAAAAAAAGATACACCCATTCCTTGATCATCATCATATCTTGCCAGATGAAGAAAGTTCTTCCAAAACCCGATCCTTCTATTTGACTAAAAATATTTTTTCCGTTATTTAGGTGTCCTGATCATATTAGCTAAACCTAGGAGATTAAAGAATGCCCAATATATTACTGGTTGGAAACGGCGCCAGGGAACACGCGCTGGCCGAAGCAATTTCACGCTCTGAACAAAAACCCCTGTTATTTTCTTTTATGAAGACAAATAATCCCGGGATAGCTTCTCTTTCGGAAAAGATAAAGTTGGGCAGTTATGCCGATCTGGAGGCAATTACAGGGTTTGCCACGGAAAATAAAATCGAGTTTGCCGTTATCGGCCCGGAAGATCCGCTCAATAATGGTGTTGTGGATGCTCTGGCGAAAATAGGAATTCCTTCCGTCGGGCCCACGAAAAGTCTGGCCAGACTGGAGACTTCCAAATCGTTTACCAGAAATCTCGTCAGCAAATACAATATTCCCGGCAATCCGCAGTTCAAAGTATTTAAAACGATTGATGGCGTGGAAGCTTTTTTAAATGAGCTGGAAGGCATTGTCATTAAGCCGGATGGCCTGACTGGCGGCAAAGGCGTGCTGGTTCAGGGCGATCATTTCGCAACGAAAGAAGAAGCTCTTAATCTGTGCAAACAAATATTAACAGAAAGCGCATCCCTGATCGTCGAAGAAAAATTCGACGGTGAAGAATTTTCTTTGCAATGTCTGTGCGATGGCAAAACAGTAGTCGGCACACCGCTGGTACAGGATCATAAAAGAAGATTTGAAGGCGACAAAGGCCCCAACACAGGAGGCATGGGTTCATATTCTCTCCCTGATCATTCGATGCCTTTTTTAAAACCAAAGGATTTGCAGGACGGACTGGAGATAACCCGTCAGGTAGCAGCAGCTCTCTTAAAGGAAACAGGAAGCCCTTACAAAGGAGTGATGTATGGCGGATTTATTGCCACAAAAAACGGCGTGAAGCTTCTGGAATACAACGCGCGCTTTGGTGATCCGGAAGCCATGAATATCCTGCCGCTTTTAAAAACAGATTTTGTCGAAATATGCCGCCACATTATAGCCGGAGCACTGGATAAATTAAAGATTGAATTCGAAAATAAAGCGACTGTTTGCAAATATGTTGTGCCGAAAGGTTACGGCTTGCCCGTCGATCATCCCGATGCTGCATCGTCGCGCGCGAAAATTGAAGTGGGCGATGTGGGCAAAGCCCGGCTTTACTATTCGTCGGTGGATAAAAAAGAAGACGGCCTGTATTTGAGTTCTTCTCGCGCCATCGGCATTGTCGGCATTGCGAACACATTGGAAGAAGCCCGCAAAATTGCCGAGGAAGGCGTGAAGGCCGTCTCGGGCCCGGTTGCCTATCGTATCGATATCGGCACGGATGAGCTCATCCAGAAACGTATCGATCATATGAAGAAGATACGAAAAGAATAATTAGTATCGTGTAACGTGATGTTCCGCCAAACCGAATAAATTCGCAATCGGATATATCCGGTTATTATCATCTTTGAATCTGCCGTTGTACATACCGAAGGGCTGGTGAAAGTCGGAGACGATAAATCCGGCATTGATCTTTTCGGCTCTCTCACCGGAGGGCGTAAATAACAGGTCAATACATCCGTCTGCTGTCTTGACTTCCCATGGGCGCATGATGTTTGCTTTCTCAAATTTAAAGCGCGCCGTTTTAAGGCAATAAATTTTGCCGTCAATCCACATGCAGTTTTCATTAAAATCTTCATCATCGGTTATCATATTCTGGCAAAGATTGAAGGCTAAAAGCTCCCCGTATTCATTATAACCAGCGGCTGTCGACCATTTCCAAAAACTGGAATAAGGGTAATATGTTTTTTGTTCATCCATCAAGGCAACATCCTGCTTTCGATTGATTACAATCTCCTTCGCACCCAGCATAAGTGATCCTTCCGCCGGTGCGGCTACCTTGTGCGTATAAAATGGTCTGAATGGCGTAACAGGAGAGACCTGAACAAGAGGTTCAATAGTACTCAAGTCTTCGAAAATCTTAATTTCCCCTTTTACAGCGGGCAGGTCTTTCTTGCCATCAATATCGATGATGATCTTGTGGAAACCTTTGCTCAGCCGGTTCTCAAAACGCAACCGGTAACCTTTTTTCTTGAATTCACAGTTTTCATTATAGACCTGTCCGGCAATGCGCGCCGCACCGCCCGGCAACTGCACACTGTGCTCAAAACGTTTATTTGCTATCCTGTCATAGGCATAAAAAAAAGAGACGCCCATAAATTTTGCATCAAAGATAACCATGCCGAAATAATGGGTGGGTGTGATAATGCCAAAATGCTGCCATTCCTTGAGGCGGAAGTTCTTCCAAAAAGCGGGAACTTTAAATGAAGAGGAATACAGCGGCGCATCGAGAATATTCACGTTACGAAAAGGAGCGCGGAACGTCCCGAAGTTAATCGCCCCGTCTTTCTCCACCATCTTTTCAGGAGTTGTTGCTACTTTTCTCATAACATCTACCTCCTTAATTATTAATGGTCCTATATTATAGACGACATCGTACTTCATAAAATCCCTCCTAGCCTCCCTTTATCAAAGGGAGGTACTCCCCTCTTTCCTAAAGAGGGGGTGGGGGAGATTTCTTTGCCACGTCTATGTTTGTTTTAAGACTGTTAATAAGCCGCCTCTGATTTGTTTTAGGCCTTCGATACTTTCGGCAACTTAGGAAAATTTTCAGCCAGGATCGCATTCCATTTTTCGATCATCAGACTGACGTTTTCCATAAGTTCCGAAACATCGCCTTCGATGGTTACGGAAATGATTTTATCGCCCTGAGCAATCTGATTGACAACTTTCTGGTCGGCATCGCTTAACACTTCGCCAAACACCGTATGCTTGCCGTCCAGCCACGGCGTCGCCACGTGAGTGATGAAAAACTGGCTGCCGTTGGTTTGCGGCCCGGAGTTAGCCATCGAAAAAATTCCGGGTTTGCTGTGCCGTAATTCTTTGACAAACTCATCCTGAAATGTATACCCAGGTCCGCCACGGCCATCGCCCGCGGGACAGCCGCCCTGAATCATAAAATCGGGGATAACCCGGTGAAATTTTAAATTATTGTAATATCCGCGCCGGGCCAGATTTACAAAATTCCCTACGGTAATCGGCGTCTGATCGGCAAAAAGACGCAAATTGATTGTTCCTTTATCGGTTTTAATAACCGCCTTTAGATCGTTTTTCATTTTTATCTCCTTTTTCTTTCAACTGGAAGACAGAGTAGATATTACAGATTAATATGTCAAGATAAAAAGGACAGCGGATATAGGCAATAATTTAGAGAGAAATAGTTCATCTCGTCAACTCTAAATACCATTTCTAAATCAAAGATGATATTGAGGCGAGGCGGAGGCCAATGTAGGGCGCGTTCCCCTGAACGCGCCGAAGGTTGCGGGCTGTTCGGGGAACAGCCCCTACACATACGTTGAGGAAGCCGACAACGACGGCAATAAAAATAGCGCTTTGATTTAGGATTGGTATAACTCATTGTGATGTCTCCGTGTATGGGATATACAGACCACTATGATGAAGGATGCCGATAAAATCAAAAGTCCTCTGGGCCGCCGACTATTGGCCTGGTACAGGCAAAATCAACGCTCACTTCCCTGGCGCAAAACAAACGATCCTTACCGTATCTGGATTTCGGAGATCATGCTCCAGCAAACTCAGGTTGATACAGTGATTCCTTACTATCATCGTTTCCTGAAAGCTTTTCCCACCGTTTCCTCGCTGGCTCGCGCCCCCTTGCAAAAGGTGCTCAAGGTCTGGGAAAACCTGGGTTACTATTCGCGGGCCAGAAATATGCATGCTGCCGCCCGAATGATTGTAGAGAAATTCGGCGGTCAAATTCCCGATAATTGGGAAGAGATAAAATCACTACCCGGCGTAGGCCTTTACACAGCCGGTGCAATCTTAAGCATTGCTTATGGACAGACGATTCCCGCCGTTGACGGAAACGTCCGCCGGATTTTATGCCGCCTTTTTGCCATCCGCAAACCTGTGGATGACACACGAGAGCAAAAGCAATTACAGAAACTTGCCACCTCGCTGATACCTGTCAAACATCCCGGCGATTTCAATCAGGCCCTGATGGATCTGGGAGCGACGATCTGCAAAGCCAAAAATCCCGACTGTCTCCGTTGCCCCATAGCCAATCTCTGTCAGGCGCGGCGTCACGATTTACAAAATGTTCTGCCGGTAACCGGGAAGGCTCGCGCAATCCCGCATCGACAAGCGGCAGCCGCCGTCATCCGCAATGCAAAGGGCATGCTGCTGGTTGTTCAGCGGCCGACATCAGGTTTGCTGGCCTCTTTGTGGAAACTGCCCGGCGGCTTTATTAAAACTGATGAAGACATGGAAAACAGTTTGAGACGTAGCGTGAAAGAAGAACTGAGCATCTCCATCCGACCGGGAAAACATATGGCCTCGGTCAATCATACCTACACACACTTCCGCATAACCCTTCAGGCATTCGAATGCAGTTTGCTGAAAGGCGACCCCAAACCGCTTGGGTGCCAGAATTGGCAATGGGCATCGCTCACTGATTTAAAGAAGTTGCCTATGTCGAAGATTGACAGAATGATAATGACACTCGCTAAGAGCGAATGAAATGAAGCTCGAAGCGCAAGTGGAATTATCCCCGAAGCGAAGCGGAGTGGGATCGACACTCGCTGATAATGAGACTCAAACTTTGCTTGAGCCCTTTAGGGTATAAAGGATGGATTGGATTATTTAATCAACCGTGATAGTTTACCTAAATCACGGGTATGAACCCCAAAGGAAGCTTTGGGGTTCATACCCTCCGCTGTGCGGGATTGTTCGACTTACCAATTCCGTTGCGCTTCGCTTCGGAATTGGAGTCTCACAATAATTTTTTTAAGGACAGACTCCATGTTTGGAAATAACCGCGCTGATATCAGAGTGGGTTCATGCGTCAAGGTTGTGCAGAAGCAGGACCAACGCACAGGCACACTCACCGAAGGCGTCGTGCGAGACATTCTCACGAAGTCAGCCACCCATCCGCACGGCATCAAGGTGCGCCTGGAAGGCGGGATTGTGGGCAGAGTTAAAGAGATTCTCTGATTCCATATTGATTTGAGATGGAATAGGATTCGGATATTCTGCGTGATTAAATGTACCTGTCCCGATTTTTTTCCACAAGAAAATCAACAATTAAAGGCAACATCTCCATTCGCCAGTGGAAAAATAGTTTGACGAACGCATAAATGTGTATTACAATACACATCAGGAGGTGTATTATGAGAACGAATGTCGTTTTAGACGATCATCTGATCGAAGAAGCATTTAAATATGCCGGGACTATCCATACGAAAAGAGAATTAATAGAGACCGCTTTACGAGAATTTGTCAAAAACAAAAAAGTAAAAAATTTGCGCGACCTGAAAGGCAAGATCCTTTTTGCGGACGATTATGATTATAAAAAAATGAGAGTTGGCAAATGATATTAGTCGATACCTCGGTACTCATCGATTATTTAAGGGGCACGGAAAACGCCGCGGTTTCTGCTTTCGATAAAATACTCGAAAAAGGTCTGCCTTATGGGATCAACGAATTAATATATTTGGAAATATTACAAGGTGCCCGGACGAAAGAAGAATTTAATCAACTCCGGGAGTATTTTGAAACAATCCCCTTCTATGGTCTTAATCTTGGCAAAGAATCCTATGAAAGAGCTGCGCGGGTAAATATGGCCTGCCGCCGATCCGGGATAACCATACGAAGCACCATAGATTTGCTTATCGCTGAAACCGCCATAGAGAACGATTTGTTTCTCCTTCACAACGACAGCGACTTTACGAACATGGCAAAAGCAATTAAAGAACTGAAAATATTTAAGCCGAATAGATGATCTCTATTTTCATTTCTTATTAATCATTTAGGAGTCTCACAATAAATCGTGATAGTTTATCTAAATATTTTTTTTAAGGACAGACTCCATGTTTGGAAATAACCGCGCTGATATCAGAGTGGGTTCACGTGTCAAGGTTGTGCAGAAGCAGGACCAACGCACAGGCACACTCACCGAAGGCGTCGTGCTAGACATTCTCACGAAGTCAGCCACCCATCCACACGGCATCAAGGTGCGCCTGGCAGGCGGGATTGTGGGCAGAGTTAAAGAGATCCTCTGATTCTATATTGATTTACATGGTATAGGATTCAGATATTCTGCGCAGAGGGACACGTTCTGATTTCCTTCCACCCATCATTATAATTAAGTGTTATGTCCCCGGTACTCCCACCATTCCATCAAATCAACGAACAGGATAAAGAATTCGAAGGAGCATTAAAACATTCTGAAGTTCTTCAACGGATAAGTTACCAACGATACGTCTTATGCGGATTTCAAGTTCTTTGGCGTCTGATATTTCCTGTTCAAATCGAAGGATTTCGGGAAGTTCAACATCAAGGACTTTTGATATCTTTACGAGAACCTTGAAGGAAGGATTCATATTGCCCCGTTCAATTTCACCAATGAATTTATAATCAACATCCGCTTGATGGCCGAGTTTTTGTTGAGTTAATCCCTTGGCAATTCTCAGAGTGCGAATTCGTCTGCCAAGAAGAATGCTGTCGGGGTCTTTAGTCTTTTTCATGTGTATGAATTTATCTGTAATTTCATCTATATGAAACCGCATAAATACGTTATTTACACTTGACAATAGTGATATATTAGGTATATGAAAGCGCCACTGTATAAAATACATAACTTTTAATTTATTAACGCCTCACGCCGTCGTGAATGGCGCTTTACCATAGAGTAAATAAACAAAGTTATTTAGAAGTAATTAACATTTCGTTTTAATTAGTACGATACATGTTTCTTTAGCTAGAAAAAGAGAGAACAGATATAAATACATTTACAAAAGAAACTGAAAAAAAAGCGAACTCCATATATTAATTTTTAAGTGACAAGAAAAAAAAGGAATCGGGATAAAGAGAGGCCTATGAGAGAAATCTTAAGATCGCCTGCCCATATATTGGAATCATGATTACCCTCGACGAGATTTATACGCCTCTTGAAGAGGCTAGGAATGAGATCCGTCAACGCTGGGCCAACCAAGAGCTTCGCCAAAAAGTCGAAGAGTTTCTCGGCGGCGAACCACCAGGCGTTAATAGTGAACCTCGTGCCTTCTTCTGTCGACCGGTACACACCCCTAACCGTGAGTTCCACCGCTTCATCGACCTCGCAAGTGATGCATACATCGCCCCGGCCCTAATGGAATATCTCGACGACCGCTTTTGCAGTATGAATTCTGACAAACTCAACCTTGTTCGCATGACGTTACTTAAAGGCCTGAACCACCGCGGGGAGCCTATCTTTCAGCGAAAGATGATCACCGATAGCATCCCCGAAGGGATGCCCTTCACGTCCATCCGGACTCTTTGGGGAGAAAACCTTGTTGATTTCCATCACCGATCCCTACGGACGCTCTTCCCATCTCTCGTCACTGAGAACGAATCAGCGTGGCTTCACATTCAAGGTGTTTCAGCACGTGAGTTTTACCCCGCACATCTCGCCCGATTCATTTGCCACGGAATATTATTTGAAAGCTTTTTGGAAACCAGTGACGAGTTTGTCTTCACCAAAGATGTTGTCCTACCGATGTTCAAAACTGTCTGTTCTCTGTTTGATGCAAAACCACTAATAGTACGCCTGCTCCCTGAAGAATCAGCAGATGACCCCTCATGGACATGGTATGAAGGAGATATCTGGAACATTGTAAACAAAGAACTCAAGACTGCATCGGGTTCGCGTCACTCAACTCCACATTTTGAGGTCAATATTTAATTGACATGCAAGACAGAGTTTTCTTATAGTTCATACTTGAGCAATCAATGACTTATCAATCAACAGCTGTTTTTGGGTGTTTACTTTAATCTTGGTCAACTATGGCTAATAATACCTAAAAAAATAAGAAAGGGAGGTTTCGCGATAAACGGGCTAAAAATATTTGCTGCGAAAATTGCGGCATCAAAATGGTTCGTGGCGGTTTCCGGTTGGGGGTTTTGGTATTCTTCCAGTCTCTGGTACGATCGATATGCTTATCCCGCCTTAATGTTATATTTCGGCATCATATGGGGAGGGATAATTGCATCATCCGTGGCTATGCTCATGTGCGCAACAATTCTCATTATATATGAGTTATTGGGAGCAACATGGGTAGAGTCTACAGATGAAATCTTTTCAGATCTTGCAAAAAAATCCGAAAAGATTGCTGATTGGATGAAAAAATGGGAAAAGTATAATACTATTCTAAAAATATTTCTCATTGTTCCTCGTTTGATTGTTCGACTAGTTTCTCTTTTCTTGAGACTATCGATCAGATGGATTTCCAGGCGCGGACTCCTAGGTTTCATCACACTGAGTTTAATTGCTGATCCTTTTGTTACCATTTCGTATTTCAAAAAGGGACGAAAAAAAAGCGGACTCACAGCAAAGGATTGGGGACTATTTCTTTTGAGTGGAATTGTGGCAAATGTGTATTGGATACTGTATAATAGTATCATTGTTATTGCCATTAAGTTTGCTTGGAAAGGGTTATTGGGGTTATTAACATAATGATATCTTTTCCAGCTTAAAATAATTTGAGGATTATTATCTTTTGTAATTTTTTCTTAAAGAAGATTTAATTCAATGATTTTATTTCTGTGCGAAACAGAAAGAATGGAAATTAAAAATATGAAAAAACAAAATCTAACATTCTCTTGGTTAAATCCTAAATTAGAAGCAAAAAAAACAATTAATTATGACAAAGGCATTTTTTCTAATGCTAAAATTAAGAAAGAAGAGATGTTGGCAATTTTTGGTGGTTTTATTCTAACTCTTAAAGAAGAAGAAAATCTGCCTGAAGAATATAATGATACAGGAATGCAAATTGCTGAAGATTTTGCCTTGACTAGCAAGTTTTTGAAAGAGGATACAGATTATTTTAATCATAACTGTGAACCAAATGCAGGTTTTAGGGGACAAATATTTTTGGTAGCAATGAGAGATATAAAAAAAGGCGAAGAAATCACAATTGATTATGCAATGATAACTTATAAATCAAAAAATGCTAGAAATTATAAATTCAAATGTTTGTGTAAATCGAAAAAATGCAGAGGCTTCGTCACAAATAATGACTGGAAATCAGCAGTTTTGCAAAGAAAATATAAAGGGTATTTTCAATTTTATTTGCAAACGATAATTGACAAAAAATGAAAATTAATACTGTATTTATAAGCCGCAGATTTTAATATTGTGATGGCATTTTCAAAGAAAGAATTATGAAAGTTTATAAAAAACTAAGTTACAAAAAATTTAATAAAGCAATAATTAAGATAAAACCATCGAAAATGCTAAAGGATGAGATTGGGGTTTTTGCTTTAAGGAATCTAAGAAAAGGAACAATTATTGCTGACCTTAAATTATTAGGTGAAGATTTTTTCTTGGCAAAAGAGGATTATAATAAAATTGACAACAAATCCAAGCAAAGAGTGAGAGAATTCTGTGTTGCTGGTGATGGTGAATTTTAATTTAAGTGCATGTCAAATTTTTAGTTGAAACTGATCAAGCGACTCTCTGTTTATTTATGCATCATTCTGCAACCGGTTTAAAAAATGGATCCAGTCAAAAAGAATAGATCCATCGGTTTAAATTTTCCTGGATTCCGGATCGCGCTTCGCTTGTCCGGAATGACACTTCACGGGGTAAAGGAGACGCCCTTATTTTTTGGCGCTGTCGTATTCGGCCGAGGCCAGTTTAATGCAAACCGCCAGTACCTCGATAGCTTTTTCCAGTTCGGCAACAGGCGGCCGGGTCGGTGAAATCCGGATATTGGAATCTTTGGGGTCGCGGCCGTATGGAAATGTCGCGCCCGCCGGTGTGATGGCAACGCCTGCCTCTTTGCAGAGCGCCACCGCTCGTTTGGCAACCGGTTTTGCCGTGTCCAGACTGATGAAATAACCACCCGCCGGGTTGCTCCAGGTGGCAAGTGATGTTGCGCCAAGTTCTCTGGACAGCACTGTTTGGGTGATGTCGAATTTTGGTTTCAGAAGTTTGGCGTGTTCGTTCATGAGACCGGCAATCCCGCCCGGATAAGCGCTGAGGAATTTTACATGGCGCAATTGTTCCACCTTGTTGGGCCCGATGAACATGGTCCCGAGGAGTTTTGAAATATACGCCAGGTTGGCTGTGCTTGTTGCCATAAAACCCAGCCCCGCGCCGGAAAATGTAATTTTGGATGTGGAACCGAAGAGATAAACCCTGTTGGGGTTCCCCGCGTCCTCGCAGGCGCGCAACAGATTTTTCGGCTTTGGGGGATTGTCAACCAGATGGTGGATGCAATAGGCATCGTCGGCAAAAATGGTGAAATCCGGTGCGGCTGTTTTCATGGAGGCCAGTCTTTTCACGGTTTCGTCGGAAACCGTTTCTCCGCTGGGGTTGGAATACATGGGGACAAAAAGAATTCCCTTGACGGCGGGGTCCGCGGCCGCAGTTTTTTCGACATCATTCATATCAGGCCCGTCTTTCGTCATTTTGACCTGGATCAACTCGAATCCCAATTCGGAAAGGAGCAGGAAATGCCGGTCATAGCCAGGCACGGTGACGATTATCTTCGGCTTATCGGTTTTGCACCAGGGCGCGGGGCTTCCTAACAGGCCGCGCAGGAGCGCCCACATCAGAACTTTGGAGAGGATGAGCAAACTGGCATTGTTGCCGACCATCGTTTCCTCCGCTTTCGCGCCAAGAATGCCGGAAAATAACTCACGGGCTTCCGGCAGACCCAAAACGCCTCCGGGATAATTACGGATATCAAAGCCGCTTTGAGTCTTGGTGTCCTTTTCCGTTACGATGCCGAGCAGGGCATTTGACAGATCCAAATTGTCGTCTCCCGGCTGGCCGCGTTCAATATTCAATTTCAAACCAAGCCCTTTGAGTGATTCATAACGCAACTGCAAGTCTTTTAAGCTTTCCATACTATTGTATAACCTCCCGTGAAGTTAATTTTATCAATGCAAATTCGCAGCAACAAAACCGGTCGAAGCGAACGTTCCCCTCTTTTTTCGCGTGCCCTTCAGGGTAAAAGAGGGGCTAGGGGAGATTTTTATTTATGTACTCATTATCCCCCTACGCTTCGCTTCGGGGATAGTTCCACTTACGTTTCGAGCTTCGTTTCTCTCGCTCTCAACGTGTCACTAAATCCCCCTAAATCCCCCTTTAAAAAAGGGGGATGGCTATGCGCCAAACTTAACCTTTTATATCTGATCCATTTTTTTATTCAAGAATAATTTTTCCTGGATTCCGGATCGCGCGTCCGGAATGACAAGAAATGAATTCCGGTTTAATGGTGGAACAACCTTAGGCCGCAAAAGGCCATGGCAATACCGTATTTATTGCAGGTGTCGATTACCTGCTGGTCGCGGATGGAACCGCCGGCCTCGACAATGGCGGTCACGCCGCTGCGGTGCGCGCGCTCGATGTTGTCGCCAAAGGGGAAGAACGCGTCGCTGCCCAGACAAACTCCCGTTACTTTACTCAGCCATTTTTTCTTTTGAACTTTCGTCAAAGGTTTGGGCTGTTTGATAAAGGTTTCGGCCCAAACGTCGCCGCCGATGACATCTTCAGGTGTATCTCCGAGATAAACGTCAATGGCATTGTCACGGTTGGGTTTGGTAACATCGTCGCGGAAAGACAGATTCAAAACCTTGGGCATGTGGCGCAGCTGCCAGTTGTCGGCCTTCTGACCGGCCAGACGGGTGCAGTGGATGCGGCTCTGCTGTCCCGCGCCCACGCCGATGACCTGTCCGTCCTGTACGTAGCACACGCTGTTGGACTGCGTGTATTTCAGGGTAATCAGGCTAACTACCAGATCGCGTTTCTGCGCGTCGGTCAAGGTCTTGTTTTCCGTCACCATATTTTCCAGCATGCTATTGTCGATCTTCAGATCGTTGCGTCCCTGCTCGAAGGTAATGCCATACACCTGTTTGTGCTCCAGGGAAACGGGCACGTAGTTAGTGTCGATGGCAACCACGTTGTAGTTGCCGCCTTTTTTGGATTTTAAAATTTCCAGCGCTTCCGGCTCGTAGCCCGGAGCAATGATGCCGTCGGTGACCTCGGTTTTAATGATCTTCGCCGTGGGCACGTCGCACACATCAGAAAGCGCGATCCAGTCGCCGAAACTGCTCATGCGATCGGCGCCGCGGGCGCGAGCATAGGCGCAGGCAAGCTTAGAGAGCTTCATTTTGGAATCAATGTGATACATCTTGCGCAGAACTCTGTCCAGCGGATAGCCCAGGGCGGCGCCGGCAGGAGAAACATGTTTAAAAGAGGCTGCGGCCACCATGCCGGTATTTTCTTTCAATTCTTTCACAAGCTGCCAACTGTTGAAAGCATCCAAAAAATTGATGTAGCCGGGCTTGCCGTTTAATACCTCAACAGGCAGATTGCTGTCGTCCGCCATCAATATTTTAGCAGGCTTCTGGTTGGGGTTGCAGCCGTATTTAAGCGCTAATTCGTTCATTGATTATCCCTCCACTGTTTTATATTTGTTGATGATGACGTCTTTACAGGTTTGCGTCGCCAGATCTATGGCGCGCACAAACAGACTCACCTTGTTGTCTTCGTTCAGTGCTTTCCAAAGCTTGGCGGCATATTTATCGGGGTCATTTTCGTCCATGGAAACGCTGAGCGGCTCGCCTGCAAAACTGGGAATCGGCGTGCCGTTGCACTTGTAAGTGCTGATAAAGTGTCCCTCTCCGGCCACGGGCTCTGAATAATCGAAGGTAAAGCGCTGGACGCTCTTCTCATTGCCGTCATCGCTTTTCAAAATGTTGAGTTTGTATCCGCCAAGTTTCATATCCACCACGCCGGAGATGCGGGGCGTCCAGTTGGGGCCGTCGTCCTCAAAGGTGCGGGTATTCAGCGCGGCTTCAAAGCCAAAGCCGGGGAAATCGTTGCGGGACATAAAATCATAGATGGTATTGGTCTGGTCGCCGTTGGTCACAATCGTCGTTTTGTCGAAAGTCAGCACCGGGTTGTAAATAATCAGGTGCGGGTCCGTCATTTTGGAAGGATCGGCCGCCATGGTGCGGATGCCGCCTGCAATGGGGTCAAACACGCGGTTGCGGCTGTTGACACTGCGGCCCATGATAAAGTAGGCAATCATGGCTTTGCCGCCGGGCATTTTACCGATGCAGATACCGCGGCCCGGATATTCGTTGCCGGCCAGATATTCATATAAGCTCTTTTTCATTTTTACTTCTCTCCTTGTTATAGATAAGGCATCAATTTTTGGTTGCGGGAGTATATGAAGAGAACATTCGTATGTCAACTGGATTTGAGTGGAATATTAATTTTCAGATTGCAAAGTACGGCCCAATGCGTTAGATAAGAACAAATTTAAACAGCAATACTATCTACATACAAAGGAGCCTGCATGAAAGCAAAAAGCGCCCAAAAAAATGTACTGGTCAGTGTAGTGATGGGCAGTGATTCGGATTTGCCCATCATGACCGAAACAACTAAATTACTGGAAGAGTTCGGAATCGGTTATGAACTGATTATAACTTCGGCGCATCGCACACCACTGCGGACGACAAAGTTTGCCGCCTCCGCAACGGGACGCGGCGTTAAGATAATTATCGTCGGAGCCGGAGCCGCCGCGCACTTGGCAGGAGTAATTGCCTCGCAAACCATTCTGCCAGTAATCGGCATTCCCATTAACGCCACCGCCCTGAACGGTCTGGACGCCCTGCTTTCAACCGTGCAAATGCCCGGCGGAATTCCGGTAGCCACCATGGCCATCGGCAAAGCCGGCGCTAAAAACGCCGCTCTGTTTGCCACACGCATCCTTGCCGTCGAAAATAAAGAACTCCGTACGAAACTCTCTTCTTATATTAAAAAAATGGCAAGGGATGTAGAAAAAAAGCAGGTAAACCTAGCATGCCGGAAATCCTGAAAATCGGCGCGGATAATTCCGAAGAAATCATTTTGACCCGAGCGGTGGAAATTCTGGTGGATGGCGGCATTATCGCCTATCCGACGGAAACTTTTTATGGCTTGGGCGCGGACGCAACAAACGAAGAAGCAATCGAAAAGATTTTTGCCGTCAAAGGCAGAAATTTTAAAAACCCTGTTTCACTGATTATCGGTCAGGCAAATGATATTCACCCCCTTGTTCAGGATGTGCCTGAAACAGCAAAAAAGCTGATGGCCGCATTCTGGCCGGGCGCGCTGACCATCGTCTTTTCAGCAGCATATATCGTATCACCGCTGCTGACGGCGG
>Ga0208584_1000041_pt1 | contig 17827 bp, 13 predicted proteins | sample NGESurdeep072012_4_FD_184460 | JGI IMG/M metagenome (GOLD analysis project Ga0208584, IMG submission 184460) | Arctic peat soil microbial communities from Barrow, Alaska - NGEE Surface sample 415-1 deep-072012 (SPAdes) | ecosystem: Environmental > Terrestrial > Soil > Wetlands > Peat ...
GAACGATTACTGTAAGATCACCGGCCGGCTCAAGGACATGGTGATTCGAGGCGGAGAGAATATCTATCCGCGAGAGATCGAGGAGTTCCTCTACACTCACCCATCCATAAGTGATGTTCAGGTCATTGGCGTTCCTGATAAAAAGTATGGCGAGGAGCTCATGGCCTGGATAAAGCTGAAGAAGGACGCGACGGCTTCCCCAGAAGAGATAAAGGACTTCTGCAAAGGAAAAATCGCGCACTTCAAGGTTCCAAGATACATAAAGTTCGTCGATGAATTTCCCATGACGGTAAGCGGAAAGATACAGAAGTACAAGATGAGAGATGAGTCCATCAAAGAACTGGGTCTGGAAGAAGCGGCCGGGATGAAGACGGCTTGACGCCGTTCTCGCTTTCTTTCCATTGTTCATTTTTTTTGGTTCCTCGCTGTTTCGAATGATCCAATTCGAACGACGGATTCGAGAATGATGGATTTTGATATTCATCTTCAATGATAATTTTTTCGATAGTTTTTTTAATTGGAACAACATTTTGTTAGATGAGGCAGTATGAAAAGGATAGTAAAGCGCCAAGAGATGGCAGGCGGGAAGATGGTCCTCAATGAGATAGAGGCGCCGATAATTGCCCGCGTGGCCCAGCCAGGGCAGTTCGTGATTCTCAGAGCCAACGAAAAAGGAGAACGTGTGCCAATGACGATAGCAGATACCGACCCGGAGAAGGGGACCATAACCGTCATATTTTCCGTGGCGGGCCGATCCACTGCCCTATTCAAGACGCTCCAGGTGGGGGACTCTTATCAGAATGTTGTGGGACCGCTGGGGCGGCCTACCGAGGTGGAAATGGTGGGCACGGCGATATGCGTTGGCGGAGGAACCGGCGTTGCGGTCCTCTATCCCATTGCCAAGAAGCTGAAGAGGCTGGGCAGTAGGGTCGTGAGCATTATTGGCGCGCGCACTGAGGAGCTCATCATTCTGCAGGAGGAGATGAATGCCGTCTCAGATGAATTGTTGATATGCACTGACAATGGCTCCTTTGGGCGCAATGCTCTGGTCACAGATCTCCTGGAGGAGGTTTTGAAGAGAGAGACTCCGGGAATTGTGGTAGCCATAGGGCCCGTGCCCATGATGAAGCGAGTCAGTGAGATCACCCGGCCTCGCAACATCAAGACCATAGTCAGTCTGAATCCCATCATGATCGACGGCACCGGCATGTGCGGCAGTTGCAGAGTGGAAGTGGACGGTGAAATGTTGCTTGCCTGCGTAGATGGGCCGGAGTTCGACGGGCATAAAGTGAACTTTGATCTGCTCATGCAGCGCTTGCGGGCCTATCATGAGGAGGAGCAACTGGCGCTGGATGCCCATGGCGTGAAAGAGGTGCACAAGTGCAGGATGGAAGAGGAGATTAAGGCCAAAGATCTCGATAATGGCCATTTAGCCGAGGTGAATGCAGCCTGAAGAGAGCATGCTTGGAGAAAAGCATGAGGAGGAAGCATCTGAAGAAATGAATTTCTCATGGTCTCGGAAATGATTGGCATGGATTTCGGAAAAAGGGAACTCATTCATCCAGCCGAAACTCCTGCGGCCATAGCCTATTTCCATCAGGGCAAGCTTCCTGATGATGAGCTTCTTCAAAGCGATTCAAAATCATCTCATCCACCTCCGTGATCCTGATTTTGAAGACTTCTGCCAGGATCTCCTCAGCGGCCTCCAGCTCCAGGGCCGACGCATCTGCCATTGAAATGCTTTGCCTCACCAGACTCTTCTGTGGCCAGACTAGCTTATCAAGAATTCCTGACATGGTTTGCATATACTACGTACAAGGGTTAAGTAATTTTGCCAAGAAACAATATCAACAAACCATTTTTACATAATAGAAAGTATGAATAAGATACAAATGAAGAAATGAAACCGCGGGAGCAGTCAATAACATTCCGCTCGTTCATCCAGGCATGATAGCCAGAATATCGTATTTTAGATGCAGGTTTTGGTCTCCTGTTTGAATCATCCTCGTATAAAGATAATATTAATTGCTAATACGTATTTATGATACTTATTTCAACTTATCGCTAATACTTATAATTAATACTCATTAATAATGCTGACATACCTTTTAGAGCCAAACCTTTTTCATTAGATATTCAAATTATTAAGTAGGATAAGGTGGAGTCATAAGTGTTGGCAAAAGCAAAGAGGCTGGTTGTCAAGAACTCTGAACAGCGTCTAGCTGATATAATTGACTTCTTTCCTGATGCAACCTTCGTCATAGATAAAGAAGGCCTGGTCATCTCCTGGAATCGCGCAATGGAGGTCTTGACAGGGGGTCAAGGCCAAAGAGATCCTGGGCAAAGGCGATCACGAATACGCCTTACCGTTTTATGGTATTAGAAGACCGCTGTTGATCGATCTGGTCATGGAGCCGGCCAACGAGGACGTGAAGACGTACTACTCATTTCAGAGAGACGGTGAGGCCATTGTCGCTGAGATTTATATACCCACATTTAAGCCGGGTGGAGTCTATCTCTGGGGCAAGGCCTCGCCCATCTATGATAACGAGGGCAATCTGGCGGGTGCTATAGAATCGATACGTGATGTTACGGAACACAAGAAGACAGAAATAGCCCTCCATGAGAACTTGCGTTTCCTTCAGCATTTGATCAATGCAATTCACAGTCCGATTTTCTACAAAGATACCGACGGAATATATCAGGGCTGCAATCTAGCCTACGAGAAGTACTTAGGCAAGAGAAAAGATGAGATTGTCGGAAAATCGGTATATGATGTTTTTCCGACCGATCTGGCTGATAAGTACAGAGAGATGGATCAAGCGCTATTCAAAGAGCCTGGCGTTCAGATCTACGAATTTTCCATAAGTTATGCTGATGGAACACGACATGATGTCGTCTTCAACAAGTCAACCTACACCAATGCGAAGGATGAGGTTTCCGGGCTGGTGGGGGTTATTCTGGACATCACTGAGCGTAAGGGCATTGAAGATGATCTCAGAGAGAGTGAGGAGAAGTACAGGCTCCTGGTAGAAGGCCAAACAGATCTGGTGGTCAAAGTAGATACTGAGGGTAGGCTCCTCTTTGCCAGTCCGACTTACTACGACATCTTCGGCAAAACGGAAGAGGAGCTTCTGGGCCGGAAGTTCATGCCTCTCGTTTGTGAAGAAGATAGAGAAATGACGGCACGAGAGATGGAAAAGCTCTACAGGCCGCCCTACACCTGTTATGTTGAGCAAAGGGCCATGACAAAAGACGACTGGCGGTGGCTAGCCTGGGCGGACAAGTCGGTGCTTGACAATCAAAAAAATGTCGTTGCCATCATAGGTGTTGGCCGGGACATCACCGAGAGCAAGCGCGTCGAGCAGGAGCTGCTAAGGGCAAAAGAAGCGGCTGAAGCTGCCACCCAGGCAAAATCCGATTTCATGGCTAATATGAGCCACGAGATCCGCACACCCATGAACGCTGTTATCGGCATGACAAGTCTACTCTTGGACGATGAGGATCTAAACCCTGAGCAAAGGGATTTCATAGAGACCATCAGGATCAATGGAGATGCACTGATGGTCATCATCAACGATATCCTCGACTTCTCGAAGATGGGACGAGAAAATGCCCTGCAGGAGGAGCAGCCCTTCGAGTTGCGATGCAATGTAGAGGAAGCTCTTGATCTGGTATCTACAAGTGCAACCAAAAAGGGCCTAAACCTGGCATATACTATTAAGAATAATGTTCCTGAGTTCATCATCGGGGATCCGACCCGTTTGCGCCAGATTCTTGGCAATCTGCTAAATAACGCGGTGAAATTTACCAAACAGGGTGAGATCAAGCTGACAGTATCAACCCAGGAACTCAATGACACTCACGAGATTCAATTCGTCGTTCAGGATACGGGCATTGGGATCAAATCGCAGCTGATGGATCGTTTATTCCAGCCCTTTTCCCAGGTCGATGAGACTGTGACCTGCAAATATGGAGGAATAGGCCTGGGCCTGGCCATAAGCCGCAAACTCGTGGAGCTGATGGGTGGCAGGATTTGGGCGGAAAGCCTGGAAGGCATCGGCTCCTCCATCCATTTCACAATCAAAGCAGAAGCTGTACCACATAGACAAAAAAAACTGATTGGATTCCAGCCCATGCTGGTGGGCAAAACCGTGCTGATAGTTGAGGATAACAGGACCAACCGCCACATCCTGGGAGGCTACGCTTATTCCTGGGGCATGTTGCCTCTGATTGCATCATCCGGCAAGGATGCTCTTGATTGGATTCAAAGGGGAGACACATTTGATATTGCTATTCTGGATATGAATACGCCTGAAATGGACGCTTTGACTCTGGCAAGAAAGATCCGAAAATATGACAAGACGATGCCGTTGGTCGTTTTAACCTCTCTGGGTCAGCGTGTCGAATCTAATCTATTTGATGCCTACTTGTTCAAGCCCATCAAGCCCTCTCAATTGCAAAAGGTTCTGACTGACATTATCTTCCTTAAAGGAACCCGGGAATCGGCCCGGATACATAAAATCAACGATAAAGCAGAGATCAATCCAATAAAGATACTTTTGGCAGAGGACAATGTATCAAGCCAAAAAGTAGCTTTGCAGATGCTCAAGCGTCTGGGCTACAGGGCCGATGTGGCGGCAAATGGCATTGAGGCATGCCAGGCTCTGGAACGCCAGACCTATGATATCGTTCTCATGGATGTCCGCATGCCCGAGATGGACGGGCTGGAAGCCACTCGAATCATCCGACAGCGGTGGCCAAACCGTGGCCCGAATATAATCGCCATCACCGCCCATGCTCTGCAAGACGACAAGGAGAGGTGTCTCAATGCCGGTATGGACGACTATATCAGCAAGCCTGTGAGAGTAGAAGAGCTGGCGAGGGTTCTGGAGAGGTATCGCCTTAAGCAGATGTCCTGATATATGAGACATGACATCGATATATTTAATATCATAAAGCAACTCTGATATAAATTTGCACAGATACTCTCAAAAAAGTCACCATAAGTACATATAGCAAAATTTATGGTTCACATTTTGTGCTATATGCCTTCAATTTGTGTCATAGATCTTTAAATTATTGGCGTGCAATATACATGCTATAATTTCCCAATTGATCATCGAAGCGAGTGGCAGGGATGGTTATGGACTTTTACATGATAATTTCATTGGCTACGGTATTCGGCCTGCTGGCGTGGTGGCTTTATCTCGCATTCTCCGGCCTCAGGGATGAATCATCCACTCAGCAAGCGGAAGGTGTTACCAGGCAGAAGCCTTTAGGATTGGCGAACTCTCTGAATTCAATATTTCGCTCTTGCCGTTATGACAGTTCTACAGAACAATCACATAGCTCCGAGCCTGGAAGATAGAAAGCCATGTGGTTGAGCGAACTTATGACCTATTCCCATTTTATACTCGATCTCATTCGAGGGGATAGGACAGGTTTGTCGAGTTCTCTGGAAAATCGCGCTCAACTATTTTGAAAAGGTCGCTCCTTAATGTGGGTTTACCTGAATTCAGTAGCCACCTCTCCAAATGCCGGTTTTGATCGCTATAGTAGACATTATTGTCATTTTGTGAGAGCTGAACCGTCCCATTTTGAATTCGAACAAGACTCTCTTCGGTTTCATTTGTCACTTTAACGATGAAGCCGCGATAACCGAGATTGTCGTCCAGCTCTTTAGCTGAAGCTTGGGGCAACATAGCAAGCTTTTTGAGAAAAAGGACTCCATCTGCCCCTGACAAAATCCATACGGGATTGGGATTGCCCGAAAAAATATCCAGTTCTGCTTCAACCCAGGCTGACATGAGGCTGTCTCCTTCTGCCTTTGCATATGTGTCCAGTATTGGCATTGATAATGCCGGCGACGGACTGCAAAATGACAAAATCAGTACAGGAAGAATCCATGCCGGGAGGATTGCACTCATTTTAATATGTACTGTGGCGATTCTCCTAATAATCTTTATCATGGCACAACATTATCATACCTTTTGTGCTCTACGGCTTGAAGAGACGGCTTTTTGTAGTTTGGACTAAATCTGTATCCTAAGGAATATCTTAAGAGCTGTCTCGGAAAAGAGGGCGACCCAATGCGAGTAATACAATGGTTGCTGCTTTTTTTGCCGGTCGCAATTCTGGCGGAGCTAGCCCATATTGGTGGGATGCTGGTCTTTGCAGCCTCGGCTCTGGCTATCGTCCCCCTGGCAGGATTCCTGGGAGAGGCCACCGAGGCTCTGGCTCTGAAGACAGGTTCGCGCATCGGCGGGCTCTTGAACGCAACCTTTGGCAATGCAGCGGAATTGATTATCACCCTGGTGGCTATCCGGGCCGGCCAAATGGAGCTGGTCAGGGCCTCCATCACCGGCTCAATCTTGGGTAATTTGCTCTTAGTCCTGGGATTTGCCATGCTTGCAGGAGGTCTTAAGAACGGCCTGCAGACATTTGACCGCCGCCATGTAGGCACGGATGCCACCATGACCATCCTGGCGTTGATCGCCATGAGTGTGCCCTCTCTCTTCAGCCATTACATAGAACCGGATAAGCTGCGCGTCGTGGAGCTGAGCCTGACTACGGCGGGAACAATTCTGATCCTCTATATTCTCTTCATAGTCTACACCCTGAAAAGCTGCGATTCGGAAAAATGCGATGTTGTAACTGGAATAGAGGCCTTGCCCGTCCATCACTGGAGCACACGTAAGGCGTTAGCTGTGATGGCGTTCTCCATGGCCGGAATCGCCCTGATGAGCGAGTTCCTGGTGGGGTCGGTAGAGACGGCGACCACTGTCCTTGGCTTGACACCGTTCTTCGTAGGAATAATAATCGTCCCCATTATAGGCAATGTTGCCGAGCATCTGGTTTCCGTACAGGCTGCGCAGCAGAACAAGATGGACCTATCCCTCTCTATCGCCTTGGGGTCCAGCCTGCAGATCGCACTCTTCGTGACACCGGTGCTGGTCTTCGTCTCCCTCGGTATGGGAAATCCTCTTACCCTGGAGTTCAATCAACTGGAGCTGATAGCTCTCGCCGCAGCTACATTTATCTCGGCCCTGGTTGCCCTGGATGGGGAATCCAACTGGCTGGAAGGAGCAATGCTGCTGGCAGTCTATGGCATATTGGGCCTGGCATTCTTCTTCCTGCCGGCAAAGGTTTTATAGGGCAGGCATGTTAACTCTGATTCATGACACACGAAACCTCTGTGGGGAATCGTCTTCTACGACGTTCGCTCGCTTGTTGATGAAAAGGTTCGCATTTTTGATACCACTCTTCGCGATGGGGAGCAGACTCCGGGGGTATCACTTACCCAGGAGGAGAAGCTCAAAATCGCCTGGCAGCTTGATAAACTCGGAGTAAATGTTATCGAAGCCGGGTTTCCCATCTCCTCGAAGGGCGAGTTTGACGGAGTCCGCCAGATCGCAAGAGCAGGCTTGACGGCTCAGGTCTGCGGTCTCTCCCGTATCGTCAAGAAAGATGCAGAGGCCTGTCTTGATGCCGATGTGGGTATGGTGCACGTATTCGTTCCCACCTCAGACATCCAGATCGCTCATACCATAAAGAAGAGCCACGATGAGATCGTAGAAGGAGCCATGGAAACGGTGCAGTTCGTGAAGGACCACGGAAGAACTTGTCTCTTCTCGGCAATGGATGCCACCCGCACCTCTCCAGAGTTCTTGCACCGCATCTTCAAGGCAGTAGAGGAGGTGCATTGCGATATCATCAATATCCCTGACACCGTCGGAGTGGCAATTCCATCCAGCTTCTATCGTTTTGTCAAGGACATCTGTGATGATGTCGATATGGTGGTCGACGTCCACTGCCATAACGACTTTGGCCTGGCTGTGGCCAATAGCCTGGCTGCGGTCGAGGCTGGAGCCAGAGAGATTCAGGTCTGCGTAAACGGCCTTGGTGAAAGGGCTGGCAACGCCAACCTGGCCGAGACGGTAATGAGCCTGCACTCCATCTATAGAGCCCGGACCGACATCAAGACGGAATATCTGGTGGAGACAGCCCGGCTCATAGAGAGGCTGACCAAAGTTAAGATATCCATAACTGCACCCATTGTGGGAGACAACGCCTTCTCCCATGAGTCCGGCATTCACAGCCACGGAATAATCGAAAACAGCAAGACCTTTGAGCCCGGCATCATGACCCCGGAGATGGTGGGCCACAAGAGACGCATAGTGCTTGGTAAGCATACCGGACGGCATGCTGTAGCCAAGGTTCTGGAGGAAGCGGGCTACCGGCCCACAGAAGATCAGCTTCAAGAGATCCTGGAGAGGGTCAAAGAGCTGGGCGATAAAGGAAAGCAGATCGGCAATATAGATCTTCAAACCATAGCCGATGTTGTGATCGGAGAGGTGGCCAAGGGCAGCCAGGCAGTGGTGCTGAAAGAGGTCTCAGTTATGACCGGGAATATAATCACGCCCACGGCAACCGTGCGAGCCATGGTGCGAGGAAAGGAGAGGGTCCTGGCCAATACCGGCGTGGGTCCGGTAGACGCAGCCGTGAACGCCGTGCAGGGTCTTCTGGAAGGCGAGACCTCCATTCACCTCTGCGATTTCCGCATTGAAGCCATAACCGGTGGTGCTGATGCCCTGGCGGAAGTGGTTGTAGGAGTTGAAGACAACCGGGGCCGCAAGGTCAGTGCCCGCTCTGCACGCGAAGATATCGTCATGGCCTCAGTGGAGGCCCTGGTCAGCGCCATAAACCGATTGATGCTTCTGGAGGAACCCATCATTGAATGAATCTGTGCAAGGAATAATCGATTCGCATTGCCACCTTGACTTCAAGCAGTTTAATAAAGATCGAGAGATTGTAATGGAAGATGCCCAAAAGTCCGGCGTGGTTCGGATGATCAATTCGGGCGTGGACTATTCCACCAATCAAAAGTCCCTGGAGCTGGCCCGGAAATATGATTTTATCTTCGCTACCCTGGGGCTAAGTCCCAACACAATAGAAGGACAAAACGAGCCTGAGATAAAGAGACGATTGGAACAGATAGAGGAGAATGCAGGACAGGCATTGGGCATCGGCGAGGCAGGGCTCGATTATTACCACTGCAAAGATGCCGGCTCAAGAGAGCGTCAGGCAGAGGTCTTCAGAAAGGTCATCGATCTGGCAAAATCCCTGAACTTGCCGCTGGTCATTCATTCCCGGGACGCGGAACAGCCTGCCCTGGAGATGGTCAAGCACCTTGACAAGGTCATATTCCACTGCTACAGCGGGACTTTAGTCACCATGAAAGAGGCCGTTGATAGAGGATTTTACATCTCTTTGGCCACCAATATCTGCCAATCCAGTCACCATCAGATCTTGGCACGGAATGTATCACTGGACCATCTACTGGTGGAAACCGACAGCCCATTTCTTTCGCCTCGCAGAGGCAGAAATGAGCCCTCATTCATCCTGGATTCAGTTCGGCTCATTGCCAAGATCAGAGGCATAGAGCCAGAAGAGGTTGCCGAGAAAACCGCAGAGAATACCAAACGAATTTATAACATCCGTTGAAATGTCTGAAATCGGAAAAGGATTCCGAAATCCAATTATTAAGAAAAGGGTCAACATGAATCGGATGCCAATACAATTCGAGCACATCATGAAGTATCTGGGCTCCAGAAAGGAAAAGGGGAGAAAGCAGATCGGCCTCCTCGTGGATGGGCCCAATATGCTCAGAAAAGAGTTCCAGATGGACCTGGAGGAGATCAGGGACATCCTAAAGGATTATGGCGACATCAAGATGGGTAAGGTCTTCTTGAATCAGTATGCATCGGAGAAGCTGGTCGAAGCGGTGGAAAATCAGGGGTTCGAGCCGGTGATCTGCACCAGTGATGTGGACGTAAGGATGGCAGTGGAGGGAGTGGATATGATTTACAACCCTGTCATCGACACTCTGGCCCTCGTCACCAGGGATGCGGATCTTAAACCGGTGCTCATGAAGGCCATGGAACACGGCAAGGAGACCATCATCTTTGGGGCGGAGCCTGGTTTCTCAGTGGCCCTCAGGAACTCAGCCGATTATGTTATAGTGCTCCGCGACGGCCAGTATGTTACGGAATGATTTTGAGGTTAAATTGAATCTGCATAGAGAGGACTATCGGCAGAGGGATGAATGGGGAAACCCGGAAATCCCCGGCAATGGTTGGAGAAGTCGCATCCCTTCCGGGCTGCCTGTATCCTATTCGGGCCTCATAATATTGATATGCGCAGTAGTATATTTCCTGAGCCTCATCTTCCCAGGCTTTGTATACGGCTATCTGGCCCTCAATCCAGATTACGTAATGCAAAGGCCCTGGACGCTACTGACCTATATGTTCGTGCATGCCAACTTCGACCACATCTTCTGGAACATGCTCGTCCTCTTTTTCTTTGGCATGGAGCTGGAAAAGCGTGTGGGAGAGACCAAATTCCTGGAGATCTATGTTCTCTCTGGAATAGTGGCGGCTTTGGGCCAGATGATGATCTCAGGCGGGTCCCTGGTAGGAGCGAGCGGCGCTATTTATGGAGTCATGGGTTGTCTCGCCATAATCGCCCCGGAGATACGAGTGCTGCTCTTCTTCGTCATACCTCTGAGCATTCGGGCAGCAGTCGTGCTATTCGCCCTGTTTGATTTCCTTACCTCGGGATCCTCGGACAACATTGCCCATATGGCCCACATCGTAGGGCTTCTGGTCGGATTGGCCTTCGGGCAACTTATGAAGAAACAGCCCCAATATTATTGATTCCTGCAGCCTATAACCTATTGCGAGGCCCGGCAGGATCTCCTCGTGGGAACTATGGTACTGGAATTTTTTGCCGGAAGGTTAATCTCTTTTCCGGTCCCATCTTTCTGCATGAAGCTGGAGTTTCATGGAGCAGCGGGCGGCGTGACGGGATCGCATGCGGTCCTGGAGGCCAATGATTCACGAATCGGCATCGATGCAGGGCTTTATCAGGGCAGTGAAGGAGTGAAGAACCGTTCCGGATTCGGATATATGCCTGGTTCTCTGAAGGCGCTGCTGCTCACTCATGCTCATATCGACCACTGCGGCAGGATACCTCTGCTTGTTAAGGAGGGTTTTACTGGATCTGTCTACTCCACCTCGGCTACAAAAGACCTCTGCGAGATAATGCTGAAAGACTCCGCCCACCTCATGGCCGAGGCAAATGATCACGAGAACCGCCATCCTGGTCCTGAACAAAATCCACCTCGACCACCACTATACGCAGAAAGTGATGTCTTGTCGGCCATGAAGCGATTCCAGCCTGTGGATTACGAAAAAAAGTTCAATCTGGCCGACATCTCCATCAATTTCAGGGACGCCGGCCATATACTCGGATCGGCGATGATCGAACTCAGCGTAGGCGGCAAGAAGATTGTCTTCAGCGGCGACCTGGGAAGGCCGGGAGTTCCCATTCTGAGAGACCCTGAGAAGATAGACGAAGCCGACTATTTAGTGCTTGAATCCACCTACGGCAATAGGGACCATGGAGACATGGCTACACGGGGAAAGAAGCTTCTGGAAATAGTACAAGGGACACTGGAGCGGGGCGGCAATGTTGTCATCCCGGCCTTTGCCGTGGGGCGTACCCAGGAGATACTCTATGAACTCAATCCCTATGCAGAAACGGGCGCGCTGAAAGGGGTGAAATGCTACGTGGACAGCCCCATGGCGATTTCAGCAGGCGAGATCTACAGCCGTCATCCGGAGTGCTTCGACTCCGAGACACTTTCCATGCTGAAGCGGGGAGACAGCCCATTTGAGTTCCCCGGACTGAGTTACACCAGATCTACGACCGATTCAAAAGCCATTAACGATCAAAAAGAGCCGCATATCATTATTTCGGCCAGCGGAATGTGCACAGGAGGCAGAATTCTGCACCACCTGATCCAGAACCTGGGGCGCAAGGATAGCACCATACTCTTCGTCGGCTATCAGGCGGAAGGAACTCTGGGGCAGCGGCTGGTGAGTGGATCTAAGAGTGTCCAGGTAATGGACCGTCAGATGGATGTGCAGGCCAAAATTGAGTCACTGGAATCGTTTTCGGCCCATGCTGGCCGTAGCGAGATTTTGCAGTGGCTGCATGCTTTCAAGAAATTCCCCGAAACCGTTTTCCTGAACCACGGCGAGCCCGACGCAGTTGAGGCACTTTCACAGATGATAAAACAAGAATTTGGGGTTGAAGTCGTGGCTGCAAAGGCCGGGAAGAGCTACATGCTCGGATGAGAGTCATTTCGTGTTGCGGCAAGGAGAAATATGCGATTCTGATAAAGAAGGGGCCAATGCTTTGTAGAAGGCTGAATAAATGTGCGAAAAATATGAAAAGAAGATGGTATCTCCTTTTTCACCGCATTAAGGTGTGTTCAGCCATTGTTGCATGGCATAGTCCCAGCCAAAGGGATTGTCCGTATTGTAATAGTTGTAACCGCTGCCGTAACGTTTCTGATATTCTTTGTTTGTGTTTGCGTTATCCAGTGCGGCTTGAGGACCATAGCTTACGCGAGGGTAGTAGTTCCCATAATAGTAATTTCCCAAAGAGTCTGCCGAACTGCTCAGAGGTGGGTAGTAACTGGCACCTGCTGGCGAGTAGGTCGCGGTCACTGTGCCTGATACATCTATTATCACAGAATTGCTTGCTACCCCGTTTACAATAAAGGACAGTGTATGCCGTCCAGGAGCATCTGCATAGAAGCCGAGTCTGCTGGTGGGATAGAGGAAGTAGTTGTAGTCAACCTTCTGTCCGCTCGCATCGTACAAGACAAAGTCGCCGATGCCTTCCTTAGGAGCTATTGACAGTAGCGATACCATCGATCCCTGGGGAACTACAGCATACTGTGACCAGTCTCTTGATCCCTGTATCCATAGGGCATTGCCTGATGCAGCCGGTTGATATGTAGAATATGGAACTTGTTGCATCTGTGCGCCGAAGTAGACGTTTGCTGGTGTGCTCGTGAGATTAAATTGCACGGGTGGTGTTACATGTGAGCTTGGGGCGGATCCTGAAATCGCACCATAATATTGACTGTAATCGAAAGTGGGTGTAGCTCCAGGCATGGGGCCTGAATATCCGCTCAATGGCACCACATTTTGTCCCTGGACCCCTGACAGACATGCCAATAGAATGAATGCCAAGAAGGCCGATAACAACGTGTTCATTTTCATAATTTATCCTCCAAAGATTTATCCTAATTGATACAATCATCAAATCTGTATATCTATTTTGCCAGACAAAACCTGACAATAGATTAGTGGATACTATGATATTTATATGTTTAGCCGTAAAATTACTTTAATAATTTCATAAAGAACAAATAAATTGAAGATGAAAACAAATATTCCTTAGAATGTTGTACCGCCGAAATCACATGATTGAAGTCGCCGCATAGCGGTCGGAGAGACGAGATAAAGATGCATGCATACTTATGCCGGGCTTATGCATCAATGAAATAGCGAGCAAAATTAATTAGCGAAATGCATTACATATTTGCCACCGGCGGTCACTTGGCCTCACCGAAGAAGTCGACCAAAGTTTTCGCGAATGCGGGATGAATTTGCGATTCAGTTGATCTGGGTTATTTTGCATTAGAGGCTTATATTCTCACCTCTTTTAAAACAGTTGCAGAGACCCGAACCGCCGCCCAAATATATCGAGCCCTGGCCGCCGACAGGAGGCACGCCAGAATCGGCGATGATGTACTCTATATCTAGCAGCCCGATGCTTTCCACAAACCTTTTGGATATAGAGAAAGATCCATACTCGGAGGATAGGCAATTGGCGGCAACCACGGAGACAGCAAAGATAATGAATGGGTTCAATAATAGCGGCCTTTTTTCAAATCATTACTTAGAGAATATGATCCAAAAGGTCCCAGAATGGGATGATGATGCTCATCTCCGTGAAACATTCTCGGAAATAAAAGAGATCTTCGAGCGGAAAGGGAAAAATTTCGAAAGGTACGTTGAGGCTGATCTGGAGCACAATTTGATCAGGCCGGTGTTTGACAAACTTGGTCATCATTACGGGGTTCAAGAAAGCGTGCATCATGACCCCCTGAAACCCGACTATGCCTTCTTTCCAGATAAAACGACGCTGGATGAGGCTTATTCCCACAAGAAAGACTCAGACGGTTTCTATAAAAAGGCCGTTGTCGTAGGGGATGCAAAAGCGTGGAATGTAGCATTGGACAAGAGCCGCCAGGGGAAAGCTCTGAGAGATATGGCCAACCCAAGCTATCAGATTGACAACTACCTGCGAGCAACCCCAGCGAAGTGGGCGATTCTCACCAACGGGAGAATGTGGAGGCTTTACCACGAAGACACCAGCGTCAAGATGGACTATTACTATGAGGTAAACCTCCCTGAGCTGATCAATAGGATCGAGGAGAGCGGCGATATCACTCTTTTTAAGTATTTTTATCTCTTCTTCCGGCTGGAAGCCTTCCCTCAAGTCCCGCTCGGTTCATCTTTCCTGGATAGAGTAAGAGAAGAGAGCGCGGCATACGCCCAGAAGGTTGGAAACGATCTGCAAGAGAATGTCTATAAAGCAATGAAAGTCCTGGCTGAAGGCTTTTATGCAGAGCAATCGAACTTGCTGTCCCATGCGTTGGAAGACATAAGAGATGTGCAGGATAACTCCATGCGCCTGCTTTATCGCCTGCTATTCATCTTCTATGCCGAGAGCAGGAAGCTCTTGAACACCGACAACAAACACTACCAGGAAATGAGTCTACGCAAGCTGAAGGAAGAAATCTCCGAAAAGATGGATCAGGGCGAGACGCTGCTCGCGGTCAGATCTACTTACTGGGAAGGATTAAAGGACCTGTTCCGCCTCATAAACGATGGTAGTGAAGCCTTTGGTTATGCAAAGGAAGAGTTCTACATCCCGGCATACAATGGCGGGCTCTTCGATCCCTCGAAAAATACTTTTCTCACTCAAAAGAAGATAGGAAACTCATATCTGGCAGAGGCCATTGACCTCCTGGCGCGATCCCCAAGCGAGGGAAAAATGGTTTTCGTTGATTATTCGTCCCTGGACATTCGACACCTGGGATCGATCTATGAAGGCATTCTTGAGTACAAGCTGCACCTGGCCGAGGAGCCTATGGTGGCCGTCAAAGAAAAAGGCAAAGAGGTCTGGTTGCCGGCGAGCGAAGCCGGCAAGAAATTCTCAGACAGCGTGGAGGCAGGCGGCCTGTATTTGGTGACCGATAAGGGAGAAAGAAAGGCCACTGGCTCCTTCTATACACCGGAATATATCGTGAAGTACATAGTGAAAAACACGATTGGACCGATGATAGATCCAACGATGGAGGAAGCCATTTGGTCTGAGGAGCTGCGCAAGGATCTTCTCAAGAAGCTGCTTTCCCTAAAGGTTCTCGATCCGGCCATGGGGTCAGGTCATTTTCTGGTCGAAGCTACGGATTACATTGCCAGGGAGATAATTCATGCCAAAGAGATAGCCAGACATGAGGAGCTGGAATCGGAAGACATTGCGGAGAACGACATTCATTGGGCGCGCCGTGAGGTGGTAAGGAATTGCATCTACGGCGTGGATCTCAACCCCATGGCTGTGGAGCTGGCCAAATTATCGTTGTGGCTGACCACAGTCGCTTCCAACAAGCCCCTCAGCTTTTTGGACCACCACTTGAGATGCGGAAACAGCCTCATCGGGGCGGAGCTGGATAAGCTCGCCACCTTGCCGGGAGGGCAAGCAGAGCAGACGCCGCTCTGGAGCTTTGGGCTGAAGAGCCACACGGAAGGGCTTCTCAAAAGGTACAGCCTCATGGCGGCGCTGCCGGACGACAATTTGCAGATGGTGAAGTGGAAGGAGGATCAATTCCGCCAGATCAAGGAATCTGAGCTCTCCCGCAGGCTGAACGAGCTTTCTAATGTCTGGCTGTCCACCTTCTTTGGCAACAAAGTGAAGGATGACGATTACTACGAGCTGCAAAACCACCTGAGCCCGGAGAAGTTTCCGGACTGGGTCGGCCTGCGGGAACAGGAATGGTTCACACGGGCGCAGGCTCTGGCGGGGGAGAAACGGTTCTTCCACTGGGAGCTGGAGTTTCCGGAGGCGTTCCAGGGGGAGAACCGGGGATTTGATGTGGTGATCGGGAATCCGCCTTATATTCGCGAAGAAACAATCAGCAATGATTCCGAGTTCTTTAAACACGAATTTAATTATATTTTTGAAGGAAAAGCCGATATTTATGTATATTTTATTGGGCAAAGCTTGAAACTTACAAAAGATAATGGATTCTATGGAATAATCGTATCTAATAAATGGATGAGAGCAAAATATGGCTCAAAATTACGGTTATTCTTGAAGAATAATGTCCGATTTAGATCCATTTTAGATTTTGGAGAATTGCCTGTATTCAATGGCGTAGGGACCTTCCCCGTTATAATAATCTTGGAAAAAGATAATAGCAATCCAAATCAAGGTTTTTTTGCTCAAATTAAAGAATTGCCAGATGAAAATTCATTTAGTCAAATCCTACATAATACTAAGAAAATAGATATAGTTCCCAATCATTTGTCAAAGAGCACATGGGCATTTGATAATAATGAAAAGCTAAAAATGAATGAACGTATTGAGAATGTTGCTATTGATTTAAAGGATTATGTCAAACGGCCTTTATTAGTAGGAATTAAGACGGGACTAAATTCGGCATTCATTCTTGATAGTAATAAAGTCAAGGAAATTACAAAAGATTTCTCCACAGAAACGGAGATATTTAAACCATATCTTATAGGAGACGACATACAAAAATACTCAATTAAACCCTCTAATAAATATATTTTATTTCCTTATAACACCTGTGTCCCAGATTTACCGTTGATAAATATTGAAAAATATCCGAGAACTAACCAATATCTATTATCTATAAAAGAGAATCTATCAAAAAGGGCGATAATTCGGGATGCGATCCTTCAAGACCCAAATAGATGGTATTCCCTGCAACAAATAAATAAAAAAATTAATTTCTCCATTAGGAAAATAATTTATCCCGATATTGGCAAGGAATTGAGATTCAATATCGACTCTGAAGGATTTTTTATAGATATGACCGGATTCATTATCGAATCAGATGATTTATATCTCTTATCAATTTTGAACTCAAAACTCACTAAATTTCAATTAAATTCAATTTGCGCGGTTTTTGGAGATGTGGAAAAAGGAGGAAGATTAAGGTTTAAAAGCCAATATCTGGAAAGGCTTTTGATTCGTAGCATCTACTTTACCACCCCCGCGCCTGAGCGCGCCCGCCTGGGGACGGAGCTGCAGCAGCTCTACGCCCAGGGAGATTTCGCCGAGATCCTATCCCAGGTGGATGTCTGCCTGCCCAAAGACGAGGCTGGCAATTTCATCGCCGAGCTGGAGAAATCGGATGTGGTGCACGATCTCCTGGCCTTCCTGGCGGAGAAGATGCTGGAAATGAACAAGCAAAAGCAACAAGAGATCAAAGGCTTTCTGGGCTGGTTGGAGAGCTACCTGGGGCCAAGGTAGAGGACCTCACGCCCAAGACAAAGCTGCAGGGCTTCTACGAGCACGATTATGAGAGCTTCCTGGCAGTGCTGAAGAAAAATAAGAAGAAGTTGGTCATAGATCCAGCCCGCAGGGAGCCTGCTGAGACGCTGCAGGCCGAGTTCGAGGGCTCGGTGGGCAAACTGGGTCCGCTGCGGGAGCGAATCAGGCTGACAGATGACCTCATCGACGCGACAGTCTACAGGCTGTACGGGCTGACGGAAGAGGAGATCAGAATCGTGGAAGGAAATGTGTAATAATAATTCACGACGGGCAAACTGCTGTGTAGTCCTGAATGTTTGGACTTTATATACTCCCTTCC
>Ga0208584_1000042_pt1 | contig 17782 bp, 18 predicted proteins | sample NGESurdeep072012_4_FD_184460 | JGI IMG/M metagenome (GOLD analysis project Ga0208584, IMG submission 184460) | Arctic peat soil microbial communities from Barrow, Alaska - NGEE Surface sample 415-1 deep-072012 (SPAdes) | ecosystem: Environmental > Terrestrial > Soil > Wetlands > Peat ...
ATGCTTTCCTCTTTGAGAACATCTATAGCTGCGACAATGGCTTAAATGAAGACTCGATACATGGAGATCCTCTGTCCGATGGCGAAATCGCGCACCCGATCGGATACTATTTCGTAGACTACAACCATCCCATTGTGTTCGTAAACACATCTAACCACGCCATGGCCGAGCATGATGCAAACCACCTGTTATGGAAGTGGGAGTACGTACCAGGGGTTCCGGATTCGCCTCTGGTGCTGGGCAGCAAGTCTCGCGAAGATATAGATGCTGAATACAATCGTTAAGATATTATGACTATGAGAAAGATCATCAAGATCGATGAATCGCGCTGCAATGGCTGTGGCGAGTGCATCACAGCCTGCGCCGAGGGGGCAATAGAGCTGAAAGATAAAAAAGCCCGCGTCGTGAGCGACAGCTTTTGCGACGGGATCGGGGCATGCATGGCTGTCTGCCCGCTGGGAGCTTTGACTATCGAGGAGCGCGAGGCTCCAGACTATGATGAAAAGGGAGCATTAGAGCATCTGATCTCGGCCGGGAAACCGGGTGGGAAACAACAGATCTCCCCCTGTACGATGCCAATTATCTTGGATCGGAGTCAGAGCCAAAGCCCAGTGGCGTCTCCAGGAGAAGCAAGCTCTGGGACTCTAAACGAGCTCTCCGGCTGGCCTATCCAGATGAGATTGGTGCGACCCTGGGCTCCCTACCTCAAAGGCGCAAGCCTTCTTGTAGCCGGGGACTGCACTGCCTTTGCCTATCCGAACATCCAACGGGACTTCATCAAAGGTCGGGTAGCCCTGGTGGGCTGCCCCAAGCTCGATGAGACAGGTCCTTTTGTGGACAAGCTGACCGAGATTCTTAAGGCAAATGAGATTCGGGATATAACCGTACTTCACATGACTGTCCCCTGCTGTGCCCAGCTGGAAAGACTTGTGGCTGAGGCTGTGAAACGCTCAGGAAAAGATATGCCGCAAAAGAGCTTCAGAGTCGGAATAGACGGCACGCTGAATCCGGTTTGAAAATAGGAATCAAATCCAGGACGAAATAGAGAATAAAAAGCGAATAATTTTGGGGTCATTCATGGAAAGCTTTATCTCTTTTTGTAGTCCACTAATTTAGTTCAGTTCCATGGAGTTTAAAAGATGGGTTTAGAGAATGGCTTGGAGAAGTGTGGTGCAATTGAGGTTGCTGAGCTGCTTCTAACCGCAGATCTCTATAACAGAAATGAGAATTTGAATGAAGGCGACCTACCACCCAATATCCGCAAGCATTACTTCGATGCACAGACCAAGAGCGTCAAAAGGCCGGTGTATGTAACAAGCATTGATGTCCAGAAGATTTACGGCATCGAGAACGTCAAAGCTGTCATCAAGGATCTCACATTCGTAGCTTTTGAGGAGTTTGGATCCCAGCTACGGCTGACGGTATTCGATGTAGCCGCGAAGTGGTTCGCCAATCAGAAGGATCTTGCGAGGATCAGATCGAACCCCACTCTGGCTTACTTTTACGAGAACTACGATTCCATGAAGGTGAGCTACAGTGAGGCCAGGAATGGAAATAAACCTCTCTGTGCCGATCGGGAATGGATCGATGCCCGGATCAAGGAGCTATGCCATGATCCTAAGGAGGCCGAAGACCTTCTCAAACTCGCATACATCAAAGCACCCGAAGACGTGAGGGACAACCTTGCCGGTCTGATTCTTACAGAGGATCAGAAGACGGAGATCGAAAAGACGGGCAAAGCGCTACAAAATCGGGAGTATCTGCGTCAGATAGGTCTTTACGAGATCGGCAAGCTTCTCTTTGTTGGACCGCCCGGGACAGGCAAGACCTCTACTGCCCGGGCGCTCTCGAGCTGGTTCTCTCTTCCGATGGTCGAGGTCCGGCTCTCCATGATCACCAGCCAGTATTTGGGCGAGACCTCCAAGAATATCGATAAGGTCTTCGATCTTGCCAAGAGGCTTAGCCCATGCATTCTTCTCATCGATGAGTTCGACTTCGTGGCTAAGACCAGAACCTCAGATGAGCACGGGGCTATGAAAAGGGCCGTCAACACCCTGCTCAAGGCCATCGACGAGATCAACCTGGTCGAGCATGGCGTTCTACTTATAGCTGCCACCAACCACCCTCAGCTTCTGGACTATGCCGCCTGGAGGAGATTCGACAAGGTCTTGAACTTCCCGCTGCCGGATCAGGAGATGAGGCGCATGATTCTGGACAAGGTACTCTCCCGCATTGATGTCGATGTAGACACATCGAAGCTTGCCGAGATGACGGAAGGTTACTCCGGATCGGACCTGAGATTGGTAGTCAGGGAGGCCGTCCTGAATGCTCTTCTGGTGGACCGGAGAAAATTGGGGCAGGAGGATCTGCTCGAATCTATAGAGGAGTTCCGTCGCAGGATCTCCGACTACAAGCGGAGCATTGCCGCATGAAGGTCACGCTCCTCGGCACGGGCGACGCTATCGGCACTCCCAAGATAGGCTGCAAGTGTCCGGCCTGCATGGATGCCTTGCGAGGAGGACGCAGCCGAAGAATGAGGTTTTCCGTTCTTCTGGAGTCGGATGAGGAAGACGGAAGAGTGCTGGTTGATACGAGCCCCGATCTGCGCTGGCAGCTCTTGAAGAAGGACATATCCAGCGTGGACGGAGTGATCTGGACCCATGCCCATTATGATCACTACGCGGGTTTCGGAGATTTTCACAGGGTGCAAAGCCACGTGGATGTTTATGCTCTGAAGGACACCATGGACTATATCCTCAACTATCTCTATTTTTTAAACCCCATGCGCCATGACGTTTTGGCCTGCCAGCCCTTCGAGATTGCCGGAATGGAGTTCACACTATTCAAGGTAAACCACCCACCGGCCGAGACCGTAGGTGTGCGGGTGAATGACGGCCAAAAGATCCTGGTGATCACCAGCGACACCAAGATGGAAATTCCTGCAGAGAGCCTGGAGCTGATGAGAGATGCCGACCTGATGCTGGCGGATGCCATAACCCCGCCGGGCTATACCATCAGTAAGCACATGACAGCAGACGAAGCCATGCTTTTGGCAGGGCGACTGGGTGCGAAAAGGCTCCTGCTCACGCACCTCAGCCACCTCTATCCGCCGCATGAGATGGCTCTCAAGAAATGGCCGCTCGGGCACGACATGATGGAGATCGTATTGTAGAGAATGTTTAAGATCTTCCCATTGAGAGTGGAATTAATGAAACCCATGATCATTCTCGTCCCAGTGCTCATTTTCGTGTTCCTTCTTGGGCTTTTGCTCTTCGATTCGTCAGGTGGCCTGGCAGCATCCAATAGCTCAGGGGTTTCGGAAGGCTGCGCCCAACAGGAATCACACCAGGGGTCATTGACTATTGCTCCCAACGATTTCAATTCAAAAATTAATTATAATTATAATAATATTGACAAATATGCAATAAATACTCCCACCTCGGCAGAAGCCTCTGTCGATAGCCTTGCCTCCTATTTAGTGGCACCTGCCAAGAACGAACGTGAAAAGGCCAGATCGGTCTTCAGGTGGGTCACAGAGAATATCGATTACGATGTTTTGGGCTTTTTCACAGGCAGCTTCGACGACACGAGCTCGAAAGATGTCCTGAAAAGCCGAAAATCAGTCTGCAGTGGCTATTCCGATATTTTTTCGTCCCTCGCCAGTTCCGCCGGCCTGGAGGTAGCAAGGATCGCAGGCTATGGAAAAGGATATGGCTATCTGCCGGGCGAAAATTTGAGCGGCCCCTCTAATCATGCCTGGAATGCCGTCAAGATAAACGGATCGTGGTATCTGATTGACTGCACCTGGGGAGCTGGATACATAGATGACAATAAAAAATATGTGCGCAAATTTGACGACTACTATTTTATGACTCCACCATCCGAATTTATCTATGGCCATTTTCCAGAGGACTCCAGGTGGCACCTTCTGGAGCACCCTTTTTCAAAATCAGAGTTCGAGAAGCAGGCTTTTTTGAAACCGGAATTTTTTAATTACGGCCTGAAGCTTGGCGACCATTTAGAAGGAACTATCCGGGCTGATAACGGCGTTAATATCTCCATCTTTGCGCCAAAGGATGTTCTATTGATGGCGGGTCTGGAGAGCATCGGGAAGAAGGTATCCGCCAAATTAGGAGACTATGTTCTTGCAGAGAGGAATGGAAATCGGTATGATATCTTTGCGCAATTTCCAAAGACCGGGAAATATATATTAAGAGTTTATGCGAAGCGGAAGGACGAGCCAGGCGAATATCACGGGGCGGTGGAATATCTGATTGATGCGGCTGTATCCAACGGTGAAAGCCCTGCATTCCCGATGACATACGGCAAGTTCACAGAAGTTGGCGCATACCTCTACAGCCCGATGGAAGGACGGTTGAAATCAGGGCATCCTTACCAGTTCAAAATAAGGGTTCCGAATGCGAAGAATGTGACTGTGGTATGCGGAGATGAATGGTCCTATCTCGGCTCCAAAGGAGACCTGTTCGAGGGGAATGTAACGGTGGCAAAGGGCGACGCGATCGTCTACGCAAAATTCCAGGGTGAGAAGTATGACGGGCTGCTGAAGTATACGGGATATTGACAAAGGAATCGGCGAGAACAATCATCGAGGATGACGCAAACATTCAATCCATCGCTATCTCTGGTGTGCCAATACAGATGCACAGGCTTAAGATATGATCCACTTCACACTCATGGCTTCCTGCATTCTGAATTGTTTGGATTTGTTTTTGCGTGGCCATAAGCGATTAGCACATTATGAATCGCATTGTGAGGTATAACCTACATTCCGCACTTTAACCCACATTCCGCACTTTAACTTCCTAAATCTAGTATTTCTATTGCTAACGATTCTCCGAATAGAATTATTAATTGAGCCATTCACTTACATTAATATTTTATCCGCTTGCCATGTCTTTCCGATTGAGTGTAATTGAGTGCATATGTGCCACTTCATCTCACAAGAGAAAATCAACTTAATGTCAAATCAATTAATAACAAAATCTTATTTGATCAAAATATTTTCATTGAACGACAGAAATAGATAGCTGCAAAAATACTAAATCCAAAACTCAAAGTGCGGAATGTGGGTAATAACCATGAAATCATATAAACCCTTTGATCAATTCGAAGTCAAAAAGAAGTCAATTTGAAAAAGGGTTACTGTCCAAGCCGGAGTTTAGGGATCAATCCCTGCTCCGCCAGTATCTCTCTAACCCGCTTGTCAATTATCATGGAGATTTCATCTTTGCACGGAATGTTGTCATTCTTTCCTTTATCTCCAGGCTCTTTGTCCTCTTTTTGGTATATCCTCATAGGGTGAAGGAAGAAGGGCTTCTCCCCATCCTGTAATCTTCTTTCGGCTTCCTGCAATTCGAAGACAAAGCCTCCTGTTTTGCCCAAATTGTCCCGTGCGAATCCGTTTTTCCCAAAATAGAACTTATCAAGAGCTTGCTTCGCTCTTTCTGTAAGCTTTACAGATTCCTCTTTCCCGCTATCGGAGGTTTTTAGGCTATCCTTGCCTTCATAAAACAAATCCTCTACATTTTCATCCATATACTGCAGAGCCATAGAGATAACCCCACAGAACCTGTTCTCAAGGGTCCCCTGCCTTGTGTAAGCCTGAGCATCTCCCCCATAAGGATTTCGAAGCATGATCAGTATCTCGTCATCCACTTCGCCCATCTTTCGGAGCACCCATATTTTATTCTCATCTATTCCAATCTGGGCAGATAGAGCTTGCCTGATCTTATCTGAGTCGATAAACCCTCTGCAAAAGACCACTGCAAAGTCCGCGTCCTCAGGTGTGCAGCCAAAGAGCTTGCCTTTTGTCAGTGCTTTTCTGATCAGTTCCTCCTCAGGGTTCTTGCAGCGGGGTAGGGTTGCGAAGAGAGGTACCAATATAGGCGGCCTGAAAAGACCCTGGGTGAAGTTATGAGCAATCGCCTGGCTGGGCGGAGTCTCTCCTGGATAGTTGCGACCCAGGATCATGGGTCGCATCATTTTGTAGATGAACTTGTTTGCCGCGGTGTAATCATTCTCAAAGAGCTCCAATAAGATCTGATTATCGACCAGGATTACCCCATTGGCTCCATTGCTCTTGGTGAGCAGATCATAGATAGCGCTTATTGCCGCCAGATCCCTCCGCCCTTCCTTGGAATTTTGAGCCCGATCGGCAAAGCTTCCGGTCTCAGTCAGAATTCCCAGGACGAAAACCGGATAGTCGGATTTGCCTTCGTTTCTGATATTGTTGATGATGGGATTTATAAAACCTGTTCCAGTTCCCCCTCCAAAGGAGACTATGAAGAGAATGCCGTCACAGTCGCCGCCACCCAATGTGGTGTAGGGTCTGATCGCATTCCAGGCGCAATCGAAGATGGGATTAGGGGACTGTTTTACAAAACTACTATGACCATTCGGTTCTGTCTTTTCTGTCTTCTGACCGGATTGTTCAGGTTCTTCTAAATTTCCTGTCAGATCTTTTGTCTCATTCAAAGAGAATTCTTTTGCCGCTAACTCCTGTATTTGGCTATCTGTATCAAAGATCTCATAGATGGCTTTCAAATATTGCGCATCCCTTACGAAACCTTGCTTTTTCACATCATAGCCGAATCTCTCTCTCACGCAAACATGAAGATCGGACCCGTCTTCAATGACGTCGTGTGGGATGAAGAATCCAGGATACGCTCCTTTATTAAAGTCTCCAAAGAAATGCTGTAGGTTTTTGGCATCATTCTTATCCGCCTCAAGCCAGATTCCCTTTATCATGCCGGGCGTTATGTATTCTGCTTTGGTTATGCCGGCGGCTAACCTGGAATCAAGATCTTCATTTTCCATAAATTCCATAGTTACCTTACCGCCGGCTCCTCCGATGCCAACCACGCATAATTTCATCTCAATCCCTCCACAGCGTCTTTGTAGATAGGAGCTACCAGCGTTCCCGCCGAGAGGGCCAGCAAGATCAAGGCCAGACTCTCGGCGATTGGACTATGCGCCGGATAAATGGTCCCGATATAAGCCGAACAAACTATCGAGATCGAAAGGGCAGGAATCGTCAGAGCAATCACTTTCTTCGCCCTTTTGGATATAATGTAAAAGCTGTACAGCTCTGTGAGCTTGAGCTCTCTATGGCTCTCGGGCAGCTTATCCAGTGCAAGTATCACAAGTGCCGCAACTATCGCGATCTTCAATCCAAATATGGAGAATCCAAGGGGACTGGATGCCAGGTCTGGAATCTGCATATAGCTGAAGGGCAAAATAATTGGAACCAGGAAATAGAGATAGGCTATGGCTACGAAAAGCATCAGCCATGCCGCAAAAGCAAGGGCGCAGAAGTTCGAGCCCTGAGCAATGGTGATCTCTTTGTAAAAGCTCTCTTTAGCTACGTGGCAGTGCTCTAAAGACTCAATCTTTTTATAAACCCTCTGCTGGTTATAGATATGCAATGCCACTGCCCCCACAAGAATAAATGCCAGCAGAACAGCACTTCGAGCAATGTCCTCATGCCCACTTGTGGATATAGGAATTGCTGCCAATACAAAGGCAAACAGAAGGAATCGGTCCATTTCTAACCCCTCTTCTTGAACATCGCTGAAATATTGCCTGCTTTGTCGTTACCGGTAACGTTCCCGCTTCGTCCATTATTTCCGCCTGCCTTGCCTGAAGAGCTCTCCTGAGACTCGGTCCCTTTCTTGAGCTTCCTTTCCAGAAGCAGGCTCCCTGCCACGATCGCAAATATCAGTATGGCCAAATTGGCAACCATAACCGGATCGTAAATAGAATAAGGTACGACCTTGGCATTAATCTTTGGTCCAACAGCTTCTTGGGAGTCTTTGCCGTTCTGATCGTATTCAGAGAGCTCTATGCGATAGGAGAAAGTCGCATTGGCATCAGCAACTACAAAAGGCTCGGTTTTATTGAAGTAAATCATTTGTGGCTCGGGGCCCACTTTTACGATCTTGCTTTCTATCGTCCTCCAATCGCTATTCTCAGTCTTACTGAATAGGGTAAAGATTACATCAAAGCTCTCTGGATTCTGGTTCTTTGCCCTGATGTTAAAGGTATACCACTGCCACCAGTAGCAATTGCTGCTTTCTGGGGTGACGTTGAGCTTATCGACATAAAGCTTTGGTCCTCGGCGGATGTTTGGTCCCGGCTGAATCTCGGTTTGGTTTCTGTTTATCCCGTCATCAAAGCTATAGTAATATGTAAAGTTCTTACCGGCATCAGTTTCACTGAAGAATCCATACTCACCGGCTTTGAAGCTGACAATTCCCGGCTTCGTTATCTGGGTTTTATTATTCAGCTCCTCGCCCTTTGCATCAAGGATATGGAGAGTCACATTTATCATGTCCCCATCTGCATCATCGATGGTTGCCCTGTACTCGATTGGGTCATTGTACCTGGTCTTGTTTGATGCTATCAGGGAGATGTTCTTCATCTCTGGCGGGCGGTTAGTCAAATTGAGCACAAGCATCCCATAGTAAGGCGGATTAAATATCCAATCAGTAGAATATTTTTTCCGGCTTCCGTCGCTATAGACTGCTCGGAATTTTATCTCTCCAGTCTTCTCTTTCAACAAGCCCACCTTATCTATCTGATCGAGAGTGGTTACCTCCGGCCAGCTCGACTGGACGAAATTGATCTTACCTTGTTCCGTATAAGAGAAGGGCTGAACAACCATCGAATTCTGATTTACCTTCTTGAAACCCTCGCCCCCTGGTTCCATTACTTCCAGATCAACAAAAAGAGGTATCCTGAGGTCAATTGGATTGGGGTTCTGGACTTCAAATTTTATATCCAATTCTTCGTTCCTATTGACGGATTTATTCTTAGAAAATATTAATCCAAGCGAGGGGTCCTTATATGCTTGAACGTTTCCTTTGCTCAGGAGCTGTATCATATATTTATACTTTGCAGGATTCTCCTTTTGCCAGCTCACCAAGTAGTTGGTGAAGCTTTCCAGGCTCAGGCGAGATCCGCTGCCGCCACCGCCTCCTCCTGAGGATCCTGAAGAAGATGTGCTTGCTGGCTGCGGTCCTGCCGGGGCGACCACAGGAACAATAGAAAGCAGCAAAGCTGCTATGATGAGCAGGCAAATCGCCTTTTGTCCCATCAGCTGATCACTCCACCTGTATCTGTCCTAAAATCAAACTCAAAGTATCGTATAGCAGGCAGGTCGTTCCACCTTCGCAGCACCTCGCCGCTTCCTGCCGTATACTTCTGGGGTTTGCCGATATTCTTCCATTGCACATTGTCATCAGAACTCAATAGATCAATCGAGAGGTTGATAGAAGCATTGACCTTTCCGAAATAGTTGAACAAATCTGGCTTGCTCGATTTCTCGTAATTCAGGCCTTTATATATCGCTACGATCTCTGGTCCCCTAAACACTTTGCTTTCCACTCCATCAATCAAGAACTTGAATTCCGCAGCTCCCAGGAACTCTCTATCGAAGAAGGGCTTCACTGTCCAGCTTATGTTACTTTCTGCCTGATCGTATTGCTGCTTTTCGCCTGCGGTCTTCCAGGAACTACCTGGTGCCTTAACTAGAAGCTCTACCCATGGTGCATCTCCTGGACTTAAATTCTTTAGTTGAGCCGAGTAGGTAAATGTGTATAGTGTATCACTCTCTTGCCATCCCTGCAAAATCCCTCTTTTCGGACTCACCGTTCCTGTTACATCAGGAACAAGCGGTTTAGACAGGCTTGAGAGCTGCACCGCATCATTGATTATCTCCGGACCCTCATAGGCCCTGGTTGAGGAAAAATCCCTTCCCTCGAAGTTAGCCCTGAACCTGTACTTCCCGGAATTGAGCTCATTACAGTCATAGACAAAGGGCTGAATCGTCCAGGTGATATTGGAATTCCCGGATTTGATCCTTTGAACACCTCCAGCATCCGCCCATTCGCTGCTGCAAGGATTGAAGATCTGCAGTATCGCGCCGGCTTTAACGCTGGAGTTGACCCCTACAGTATAGGAATAAGAATCGTTCCACCTGCCGCGAGACTGGCTTACATTTCCGTTCTCAAATTCGATGAAGACGGGAATGACCTGGAATGAGTACCCGGGCTTCGGCTCAAACTCATACGACCCGTTCTCTAAGGAGTCGTGGATATAAGTGAAGGATAAGGTATAGTTGCCCGCCTGACTTTTGTTAAATGGCAGGCTCCAGTCGTACTCAAACTTATTCTCGCCCGCAGGGCTTCCTTTTAAGATATTTTCATATCTTCCTTCCGGACCGGTGGCGGCAATCTTCAGATCACCCATGCCTTTGGCATAAGTGACATATGCCCTGACTTTTTGCAGCGCGGTTTCGTTGCCGGTCGTGAAGAGAACAGGCTCATGGGTCTCCGTCAGTAGAGGGGTGGTATTCTCCAGGACGAAGCTGTAGTTGGAGCTACTAGCACCATATTTCCAATTATCGTTCCAGTACGTCAAACGGGCCTGGAATGGTTTTTCCTTGCTTAACAGCACATCGCTCTTTTCAAAAAGGACCGAGTCTTTATCCCATTCAAAGACGAGGTACTTGCCCTGCTGCGTAGGCATTGAATTATTAAAAAACATTTCGCCAACATTTGGATGATTGACGATAAGAGATGCGCTGCTGCCTTCGGGTTCTCCCATCAGAACCATCCCTTTATCTTCGACTGAGACTATCAGGCTGAAATTATTATATTCGATCTGCTTTGCCAGGCCTATTGGCTCAACGATCTTAGGTGAATAGGGGAGTATGGTGAAATAGTAGGGACCTCCGGTTATTGGCGCATATCCTTCGTTCGCCCGGGAATCATCGTAGGTGAAGTTGAAGCTGAAGTTCCCACCCTTGCGGAATTGAGTGATATCGATTGGCTTGGAAAAGGTGTGTGTGATGCCGGCAGATGTCGGGGATAGATCTTCGGTCCACGACATCTCCTCAGAGCTGTTGAGAGGCCCTCTGAAAAGGAGCCTTAGCGTTGGAATCACACTGGGCTTATCGTTGAAGGTGAGAGTGAGGGGAAACTCCTGGAAGTAGTAGACTGCGGTCTTGCTGTACTGGATCGATTGAAATTCCGGCGGGATTACAATCTTTGGCCCAGGATATTTGTTCCTGGCCAGTTCCTTTCCCGAACTCGTGGTCAGCACGAACTCATAAGAGAGCTCATCAATGTTCGTGAGCCCCTCCTGGCCCGGGTTGAAGGAAAAGGTATAAGGATCGCTTCGCCCCTGTATCAGCTCCTTTGGGGAAAGGCCATTGCCATAGAATTTTCCCGATTGGGAGACACTCTTGTTCACTCTATTATCGGATATGATAAGTTCGATATTCAACGCACTATTAATATCGAGATTGCCTTTGGAAAACGTTATTGTTGCTGAATATATGAAATTCGTATCCTCTTTTCCCGAGGTGGGGGTGACGGTCCCAACAATATTAATATCATTCGCCTGACATGGAATAACTAAAACCAATACAATAAATAAAATAGATATAATTCCTGCCGATCCAATGATCGATTTCATAACTCAATCCTCTACAATTCTTTTTATAATTTTCGCATCAACATATAAATAATGTTGGTTACATTATCTATAGTTATCTCGTCTTTTAATGTCTAGTCGCAGTAACATACATTTAAAAGTTATGCTAATGAACTTTTTTTTTTAGATTCAATTTTCAAAGTTTTCATGTCATATCTTAAATATATACATAGAAGAAAGTCAATTATTTGCTAATAAAGAATTTTATAAAAATGATATAATTTTTGTAATGCATTATAGTCGACGACCTCGGCGCAGATTCCTCAAATTCTGAACGCCAAATAAAAAACTGGCAGGTTGATAGGTAAATGATTCGATTTTATTCTTAATGTCATCTAAGTTCGTAAGATGATACATACCGATCTATGCCCATGCGCGAGAAATATTTAGTAGATTAAAAATTTTATAAAGAAATGCTATACCCTTATTAAAATGCACTATCTATCCAGCACCTTGCTCGCGGCCTCCACTCCTGCGCCTCGCGCGCGTAGCTGGCCTTCCTTGGCCAGAACCAGCTCCAGGGTCTGAATGGTTCTCAATATGTCGCCGCTGGAGCAGACGCCCATGGTGCCGATCCTGAAGATCTTGCCCTTGAGCTGCTCCTGACCTCCGGAGACAATTACGCCCTGCTTCTTCATGCCGCCGCGCAGCTTGTCGTCAGTGACGCCCGCGGGCATCTTCATAGCGGTTACGGTGTTGGAGTAATAGGAATTCGCGTCCACCGTGGGAAAGAGCTCTATGCCAAGCGCTTTTGCTGCAGAGCGAACGGACTCCGCCTGCTTTGCAGTTCTGGCCCTGCGGGCGGCAAAGCCCTCCTCGGCTGCCATGCGCAGAGCCTCCTGCATGGCGAAGAACAGCGGCACGGCAGGTGTGAAGGGAGTCTGGGGCGGACTCTTCCGGACGCTCTTTATGTGGGCCTTCATATCTGCGTAATAGCTACTGCTCCTCGGCAAGAATCGCTCTTCCGCCTTTGGCGATACGGAGACGACCGCCAGACCCGGAGGCACGGCCAGTGCCTTCTGGGAGCCGGTGATGGCAATATCGATATTCCATTCATCGGTGAGAAACTCGTTGCCGCCTATCGAGGATATGCCATCCACAATGAATACAGCATCGTGTTTCTTGGCGAGCTTTCCTACCTCCTTTGCAGGATTGGTAAGGCCGACGGAGGTCTCATTGTGGACCATGGCCACGGCCTTGGCACCCTTCTCCAATGCTGCCTCAACCTTGTCCAGATCGAAGGGAGTACCCCATTCGAACTTTACGGGAACTGCCTGACCGTATCTCTCGCCGATCTCGGTGAAGCGCTCTCCAAACTTACCGTTGGAAATGGTTACGATCTTATCCTCGTGTCCGATGGTGCTGGCAACAGCGGCATCCATGCCTAATGTACCGCTGCCCGTCATTATCACTACATCGTTACGGGTCTCGAAGAACTGCTTGAGCAGGCCGCAGCATTCGCTGTAAATTGCTCCGAACTCTCCGCTTCTGTGGCTGATCATGGGCTTGGACAATGCGCGCAGCACGCGAGGCGCGACTTTGACCGGCCCTGGAATCATGAGCAAAGTATCCTCTATATCCATGAGATCCCTTCTTCTCTTGGGGCTCTTAATTTCAGGCAGCCTATATAAAACTAGCTTTTATACGCTGCGCTGTTGCCCAGCTATGCCTGGAACAGGGCGGAAGGTCACGATTCTCCTTCACCCAGTTGTTCAAAAACGCGATCGTATCCCGATCATGTGGGTACCCGCTGCCGATTTTGCACTGCATGACCGACTCCAGCTCACGCATGGATGCATCCCGCCGAACTTTGGCCAGGATTGAGGCGGCGGAGACGACCAGATGGCGCTCGTCCGCTTTGTGCTCTGCAATCAGATCCATGGTGGTCTTGCTCAAGTTTCGGACTGATCTGGCAAACCGTGCGGCGTCTACGTCTGCTGCATCAAGAACCGCTCTATCTGCATGCAGCTTTTCCACCACCTGGGAGAAGCTCCTTACCATAATGTCGTTCATAGTCATAACAAGGCGCAGCTCATCAATGACCTCTGCTTTGACTTCCAGGATGTATTGATCCGTGGCAATCTTGTTAATCTTCTTGGCCAGCAGCTCCCTTTTCGCCGGGGCGAGCTTCTTGGAGTCCTTGACTCCGTAGCCAGCCAGGTCGAAAAGCTTTTCCTCCTCGATAACCAGGCCGGCGACAAACATGGAGCCGATCACGGGCCCTTTTCCGGCTTCGTCCGCGCCCAGCAGCAGCATAGAAATTGATGATTGGACTATCATATACATTAAGTAACCGAATTTCGGTCGCAGAGATGCCGCAAAAATGCCTGAAAATTGTGGACTCAGGGGCTGTTGTCAGACCTCCGCGGTCAAAGGCACCCCCCGTGCCGCAAATATATCCGCGGCACGGCAGGCAACCGTGATGAATGAGCGGAATTTCTGTCGAGAAATGCGTATCGGTGGTTTCTCTTCGCTTCAGGAGCGGGGAATTCTGTACGCAAGGCTTATAAGCTAGTATAAAGTGAGTGTATATATCCCAAACGCAGCGGGGTAGGGTAGTCAGGATATCCCGACGGGCTCATAACCCGTAGACCAGTAGTTCAAATCTACTCCCCGCTATAATCTTACTAGTAAAACCTCTTCTTGAGCATTTAAATCAATACCGTAAGTCGCAATCAGGATGCGAAATGATGCAGGATGCAGCTCGATCAAGCTTTGGATATCTGCATCGTGAATATCCGTACAGATCATCACTTTCAGAACTGCCACTAGTTTTCAGCACTGACCTCTTCATATGGGAAATTCGCCAGTTCCATCAAAGTAAAATGGTAGTACCACATCATGACCTTTACATCTTGGTAATGTGGTACTACTCTTTCAAAGCCTTCTCATCACAGGTAAGATTGCAACAGGCCGGGCCATGTCAGCCCGTACTCATTAAGCGGCATCTCGGCAGGATAGTGATCATAGGTCCCTACCGAGAGAACCGAGCTTAGTATTATGCCTTTATCCGGTGAAGCCTGTCAATTGCTGTATCTCCCTTTTTCCCATCCTGAATATATATAAGTTCGATCTCATCATCGGAAATGATTGTCCCAATGTTGTAACCCTCTTTGTATTCAGCCATGTAGAATGCTTTATTATCCGGTCCAATGGCTCCGGCAAAACCTTCAACAATCTCTGTTCCATTCTCGCCCATGTAGGTCATATTTCCTGCAAAGAGGCGATCCTTCTGCTCTCCAATAGTAATATTAAAGCTCCAGTTTTCTATTGGTTTGGATGATCCATCTTCTCCAGCATACGGCCCAAAACCAGTTCCTAAACCAGTCCAATTTCCTAACAGGTTTGGAACTTCGGCCGCACACATCCCTGTGGCCCAAAATACCAGGACCAATAGTGCAAAATACAAAATCTTTTTCATACGTACCTATTAGTGCTTTCAATTATAAATTTTTCTTAAAGATTCTGAATAATACGCAGAAGGGAGTTGTGATTAGGAATCATCTAGATAGTCGTTCAGGCCACCATCCCACAGCCTTCCTAAACACCGCCGCTCTATATCCAATCGGCCCGGAAAACCCATTTGCTACCCCAATAGAGATGAGTTTCTTCCGGGCCACAACGCAATTATTCACGTTCGTTGCTTATGGATAGTTAGTATTATACCTTTATCCGATAAAGCTTATCGATGGCCACCCAACCCCCTTTTCCATCCGAAAGAAATACCAGCTTCATCTCATCATTGGAAATCATCGTCCCCAGTGAATAGCCCTCATCAAACTGGGAGATATAGAGAGTTTTATTATCCAAACCGATGGCCCCGGCAAAACCAGCAGCTTCCGTCTCGTTCTTCAGCGTGATTGTTAAATTTCCCGCGAATAGACTGTCCTTCTGTTCGTCGATATTAAAAAGGATGCTGCCGTTTTCCGACCCCTTTCCGTCATTATACCCACTCCACGAACCAGTCCAGTTTCCCTGTAGGTCTGGAACTTTTGCTGCAGAGATCCCTGTGGCTAAAAAGACCAGGACCAACAATGCTAAAATCAAAATCTTTTTCATACGTACCTATTGGTGCTTTCAATTATAAATTTTTCTCAAGCGTTACATCCTTTACTAATATGTTCTTTTCTTGTTTGGTCACCGTGGCCGCTGGCGCATTCATTCTCTCTCTACAATCGCCGCTCATCAGCAGGGAATCAAAGATTTTTTTTGCAGCATGGCTGGTGATATCTCTGCTGGTAATAGTGGCTATCTGGATTAGGCACCATAAGATCATCGAGCGGATGCTTCTCGATCCTAAACTCCACGATTTTAATAACCCATTCGACCAAATACAACCACTTTCGGTCTAATCGTTGTCCCATCATTTCCAGAACCGCCACCAGCCTTTTTCTCTTAATCTCCCCTTCGCCTGGCTTCAGGGCTAGCTGGCTGATGCTTTGCGTGAGCTGCGCCACATGGCCGCGGAGGAAGCTAATATTCATGGTCTCCAGCCCCTTATCTATCATGAACTCCTTCCACAATCTTGATTTCCTCTTCTGTCAGCCCATAAAGCTTGTAAACCACTCCATCGATAAGCCTGTCTGTCTGCTTGATCGTCTCTCGAAGAGGCTCTAGCTTGTCTACCGATTTCCGGAACTCATCTTCCAGTAGCTCGGACTTTTCTCGGCTGGAGGGGTTGATGGATAGCCGGTTCTTGTTCTTTTTCAATACGGCGTAAAAATCATCGAAATCAGAATCGTAGTATCTTTGAATCTTGGTCTTTGGTGAGAGATCATCGATCTTGGTCCCTACTTCGCCCTCCAGCCAGCTCAGGAAGTCTTTGATCTCATGTTGCTTTTGCTTGTTCATTTCCAGCATCTTCTCCGCCAGGAAGGCCAGGAGATCGTGCACCACATCCGACTTTTCCTGCTCGGCGATGAAGTTGCCAGCCTCGTCTTTGGGCAGGCAGGCCTTCACTAGGGCCAGGATCTCAGAGAATTTGCCGTCGACGTAAAGCTGCTGCAGCTCCGCTCCCAGGCGGGCGCGCGTGTGGGAAGTTCGCTGATATCTGGGTTTTGGGGATGACAGGCAAGGGAGCCTTTTTGAGCAATTTCTTGTCACTCGTTTTGGTGGGCTGCCGCGCGCGGTGAAACGCGCGAGTCGATCCTGGCGTCCTCAACGCCGGGCAGGCTTGGATACTTGGCGGCGGAGCGGTTGATGGAGCGGGCAGGTTTTGTTCCAGTAAGTGCTCTATCAATTTTTATAAATATTGAAATATTCTCCAGTCGGGCCCGGCTGACCGACGGCTCGCTCATTGAACAGACTGCGCTTTAAGGCCAAGTGTGGCAAGAATTGTCCTTCTCTCATCGGAACTTCGCGGCTTCGCGCCTTCGCGTGAAACGGAATCTCGTGCGAAGAAGCCAATTGCATCTTCCTTAAAATTATGAAAAGATCTCATCCACATTTTTGGGATGCATCACCACGAGCTGAAAAGCATCTGGAATTCTGTATTTCCTCAGGTTTTTATCTGTTGTTATGAGATAATCGAGATCATAAGCCATAGCATAGCCCAAATGAACCAAATCCGTTGGGCTCAGCCTGCTATCACGAACAGATTCATCCATATACAGATTATAGCAAGCTACGGCCACAGCCTTGTTCGGGCGAAGAACGACTATATCTAATCCTTGCCAAAATCCAATCAGCTTATAGAGATCTTCAATACAGAATTTGCCCTCTCGTTCGCCGTTTTGCTCTCCTTGAAGGCACAAGCTGACGATTTCCGCAAATACCGACACGGGAATACAGAGCTCTACGCGGGGGTGTCCGCTCGCGCGGCTCAAAAATTTTTTATTTCTCGGGGGAAAATGTCCTTCTTTCTGAGCTCATCGCGATTGTGGTCAATGACAGCGTATAAGAAAATATCTGAATCTACTGCGATGCGCATTGTTTTTAGCCACCGAAAGCGCTCTGAATTTTTCTTACCATTGCTTCCTCTTCTTCTTCGGTTAAGGCCCAAACCACTCTACCAAATAAATCCGTGGCACCTCCGTGTGGCAGAGGGTCTTTATCGGAGTCAAAGAGTTGATCAAATGGAATTTTTGGCATTTTAAAGTACATCCACTATTGTCCTTGATCTTGGCATCATTCCCGTTATTATACTTATGGGCAGTTTGCCCGTCGTGTGTAGTCCCGAAACTCTTGACTTTATATACCCATCACTGGTGCATGGGAAAGAAGAACAAAATCGTAAAGCTAACTCCGCAAAAAATCAGATACATAA
>Ga0208584_1000044_pt1 | contig 17600 bp, 26 predicted proteins | sample NGESurdeep072012_4_FD_184460 | JGI IMG/M metagenome (GOLD analysis project Ga0208584, IMG submission 184460) | Arctic peat soil microbial communities from Barrow, Alaska - NGEE Surface sample 415-1 deep-072012 (SPAdes) | ecosystem: Environmental > Terrestrial > Soil > Wetlands > Peat ...
TAGAGACGAATCTCACGCGAGGTACGGGGCGTGACCTTGTGTTTTATGTGCCCGTCTCGTGTCTGCCTCCTATCAAAAGACAATTGAGGGAATTATGACGCACGACACTCGCTTTGGGGCGATGGGCGTCGCTGTGATTGCGTAGCGTCCTATAAGCTCCCGCTCACACTAGGACGCCGGATCAGTCAAACAAGAATTTATACTTGCACGTACCGTTTCCGAAGTGGGCTGGCGGTTCTATAAAATCCTAGGCCTGCCCTATTGTATGATGTACACATAACATTTGGGACGCTGACCTTACGGGTTGAGGCATTCTGAGGGGTCACCGCTACATAAACGCTGCTTTAATTCCAGTAATGATGAATTGCACACCAATTGCGAGGAGAAGGAGCCCAAGCACACGGTTGACTACTTTGAGCTCTTTTTCTCTGATCCCTCTTGTAATGACGTAGGAATAGATCATCGCACAGTAAACGACACCTATTACGACGAAAATGGCCGCAAAAACAATTGCAATCGCCGGCCAGCCCGGTCCTGCTGCGTCCCCTATGAGGACTATGACCGTTGTTATTGCCCCTGGACCAGCTATGATCGGAATTGCCAAGGGCGTCACCGCTACATCCTCCGCGTAAGCCTCTGCGCTCTGTGGGATAGGTTGCTTGGTGTAGGACACACGCGCGTAGACCATCTCAATTCCAATCAAGAAGAGGAGGACCCCTCCTCCGATTCGAAGAGCGGCAAGAGTGATGCCAAAAAGTTGAAGGATCCCGTAACCCCCGATAGCAAAGACGAGCAAAATCGCGAGCGCATAAAGAGAGGCATCACGGGCTATCTTTCGCTGGTGCACGCGACTAACGTCTTTTATCGACGAAACGAAGAAGAGCGTCACCGTGATGGGATCAATGAGGATAAAAATTGAAGAGAAGGTTAATAGTGCAAAGCTTAGAAGATCCATTTGGTCCCTCATCTGATTAAAGGTTCAAAGCTTACGTAATCATGCTCAGACTTACAAGATTTTGACTGTATGACCGTTGTGTATATCATGACATCCGTAAGCGATCTCCTCTCCAAAAGGGAGCATTCAGAATGTAAAATGAGAATACGCGCCAGCGCATCCCTGCCGAGGGGCTCTACAACTACGTAACCCCCGCCTCGCTGAGACGAGGTTGGCAAGCGCGCCGGCAAACCGTGCTTTGCCGTCCTAGTTCGGTCTGTCCTATTTCGCGAGCTTCAAGAACCGCAGTTTATCGCTACGATGACCGTGCTTACCGACATAAGCACTGCGCCTGCTGCAGGTGCTCGGGCATTCTCACATCAATATAACAGCTGTTTACCTGCAGTTTAATGACAAGGATGTGCAGGAAGCGTATGCAAACGTGCAGTTCTAGTAACGGTACTCTCGATTGGCGGTGTTACTAGCACCCGCTGCCCTCCCTTCTAGAGACTGTGACTGAAGCCAGCGTTATGCATCCTGGGGGAAGGGCAGACAACCCAGGATAATCAGCTCTCGACTGACTGGCCGCTTGGTATTGTAAAAGAATCTCGTTAGCGTTTTGGTCTGCAACGACTGCAGTAATATCATACCTTCCAATGCTCTCAAAAAATGCAGTCATCTCCCATTGACCGTCTGAGGAGACACCAACGGGGCCATCTTGTGGGTAATGGCGGTTCGCGTTGTAATCATATAATACAAGCCATAGGTAGTATTGTTCTCCCTCAAAGTTATGGGCTGTGCCTTTAACAAATTCTGATTTTTCTACCCGCGTGTTATTAGTGGGGGTTGTGATGGTGGCTGCTTGAATCCCAAGTATAGACTCAGTTCGATGATCGATTGGCATAAAAGGGGGTAGCGGAGGGTTTGACTTAAGTTTTTGCTTTTATTAAGATTTGTACCTGCTTTGTAGCTGCTAGCACCATCTATTCAGTGCCTTTGTTACTGCCTGATTTGTCATATTTTTTAAACCGCTCGTAGAGTTCAAGGCCCCAACACTCTTTTGCATGGGCGCACCAATGAACGCACAAGTTCATGTCGTTAAACACCGTTAACCCGCACTTGCTGCATTGCACCTTGGCATCCGACGAGAAAATCTCGACGTCCTCGCCGCATCGCGGACACTTCTGAATTGTAAGAGTTGGCGTCCCTCGCATAGACCCCCTCCTGTAGCGGTCTTTTAGATTGACATAAGTGAGTCCCTAATTCAAGAAAAAAGAAGAGGGGGCCAATAGCCCCTCACCTACACTTCTACAACCTTCTCTCCTACCATCACGTCAGGGCAAAACACAAGCTTCAAGTCCCTACCACAAGAACTATGTGAAGCTTATGCAAACGTGCAGTTCTAGCTGCTTATTTTTCCAATAAGAACCGCTCTAACTTGAAGCTTCGCGACGCAACTATAAGGTAAGTCCCCGTCGTTCTGTGCGGCTAGGAGTCGAGCAATTATGCTCTAAAAAGCTCGTTTGATTCGGTTACCCACTCATTTTTTGCACTACGCCACCCTAAGCCTTTAAACAAGCCGCGTTGATGCTCCGGCATAGAGAGGCGTGGGTCCGGCTGGGGTAGCACTTCGACGCCGGCATTTATAAGCGTGTGCAAGTGTCGCTTTATCCGGTTCAATTCGGCGGTATTGTCTCGCAAGTCAGTTAACGTCTCCTTTAATTCCTCGTCGCTCCGTGGCTCCGCTACCGGCGCCTTTATCGCCTTGTCCGCTACCAGCGCCTTTGCCTTGTTCGCTACCAGCGCCTTTACCTTGTTCGCTATCTGCGCCTTTATCGCCTTGTTCTGTCGCTCGTGCCCTTTCACTTGTTCTATCGCTTCGTCGAGCGTTAAATATCGCTCGTCGACGCGCCGGAAATAGTGCATAAAATCCCAATCAAGTATAATAACAGTCATTTATGACACCTCGTTACTCTCGCCGTTTATCTTCGATCTCATGCTTTTTCCAAAGACAAAGCACCCACTGACGTTTCAAGGGGCGCTTAACGTTAACCTCAGCACAAGCGCGATAGGCGACGGGGGTCGGATGAACGGCGGGTAAGTCCCGGACAAAAAAGAACATGGGATAACCACGTGCATGCCGTACTTAGCTGTGACATGCTTTGGTTGTTAAGTGGTACAACGGTGCGAGAGCAGATAAGGCTTCTCCATTCTTCCTTCTTTTCTGCCGTCGCCCTCACTTTGTCGTTGCTCGTCATAAATTCCAGCGCGGTTAGCGTCACCTACGCTCTTTGTCCCGTTGACCACGTTCTGCTGTACGGACTCCTCAAGACTCGCGTTTGAAGTGCTTTAAACATCTTCTTGAAAATAAACCCTTCAAACAAAATTCCAGCAGCTATGAATCCTTCGATAATTATGATTGCTGCAAGCATTTCTAAACCGTTCATTTTTTCAACCCCTCACGTCCCATTGACCACGTTCTGCTGTATGTACTCCTCAAGATGCGCTTTGGTGATACGGTATAGGTTTCCTATCCGAATCGCTTTCAGCTGTCCGCTCTTGATATGCTCATATATCGTGGTTCGTGTAACACGCAACATCGTCGCAACTTCTAGTGGTGTGTACACTTCGTCTATCATTTTATTCTAGTTAATCAATGTTGTTATGGTATATATAATTCTAGTTAATTTGATAATGTTTTATTTTATTTAATCTTAGTTTTTAACATTTTATTTTGTTTATGTTCAGTTTATGGGGGGAGATAATCTTAACGTCACCAATTCCAGCTGCTTCTGAAGATCTTCTGCAGGGGCTTGCTGAGGGACTGGTTGAGGCTGCTCGTAAACCGGCTGTCTATACCTGCTGTGCTGCTGGATTTGGCGTTACAGCAACAAATTCAGTCGGTTGTATTGCTGTTTGCTGTGATTGTATTGCTGCTTGTTAACCTGCGTCTTTGATTATGGGCGAAGCTGACGGGTCGAATGGATTTGTGCGCAATGCTAGGGAGAACAGGTACGGGTATCGCTTCAAGAGGTACGCCATGTACTTGAGCCACTCAGAGGTGAGTGCGCTATAGGCCCGTTGCGCATCAACAGCGAGGTGTCGATAATCGCTGCTGGGTAGGGATGTGAGCTCAGGTCGGTAATAAAGTTCATCAGCGAGATGAAAAACTGCCCACAGCTGTTCGGTGAATGCCTCCTGTTCGAGAAGGGTCGGGTTTTCGAGGAGGCGGAGTAAAAACCCCCGCTGTGAGATGAGAAAATCGCGCAGGTTCTGTAGAAACTGTAACGCTTTTGGGTCATCCTTTTCGTAAACGAGTTTGTATTTGTGCTTGTTTAGACGCATGCTTGCCTCGGTGAAGTCGCGAGTAGTCCACGTGCCCTTGACTAAAAGCTCATCGCGTATCCTTTCCACATTCGGATCAAAGCTGGAAAACGCTTTCAGGAGCGCGGTGCCGACCTCACTAAAGTAGATGCCGATTATCATGTTTAGTTTGGTTATTTGACTCCGCTTTTCTTGCTCACTTATCGCCCAGTCAACAACCAGGACGACGAGGAGCACCTCGATTGGCAGAAAGGCAAGATCACCAAGTCCGTAGAGTTCGATATGGTGCAGGTCGTGAAATTCATAATAATGTGCTAGATAGAGAAGTGCCGAGATCGCAACTAGAAGGATCCCGAAATACACCCGCCAATTTATTTTCACGCGTTTATCCCCTGAACGCGTATCATGGCGTTAATTATCATAAATGTACTCTTGGTGAAAATGACGCGAAATACAGCGCGTGCGGTTGCAGGTCGGCAGCTAACGCCAGATAGCGTATATCGTGGATGAGATCAAGGTCCTACAGACACCCTATCAAGGTGTGCCTTCCTCTTTTTTTAAAACTGGCTCTTTCTATGATAGCAGTTCATTAGCCGAGTGTCAAGGCTTCGCGCTTTGACGCTTGTTTTGAGCCAAAGATCGGTTGCATGCGCTGTACGCATAGTAAGACGTGCTGGCGACGTTTAACGGCTGCGATTCTCTAACAGACGCGTCTAATCGAGCTTATACTGTGACGATGGGGTCAGCGGAGTTGATTAGGAGCACTACAAGAATCCACGTGCATGACGTGTATATGGGGTGCTGGAAACGCCTTGATTGGATTGTGGCTATTAGGTGTAAACCACTCTGCTCTGAAAGGCGATCCGTGGCCGTACAATCTGATCATATTGGGGCTTGTTAGTGGGGTGTTCTTGGTACTTGGCTTGGTGGCCATCCCTTCGATAGCACACGGGTGCACCTCAGTCGGTTCATTGCCAGCACTGTGCGCTTCATATTGATCAGCATATGTGGCGCTGACGAACCCTTCGGCCATCTGCGAGCGTGCTGCGTTGTGCGTGCAAAGGAACAAAATTTTCTTCTTCATAGTCTTAGAACGTTTCCCCGTCTTTCTGCTATTGTAGTAGAGGGATAACTAATCCAAAGAGTAGGCATGTTACGCCAATGAATACTTCAATGGGGGATACAGTTTGGATTTAGTTTTCTTCTTTCAAAAAGCTAACAACGACCACCATACACCCAGGAGCCACTACTACACACAAATTGAGCGCTTCCAGAACAAACTTGTGCACCTTGAGAGAATGCGGTTCCATTCCAATAGCACTCTCCCCCTTTCTCGTCTTTCTCCACAATTGGCGAGTTCTTCTTCGTAGGATCCTGGGGTTCTACATTGGTGATTTCGGACACTTTAATTCCTCCATTTTTAAATTAAAGCAATTCTACTATATTTAACATTTTCAGTTACAAACAGTCAAAAGTAGAAAAATAAAGAAAAGAGCAATTAACAACCCTATAAAGATAAACGCCACGATTGACGCGATTAATAGACCGGATACTATCAACGTGAGCGCTAGGGCGGCGTTATTCGTCGTCGTCCGTCAAAACTCCGGCGGCATGTCTAACTCAGCTCTTACTAAATCCATGACCGCCCGCGCCCATAGGATCCTAAAGCGGAGCGTTCCTGTGTATCTATCAGTATCACTGCGTAAAATATCATCTATCTCGCTTATGGCGTCGGACAATACGTCGCTTATGTCTGAATGTTTACCCATATTTTTTACCCTCTTATTCTTCGTAGACAAATTATGACGCGTATTGATCGCGTCGCCTAAATACGAACTTAAAGAAATCATCGCGCGCCTTTAAACGCTTCGCGCAGCCGTCGCAAAACTTAGAAGTAGTATCTATAGCGGTGTGACACGCTACGCAGCGTTTATAGTGTCCATTGGCCCAGATAACGCGCGGGGCTTTTCCATCAATAACGGGGTCGCGTTCGGTCCCGCGTGTCATTATTTTTATCCCCTACACGCGCAACGTATTAAGAGTTTTTAGAGGATCCCGCGCTCTAAGTTATCAATAAGCCGCGTATTCCGTAACATCGCCGTTAATATCGTCGCTCTCGCCTCGCGGGATAGAATACTAAACTTTGCTTTACGTCCCGAAGTAAAACAAGTCATATGTTTCGCGGCGTGGATTGCGGAATAACTCGCAGTAATACGAAACGTGATCCTTATCATCGCGTCGCTTACACTTGACATAAAGCTCGCATCGTGCGCAGTTAGTCATATACAATAACAAGATAGCGACCGCGCTAACTACCTAACCGATGCGTAGAAGGCGAAAGTAACAGTTTGTTACTTGTCTAATCCTCTTAGAGGATACCCAAAAAACGCAGAACTACGACTATGACTATAATCACGATAACAAGCCATACTAAGTCCATGACGCCCATATACCTCATCACCTCCTTTGACAGATATCGCCTCTAGTTAATAAATACACCACGATTAGCGCGGCATACCCTACCGGAAGCGACTATAGCGTAAAACCTGTGGCTAGTACAAAAGCGTGGCAATTACAAGTTAGTCTAGCAACTAACATCAGATGCCGTCCACTGACCCCACAGCCATTTGCTACTTAAGGATGAGTTCGTATCGACTTCTTCCTACTCACTCTGCTTGTCTGCTTCCCCTTCCGCTATCTTCTTTTGCTTAATTACCTCCCCTTCCGTTATCTTCTTTTGCTTAATTACCTCCCCTTCAATATCCTTTCCCTTCTTCTCTACGTCTCCAACAACTTCTTTGCCCTTCTTTTTTAAATCTCCGATATCCACCATCGTCGTAACCACCCCTCCATAAGTTGGCGCCTTGTAGTTTTCCTGCTCGGCGCTTCTCGTTCTTGTTTTTGACTGTTCGCTCTCTTCTCGCCTTTCCGTGTCTTTCTTCCCGTTACCTTCAACGTCGCATGAAGCTTGCCACGAGCGAAATGATGAACAGGATGATAAACACGATTACGATGATCTGTACGATCGCGATCGACAGCCCTGCGACGCCTCCAAGTCCAAGCAGGCCGGCAACGACTGCAATGATCAAGAAGATGATCGCCCACCGCAACAATGAACCAAGTGCCATATCTTACCACCTCCATCTCCCTACTGGACTGTGGAGATAAAATACTTATCCGAACTAAGAGCGGGATGGCGTTCGTTTTACACAGTGTCGATGGTGTGAAGGAATCAGTAGGATAGCTCCTGGTATCCTTGCTATTGCACTTATAATAATGTCATCCAGTCTATTGGTCCAAGACCGAGGAAATGGGCTAGAACGAGGATTAGGGGTCCCAGTATCGTATTTACGACTAAATATGAGGGGCGTGCGCCAGCTCTATAAGCCCCCTTCCTTTTTTTTGAAATTCGTTTGAGTAATACTACGCTTTTTGCCCTAGTGGGGGCAGTAGGGGCTCTGCGACAACATCGAGTTCGTCAAACGGGATTCCGAATGTCTCAAGCTGTTTCGTGACATTGGCTTCAGCACTATAAGGCAAAATGCGGCCGTTCATCGTTGGTTCGGGGCCTTTCAGAGAAGTGACGTTGTCAGCAGCAATTTTTTTCCACAATCCAAGCCATCCTCCAGCGGGACGGGGTCCGGAAAGAATACTGTCGCTAACCTCAAGATACTCATTCCATAAAGATCGCCGGAAACGCTTCACTTCTCCATAAACTGCAGCGTCGACGTCAAGAAGAACCGCATTGAGCTCCATACTACGATATTTTTTTGGATTCACAAACAGCTTGAATTCCTCCGCCGCATTGAGCGAGGGCCCATCTAAGTTAGCGCTGCCGATCGTCGCCCACGTGTCGTCAACAATCCCTACTTTGCTATGGATATAGCACCGTTGTAGCCTGATCTTGTCCGCCTCTAGTCCCTTCGACCACAGCGTAAAGACACCAATCCGGGGATGATCTATTAGAGGGTGTCTCAGGTCGATTCCGAGCCGCTTTAGGCGGTCGTTCTGCCGCTGCCGGTAACTCGGCACGTTCGGATTCTCGTTAAGCAACAGAATGAGCTGTAGCTCCGGACGATCTTTGAGCGCATTTCGAAGCGTATTAGCAACTGACTTGTTTGTTAAGTATTGGTTTTCAAGATAGATGAAGTCCTTGGCGTTGTGAATTGCACGCCGATAGGCTTCTAAAATCCCCGTCTCTCCTTTTTTCGTGAGTGTTTTCGGCGTAACCGACCGTACAATCTGTATTGTCTGTGCCCCCGCAGGCACATGTGGCATGGCCGGAGCGATTTTGTCGCTGCCGTCAAAATGGGCATCAGAAAGATAATTCCAAAGCTGCACGAAGTACTCGGTCACGGAAGCGACAGCGCTGCCGCGCAAACAGGTGGAGACATCGTGTTTCGGAGGCACGCCCTTCGACCCGCGCCGCGGGTCGTCTATTATATGGTCCCTACTGTCCCAAAAATCTTGCCTGAAGGGGGGCCCTATAATATATGCCTCCGCCTCGTCAACTACCAGCGCCTTTGCGTGCATCGCGTGAGGTCCGTGCGCTGGAAATCCTCGCACGCGCACTGATGTATCTGAAAAGGCGTCTGATATCGCTTTGAAGCTGTCGGGCGCAACAAGATTATTGTTCAGTAGGATGTACACTTGTATGTCACTTTCAGCAGCCTTACGGCTAAGGACATCGGTAAGGCTTTCTTTTGGACGCGGTACATCGGTGACTGAATCGTATACGGCAACGAAATAAGGATGATACTCGGACTGCATTAGGTAGACTGAATGTGCAGCGCTGTTCACAGCGTCGATTATCTTTTTGAGGGTGGTTTCGTTGTCGATCAACGCTTGCACACCGTTGTCATGTGTCAATCTCGATGGTTCTGATCCGCCGAGTGAAACAAACCAGTTTTCGTGCGTCGCTCGAAACAGCTTGATACGTGGCATGGTAAACCCTGTAAACCACAGAACGGAAAGAGGAGAGTACGTGGATTAGCCCAGAGATACCAGACTTGCGATGAGGCATTTTGCCCCTAAAATCTGCTTTTTATTTATGGGATGATGATGGGGATAACGATGCCGAGCCAGTATAATAGTATCACGAGCACAGCTCCGGGGATCCCTGCCAGTGCACAAATAAGTACAGTGATCCAATTTATGGGCACTGGGAGTCCAAGGAATTTCGCCAAAGCCAGAACGAGGAGCCCAAATATCGAATTTACTACTAAATAACTTATTGTGCGCGATAGAGCCATAACAGCACCTTAACAGCAAGATGGAAAAAGTTTTCGCTTTTTTAATTCGCCGTACGCTCTTGATCCACCATTGGAGGGGATCCCTTTCGAGATCTACATATCTTATAGAGTTCAACCTCACTTTTTTGATGATTCGTTTCATTGTGCTTTTTGTTTCGTTTTAAGCCTCACTCGTAGCACAGTTCATCATATATTCAATTCGCTACTTTCAGGTGAAACAAACGTGCGATTCATAGCACACTGTTAACAGAAGCGCCTTTTTGTTAACTCCACGCTCGTACCAAACTCCGCAACTACACGCTAAGAAACAAGCGGGAATGCGTACAACTATATACAGTCTTGGTCAAAAAACTGAAAGAAAATAAACGGCCGCTAAGGGGATGAATGCAATGAAAAGCAGCGCTAGCTCGCAAAAGCTGAACCTCTTCGACGCTACAAATCTCGTCGTCGGCGGTGCCATAGGCGCGGATATCTATATTATCTCGGCACTTGGCAGTGGGTATCTCGGACCTGCAAGCCTCGTTGTTTTTATCGTTGCCGGTGTGATTGCGATACTTATAGCATTGAGCTTCGCAGAAGCTGCGGCTCTTGTTCCTAAGGTAGGGGGTGCGTTTGCATACGTAAGCGAGGCTTGGGGGGACTTTGCCGGCTTTTTAGTGGGCTGGCCCCTTTGGATTGCCGAAGTTGCCGGGCTTGCTGTTATGCCGGTCGCCTTCGTGCGTTATCTTTCGTATTTTGTGCCCTCGCTCACGGTGATTCAGGGCGACATCATCAAAATCGTTTTTGTCGCGGCTATCGCTTACATAAATGTGCGGGGGGCAAAGGGTGCTGGACAGGTCAATGACATCCTTACCATCGCAAAATTAAGCCCACTACTACTGCTGATCGTCGCAGGATTTGTCTACTTAGTCGTTCACCCGGGCACAGCAGCTTCGAACCTTGTCCCATTTGCCCCGCTTGGTTTTAGCAATTTCGCACCAGCGCTGATTATCATTTTTTGGGCATATACGGGATTTGAACTGGCAGTCATCCCCTCTGGTGAAGTCGAGAATCCGACAAAGACCCTCCCGAAAGCGATGATCCTTGGCATGGCAATTGTAACCTCTTTTTACATAGCCGTAGGCTTCATGACACTCGCTGTGGTCAACTGGACCTCGCTGCAGTATGATGTTGCGCCGCTTGCCACGGCTGGCAGCGTCGTCCTGTCGTACACGCCAGCGCTTGCCCTAATCGGAGGTACGATACTTGGGCTGGGGGCGCTCATCTCAATTTCTGGGTTTGACGAGTCTGGTACGCTAGCGACCGCCCGGCTATCCTATGCGATCTCACTCGAAGGACTATTTCCAAGGATTTTCAGCCGAATTCATCCAAGGTTTGGTACCCCTTCCAACGCGATTATCATACAGTCTGCCATTGCGTTATTCCTTTCATTGATTGGCGGATTAACGCAACTCATCATCTTTTCAGCGTTTAATCTTGCTTTTGTCTATATGGCCACGTGTGCCGCCGTGCTAACACTTCGAGGCAGGAGGCAAACAGACAGTGACCGCACTTACCTTGAACGGCTCACCGGGCCGGCAATCCCTATTGCGGGCATTATCTTGAGCGTGTTCCTCATGTATGAATGTGGCATCACCACCATAGCATTTGGAATCGTGTCGATTCTGATTGGCATCCCGATCTATGTGCTTTATGCGCCGCGCACGGAGATAACGACTCTAAAGAGGGACTTCTATTCGACTGAAGCGATTCTTGCGAGGAGCACACACACTCAGAAGGTTTTTTTGGGCTATCTAGTGTATCTACTACGAAAGGCCGTGGCGCGCGCTCTATCAAGAGATGGAAGGCAAAAACCGTAAACACGTGTTGCGTGTGGGGTTGCAAAACCGCCCCAGTTACCTCCGCCTGATATAGGCGAACGCAAATCAATTTTTTTCCATTTGCGAGGGTTTGTTGGCGCGGCTGCCCTGATTGTCGCAGCGGTTGTTGTGGTCTAGATTATCATCTTCGAATCGTAGGCCTGCGCCGACGGGGAAGCGTTACTGCATGAACTCGGCGGCACTCCGGTTCATACCGAAGGAGGACCTGGAGAAGGAGGGCTAGGGGGAGTACCTGAAGCTCTTTGCAAGAAAGAGCGAATAATCTGTTTAGGAACTGTCCGGTCTATCTGGTCTGTTTCAAGGTGGCTTATATGGAACTAGAATAGACCCAGTGGCTTATAGGCTTCCAATTCGTCTATTAGATGGAATTTAAGGACGTTTGAAGGGCAGGCGAACCAATGGATACGCACAAACGCGAGAATAGATTGCGGCCGGAAAAGTTGCACTTCAAACACGTGGCTAGGATTGGACCAATAGATCCGATCTCCCCGCGCCGTTACACGTTAACCCACTCCGATATCACAGGTGAGCTCTTTTTGACTATTGGCCCAGATTGCAATGAATCACAGATATGTGGTTGGCATACAAGGCTCATGAGAGATGAAGTGCTAGCTGAGTGGAAAGACACTGATGAAGGGCCGGCGTTACACGTCTATGGTCACGTGAGCGGCGGGTTTGTTTTTGGATCTGCTCAATTTCGATATGAAATCTTTCAAGATGAATTGCCCTTAGTTCTTGAAGCCCTACGCTATGGCAACAGTTCTTTTTTTGCAGCGCATCCTCAGTTAGATAATGCCCCTATCTGGGTTCACTTCGAGTCAACAGTGCCTCGGTATAATGTAACAGAAAGATGGGGGGTGCCTGCTGATTATCTAGCAGATCTCGAATATCACGATTTTTATTGACGCGTGTTTTTCAAAGAACGACAACATTCCTAAGAGATCGGTTTGTCGCATGCGAGCACTTTTTTTGACGGACAATAAGATCTCAAATCTCGTTATGCTGCTCGGTTAAAAGTAGACGCTTGGTCGCGGCCTCTATAGGGCTTCTATGGCTTAGCTGTAGGGTTGCTAACATACATTGTGTCTTACTGAGTCGGAGCCTGTATCGGCTCCGGTCATTGTGTCGAATTCGACCGTCAAAGCGGTGACTGCCATCGCTGGTTGTTTCCTTGCCATGCTTTGAAATACTTGGAATTTGACCTATAGTTGCTTATCTAGAGTTTGTAGCGGCACAACCTTTGTGCAAAAAAGGAGACACTGAAAAATGAAAAATATCGTGGAAACCGCAATCGACGCCGAGAACTTTACGACGCTGGTGAAAGCGGTGCAAGCTGCAGATCTTGTAGATACACTGAGCGGACCGGGTCCGTTCACGGTCTTTGCACCAACTGATGCTGCGTTCGCAAAGCTGCCTTTAGGAGCGTTAGACAGCTTGTTGCAAGACAAGAAAGAGCTTACTAAGATACTGACGTACCACGTGGCGTCGGGGAAGTACATGACAAGTGATGTGAAGAAGCTCAAATTAATAGCGACAGTCCAGGGCCAGTCAGTCAAGGTAGAAGTGCATCGCCTGTTTCACAGAGGCGTCAAGATAAATGACGCTGAAGTGCTTCATCCCGACATCGAGTGTACAAATGGAGTGATCCACGTCATTGATTCTGTATTGATGCCTAAGTGATCGTGAACTTGCGGCACTACTGCTAACGGTTCGAGAATTTGCTTTTTCAAATGGACTTGAATTTTCGATACGACGTCGGAAAGTAGAAAAAAGCAAAGTGTATAGTATATATAAAACATGTGCCTAAGCAAGGCAACTCTATTTTAGAGGTGAAAAATGATTAGCAAAAAACTCTTTTCCGCTGTTTTGGCAACGTTAGTGATCCTCTCTATCGTCGCAGGATCGACCGGTGCCTTCGCGCAGACGCAAACGACAACGACGGCACCCATGAGACAGACTATCATTCAGACCGCAGCTAGCGAGACGAACTTTTCCACACTGATGGGTCTACTCAAGGTCGCTAACCTTACAGACACGTTGAACGGAACTGTTAATTACACATTGTTTGCGCCGTCAAACGCGGCTTTTGACAAAATCCCGAGCTCAACCCTTGCCAATCTAGCGAATAACACGACCGCCCTTAGGAGAGTGCTGCTTTACCACGTCGTACCGGGGACGCTGTTATCGAACGATATCAAGGGCAATGGAACGTTTACGACGGCAAACGGACTGTCATTGCCTTACTCCGTCACTAGCATTGCAGTCACAGTTGACAACGCCAGCATAACCAAGACGGATATCAACGCGACAAATGGCGTGATTCACGTCATCGACAGCGTTATGATACCGCCGGCAAACGCGACCGCAGCAGCGACGGCGTCAGCCACGGCGGCATCCACGGCGGCCGGAGGATTCCTCGGCTTGCCAGGCTTTGAGGCGTTGTACGCGGTAGCAGGACTGTTGGCCGTTGCATACGTGGTGATACGACGTCGGAAGTAACGCTTTAAATCAATACGTGAGCCCGGCTGTCGCTGGGCTCGCGCTTTGTTTTTGTTCTACGAATTACAGTAACGTTATTTCATAGGAACGATGCTTATCAGGTAAGTCCCTAAGTAAAATAGGTCGTGTGTTTCGCAGGGCTGCGGTATATGTCGCAATAAAACGGAACGGGATCCTGATCATCGCGTCGCTTACACTTGACATAAAGCTCGCATCGTGCGCAGTAGTCATATACAATAACAAGATAGCGACCGCGCTAATTATCTAACCGATGCGTAGAAGGCGAAAGTAACAGTTTGTTACGTGTCTAATCCTCTTAGAGGATACCCAAAAAACGCAGAACTACGACTATGACTATAATCACGATAATAAGCCATACTAAGTCTCTGACGCCCATATACCTAATCGCCTCCTTTGACAGATATCGCCTCTAAATTAATAAATACACCACGGTTAGCACGGCGGTGACTATCAACATACCTATGATGATTGCGAACGCTATCAACTCTCTGCGCTCTACCCGCGCCCAACGCCTTTTTGATCGCTTGCTTTCCGTCGCTGGCTCGCGCAATTCGTTGCCGTCGTTTATATCGTCGGTCATATTAGCCCCTTCGACGCTCTAAAATTTCTGGCGCGTTATCCGCACGCCGCATATTTGGCATTCAACGTAGTAATTTTTGACTTGCCCAGACGCCGCACTTTTTTACCTCAGTGCGATTATTTTAATCGAATAATCTTATACGTTTTCTTTTTGCGGAGCAAATGAGTGCAACCGTTTGTTTGCAAAAAAGCCGCGGCTGGCTAAGAATTCGAGGAACGTGGTCGTCATAGGCCTGCAAGCCGAGATCGAACTCTTACAGCGAAAGGTCGCATATCTGGAGACGTTGTTGCAGACAGAACGGAGACTTACCTCGGAGCTCCGTCGCAATAAGGGATCCATTTAAAAACTTGAACTTTTACGCTTATTCGCGCGTGCAGCGCGAGAACTTTAACTATCATAACAGCACAAACAAAAATGGCTTTAAGCCGGATCGTAAAGCAGGTGACTAAATTGAAGTTCAATGTAGATATGGCGACCTTAGTAACGCAAGCTGCTGATTTGTCCACTTTTTTTAAGGCAGCGGTTTCAGCTGATTTGGTAGACACGCTCAAAGGGCAAAGCCCCTTGACGATCTTCGCTCCTGATAACGAGGCATTCAGTAACGTTCCAGCGGGCACACTCGACAGCGTGCTCAACGACAAGGAACAGCTGACTAGCGTTCTTACGTATCACGTGGTGGGCGGGACGCACTTGGCGGCTGATTTGGCCAAGCAGAAGACGCTCAAGACTGTCCAAGGTGATATGCTCGAGGTTCACGAATATCATTGGCTGCGGCACGGGATCAAGATAAACGATGCTGTGGTAAAAGATGCCGACCTTGAGTGCACTAACGGTGTCGTTCACATCATTGACACCGTGTTAATGCCGAAGTAGCCCTCGACGTGCGAATGTTAGTAAGCCGGATATGAACACCTCGTCATAAACTGCCCCGCACAGGCGACTGTCTATTCGGACGTGAACGACATTATTCAAGAGCTACGGGCGTTTTAGGCCTCGTGAAGGGCTTTAAAGCCCTCTTTGAGGTTTGCATTTATTTCTTCTTCTGGCATGGTATCGCCCTATGTCGTCGAGTCAAACATATAGTACCTAATCTCTATCCAAATTACAACGCTGGCGTCTCCGCTGCGAAGACAGATTTGGTGCGTAGTATTATTCTAATACTTATCCCATTAGCGCACTTTTTCGCGCTCTCTTATGCAATTTGAAAAACTATTTTTTTGCCCTTATAAGCAGAATTGCGCTCGATTCTTATAAAAGGTATAAATCGAAGTGGCGCGTATAATAGAGGTACACTCTATAGGATGTGTGGTGGAAAAGGTAGCTGCCAATGGCTTTTGGAGTAGAGCTTTCGGAGTAGTAACAAACCACTGCTCTGAAGCATCGGGCGAATTCGCCTTGGCTCTCAAACATGCCGTTGGCAGGGATCACTTTCGGGATCTACACATCCTATAGAGTTCAACCTCACTTTTTTGTGACGATTCGTTTAATTGTGCTTGTAGTTTCGTTTTGGGCCTCACGCTCGTTGCTCAGCTCATCGTAGATTCGATTCGCTGCTTTCAGTGAGACAAACGTCGATTCATAACACGCTTAAAAAGGAACGCCTTTTTTTAACTCCACACTCGTACCAAGCTCTGCAACGACACGATAAGAAACAAGTGGAGGCGCGTATAAACCATTTACAGTCTTGTTTAAAGATAGAGACAGCGCGCCAGCCCACAGGCCTAACACAGGGATGCCGCCGTCGGGCAACAACAACGCTTTAACGAATAGGGTGGTCTATTTTATCGCTACCTTCACGCTCGCAACTCGTTCAGCTAACGGAATGACCGCCTTAAAAAGTCCATTCGAGAACGTCGCCGTTGCTTTGTCCGGATCGGCCTTAGGCACGAGTACCCAGCAGCCCTTATACTCTATATCGTCTCGGGGTGCCGTCAGACAAAACCCATTTTCCATCGCTTCAAATTCGATATCTTTCTTATGTACGCCTGGGAGTTCCACTATGATGGTGTAGTTTTCCGCATCGTGATAGAAAACTGCATCTGGTGCGACCGGGATCCTTTCTTTTTTTTCAGCCAATAATATCACCGCGAAGCATTCTGTTTGAATGATTAAGTAGCTTTGGCGGGCTTAACACCATAGGATCTCATTTTGCAGCAGCTGCACTGCATAGGTTGCCTTGAGAAAAGTGACTCCGCGGCGGGGCGAAATATATATTAGACTCAGCGCCTTTTCGTTCTTAACTGTGAACAAGACCAAAGAACACCATAAGGAAGAGGCAATGACCTTGTCCGTTGAGCACGCCGCACGCCTTATCGGCGTGAGCCGATCGACGGCATATCGGCTGGTGCGGGACGGCGAACTGCCTGGCATAAAAGTTGGAAGGCGCGTGCTCGTCCTTAAGAAGCCCTTGATGGAAATGCTCGGGGCTGAAGAGGATACTAGCCTCTAGTAAAAACTAAGTGGCAGGCCACGCGCTGCTAGCCCTTAATCGCCTGAACGCAAACTCGGCAATCACGACTCCCACCGCTACCCACACGTCAAGTAGGACCAGCCAAACCTCGAGGGCATGAGAGACGTAATGGTGGGGGCTCCTGCCATATCTGATCGAGCAATCGTGCTGCTGGTTTAACGAAACAGACAGACTCTTTATATCGTCCCCCCTAGCATCCGCTGGGCGCGATCCTACACAAACCGCAGCCCCACCAACGAGACGCAGCTTCACTCTTCAAGGGGCGTTACGTAGCAAGATGCCAGCTTGCTGCTTATGAGCTTCTGTTCGTGAAAAAGGCGCGCTGTGAGGTGGTACATGCCTTCTTCACTCGCGTAGAGCTCACTTACAAATCGTTTCGTTCCGCCTTCTGTGATGAAGTCAATATCGATCACGTCCATGAGCGTGTGGGATTTCGACGGGGGCGTTGCGGCGATTTCGAGCCGTAGATCCGACACGTTGCGGTGGGCGTGCACGACCGTTTCTGTCTCGATTGTTTCTTCAAGCGCCCAGTAGGGCCGATTCACGAAGAAGGTCCGGATCTCGACGGGATCTTCAATGAGTCGAACCTCATGATGGGGTGAGTACCAGCTCACGAAAGCACCGTCGCGGTACGCCGTGA
>Ga0208584_1000045_pt1 | contig 16732 bp, 20 predicted proteins | sample NGESurdeep072012_4_FD_184460 | JGI IMG/M metagenome (GOLD analysis project Ga0208584, IMG submission 184460) | Arctic peat soil microbial communities from Barrow, Alaska - NGEE Surface sample 415-1 deep-072012 (SPAdes) | ecosystem: Environmental > Terrestrial > Soil > Wetlands > Peat ...
CCATTGAACCGGGAACGCCTCTTACCTTGGATGTGGATGAGGTGAGATACTGCGACGCGCGCTAGTGCGCCTTTTTCTTCATCGAGACTTTTTGAGATTTTAGCCTAAAATCGATTTGCTGTTCGCCATGAAGGTTCTCCTCGTCACAGGAAGGCTGGCTCTTGACCAGGTCAGGGCAACAGCCCCGGGGTCAGATGTGCTGGTTCTGGATGTGGATGTAGCGGCGTTCATCACCCCGGAGATGCTTTGCCAGGCGAAACCTGAGGGTTACGATCTCATCCTGATTCCCGGGGCCGTAACCGCTGATTTCCGGGAGGCGGAACAGAGGCTCAATGCCAAGATTCGCCTGGGGCCCAAGCACGCCGCGGACCTGGGCTTTGTTCTTCGACACCTGGATGAATTTGAGCTCTCTTCCAGTATCCCAGCGTGTGTCTTGATGGAGGGTAAGAATCGATCGGATGCCCTTGCCCGGGCGGAGCGGCTGGAGGAGGCAGCCTCCGGTCGAATAACCCTCAAGGGGGTCAAGATCGGTGGCAACTCCCGGATGAAGGTTCTGGCCGAAGTTGTCGATGCTACGCGATTTGGTGCCGGAGATCTGATTACAAGAGTACGCTATTTCGAGGCTCAAGGCGCAGACCTGATCGACCTGGGCCTCCCCCTGGATGCCGGTCCGTCAGATGTCACGGCGGCTCTGAACGCTGCCAAGAGTGCCACAAGTCTTCCGGTAAGCGTGGATACAGTCGTCTCCGACTTGATCCTGGCCGGGCTTCATGCCGGGGCTGACTTGATCTTGAGCCTGAACGGCGAGAATCTTCCCCACGTAGGCGAGGCCGTTGCTGCCGCAGGTGTGCCTGCCGTGGTCATTTCGGGACCAGGGCCAATCTGTCTGGAGGAGAACCTGGATAAGGCTCTGGGGTACGGAATCCGTGTTATAGCCGATCCGGTTCTCGATCCTCCCGCCCTGGGTCTGGCCTCGTCGTTGCATGAGTACATTCTATTTCGAGAGGCTCACCCGAATATTCCACTCTTCTTTGGGGTGGGCAATGTCACTGAGCTGCTGGATGCCGATTGCACAGGGGCCAATGCCCTGCTCGCAGCACTGGGGGCGGAGATTGGGGCATCTCTACTCTTCACACCTGAGTACAGCGCGAAAACCAGAGGAAGCGTGCATGAACTTGGTATAGCCGCGCGAATGATGAGTCTTGCCCAAGGGCGCCATACGCCACCAAAAGACCTGGGCCTGGACCTTCTGGTCTTGAAGGAGAAGAGACGCCTTCCTCTGGAGCCTACGCCGGAGGTGGTTGTGGAAGCCGAAAATAGGCACAAATACGAACCAGACAATGCCGGTAGCTTCAGAATAACCCTTTCCCAGGAAAAGATCCTGGCCGGAAACGGCAGCATAACGGTCGCGGGATGCAACGCCAGGGATATCCTGAATACACTCATCAATATGGGATTGGTCACGCGTCTGGATCATGCCGGCTACCTGGGTCGCGAGCTGGAGAAGGCGGAGATTGCCTTTGCCTTGAAACGCAGCTATAATCAGGATGAACCCCTCTGGCCCTCAGAGAAAAGTTAAATAATGATAGTCTTGTAAGTGGTGCGGATGAATCAGAAGGCTTTCGCTATCTTCGTAGGCGCTATTATGGTAATTTCCGCCTTTGCAGGTTTCGTGCTCAGGGGCAGCGACCAGAACTCGACTATCGTGGTATCTAACTCCGATTCCTTGCAGACCTTTGGGGTGCAGGGCAACCTGGTGGACAGGAATTTCGATGGATTGCAAGATGTCCTGGAATTGTCGCCAGAGAGCACTGTGATGGCATATTGGATCAACCTGACCCCCTCGCAGAATCTGACGGATGCGGCAAAGGCCGCCCTTCCAGAGTCTCTTGGCTTGACATACGGGAGCCAGATTTATTCCACTAAGATTGAAAAGCTGGCTTATATCGATTTCAACAGCACATCGCTGGAATTCCACTGGATTCAACCCTTCAAAGTGGGCTACAATGGGCTTGTCATACCATATGAAGGCTATATGATGATCCCAGCAGGCTCTGAATATACAATGGTTATGGGCAAGCCGGTTCTCTTCGGCACGCAAGACGCCGCACGGCAAGTCATAGATGTGATCACTGGCGGCCTGTCCGCAGGAAACTTCACTCTTGTTGACGACCATCAAGCTGACCTGCAGGTGGAGGCCTTGGGCAGTGGGGGTGCGAGCATGCCCCTCTCAGGCGGATACAAGGAGTTTTACCTGGGTGTAAGCGTATCAAAGGATCAGGCCAACGGCTTTGATCTGTACGCGAAGTATCTTCAGCCCTCAGGAAGTGTGAACCAGAGGGTGCTGGATATCGCCGGGAAGAACAATCTCAAATATACTCCGAAAGGCACTGACTCAGAACTATCTGGATTTGTAGCTAAGGAAAAGCTAACTAATGTGCTGGTGGGCCTTCTCAAACCCTAGCGCAACCTTTTTACATGTGGAGCTTCAGGCAGATCTGAAAGGTCTAATCTGAAAAGGCGCTTTTGCGATGAATGATGATGGGCGTGTTTTGGCCCGGAAGGAGAATTAAATTATGGTAAGACCAATATATGTGCGGTTTGATGTCCCAGCTGAGCTGGCCACGAAGTCTCTAGAGGCCCTCGAGCTGGCTCGTGATACTGGCAGAATAAAGAAGGGGACCAACGAGGCTACTAAGGCCATCGAGCGCGGTGTGGCCCGTCTGGTAATCGTCGGCGAAGATGTTCAGCCCCCTGAGATTGTGGCTCATATTCCAGCTCTTTGCGAAGAGAAGAAGACACCCTATATCTATGTCAAGAAGCAGAGCGAGCTTGGAGCTGCCGCCGGCTTAGGCGTAAAGAGCGCGGCTGCGGCCATCGTGGAGCCAGGAAAAGGAAAAGAACTGTTGGATGAAATCGTCCAAAAAATCGCAGCTCTTAAGTAGGTGATATCCGATGGAGGATGAAAACGGCATACCGGCAGAGGTCATCGAGGTCATCGGCGTCACTGGCATGCATGGCGAGGCTATGCAGATCAAGTGCCGTATCCTGGAAGGCAATAACAAGGGCCGCATTATCACCAGGAACAGCATGGGACCCATCCGCATCGGCGATGTTCTGATGCTGCTGGAGACTGCCAGAGAGGCTAAGAAGCTTACCAGCAGGTGATGGAAGATGGAAGCGAGAAAGTGTACCTTCTGTAGCAAGACCATCGAGCCGGGCACCGGCAAGCTCTATGCTAAAAAAGACGGAACCGTCTTTTACTTCTGCTCAGCCAAGTGCGAGAATAATGTTGCCCTCGGCCGAGTAACAAGAAGAATCAAGTGGGCCAGAAAGGGGGCATAAGGCCTGGCTGAGAACGAGAGAACCTTCGTCATGGTAAAGCCAGATGGAGTGCAGCGCGGACTGGTGGGCAATATACTGCAGCGCATCGAGGAGAAAGGCTTCAAGATTGTGGCTATGAAGCTGACCCGGATGCCTGTGGAGAAGGCCAAAGAGCACTACGTTGAACATGTGGGCAAGAAGTTCTACCAGGATCTGGTGGATTTCATTACCTCTGGACCCTCGGTCTCCCTGGTGGTCGAAGGAAGGGGCGCAATTGCGGCCATGAGGAAGATGAACGGAGCTACCAATCCGGTGGATGCCACTCCAGGAACCATTCGAGGAGACCTGGGAATCGAAACCGGACGAAATGTCGTGCACGGCTCAGATTCAGCCGCGTCCGCAGCTCGCGAGATAGCTCTCCACTTTGGCGCCTCGGAACTTGTGACCTTCAAGCGAATCGACGAAGAATGGCTCTATGAGTGAGTTAGGCTGAAAGCATTTCTGCCTCCCTCTCATGGGAGCCTTTAAGTTCTCAAAAAATAAATCCACTTTTTAGAGTTACTTTCCCGAGAAGCGATCTGTATGCAACAGAAGTCCAAAAAAGCCAGCAAATCGAAGGGCAATGAATCCAACCTCAGAACACCCATAGTGGTGGTGATGGGGCATGTGGACCACGGCAAGACCACACTCTTGGATAAGATTAGGGGAACGGCCGTTGCCAAAGGCGAGGCCGGGCTTATCACCCAGCACATCGGAGCCACTGAGGTCCCGCTGAATGTCATCCAGGATTTCTGCGGGTCGCACTTTGGAAATGAGATGCAGATTCCTGGACTGCTATTCATCGATACGCCGGGGCACCATGCATTCACCTCCATGCGCAGTCGGGGCGGTTCTCTGGCCGACCTGGCGGTGCTGATCGTGGACGTAAATGAGGGTTTTCAGCCCCAGACCATCGAGTCATTGAGCATTCTCAAGCGCTACAAGACCCCCTTCGTCGTCGCTGCCAATAAGATGGATCGAATCGGCGGCTGGCATCCTACTGCCAACGCCCCGTTTGCCACAAGCCTGAAAGCGCAAAATGAGAGAGTCACAGAGGCGCTTGACACCAGGCTTTACGAACTGGTGGGAGAGCTCTACAAATATGGATTCGACGGGGACAGGTACGATCGGATCGGAGATTTTACGAGAACTGTGGGAATCGTCCCCATCAGTGCCGTCACTGGAGAGGGCGTGCCCGATCTTCTCATGATCTTGGCGGGACTTGCCCAGAGGTTCTTGAAGGATAATCTGAAGCTCACGGCCACGGGGCCTGGCGTGGGCACAATTCTGGAGGTCAAGGAGGAAAAGGGGCTGGGCGTGACATTAGATGTCATCCTTTACAACGGGGAGTTCAACTCCGGAGATACGGTAATTGTTGGCACGGCCCACGAGCCGGTGGTAACAAAAATAAGAGCCCTGCTCAAGCCCAAACCGCTGGCTGAGATCCGGAGCGAAGAGCGATTTTTGCCGGTGAAGCACGTTGCTGCAGCGTCTGGAGTCAAAATATCGGCACCAAAGATCGAGAATGCCCTGGCAGGATCGACCATTCGAGTGGTCTCTTCCCCGGAAGAGGTTGAGGCTCTATCCCTGGAATTGAAATCGGAGCTGGAAGCGGTGAGGATTGACACCGAGAACGAAGGTGTGATTCTCAAATCGGATACCCTCGGATCGCTGGAGGCTCTTGTGGGCGAGCTGAAGGCCAGGAACATACATATACACTTCGCAGATGTAGGGCCCATATCAAGAAGGGACGTGATTCGGGCCGCTGCCATCAATGATCCTCTGCTTTCGGCCGTCCTGGGTTTCAATGTGGATATCCTGCCCGATGCCATCACTGAGATCCAGAAGACCAATGTGCCCGTCTTTTCCAGCGAGATCATCTATTCTATCATTGAGAACTATGAGAAGTGGGTCGAAGACCAGAAGATGAAGATAGAACAAGAGCGCCTGGAAGCCGTCATCAGGCCGGGTGCTGTGCGAATTTTGCCGGACTGCGTCTTCCGCCAATCCAAGCCTGCTGTGGTAGGCGTCCAGGTCATCGGTGGGATAGTAAGGACTCAGGTCAATCTCATGCGAGAGGACGGTGCCAATGTGGGCGTGGTGAAGGGAATCCAGGCTCATAATGAGAACCAGGGATCGGCAACCGTCGGCCAGGAAGTCGCCATATCCATCGACGGCCCCACGGTGGGGCGCCAGATCCATGAGGGCGATATCCTCTATGTCAATATTCCTGAAAAGCACGCTCGCATCGTAGAGATGGAGCTGAAGCCGAAGCTTGCCGAGGATGAGCGCGAGGTGCTGGAGGATTTCCTGGAGATCAAGCGCAAGAAGGACCCCTTCTGGGGAAGGTAACCGATCAACATGCATCACAATGGATCACGAGCGTTTCAAATGATCTATTCTGAAATCGGGAAAAAATCGTGCCATTAAACGATATCATAATTCCTCTGCTGGCCGTGGGCCTTGCCGAGATGGGCGATAAGACTCAGCTTTCCGTTCTTCTCCTCTCCTCACGGACCCGGGAGTACGCGCAACTGCTGGCCGGAATTATGCTTGCGTTTCTCCTGGCAGACGGATTTGCCATCCTGGTGGGCTCCTGGGTAACCAACGTCATTCCCGTCCATCTGGTGAAATTGGTATCCGGCGCAGTGTTCATACTTTTTGGCGCGATGATCTTGAGGGGAGACAAAGAGGAGGAAGAGGAGAGCTGCCTGTCTCCCAGGAACGCTTTTGTATCCGGTTTTTCCATGATCTTCCTCTCGGAATGGGGGGATAAGACCCAAATTGCCTCTGCCCTTTTTGCCACGGAGTACGATCCCCGCCTGGTCTTCGTCGGAGTCATGACTGCTCTTTTGATCCTATCGGTGATGGCGATCTACCTGGGCAAGTTCCTCGCCAGCAGGATCGATAGAAAGCGAATCACCAGGATTGCAGGAGTCGTTTTCCTGCTGATCGGCCTCTCATTTATGCTCTCTGCCGTCATGTCGTCTGCGTTTGCCGAAATAATCTAGGAAAAGACACGGCATTTGTAGAGAAAAGTTCTTGTAGCAAGGGAATGCTATTTCAGAAGGAATTGCACCTGGCGGAGCGAACAAAAACTTCATGAAAAAAGAGAAATAAGAAATAATATAAGCGAAACGCAGGTAGTATTCTTTGGAGGATAAAAATTTTGATTAGCCATGAGGCAATGTTGTGGGTTGTTTTTGGGGCTGTAATTCTGATCCTTTTTGCTTTGGATCTGGGCGTTTTTCATAAAAAATCTCATGAAGTTGGCATCAAAGAGGCCCTGACCTGGAGCGGCATCTGGCTGATAGTCGCAATTGCCTTCAACACGCTCATCTATTTCTGGATGGGTACGGAGCAGGCCATCGAATTTGCAGCAGGCTACCTGGTGGAAAGAACCCTCAGCTTCGACAACCTCTTTGTCTTTCTGCTCATATTCTCCTATTTCAAGGTGCCAAGTATTTACCAGTACAAAATCCTTTTCTGGGGCATAATCGCGGCCCTGGTTATGCGAGGTGCATTCATAATTGCCGGCATCGAGCTGATCGACAAGTTCCAGTGGATCGTCTATATCTTCGGAGCTTTTCTCCTTGTAAGCGGCCTGAAATTGGCTCTGAGGAAGGATGAGGAACCGATGGATGTGGGAAGAAATCCGGTTCTCAGGCTCTGCAAAAGATTCCTGCCCACTACAGAGGATTATGGGGACGGAAATTTCATACTAAGCAAAGGCGGCAAGCGCTTTGTGACGCCTCTTTTCATAGTACTGCTTATAATCGAGACGTCTGACGTGCTCTTCGCCTTTGACTCAGTACCCGCCATTCTTGGGATCACCCTCAACCCGACAATCGTTTACACCTCCAATATCTTCTCCATCCTTGGCCTGCGGGCCCTCTACTTTGCCCTGGCCGGATGCATGGTTATGTTCCGATACCTGAACCAGGGTGTTACCCTTATCCTCATCTTTGTAGGGGCCAAGATGCTGGCTTCCGGATTCATAGAGATCCCGGCGGTCATCGCTCTGGGCGTAATCGTCTTCGTACTGGTCGGATCCATGGCATTATCCGTGATCCTGCCCGACGGGAAGGCGGGCACGAGACCGCTGAAGTCTGATATCAAATAAAATTCGGGATACCGGTATAGGAATGGTTCTGAGCGGTGAAGAGCGCAACCATTCAAGAAGGCGACCATGTGAGCAAAGGCGGGCGAGGTCTGCGGAGGCCAGAATTAGGACCGTGGTCTGTGATCCAGTCAGCAAAATAGCAAAACGGTTCAAAGAATGCAAGAATAAAAAGAAATGTATTGGTTATAGATAGAAGATGCAATAGAAAACCCTTTCGGCTTCTCTATTGCATCTCTATTGTTTTACTGCGAGTATCTACAGCTTCTCTACTTTGTCAGCCTTGGGGCCTTTCTCGCCCTCAATGACCTCGAAACTTACCTTGTCACCCTCATCGATTGTGACACCGGGCTTCAAGCCAGTTACGTGAACAAAATAGTCCTTACCGTCGTCGCCTGCTATGAATCCAAAGCTCTTGACTCTGTTGAAAAACTTAACTGTTCCATTTACCATTTTTGATTCCTCAATACGGTTAGCGTACTAGCGGACTTGCATGATCTTCAAGTACTTAAAGTTGCTGGCTGGCCCCTCAATCCTTTCCCCAGAACAATCTTATGCTGCCGTATCTTAGGGAAATGGTTTTATAGAAGATCAAATACTGTTAACGTGAGATTAATAGAAATACTTATTGGAGGATTATCATATATGGCAGGAATGGGCGGAACACCAGTTATCATTTTGAGAGACACCCGCAGAGAGTCGGGAAAAGAAGCCATTTCGAATAACATCATGGCTGCCCGCGCCGTGGCCAATGCCGTGCGCAGCACTATGGGTCCCAAAGGCATGGATAAGCTGCTGGTGGACTCCATGGGAGACGTAACCATCACCAACGACGGCGTTACCATCTTAAAAGAGATGGATGTGCAGCACCCTGCCGCCAAAATGCTCATCGAGGCTGCCAAAACCCAGGATAAAGAGGTAGGCGACGGCACAACCACCGTGGCTGTCCTGGCTGGCGAGCTGCTCAAGAAGGCGGAGGTTCTCCTGGACCAGAAGGTTCACCCCACAATGATTGTGCAGGGCTACAGAATGGCCTCCGAGAAGGCAGTGGAGATCGTAAAGTCCATCGCCTTCGATGCCCAGGAGAGCGACCGCGCCCTGCTGGAGAGGGTTGCCGAGACCGCCATGACCGGTAAATTGGCGGAGTCTCCCGACAATAAGATCGCCAAGTTTGCCGTTGACCTGGTCCTCAACGCCACTGAGACCGATGGAGACAAAAGGAGCTTTGACATGGATCGGGTCAATGTGGAAAAGAAGGTCGGCGAGAGCACCATGGATTCAGAGATTATCGAGGGCGTAGTTATTGATAAGGAGATCGTCCATCAGAATATGCCCCGCAAGATTGTGAATGCCAAGATCGCCCTTCTCTCCGCGCCCATTGAAGCCAAGGATACCGAGACCAAGACTGAGCTCCAGATCACATCCTCAACACAATTCCAGCAATTCATGGAGCACGAGAAGAAAAGAGTAAAGGAAGCTGTAGATAAAGTGATTGCCAGCGGAGCGACAGCCGTCTTCTGCCAAAAAGGCATCGACGACCAGGCCCAGCATTACCTGGCCACTGCGGGCGTTCTCGCCCTGCGTCGCGTCATCAAGAAGGACCTTGACAAACTTGCCAAGGCCACGGGAGCCAACATCGTCACCAGCCTCGATGAACTCAGCCCCAGCGATCTCGGCTCAGCCGCTCTGGTGGAAGAGAAGCGGGTTGGAAACGGTATCATGACCTTTGTCACCGGCACCAAGAATCCTGCCGTAACCCTGCTTCTCCGGGGCGGCACGCAGCAGGTCTTGAACGGTCTGGAGAGAGCTCTGGATGATGCACTGCATGCCGTCGCTGACGTTGTTGAGGACAAAAAGCTAGTGGCGGGCGGTGGAGCCCCAGAGATCGAGCTAGCTATGCGCCTTCGGGAATATGCAGCCACTCTGAAGGGTCGTGAGCAACTGGCGGTCACCAAGTTCGCCGAAGCTGTGGAGATCGTGCCCAAGACCCTGGCAGAGAATGCCGGATTCGATGCCATCGACAAGGTCGCTGAACTTAAGAATAAGCATGAGAAGAACAAGAACATGGGTCTGAATGCCTACACAGGCGAAGTCGAGGACATGTACAAGCTCGGTGTAGTCGAGCCGCTGCGCGTCAAGATTCAGGCCATCTTGTCGGCAACCGATGCCGCTTGCCTCATTCTTCGTATAGATGATGTCCTGGCCTCGACCAAGAAGCCGCCAGCCCGGGCACCGGGCGGCATGCCTCCAGGAATGGGTGGCATGGGCGGGATGGGAGGCATGGGTGGAATGCCGGGAATGGGAACGCCTGGTATGGGCGGCATGCCGCCGGGGATGTTCTAAGGCGACATCTCCTGAATTCTCTTTTTATCTAATCTATTTGATTTATCTAGTCTATCTTGATCTTATCGTGTTTTCCGAATTAGACAATAATATATTATTTAGCCTATTTTTAATCTGTAACGAGAAATTAATACTGAATATAGTATGTGCATATTGATTGAGTTATCTTTATATAACTTGCAAATGAATCTATTTTTCGAGGTTAGTGAGGATGGAGGGGTACTTGATATGGCTGATCTTTCTTGCACTGGCAATACTCTCCATCAGCATTATCCAGTTCCAGGCAGGTCGTAGTGGAAGGCTGCAAAGAGATTGCCGCCAAATGCAGACGAATGTTCACAGATTACAAGATCAGCTCAGGGAGCGTGAGACGAGGCTCGATCGTCTCCAGCGTGAATACGGACAAATGCTCAAATTGAAGACCCGGGCCTCAGATCTGGAAGACGAACTCAAGAGAACGAAGCATACTGCAGAGTATAAATCATTGGAGAGGTTGCGATACCTGGAGGACTATGCCGCCCATCAGGGAGCCAACCCGGCAGCTCTATTCCTCGGTACCTTTCCACCTCGAGGTCTTCACTCCATCAAGAGTCATTTGACCCGCATGCTGGAGAATGCAAGGTTTGAGGTGATAGTAGTCTCCCCCTGGATAAAGAGGCAGATGTGGGACAGGATTGCAGCGCCACTGCACAAGTTCTCTCGCCAGGGTGGAAGGCTTGTGGTATTCATGCGAGGCTGCGAGTCAGACTACAGCTCGGGCATGAGCGACGACATCCAAAATGCGGTCAAAAGCCTTGGCGGCGAGGTCCTGTTCGTACATTCCCTGCATGCCAAGATCTACGTGATAGACAGGCGCGAGGCGATAGTGACCTCTGCCAATCTCTCCAAAGGAGGAATCGACGATAATTACGAGGCAGGCATCTGGCTGAATGATCCCAATGTTCTCAAGGATATCGGTGCCTACATCGACGATCTGCGCCGGTGCCGCCAACCTTGAAACGGATAATCTTGAGGATAATTATAAGGACATCGTAACTACATCATAATTCTGAGCATAAGTGATCGATCGAAATCGCGTCGTCGAATGCATTGCAGGAGCCAAGAGTATATCTCTACAATTTCGATCTGAGGAGGTTTATACTCCTGAGGAAGATACTTTTCTCCTCCTCAATAGCGCCCTGGCCGAGGCCAAATCAGAGGATCGCGTGCTTGAGATCGGTTGCGGCAGCGGCTTCATCTCCCGAGAACTGGCCTTAGTGGTCGAGAGCCTCCTCGCGACGGATATAAACCCTCATGCCGTCAGGGCAACAAAGGCAAAGGGAATCGAGACCGTTAGAGCTGATTTGTTCCAGGGAATCAGAGGAAAGTTCGATCTGATACTTTTCAATCCGCCCTATCTTCCCACTAATGCGGAAGAAAGAAACCTTCAATGGATCAACTATGCCCTGGATGGAGGAGAGAGCGGCAGGGAAACCATCGATCGATTTCTGAAATGTCTGCCGGATCATCTCTGCCGTGGTGGCAGAGCCCTCCTTCTCATATCCAGCCTGACCGGACTAAAAGAGGTGCAAGAGATGGCCATGAATGTAGGTCTGGCCGCGAAGACGGTGGCAAATGCTGGATGCTTTTTTGAGCAGCTTTATGTGATCAGGCTGGAAGTCGTAGATATGCATTAGCGCCGGGAGATAATGCATGACTATGGATCGACAGGAAATCAGAGTCTTTTCCAGAGTGACTGAGATCTCCCGATTTGTCCAATACCCGGGTTAAGCAAGCTCCTATAGGTTAGATGGTGGCAACCTCATCGACCAGCAAGGCGTCCACCAGTAAGGTGACAAGCTTTTCCAGTACTTCACTAACACCCTGGCCTGTTTCGGTGGACATTTCAGGCACGTCTGCATATCTCAAGATATCTGCCTTATTGGCCACAACCAGCATGGGCAGATGGATCCAGTTCTTCAGATCCTCTGCAAGACGAAGCTGCGAATCCAGAGGATAACCGCAGTGCTCGCTGGGATCGAGGATGAAGAGCACTACACCCTGCAGATGGCTTAAAGCAGCCACGGTCTGCCGCTCAATCTCGTTACGCTCGGACATAGGCCGGTCAAGCAGTCCGGGCGTGTCCACGACCTGATACTTTTGGTGGCCCCTATAAAAGTGGCCCACAAAGATTCCCCGCGTGGTGAATGGATAGCTGGCAATCTCAGGTCTGGCTCCAGTGACACGGATAATGAAGCTTGACTTGCCCACATTAGGGTATCCGGCAATGAGGATGGTTGGCACATTCGGGTCTATTGTAGGCATCTTACGAAGCCGATTTCTGGCTTCATTCAGGAATAGCAGATCCTTCTCAATGGACCTCATGACGGAAGAGTAGCGCCCAAAAGCCGCCTTTCTGGCCGGAGCGCTATCCAGTCCTTGAGCTCTTTTCATCTTGCCCACATACTCTCTTGAGATCAGTCTTATCTGCCTGGCAGCCCAGCGCATACGCGATAGGCTGATTCGCATGCGATCTACACCAGCAGTTATATCGGCCATTTCTCTGTAGAAAGGCGGCAGATTCTCAAAGGACGGAAATTTGTGGACAAGGTTGGAGAGATTGTCAGAGAGTATATTGCCGGCGTTTTGGACCATGGACTCGTTGTCAGTGGCGCGGGAGGCGCGCCTGAAGGACTTATCCAGAAGTTCCTGCGATGTGGGAACGGTTGGAAGCTGCTCGAACATTAGATAGTGGTTATCGGCATTGGCAGATAAAGCTTTAGGCCCGCCCTAACTATTCATTTAATAAATGGTTTTCGGAAGGCTTATATATTGCCTCCTTATCTATATAGATGAGGTGGCCTCTTGAAGAGATTAGGCACCGCGCTTCATGTGGTACAGAATAAGTTAATTGTCCAGACCGAGCAAATTGTTGGAAGCGAGACCAATATCCCCAGAACGAATTCCTGGGTTGTGGACCAGAAGAGGACCAAGGTCGGAAAAGTTTTCGATATATTCGGCCCAATTGATCATCCATACATCATCGTTCGACCAAATAGAGGAATAGATGCCGCTGCCCACGTCGGAAAGAAGCTCTATATCGACGAGGCGTCGGGGAGAGATAGCAAGTGGAAGAGATTGAGAAGCTGAGAGAGATAGAGAGGACGGAGCCGGAGAAGCTGAAAGAGCGGACCCGGCTCAAGCGTGAGAAGGAGAAGGTAGATGAGTTCGAGAAATTCACGGTCGAGTGTCCGGAGTGTAAGAGCCATACACTGGTGCGAGACTACGAACGTGCGGAACTTGTTTGCTCTGATTGCGGACTTGTAATCGACGAGAATTTCATCGATCAGGGACCGGAATGGAGAGCCTTCGACCACGATCAGCGCATGAAGAGGTCGAGGGTTGGGGCGCCTATGACGTATACAATCCACGACAAGGGCCTTTCCACCATGATCGATTGGAGGAACAGAGACTCTTACGGCAAGACCATCTCCTCCAAAAACAGGGCTCAACTCTACCGCTTGAGAAAATGGCAGAGGCGCATTCGGGTCAGCAATGCCACGGAACGAAACCTGGCCTTCGCATTATCGGAGTTGGACAGGATGGCTTCGGCCCTTGGTCTGTCTCGAAATGTAAGAGAGACGGCAGCCGTGGTCTATCGTAAGGCTGTGGACAAGAACCTCATTCGCGGGCGAAGCATTGAGGGCGTCGCAGCTGCGGCATTGTATGCAGCATGCCGCCAGTGCAACGTGCCCCGTACTCTGGACGAGATCGCAGAGGTCTCCAGGGTATCCAGAAAGGAGATCGGCAGAACATACCGGTTCGTGTCCAGAGAGCTGGCCTTGAAGCTGATGCCGACCAGCCCCATCGACTACATTCCCCGCTTCTGCTCCGGCCTGAATCTGAAGGGCGAGGTGCAGGCCAAGGGAATTGAGATACTCCGCCAGGCGGCTGAAAAGGAGCTCACCAGCGGGCGCGGTCCCACGGGCGTGGCCGCAGCCGCGATCTACATCGCTTCCATCCTCTGCGGAGACCGGCGGACTCAGCGCGAGGTGGCGGATGTGGCGGGTGTGACGGAAGTCACCATCCGAAACCGCTACAAGGAACTGGCCGAAGAGTTGGACATTGAGATAATCCTGTGAGGGGTTATCTCCTGGCGTTCCTTTTTGAGAAATCTTTCGCAGTTTAAAATTATTACGATCAAAATTAGACTAGATGCCGGTCTTAGCTTTTATCTGAGATACATCCTCTTCTATCTTTACTAACCTTTCCTTGAGGTCGTCTCTTAGGTCGGAATGGACATCATCGATCGATTCCACGATCTCATCTTTGGCATCGTCTACTCTTGTGGCTAGCATATCTCCGGAAGACTTGACTTGATCCCGCACCCCACCAATCTCAGTCTTTAGCTCTTCACGGGTAGCCTTTATCTCGTCCTTCAGCTCTTCACGGGTAGCCTTTATCTCGTCCTTCAGCTCTTCACGGGTAGCTTTTATCTCGTCTTTCAGCTCTTCTCGAGTGGCCTTTATCTCATCGCGCAGCTCCTCTCTCGTAGCTCTTATCTCTTTACCACATCTTTGTTTACTACGATTAGCTGCGTGAGCAATTCTGCCGCCCGATCGAGCCTACGATCGGTCTCTCCACTTCCCGAAACAGCTTTAAAAAACCCCTGGAACTCATCGGTCGCGGCAGAATACTCTTTTTGGATATCGGCCACCTGTATCAGTGTATTCTTGATGTTTATGGCCGCAAGTAGGCTCTCCAGATCATAATCTTCGCCTTCGGCTACAACTTTGACGCGACCATCGTCGAGATTCTGAACATAGCCCCTCAGTCCGAAATCCCTGGCAATAGAAAGCACTCTGGCCCTGTAGCCAGTCTTCTGGACCTTGCCGGAGATATATGCAGTCAGCCTACGCATCAATTCATTTGGGGTGCTCTTTTTATTTAAGCCTTGATCTCGATCAGTTATAGTTTTAGCATAAGGATACAGGGCCAAAATCCGGTAATGCATCGAACCATAATCACAGGATGAGCATGTCTATAAAGCATAGGCGGCAAGCATCCTTTATGGAGAACAGGCAGATAGTCCGATTCTGGGAGGTCGACTTCCTGCGAGGAATGGCCATCGTCCTGATGGTTCTCTTTCATCTGGTCTTTGACCTCAACTATTTTGGCGTCCAACAGATCGAAGTAGCCTCTGGATTCTGGTTCTATCTGGCTCGATTCACGGCCTCGCTCTTCCTCCTGCTGGTTGGGGTCTCCCTCACTTTGAGCCACTCCCGGGCACGGCTTTTGGGGCAGGAAGACCGATTTCGCTACCGGCTTATGAAGAGGAGCCTCTGGATATTCAGCCTGGCAATTGGCGTAACTCTGGTCACCTACCTCTTCATAGGAAAGGGCTTCATCGTCTTCGGAGTGCTGCATCTCATCGGCATCTCTCTACTGCTGGCCTATCCCTTCCTCCGGCTGCATGGCGTGAACTTCATTTTAGGATTATTATTTATATCAGTTGGATTATTTCTGCAGAGCCTCAGCGTGGACTTTCCATGGCTGCTCTGGCTGGGACTGGCGCCGATGGACTTCCGCTCAGTGGACTACTTTCCCCTCCTTCCCTGGTTCGGGGTGATCCTCATTGGTGTGGCCTTTGGCGATCTCTTCTATAGGGGTTACAGTCGCAGGATTCCAGTACCGGATCTTGCCGGATCGTCCCTGATGAGATGGCTCGCATTCCTGGGCCGGAACTCGCTGGCCATCTATCTCGCCCATCAGCCGGTGCTCATTGGGCTAATGTATCTGGGCGGTGTCCGGCTTCCCTGGCATTAATACTATAAATCTGATTGATGCGATAAGGACTATCTTGGAGCAAGACTTAGAGCCAGAATAATGTGTATTTTTTCTTGAAGAGCATTGGATAAAAGGAGACACGAAAAATGGTTGACGGCGATGGTGAATCTGTAGGTACTGTAGCCCCTGTGGGCCCGGATCCAGTAGGTCCTTCTCCGGAGAAGCAAAATCAGCGGCGCGAGATGGAGCGGCTCGCCAAGGAGGTAAAGGATAAAGCAGCAAGAAGAATAGGAATCGTGGCGGCGGTGGTCGTACTGGCGTTAGCGTTCGTTGCTATCGGGGGGCTTCCCTGGTACACCATCGACCAGGGAGAGAGGGGCGTTCTGACCACGTTTGGCAAGACGAGCACGGAACCTCTTCAGCCGGGGCTTGGTTTCAAATGGCCGATCATCCAGGCTGTTCATGTATATCCGGTGAGGGTCCAGGTGCATTCAGCCCCGGCTTCCAGCGCTTCCAAAGATCTGCAATTGGTTGATACGACGATCGCTGTTAACTACCACTTTGAGCCCACCGATGTTGTGAAAATATACGGCAAGTTGTCGAGTGATTATGAAGCGGTGATAATCGATCCCAATGTGCAGGACGCGGTCAAGAATGCAACGGCACAATTCACCGCACCGGAACTTATACAGCAGAGACCCAACGTTGAGGCCGTGATCTCGGGCAGGCTCAAGCAAGAGCTGGGAAACTACTACATCGTTGTAGATGGTGTTCGGATAGTGAACTTCGCATTCAGTAAACAGTTCGAGGATAGCATTGAGGCAGCAAACACCGCCAAGCAGCAGTTTTTGCAGGCCCAGACACAAAAGCAGATCAGCCAGGTGCAGGCGGATATGGTTGTCATCAACGCCACTGCCAAGGCCAGGGAGCTTGAATTGCAGGGCAATGCGCTTAAACAAAATCCAGATGTAGCGACCATAAAATTCATAGAAAAGTGGAACGGCGTGCTGCCAGTATATTCAGCAGGCGGCAGCGGCCTGATTCCATTCCTCAATGTGGCGGGCGCATGAAAATCGCTCTTCTCTTTTTCCGAAGAGTTGGATTAAATTGATATCGAAAATGAAGCCTAACCGTAATAGA
>Ga0208584_1000046_pt1 | contig 16628 bp, 17 predicted proteins | sample NGESurdeep072012_4_FD_184460 | JGI IMG/M metagenome (GOLD analysis project Ga0208584, IMG submission 184460) | Arctic peat soil microbial communities from Barrow, Alaska - NGEE Surface sample 415-1 deep-072012 (SPAdes) | ecosystem: Environmental > Terrestrial > Soil > Wetlands > Peat ...
CAGCTACCAGGCGTCGCTGACCGCGGGCGCGCTGCTCCACAAGACGCGCACCGACCTGCGCAAGTGGCTGCTGGCGATCTGACTGCTGGCCGCAAGATCACGCAGGCTATGTGCCGCGGCGACGCGCACCTGCGCCTGATCGACGACGCCGGCGCCAAGACCCCGACCAAGGCCGCCGGCGCCCAGATCTCGCCCGGCGGCGCCGTCAAGAGCGACGACTGCAGCGCCTACCGGGTGCCGCCCGGCGGCGCTTACCTTCCACGAGCCGCACGCAGAGCCCGCGTCGCGGGCCGGCGGCGAGCTGCCGCCCTCCGGTGCACATCGTCACCCTCCAACTTCAAGTGCTGGCAACTCGACGTCTTCCAGGGCGTCAGCGCCGGGCACCTGCAGTCCTACCGCGACGAGTTGCGCTACCGACTCTGGCCGCCGTGACGCACGGCTCGACCTCTTCCGCCGCATCCTGAACCGCTGCGTCCCGTATACGCTACCGGCCACATGTTCCCAGCTGATCGCGGCCTGAGTTGAGGGGATGATCAGTCATACATATTGACATAGCTTGGCTTCTATCTAAGAATTAGTCCACATCAACAGTGGCCCTGTCCTAGAAGCCCCGTGTTGGGAGTTGGGAGGAGTGTCGGTTATGCGAGTGCTACAGATAGGTGTCGGCGGTGTGGGTGAGTCCATCGCGAAGATTGCGCAGCAGCGCGACCCGAAGCAGGACTGGCTCGAGCTGATGGTCCTTGCCGACTACAACGAGGTGCGCGCGCACGAGGTGGCCGCCAAGCTCGGTGAGCCGGAACGGTTCCCCGTCGAGAAGATCGACGCCGCGAACAAGGACCAGATCGTCGCGCTCACCAGGAAGTACCGCGCCGACGTGCTCATGAACTCCGTCGACCCGCCGTACAACATGCCCATTTTGGAAGCCGCATTCGAGGCCGGGGTCACCTACATCGACATGGCAGCGAGCGTGTCCGAACCCCACCCAACGGAGCCCTACAACAAGTGCGGCGTGATGCTTGGCGACCTCCAGTGGGCAAAGGCCAAGGAGTGGGAAGAGAAGGGCTTGCTGGCCATGTTGTGCTGTGGTGTTGAGCCGGGGCTGTCCGACTTCTTCGCCCGCTATGCCGAGAAGCACCTCTTCGACGAGATCGTCGAGATGGGTGTCCGCGACGGCAACAACCTGCACATCCCGGGCTCCGACGAGGTGACGTTCGGCTTCTCGATCTGGACGCTGGTCGAGGAGTGCCTCAACCCGCCCTTCGTGTTCAATCGCGACGAGGGAGGCTTCCACACGACGGAGCTGTTCTCCGAACCGGAGCTCTTCTGGCTGCCGGGCGGGGTCGGCGAGGTCGAGATGGTGAACGTCGAGCACTCCGAGGTTATATTCATCGGCCGCCACATCGGCAAGGGCTTGCGCCGGGCGACCTTCAAGTACGGGCTCGGCGACAAGTTCATCGAGGCGCTCAGGCTCATCCAGGCGTGCCGCATGCACCAGCTGACGCCGGTCGATGTGAAGGGCGCCAAGGTCATCCCGCGGGAAGTGCTCGGCGCGACCGCGCCCAATCCGGTCGAGGTCGGGATGAAGTACGTCGGCAAGACGGTCGCCGGCACGTGGGTCAAGGGCAAGAAGGACGGCCTCGAGCGGGAGGTCTACCTCTACCAGATAGCGGACAACGAGGAGTGCGTCGAGCGCCTCGGGTGCCAAGCCGTGGTCGCCCAGACGGCGTTCACGCCGGTCATCCTCATGGAACTCATGGCAGCTGGCCGATGGAACTACACCGGCTTGCGCTGTGGTGAACTCTGCGACCCGGACCCGGTCGTGGCGCTCCTCGCCGACTACGGCTTCCCCGGTGGCCTGCTGGAGATGGAATCGGAGCATCGGCGGGCGCACGAAGCCCAGTCGCTGCTGGCGCCGATTGAAGCGTAGAAACGGAGGTCACGTAGGACACTGGACGGACATGAATTCGGCGGCGATAACCGCAGGGGGGCCGCACTGGCCGCTCGTCATGTCTTGGAGATATCACGTACGCGTACTTGAATCCGAGGATTCGCTTCTGAGATGCCAGAGGGCTGCCGGCGACCCGAGGAGCGGTCGCGTCACTGGATTCGCCGTGAGTTCGGTACCAGCCAAGGATTTGTGAGAGGTGATACAGAGTGAAGGATGTGGATAAGGTCTGTCGTCCGGCTGTCATGACGCTCGATGAGTACAGTCCGGGCATGACGATTGAAGAGGTCGAGCGCGAACTAGGCATATCCGATATCGTGAAACTCTCGGAGAACGAGAACCCCTATGGAATGTCACCCCGCGCGCTCGAAGCGATTCTTGTCGAGCTACCGAGAGTGTTCATGTACCCAGAACACGGCTTCTATGATCTCGTCCACGCGCTAGCAGCGGCGAATGGAGTCACCGAGTCGATGGTGGTCGCCGGACAAGGGGCCGAGGCTTTGGTTCAGCTGGTGCCTGAGATGTTTGTGAACCCCGGCGATGAAGTCATTCTGGCGGACATCACGTACACCCGATACCTACAAGCCAGTAGGCTAATGGATGCCAGTGTGGTGGTTGTTCCGCTTCGCGACTACCGCCACGATCTTGAAGCTATTGCCAAGGCCGTGACGCCTAGGACAAAACTCATTTGGGTGTGCAGCCCGAACAACCCTACCGGTACCATCGTGTATCGCCGCGAAGTTCGTGCCTTTCTGGACTTTCTGCCTCCCAGCGTGGTTGTGGTCTTCGATCAAGCCTACTCCGAGTTCGTCGACGATCCCGAATACGCCGATGGAATTGAGTTCCTGAAGCAGGGCTACGAGAATGTTCTCGTACTCCGCACGTTCTCCAAGGCACACGGCATGGCCGGGCTGCGCCTTGGGTACTGCATTGGATCAAGCGCAGTGTGCAACCTGCTCAACCGTATTCGCGAGCCGTTCAACGTGAACAGGCTGGCAATCGTGGCAAGCCAAGCCTCCCTGGCCGATCGGGACTTCCTCGCGCAATGTGTAGAGCGTAGTAGGTTGGGCCGCGAGTATCTCACGGCGGAGTTCGTCAGACTCGGCATGGAGCCTGTGCCGAGTCAGGCGAACTTCGTGCTGGTGGACACAAAACAGGACGCAGATGTGCTCTTTAAGAGACTCCTTGCCCGCGGCGTAATCGTGCGTCCGGCTTCTGGATGGGGTCTTGACACGTTCCTGCGCATTTCGGTCGGCCGACCCGAGCAGAATGAGCGTATCGTGAGTCTGCTGGAACAGGAATCGGTGTTGTGAGTCTTCTGGAACAGGAACAGGAGTATTGGTATTCACGATGCTATGCTGGAACAGTATTGTGCATTGGCTATGACTATACTGGAACGGTAACGAACCATAGACATACCGGAACGGTAACTGACTACAACTGGTGGAAACCACGTGCCCAGGCTGAGGATGGTCGAGGATGACCTTTTGTCAAGCGTAGTGAGCCTTGAGGGCGGCGAACGCCATGCTTCCCCGCAGGCTCAACCGATGGGCCATACCGCGATTGATCGGTGCCGTTGAGGGGATGTCGATTAACGCGCGTACTGAGAGACGTGTTCCCATCGTTGGCGAACGTTGCCTGATGTTCCGCGTGACGATGGCAGGCGAGGCAGCCTATCGAGCGGCACAAGCTCGAATCTACCTGGGCGGACAGCTTCTCAACGGAGGTTCTGGTGCAGGCTGACGCGGACAGAGACGGCGCCGCAGTGGTCGTCGCCGCTGAGGACACTACGGTGAGTGCGTACGGACGAATCTCAGTCCACGCCGAGAAGTGCACGGGTTGTCGGTGTTGCGAGTTGGCCTGTTCCCTGCGCAACTATGGTGAGTGCAATCCCGCACGGGCGCGCATCTTCGTGGTGGCCTCACAGATCGACGGGGTGATCAGCAGCGTCCCAGTACTCTGCCAGCAGTGCGAGGATCCGCTCTGCGTGACCATGTGCCCCGCCAGCGCCCTCAGTCGAGACGAGACTACGCACGCGGTGGTAGTCGACAAACCCAAGTGCCTCGGCTGCCGGACCTGCGTCGAGGTCTGCCCCTTCGGGGGCCTTTCGGTCGACCCGCGCACGGGCACGGCCGAGAAATGCACCCTGTGCGAGGGTGACCCGCTTTGCGTCAAGGTCTGCACGCAGGGGGCGCTGACGTACGTGGCGGCGGAAGAGGAGGGCGTCCACCGGAAGCGGACGGGCGCGGAGAAGTACCTGGAGTACCTGCGGGCGACGGGCTCAGAGCCCAAGCTGGCCGGTTCGTGAGGGGAGGCGCGGTGTCGTATCTGTACGGCGGCAAGATCCTGCACGTCGACCTCACGCACCAAGAAGTTGAGGTCGTCCCCACCGAGCGATACGCTGACCTGTACGTCGGTGGCCGCGGAATCGACGCCCGGCTCCTTTTCGAGTGTGTCGGACCCTCCACGGATCCGTTGGGCCCAGAGAACGTCGTGTGTTTCGGGGCCGGACCGCTCTCGGGGACACTGTTCCCCGGCTCAAGTCGCACAGACGTGATGTGCAAGTCGCCGGTCACAGGCTTCGTCGGCAACGCGAACATGGGCGGGAACTGGGCGGCGCAGCTCAAACAGGCAGGCTGGGACCACGTCGTGCTCCACGGCAGGGCGGTACACCCGGTCTACATCTATATCCGCAACGACAAAGTCGAGATTCGCGATGCGCGGCACCTTTGGGGTGCCAACACGTATGACACGCAGAGCATGATCGAGAGCGAGTTGGAGAACCCGGAAGTCAGTACCGTGTGCATCGGCCCGGCCGGCGAGAACTTGGTTACCTACGCCAACGTCCACACAAACGTCGGCAATTCGGGCTCCCGTACGGGCAATGGCGCGGTCATGGGTTCGAAGAACGTGAAGGCCATCGCAGTGCGCGGCACGCAGGGAGTGAAGGTCGCGGATCCCGAGGCCTTCCTGGAGACGTGTCTGGCGGCTCACGCGGTCGTGCGCGAGTCAGCCGCCTACGAGAGGACCCACACGATCGGTGCCACTGACGCCAGCCGAGCCTACGTCCTTTCCGGTGCCAAGTGCGGCACCGACGTATACCGCACCGCTTCATCGGACGATGCCGACTATGACTACGCGCACACGTGGAAGGAGTTCGGCTACCGACGCACCGGCTGCACCGGGTGCCCGGTCCACTGCATGGAGGCGTACTACGTGCCGGGTATCGGTGCGACCGTCGCCTCATGTGATCTGTATAATGCGTTCTCCGCAGGACTTCGCAACGCCGACGTGCGGCTCTGGTACCAGATGGTGCGGGAGTGCCACAGGCAAGGCATCGACAGCACGTCGACCGGGACCATGATCGCGTGGCTGATGTATCTATGGGAGCTCGGGATTATCGACGAGTCGCTCACTGACGGCTATCGCATGGAGTGGGGCGACCGCGCGGCGATTGAGGGCACCTTCGTGAACATCGTCAACAGGCAGGGCTTTGGCGATGTGCTCGCCCGGGGCATGAAGGAGGCCGCCGACTACATGGACTCCAGAATCGCGCCCGAACGTAGAGGCGGCAGGAGCACCTACGACTATGCCCTCCAGGTCAACAACAACCCGATGTTCCTTCTCGGGCCACGGTTCCCCGGGATGGCTCTGGCTTATGCCGTGGGCCGCCGTTCGGACCTCATCTCCGATCTCGACATTTACGAGCTGGACATGATCGCGACACCCGTCTTCCCCCACTATTCACATGAGCAGAAGGAGAAGGCTATCGCGGCCGAGCGCGAGGAGGCCGAGCTGCTCGCAGGCACGGCGGAGGCCGGCGACGTGGAGGGCTACCTGGGCAAGGCCACCCTGGTGCACGTGACGGGCATGACCACCGGCATCAGCGACCTCTGCGGCACCTGCAAGTGGCATACCAAGTTCGCCGGTATGGACATTAAGGCGAAGCACTATGCGGAGGCGCTGACCGCCGGTCTTGGACGAACAGTGACGGCGGAGGACATGATCACCGCTTCGCTCCGCACTCGCAACGTGGAGCGGGCCCTCGAGTGCAAGATGGGCAGGCGTCGCGAAAACGACACAATCCCCAAGACCGAGTTCGACAAGCCGATTGCGCGCGGCTACTGGAAGGGAAAGGGCGGCACCAGCCGCGAGAGACTCGAGCAGATGAAGACCGAGTACTACACAATCAGGGGCTGGGACGTCGAGACGGGTGTGCCTTTGAAGGCGACGCTCGCCGAGTATGGTCTGGACGACGTTGCGGCCGATCTCGCCGCGGCCGGTATCCTGCCCGAGAGCACCCCGGCGACCGCGGTTACAGAAGAGCGGACACTCGCCTCGATCTTGGCTGACGAGGACGACCGGCGGCCTCTTGGGGGTGACGCGCACGAGTCAGCTGATGAAAGGCACTGATTCCCGCGGGGAACCGAGCACTCGACCGGGGCCTGTCCTGTCTCAGGACCTCTTGGCGCGGATTCCGCTGAAGCCGCAAGCAACCGTGCCGCAGCGAGTCTGGCACCTTGCCGTCGCGGGCTACCTCTACCTCGCGGCGATGGGGGCGGGTGCGTTCATCGTTGCGGTAGTCCTAGACTGGTTCGGTTTGCGGCTGGCTGCCATCTACGTCAGTCCCATTGGCGGGTGGGCGTGGGACTGGTCGGAGGCCCTGGTTCTGTGGGGACCCTTGTTGGCCGCCGTCGGAGCCTCGTTCCTGCTGCTGCACCTGGGGAGGAACTGGTTCCTGTTCCCGACCGCCTGGAGGAACCTGCGCAGCTCGTGGCTGGCGAGAGGCTTCGTCATCCTGTCGACGTTCATCATCGTCGGCATGATGCTCGCGGCGGCCGCGGTCTTCCTGCCGCACTGGCTGAACCGGCTCCCTGTACTGTGGCGTGTGGCCCAGGCCGTTGGGCTCGTTCTTGCCGTCGGCACGGCGGTCTACACCAGCGTCCTGCTGACGTCGAAGAAGTACTTCCCGGCCTGGACCGAGCCGGTCGTGCCGTTTCTGTTTCTTGCCTTCTCACTCTCAACCGGCGTCGGGGGGCTGGTCGTGGGCGCCGCAGCTTACCGTGCCCTCGCCGCCGACCCCTCCTCGGCCGACGCCATCGTCAGTGCGCTCGAGACCGCGATGCTGGCCTTGGTCGTCGTGGAGGCTGCGCTGCTTGTCTTGTATGTACGGCATCTCAGGGGGGGGAAGCCCGAGGCACAGCTTTCGGCGACGATGCTCCTCTCCGGCTCCTGGAGTCCGGCGTTCTGGGCCGGCATCGTCGGCGGGGCGCTCGTTCTGCCGCTCGTCCTCGGCGTCTTCGATCTGGCCGTCGGGTCGGACCTTCTGCCGGCGTACCTTCTTCCCGTCGCCGCGGCCGTCGGCTTGCTGGTCGGTGGCTTCCTGCTGCGGCTCGGCATCCTAGCGGTCGGGGTAAGAGAGGCACCGCCCTTGTACAAGCTGAGCAGATGGCGTGCCGAGCATTCCGCCGAACCGAATACTCCCCCGCGATTGGCCGGGCGTCAGGAGCAGTGACATGGTGGACGGCAAGGTCCTCATTGTCGACGAACGCAAGTGCACCGGCTGCCTGTTATGTGTGATTGCATGCTCCGTGGTACACACCGGCGACATCGACCTAGAGAGGGCGCACATCCAGGTGTGGCGCACTGACGAGGACAGGTACGTACCGCTCACCTGCCACCACTGCGAGACACCGTCGTGCGTGCGGGCCTGCCCGACGAAAGCGTGTCACCAGGACGAAGCGACCCAGAGGGTGCTCATCGACGCCACCAAGTGCATCGGATGCGGGACGTGCGTGGTCGCCTGCCCGTTCGGACACGCCCACTACGATGAAGTCGCTGGAGTAAGCGTCAAGTGCGACTACTGTGACGGGCGCGTGGAGTGCGTTCGCGTCTGCGAACCGAAGGCCATCTCCTACGTCCACTCCGACGACAACTACTGGGTGACCAGGCGCGAGGTGGGGCTGGTCAAGATGGCAGAGCGTCTGCAACCAGGGGGTGTCCTCGGCGTAGCGGTCGTGCCCGACGGGAGACCGCTTGAAGGGGAGCTCGGTTGACGCATGTCCGTGTCGTCGCTCAGCTTGTCTCACTCCGGCTCCGCTCCTTGCGGCGTGTACGGTAGAGCAGCGGTTCGGGGTGTCGGTCAAGTTGAGTCCTGTGATGTGGTGTAAGAACTCGTTTCAGAATGCCGGTTGGCCCAACATGACGGCGAACCTCCTTGACGATCGACCGTCGAGGCTGGAGGGACGCCGATGGCCGCGCGTTCATGGATCGTGCCCGACGAGCTCTGGGAGCTGATCGAGCCGCTGCTGCCCGCGCATCCGCGGCGCTTGCGCTACCCGGGGCGCAAGCGCCTGCCGGACCGCCCGGCGCTGTGCGGCATCCTCTTCGTGCTGCACACCGGCATCGCTTGGCGGCACCCGCCACCCGAGCTGGGTTTCGGCTCCGGCATCACCTGCTGGCGATGCCTCGATGAGTGGCAGCAGGCCGGCGTCTGGGAGAGGCTGCACGCCCTGCTGCTGGCGCGCCTGCGCGCCGCCGGCGAGATCGACTTCTCGCGTGCGGTCGCCGACTCTAGCCACGTGCAGGCCAAAAAAGGGGGCGACGACGTCCCGATCGCCTGCTCGCCGACCGCGGCTACGACCACGACCTCTACCGGCGGCGGCTGCGTGTCTGCGGCAGCACGCCGCAGATCGGCCGTCGCGGGACCGAGCACGGCTCCGGCCTCGGTCGCCAGCGCTGGGTGGTGGAGCGCAGCAGCGTCACTTGGCTGCACGGGTTCCGTCGCCTGCTGGTCCGCTACGAGCGCCGCGCCGACATCCACGAGGCGTTCCTCGACCTGGCCTGCTGCATGACCTGCTTCCGCCGGTTGAGGGCGTCATTCTCAACGAGTTCTAAGCGCGGTCCTCGAAGAAGAGCGCGCCGGCGCGCGGCCGGCCGCAGTGGTCGGTCCACATGCTCTGGCTGTAGCCGCCGAGACTCACCATGGCGAGGATGTCGCCCTCGGCGACCTCCGGGAACGGGACATCCTCGCCGAAGAGGTCGTCGCCCTCGTTGATGTGGCCGGCGACGGTGACGTGCTGAGCCGGGGGTGCGTCGGCCCGGCCGCAGACGACGTACTCAAGGTCGCATCCGTAGACATAATGATGGTTCAGCACATTCCAGCCGCAATCGAGGCCGACGAAGGTCGTCGCCAGGCGCCGCTCGACGGTCACCACCTCGGCGAGCAGCAGGCCGGCCTCATTGGTCAAGAAGTCGCCGGGCTCGACGCCGATGGCGACGTCCAGGTCGCCGAAGTGCCTGGCGAGGATGCCGGCGTAGGTGTCAAGGTCCAGTGGCCGCTCACCTTCGTGCCGCGACGTGCCGAGGCCGCCGCCGACGTTGACCTCCTGCAGGGGGCATCCCGCAGCGACGAACCGGCGCACCATGCGCTCGGCGGCGGAGAGTGCCTCGTCGAAGACCGGAAGCTCGTTGTCCAGCATCCCGTTCGCCAGGTGGAAGTGCGCCGTGTCGATGGTGAGGCCGTGGCGCGCGGCGCGTCCCACGGCCTCCTCGAGGTCCTCGTCGTAGATGCCGAACTTGGTCGGCCCCGTGCCGCTGTATAGGCTCTCCGCGTGCCCGCGCATCACGCCGGCCCGCGGGTTGATGCGCAGGCCGATGGCGCGGCCCGGGCAGCGACGCCCGACGCGGTCGATCTGGGTGAGCAGGTCGACGTTGAGGTGGAGCGCGAGGGGCGCGATCACGTCGAGGTCGCGCTCCGCGACGTTGGTGCCCGTGTAGCTGATCTCCTCGGGCAGAAAGCCGCACTCCAGAGCGTGCAGCACCTCGCCCGGCGAGCAGGCGTCCATACCGACCGCCATCGGGTCGCCGGGAGGACCGAGGCGCCGCAGGAGACGCAGCAGCACCGGCTCGCGGAGGGCCTTGAGCGCGAGCCGGACTCGGTGGCGCAGGCCGGCGTGGCCTAAGGCGTTCTGCAGGGCGCGCGTGACCTCGGCCACGCGCTCCAGGTCGTAGACGTAGAGCGGCGTCCCGTGCTGGTGGGCAAGCGCCTCGGCGTCGCGTCCCGCGACGAGCAGGCGCCCGGCCTCGATGCGCATGCCGGCGTGTTCCCACGGGCGAGAAGAGCGGTCAGGGGGCATGACCGGAGTGTATCCCATGCGAGGTTCGCGGGAAAAGCCGCTAAAGCATGGGCGTCGCGTCCGCAGCATCACGGTCACCTACTGGACGCGTCAGCCGCGGCCCATGCCGGACCGCCGGGCTCGCGGACGCCGCCACGGCGATCGCGAGCCCGGCGGCGGCCAGAGCGAGCGTCGTGGTGACGCCGCCGAGCCACTGCAACAGCAGGCCGCTCACGAGCGAACCGAGCGGGATCGGCCCCCACGCAACCAGACCCTGCACCCCTCCTACGCGGCCGCGGAGGCGGTCGGGGGTCAGGGTGAGGGAATAGCTGCTGATGACCACATTCCAGGTCGGCCCGACGAAGGCCATCCCGTCGGCCAGGATGCTCACGGCCAGCGGCCACGGCGCCACGGCGATGAGGGGCAACAGGGCCGCCCACACCCAGTTGGCGCCGATGACGACGGCCTTGGCGGGGATGCGCCGGTCCACGCAGGGGCCACGAAGGCGCCGAGAAGGCCGCCCGCGCCCATGAGGCCGAGCAACACGACGACCAGCGCCGCCGAGGCGCCTCGCGCCTGTGCGAGGACGATCAGCACGAGCATCATGGCCTGAAAGATGAAGTTGCTGCCGGCCACCAGCAACGCCGCAGCGCGGAGGAAAGGCTGGCGCCAGAGCCAGACCAAAAGGTGGAGACGCCGATCGTCGTCTCCTCCCGCCGTGAGAGCAGCGCGATGCCGTTCGACAGCGCTCCACCCACGTGAGACAAGGCAGCGCAACAGAGACGGCTCGGTGGTCAGCTACCTGCAGCTCGCCCACAACCAGCGCCACTCTGAGACCAGCAGCCCCATGGCCAGGATCATCCACAACTTCAGCCGCGCCGAGTCCGTCGACCGCGAGGTGCTGCGGCGGCTGGTGGCAGCGCGTCGCTGACGATCATGGTGCGCTTGCGGTCCCAGCGGTCGACCAGGCCGCCGGCGGGCAGCCGGAAGAGGAGGAAGGGCAAGGTGCCCGCGAACCCGACGAGGCCGGCCTTCGCCGGGGAATCCGTCAGCGCGAGGACGAGCAGCGGCAACGCGACGGACGAAACGGCAGACCCGACGGCCGAGACGACCCACCCACTCCAGAGCAGCAGGAAGTCGCGGTTGCGGTGGAGCGGTGTGACCACGGCGTCACACCATGTCGATCACGACCTGGCTGGCGCCGCCGGAGAATCAGTTATGGATGAAGCGGCAGGAAGCTGGCACGGCGTCGCACTCTTCAGGTGGGAGCCGCCTCAGACCAAGCCCCGATGTGCCAAGGAGCTCCGCCTTGATCGGCGCGAGCCCGGATGCACAGCGAGCCGGCGGCGTCAGAGCCGTCGCGTGTGAGAGCCCCCCAGCGGTCAGTCTGCGGTCACCGACGCTCGTTGCCGAGATCATCGGGCTGCCACGTCCACCCCTCCAGAAGCGCCTCGGCCTGAGCCATGCGACGGCGCGCACTCTCGCCGAGCTGCGTTGCCGCCGCAGCCAGGATGGCTTCGACGAGAGCGAACATGGGCGCATAGGAATCGAAGGCCGAAGCGGATGCGCTGCGGGCTACGAGGACGTGAGATGCCTGCCTGGACACCGGCGAAAGCCAGGCATCGGTGAACAGGACGATCCGGACCCCTCTTCGTTTCACCCACGTGCACAGCTGCTCCGTGGCGATCGCGTAAGGGCGAGAATCGAAGACAACAAGCGTGTCGCGTCGTCCCAGGTCCGCGAGTTCGCTGGAGCCAGACGACACTGAGGATCCCACGCAGCGACAACGCGGCCGCATGAGTTGCAGCTGCGTGAAGAAGTACTGGGCGAAGACCTGGGTCAGCCAACCGCCCATGGTGGCCACGTATCTGGACCGCATCGCGAGGAGTTCGACGACCTCGTCGACCTCGCTTGAGACCACGGACCGAGCATCGGCCGCGATGCTCTCCGCAACCTCGTGAAGCAGGGTGCTGACGAGGTGCTCGTCTGGAGCCGGTGGCTCCGCGGGAATCGAGCTCGCCGTGGTGGCTAACCGAGCTTCAACTTCGGCCCGCAGAGCGCGCTGGAAATCGCCGAAGGCGGCGAATCCGAGTCTGTTGACGAGTCTCAAGACTGTCGGGCCGCTGACTCGAGCGCGCTCCGCAAGCTCCGCGAGGGTGCCGATGCCGGCCACCGGATAGCCGTCCAGAAGAATGCGGGCGACCCTGCTCTCGCTCGGCGGCAGCTTCCCCCGGAGTTCGTGAAGTGCAGTAGCTACAGTGTCTTGCGCGTGGGCGCTCACCATGAACGATGTCGTCGGTGTCGGTCGATTTCGGTCAGATCGCAGGACTCTAGCAAGACGAGTGTAGTACGTCGCCTGTGGGCTAGCACCCGTCTCGCCGAAGACGGACGACGGTGAGGCGATCCCTCGATCAGGCTCCCATCAGGTGACCCTCTCCCTCGAGGGCGGCACCTGCAGCGGCCGGCGCTTGGTGGGGCGTCTTCTGGGAATGCTGATTGCAGCCTCCTGAGAGCTCGAGCTACGCATCGCCTCGTCCTCCCGGAAAGGAAATGGAGCTCGAAAAGGGGAATCCACCAAAGGCGAACAGCAAAGTCCGAGCCCACCAGCGCTGCGCGTCTAGCTCGGTCCCGACGCAGCGGGCTCAAACACTGCCGTGCGCACCGCACCGCGACGACGCCCAGGCGACGAAAACGTTGCCAAGAAAACCTCCGTGGCATCTGCGATCCTGGCGGCTCGCGCTGCGCCTTCACGGCCGCACGGATGCGAAACGGCAGGCCCGTCTTCGCCAGCGCCTCGGCGTCGCGGCCACGAATCGTCAATCGCGCGCCGACAGGCTCGAGACCTGGGCGATGCCACCACGAAACGCGGCTGGCGACCTGGCCGTTTGGCTGATGAGTCGCTCCACCCACACGCGGAATCTATCGTGACAGGCGTCCGGTATCAAGTGCGATGTGGGCGGCGGCGAGCGTCGTCTTGGGCGGCGGCCGGCGCGAGATCCTAGGCGCGGAACTGTTCACCAGCGAGGATCTCGCTGCCTGGGCCGCCTTCCTGAGTGATCGGGACTGGCATGGGTGCGGGCCTCATATTGCGCGGCGAACTGCACCGCGGTCACCACGGGGCGGCCGGCGAGCTCGACTACGCGATCACCGGCGTGAGCGAGGAGCTCAGCCCGTGCGCCGGCGCGCTGCTCTCTTTGACGGCGCGCCTCGTGGACGATGGCGCGCTCGAGACCTCGCTGGCGGCACCGTACGATGCGCGCGCCGTCTTCACCGCGGCGCGCGGCGGTGATCCTCTCGGCCGAGCCGTCGCAACGGAGATCGCGCGGCGGATCGCGCTGCACATCGCCCCGATCGCCGCCGTGGCGGACGTGAGGCTGGTCGTGCTCGGCGGCGGCCTGGGCGCGAACGACGACCTGCTGCTCGAGCTGGTGCGCGGGCTGCTCGCTGACTGGCTGCCCTATCCCCCGAGTGTCGAGGTTTCGAGCCTGGGCGACGCGGCCGTCCTGACCGGCGCGCTCGACGTCGGCCGCCGTTCCGCCCTGGACAGCGTCTTCGTCAACCGCAAAGCGGTCGCACAAAGCTGAGCCAGACACGGTGACGGTCAACGCGGGTGAGCCCGTGGCCGCGGGCGTCTACGGAGAAGGCATGTGACCTTGCCTTGGCGACACCCCCGATCTAGTGCGGCCTCCCGACTCACGGCACCAAAGCGATGATGTCCATCGGCGAGCCGGAGCCGTTCTGCAGTTGCAGCGGTGCGAGGACCAGGGTCGCCCCCTTCGGTGGCAACTGATCGAGGTTCGCCATGCACTCGATCGCGATCCTGTGGGTCTTCGCCATCTCGGTGTTGGTCGCGTAGCTCGTGTCCAGGCCGGGGTCGACGCCGTGCGTGTCGATGCCCACGCCGGCGATCTGACGGTCGCTCACCAGCCACATCGTTGTTGCCTTGGCGAAGCCGGGGAAGTGCAGATTGCCCTTGGCGTCCAGGTTGATGAACGCCTTGGGATCGTTCCACTTGTCCTCCCAACCGGTGAGCATGATCACGAACGAACCCGGGGCGATCTGGCCGTTCGTCGCCTCCCAGTCGAGCACGTCCTGCTTGGTCAGCTGGTAGTCGGCGTTGGCAGTGCACTTGTCGCGTACATCGATGACCACGGCGGGGACGACGCGCTGCTGCGGCGAGTAGCTGGTGATCGCCTCAGTGTTGCCGGCGATGAAACTGTTCGGCGCGTTCATGTGCGTGGCGCTGTGCTCCCCGATGGCGAATTCGCGCAGGTAGTAGCCGTCCTTGGCCATCGTCGCCACGACCGTGAAGACAACGTGGGGATCGCCGGGCCACAGGGGGATCTTGGGGCTCACGACGTGGCTCAGGTCGACGACGCGCGAGTAGGCGACCGTCTTTTGGGCGGAGGCGGCGGTCGGTGAAGGGCTAGACGCGGTCGAGCTCGAGCCGCAGGCCACGCCGCCGAGTGAGAGCGCGGCGGCGCCGGCGGTGACGACCAGGAGGCGAAGCGCAGTGCGCGCCATGATGAACCCCTTTCCTCGAGAATCTCCCGCACAGGTTGGATCCAGTCTGCGTGGAGGCGAACGGCCTGATGCTACACCTGACCAATGTTCGGCCATCGCACACTCCCCGTTGGCGCCGACATCTGCGATGGTGCGAGGGTTCGTGACCGGCCACTCGGACGGGCGTAGGCTGTGGCGGAGATGATGCTCGCCGCGGGTCAGCTGGAGTAAGCCTTGCGGAGCAGAATCATCGTTGGAGCACCGTGAGACTGCTGGAGGACACTCCCGGTGAGTGAACCTGGCGTTGGGGCGCACGAGGCAAACGGGGATCACACCAATCGCGCGGAAGGCGCGTCATCGCCCACGATCGAGACTCGATCGCCTACACCAGGGATCGTCGTCGTTGGATTCGTCTTGTCTGTTCTTGGGCTGACCGTTCTGGCCCCGCTAGCGGTCCCCGGACTCATCGTCAGCATCGTGGCGCGTCGGACGGTCAAGCGGCTGCGCGCTGCGGGCGGCGGCCTGGCTTTGGCGGGCATTGTGTGCGGGGCAGTTGGCCTGGTTGCTCTCCCCTTCTGGATCTACCTGGTTTCGCTGTATGTCCACGTCTTCTCGCAGATGACTCCGGTGAAGTAGCCGGCGCGCAGACCGGGGACTGACGATCTCATGACAAAGCTAGGAGGGGGGTACTCGTGAGCGCTACCGACACGAACGGGACGGCAAGACGGGCAGCCGGTGCGGGGGTTCTTGCGGGACTTGCGACGATCGGCACGACGTTCCTGGCGCTGCTCGCCATCGGCTTCGTCAATGCGCCGTGGGTCATCGGTCTGTTCGGCGCGCCCTCGATGTCGGGTCGGTTCGGCTACTTCGTTCCGCCGCCGTTTGTGGCGCGCCTCGCGAGTGCGCTGCTTGCACCCTGGAACGGAGCTCAGGTCGCCTCTCAGCCCCTGCACGGCTGGCCCTGGGTTCCCCCGCGCTTGTCGATCGCTCATTTCGGAGCGGTGCTCGTGCTGGCAGCCGTTGTGGGCATCGTCGGCCTCGTGATTCGGCATCGCACGGCCCGATCGCTGCGCGGGCGCGCGGTCACCGTGTTCACGGCAAGCCTGACGGTCGCCGCGGTCGTCGCTGTGGGCGCCGCGTTCCTTCACTACGACTGGCCGAAGCACCAGCTCATTCCCATGGGGAACGGTGGCTACTCCGAAGTGCTGCCGGTGCACTGGAGCCACGCACCGCTGAGCTACGGCTTGGCTGCCTTCCTGCTGACCCTATTGCTGAGTTCGTTCGCGTTCGGGCTGGTGAGGCTCCTGCCGTCTCTATTGGGCTCGCTCCTGCGACGTGCGGGCATCGTCGTCGGAGCCTGCTTTCTGGCCTTCGGCCTGCTGTTTCCGGTCTTCGCCGTCTCTGACGGCTTCACTGTCGGGGCCGTGCTCGATTCCCTCGGACGGTCGGGCGAGTTCTCCTCGGCGGTCGGCGGCTTTGCCATTCCCCTGGCGTTGGCGGCGCCGGTCTCGGTCACGCAGGTCCACGGTTCGCCTTTCTTTGTATCCCACGGGCACACGAACGCTGAGTTCCAGGACTGGACGAATCGAGAGAAGAATCGGGAGAATTTCGTGGTGACCATGTCGATTGACCAGCGCGGCCGTCTCCACCAGTTCGCCGCCCTGCTCAGTGGTTGGGCGATCGCCGTGGCAACCCTGATCACGGCGGCCGTCCTGGCAGCCCTGGCGTGGGCGGCGATCGCTTCCTGCCGGGAGGCTCGGGGCACGACCCCCGGGCGCGGCGCCCGCATCGGCGCCTTGCAAGGTCTGTCCATCGGGCTACTGGTGTTCGTCGTCAGCGTGGTCAGCTCGTACTCGTTGGGCGGCTTGCCGCCGCAAGCCAAAGGGCTGAGCGGGCCGGACCTCTGGGGGACGCCGACGCTCGCGATGCTCTACACGATCGCCGTCGTGGCCGCGGTGTGTGCGGCGAGCGGCGCGCTCTTCGGCACTGTTGTGAAGCGCCGTGCGAAGCCGGTGGTCTCGCCTTTGGGACCGGCGGGTTAGGATGCCGGGGAGATGAGTCAC
>Ga0208584_1000048_pt1 | contig 16346 bp, 17 predicted proteins | sample NGESurdeep072012_4_FD_184460 | JGI IMG/M metagenome (GOLD analysis project Ga0208584, IMG submission 184460) | Arctic peat soil microbial communities from Barrow, Alaska - NGEE Surface sample 415-1 deep-072012 (SPAdes) | ecosystem: Environmental > Terrestrial > Soil > Wetlands > Peat ...
TCTATCCAGTGAACAAGGTCTTCTGGGGTTTCATCGACTGCGTATGAGAGAATGAGGGGTTTTTTTGCATCCGTATCGTTAAAGACGCTCCTCATCAGATTAAACGAAGACTCAGCTCGATCACGCGCTGCGGTCTCTCCAACTGCCCCGCCTATGAAAGCTTGAAAGTCGTTTATTGCCGATCGTAGATCTCCTTTAGAGTTCTTCACTATTAATTCAATCGAGGGTAGATTTACCGTATCTAACGAGTGACTAACGTCAGAGACCGCCTCTTGCAGTATCCCGAGCTCAAAAAAAAAGTTTTTTAACGTAATTAATTCAGCACTGACTGCACTCAATTCAATTGCATCGCCTTGGCCACGCTGTGCCTCTTCAAGGTTGGATTTCATGTGAGAAACGGCAGCACTCACTTCGGAAATCTTCTGAAGGAGGTTAAAGTCAAAGCTAAGTTGTGCGAGAGGCGTAAGATCAGCTGCAACTGCCGCGAGATCAGCTTCGTTGTTTTGAATCTGGTTTGGCTCCTCGAGACGATCCATCAGGTCAGCTATAGCTTCTTTGGCGCGGAGAGCCCCTCGTTTTTCGTTATCCCAAATGTCGAGGATTGCTTTTTGTGCGCTTTCCTCTCTGATGGCAAAAAAGGGAATTTGCGTGCAGTATCGGCGTAATGTCGAAGAGACGCCGTAGAGATCATTGGCGGTGAGTATTACCGGTTCACGTGTTTTTTTGACGATTTCGGTAACAGCCTTTGCACCACCGCGGTCAGATGTACCGTGCAAGTTATCTATTTCATCAAGAAGTATCAGCTTCTTAGCATCGAGAAGCGTTGCGTTTTTTGAAGCTTCTCCTGCCGTTTCCGTAATAATTCCTTGTGTCCTCTTGTCGCTGGCATTTAGCTCGAGTAACTGCCACCCCATGTCATTTGCCAGTGCGATGGCAGCGGAGGTCTTACCTGTGCCAGGCCTGCCGTACAGTAACGCTGCTGATTTGTCTGACGGCCAGTTCAATGCCCATTTGCGCAGCTCTTCCAAAGCTTTGCGATTGCCTCTTACCTCTGATAGGGTGCGTGGGCGGTATTTTTCGACTAAGTCCATAGAAATTGAGCACAGAAATCAGGAGATACAGCGGATAAGGATATAAGAACCTCCTCTGTCTATTAATGTTTTGTGAACGATATGAAACTGGACGAATTGGCGCAGTCGCTTCGTGATTTTGAAGGCGTAGCACGGAAGCGCGCGATAGGTCCGCTTGTAAAATGGTTCGATGCAGATCTCAGTACAGGCCACTTCGGTGAGGACGCTGCGGTAATCGAACGCGGCGATGAGTCGCTTTTGTTAGCTGCCGACGGGATCTGGTCAAGGCTTATGGATGCAGATCCCGAATGGGCAGGCTATTGTGCTGTGCTCGTGAATATCCATGATATTTTGGCGATGGGGGGTACCCCACTAGCGATGGTCGACGTATTCTCGGCTAATTCGACCGAGGTCTGCAATCGAGTGTTAGCGGGTATGAGCGAAGCGATTAACAAATTCGGCGTGCCAGTCGTTGGGGGGCACCTGCACCCCGATACGACTTATAACGCACTCGACGTTGCCATCGTTGGAACTGTGAAGTCTAACTCGCTTATATATAGCGGCACAGCCCGGGAAGGGGACGACGTTATTGCTGCCGTTGACTTAGACGGGCGGGTTCATCCATCTTGCAGTCTCTGTTGGGACACTACCACAATGAAACATCGCGAAATGCTCAGCAGACAGCTACAAACTATGCCTCGCCTGGCGCAACAACACTTGGTGACAGCAGGTAAAGACATCAGTAACCCCGGTCTTCTTGGCACTCTTGCTATGTTGCTCGAATTGTCGGAAGTAGGAGCGGTCGTTGAACTTAGTCGGATCCCAATACCTGACGGAATGGACATGGACCCATGGTTACGTATGTACCCTGGTATGGGATTTGTAATGACAGCTCAACCAGAGAACGTAGATAAAGTTGTGACCATCTTTGAGGAGGCTGGCATGGCAGCTGTCAAAATTGGCGGAATTACAGGAACAAGGAAGCTTGAGATAACGAACAACACGGAAAAAGTCGTTGTTTGGGATTTTGCTCACGATACCATAATGGGTATCGGCTCTGTTGCACGCAAATAGCTTCTGCTACAAACAAAAAGCGAAAAAATCAAAAAAAAGATGGGCGATAAGGCAAAAATGCCTTATCGGTTCTATTTTTATCTAGTAGTTCGTGTACGTTCTGATTCTTCCGTCGGGTCCCACAAGCTCAAGTTTTACTGGCCAGCGTCCGTCAATCGTATGGGTTGCACACGAGAAACACGGGTCATAAGCACGGATGACCATTTCAAGCCGATTGAGCAATCCTTCCTGTGGTTCTCCGTCCTTTATTAGGGCTTTTGCAGCCTCGCGAACCCCCAGATCTATCGCTCCTTGGTTGTGACCGGTCGAAACGATCATATTGGCCTTCGTTATGATGCCCTCATCGTCTGTGCTGTACTCGTGGATGAGCGTCCCTCTCGGCGCTTCAAGAACACCAACGCCTGTCGCCGCTCGCACTTCGGGCTTTGCCCAAACGTCTGTACTGGTTATGTCTGGATCGTTTAGGAGTTCAACAGCACGTTCGCTGGCGTACATCATCTCAATTAGCCTTGCGTAGTGGTAGAGTAGCGTCTGTTGTGGCATCCTTCCAAAAGCGGCTCTAAAGTCCGTGAGCATATCGTTGGCTAGCGGTGTTGAAATCTTGTCACACACGTTTATACGGGCAAGGGGCGCAACGCGATAGATGCCATCAGGCCAGCCCTTCTCCTTCCAATACGGGAATTTCAGGTACGACCAGTCTTGGTAACCCTCCTGAATGTAGTCCGCGTATTTGGTCGGATCAAACTCCTTTATAATGGATCCATCAGTATCCATCATACGCAGCGTTCCATCGTACAGCTCGAGGTTTCCGTCCTTGACTAAGCCCATCATTGGGGTATCTACGACTCCGAGCATCTTTATGACATCCAAATACTGGTCGAAAAGAGGTGCAGCCACTTCTAACCCGAGTTTAGTAAACTCAATCGAGTCTTCGGCGTCCTTGAGCATCTTCTGACGCTGTTCCTCGGTGATCCCCTTAGTGAGTCCGCCAGGCTTTGCGGTGACCGGTGCAGCCCTCCCGCCAATGGCCCGTATCATCTCTTGGCCGCGTTTTCTATTGAGGACTGCTTGTGTTGCAAGCTCAGGGTTTGCCTCAATCACACCAAAGATATTCCGCTTCTTTGGATCGCCATCGGGCGTGAATATGAGGTCTGGCGCGGCAAGGTAAAAGAAGTGCAGCGTGTGGCTGTGTATCATCTGTCCCATGTGCATAAGCTCACGGAGCATCGCAGCGGTACGTGGAATCTCAACGCCAAAGGTGTTGTCGGCCGCTTTCGCTGAGGCCAGGTGGTGGCTGACTGGACAGATACCGCAAATGGCCGTCACGATTCTCTGGGCGTCTTCTATAGGTCTCCCTTGCAGGAGTTTTTCAAAGCCACGCATCTCGACAATGTGCAAGTGCGCATCATCGACTTGTCCTGCGTCGTTAAGGCTTACTGTAATTTTCGCGTGACCTTCGACTCTCGATACGGGCTCGACAGTGATCTTCTTTCCCATATTCATTACCTCTTTTCGGTGACCTTTCCCTTAATAAGTGAAACAGGCAGCGTATAACGATAGAAGGTGCCTATCGGATCATAGACGTCTTTAGCCATCTCATTTAAGTCGACTGAGGAGTCCTCGTCTAAGCCGTATGCTGATGCAATAACGTTAAGCATCGCCGCACCCTGTTCATACGAAGACGCCGTTGCTCCGTAGCAGCCTGTACACGGCGCATTGACTTGTGGACATTGTGCGCCGCATCCACTACGCGTTGCGGGCCCCATGCACATGAATCCTTGGTTAAGCAGACACTCATTACCTTCTCCGTTTGCTTCAATTGGCCGCTTGATATCTTCTATCCTCTTCTCCTGCCTCTCTCGTGGACAGTCCTCACAAACGTTTTTATTGCTTAATTGAGGTTCTTTTCCCTGTAAAAGAGCGGTAAGAACTTCCGCGATGAGGAACGCATCCGGCGGACATCCCGGGATAAAATAGTCAACTTTGATAACGTCTGAGACCGGTCTAAGCGTCTCAAAGAGCTTTGGCAATTCACTTGATGTCGGGATCTTTTGATCAGGGGCTGTGGACGTTGTTGTCAAAACTGTTTGTTTGATGTCTGACATCGCGTTGATGTTGTTCAAACCTGGTATGCCACCAAACGCCGCGCAACTGCCGAGTGCAATTATAATGTCAGAGGTTTCGCGAACTTTTTTAGCAACGTGTTCATTGTCTTCATTGCGAATGCCGCCAGTCAGAATACCGACTGTCGTATGTTGATCGAAGTCTTTAATGTCCATTAACACTGGAATGCGAACGAACTCTATTGCTTGTAGCACGTCTAGAAGCGCTTCGTGCAGATCTAGAACTGCTATCTCGCATCCAGAACAAACTGCTAACCAGTCTTCTTGGACCTTTACCTTTTCAGCCACGTGTGTGTCACCTCGTATTTAAGCTCCGGAAAAGCAGTGAGAGTCAATCATATTGTCAACTAAACCGTGACCTCAGAGATTACCAAAATTGCCTCACACTCTTGACCCAATATATTCTAGCACTGTAGATTAAAACTCTGTAGGAAGTGTTACTCCTAGTCCAGTTAATTAATTTATTATGAAATTTCTCATATATAAATCTCTTATAATCCAATCTTACTCCCATTAGCTAATCGTATCTTTTCGAAGTATATGGCAAGTCAAAATCTGTTGATGGAACAGTGTTGAGTATCTAAAATCGTAAGATATAATACAAAAGGATTGGCTAGGTTGGAGGATAACAGCAGCTTTATCTAGTTCAAAAGACATATATATATTTATATATTATTTATTTTTTATATTTTTTACGAAATCAAGCGAATTAGTTTGTTGAACCCTTATGAGATTTAAAAGTGAATTTGGTCTATTTCATAAGATATATATAATTAAGCTATATAAAATATAAATGTTAAAATAAGAAAAGTGGTGTGGGCCTTTTTTTTGATGGCTACACCTAACTTGTAGGTGGGTTTGAAAGCGACAAAATGGCTTCGATAATTGAGCTAAATGCTAAGCCTTTTATATCACACATTTTGAACCTATACGTGAAATTAGTTGACTTTTTTGAGTTGACATGAGGCTGGTGAAATAAGTGACTTTTGCGTTACATATAGATAAGAACTGCACTGGCTGCAACAACTGCGTCGTGGCATGTCCAGTTAATGCCCTTGAACTCGTCGTTGATGAACCAGCGACGACTAAGAAGACGTACAAGGTGCAGGGTGGCAAATCCCTAACCGTAGATGAGGACGTCTGCGAAGCGTGCGGTGTTTGCCTTCAGGCGTGTCCTAGAGATTGCATTGTGCTAACGCAGGGATAAAGGAGGGAATGAGCTTTGGCTGTGTTTCCAATATACTCTAAAAGAGAGGAAGGACGAAAATCGATCATAGAACAAAAAACGTTGATACAGACCCTCAACCTCGCTCTTGACATGGAGCGATGTACTGGCTGCGGCATTTGTAAAGAAGTATGCCCAGAAGAGGCCATAGAGAAGGGTCCACTCGGCGCTGTGGGCTTTAAGGAGTTGGAAGTCCCCGAGATGGTCTTCGATCAGAAGAAGTGCTCATATTGCGGCGTATGCGTGGAATTGTGTCCATTTACTGCGCTAAAACTCACCGAGAACGGTGAGCCTAAGACCGATCTCATTGACCAGGAAGGGTTCCCACACTATCTGAAGGTAGCTGAAATAAACCCAGACACTTGTACGAGATGTAAGGTTTGTGAAGAGATGTGTCCTCGCGACAAAGCGATAGAGCGAAACGTGCCAGAGGTTACTGAGCGACAGCAAGCGATTACGTACACGGCCGAAATGAAACTCGACGAGGACCCGGGAAGCGAGAATAAGTGCACCTACTGTGGTCTTTGTGGTGAGGTCTGTGATGCGTTGACGGTGGAGCATAGCGAGGCGACCCCCATCAACATCGAAGCGCTTGGAGAAGTTAAGTTTGACTCTACTAAGTGCGATGGATGTAAGATCTGTGAAGAGATCTGTCCGGCGGACTCAATAAAGATCGATCGGACAATCACTGATGCGAAGCTCTTGGGCGAGGTCACGATCAACAAAGATGAGTGCATGTTCTGCACGTGGTGCGCAAAGACATGCCCCATCGAGAACACTATTGACGTTAAGAAGATCTTTGAAGGCTCTATTAACATAAAGACGGAAAACTGCCCAGCAGGATGTTCTGCGTGCGTGGAGATTTGTCCGTGTAACGCACTGTATTTGCCGCCTCAAAAAGAGCCCGGAGAAATCGCAGCGAAACTTGAAGTTAACGACGACTTCTGTGTGCTCTGCGGTGCCTGTGTGAACGTTTGTCCCGTCGCCAACACGATTGAGGTGAAACGCGATGCGATACACATCGAAGGAACGGAAACTGCGCTTTACAAGAAGACGGCAGGCAAGATGATGGAGCTTAAGACTCCGACGATCGAGAAGTTGGGGACATAAAGATGGCAAGCGAAGGTAAAAGAAACCCAAAGCACGAGCAGCTTGGAAGAGCGAAGCTTGACCCCGATCTCATTAAAGAGGTCGAAGCCCGTGGTGGCAAAAACGCACAAATGTGTTATCAGTGCGGAACGTGCACTGCTAGCTGTCCTATGGGTCCAAGAAGTGGGCTGCGCGTTAGAACGATAATGAGAAAGGCCAATCTAGGCATGAGAGAAGTGCTCGATGATCCAGACCTGTGGCTTTGTACAACGTGTTACACGTGCTCTGATAGATGCCCGCGCAGGATCATGGCGACTGATGCAATTATTGCACTGCGAAATCTTGCGACTCAGGAGCATAAAGTGCCGATGAGCATGATAAAGATCATGGGCTCGATCTCTAAGACGGGTCACGGCGTGCCGAACAGTGAGGGCAACAAGAAAAAGCGTGTTCTTCTCGGACTGCCCGAGAACCCCCCGACGACACACTCGTATCCAGAGTACATTAAAGACATTAACAAAATACTCGAGGTTACGGGACTGCTTAAAATCAAAGAGGAGATGGAGGCTGAAAATCAATGAAGGAGTATAACTTCTTCCTAGGCTGTATCGCTCCTAACCGATATCCCGGCATTGAAGCGTCTGCAGTGAAGACGTCAAGAAAGTTTGATATCGAGCTAAGCGATTTCAAAGGAGCGTCGTGCTGTCCAGCACCAGGTGCGTTCGGATCAATGGATGTAGACGCATGGCTTGCGCTCGGAGCGCGAAACATTTGCCTCTCTGAAAAGGAAGGCAAAGATATAGCCCTTATATGCAACGGCTGTTACAAGTCGCTGTTCGAGGCGAATCATCGGCTTAAAGCCGATCCGGCGTTGAAGGAAAAAATCAATGCGATTCTTGCAAACATAGATACTGAGTTTCAAGGGACAATTGAGGTCCGACACCTCATCGACATTCTTTACAACGATGTCGGAACGGAGAAGGTGAAGGAATCCGTTGAAGTACCACTGACGGGATTAAACGTAGCCATCCACTACGGGTGTCACTTATTAAAGCCAAAGTTCGATCGGACATTTGGCTCTTCAGAAAGACCGAGATTCTTCGACGAATTAGTTGAGGCATTAGGGGCCACGTCGGTTGAGTACAAGGAAAAGATGATGTGTTGTGGGGCCGGAGGCGGCGTTCGATCGTACAAGATCGACCTCGCACTCGATATGTGTAACGAAAAACTCTACAACATGACGCAAGCAAACGCAGACGTTATAGTAAATGTCTGCCCGTTTTGCTACCTCCAGTTAGATCGCGGACAAGTTGAGATCAAGGAGAAGTTTGGGGACGTGTACGACCTGCCGGTTCTCCACTACAACCAGCTTCTTGGCATAGCACAGGGCATGAGCCCTGAAGAGTTGGGCCTTGATGCCAACGAGATAGATGTTGAGCCACTGCTCGCAAAGATACTGTGAGGAAGGAGGCACAAAAAATGGACGAAGAGAAGCGAATCGGCGTTTTCGTATGTCACTGCGGAACCAATATCGCGGGCGTCATAAACGTTAAGGAATTGGTTGAGTATGCAAAGACTCTGCCGCACGTCGCGCACGCTGAGGACTATACTTACATGTGTTCAACGCCCGGCCAAAGCATGATTAAAGACCGGATAAAGGAGTTCAACCTTAACGGGACGGTGGTGGCGGCGTGTTCACCGAGACTCCACGAACCCACCTTTAGGAAGGCCACTGAAGAAGGCGGGGTGAACTCGTTCTTGTTTACGATGTCTAACATCCGCGAACAGGACACGTGGGTGCACATGGAAGAGCCGGAAAAGGCCATGGAGAAGGCAAAGGATTTAGTGAGGATGGAGGTCGCACGGGCATCAAAGCTAGAGCCCCTCACTCCGAAGACGGTTCCTGTTGAAAAGGCGGCACTCGTTATAGGTGCAGGCATCGCTGGTATCCAAGCCTCACTAGAGCTTGCCGATGCTGGGATTAAGACGTATTTGGTTGAGAAAGAGCCGTCCATTGGCGGCATGATGTCACGTCTTGACAAGACGTTTCCGACACTCGACTGCTCACAATGCATCCTGACACCTAAGATGGTGGACGTTGAGCGCAATCCGAATATTGAGCTGATGACCTACTCAGAGGTTGAAGGCATCAGCGGCTATATAGGAAACTTCGATGTCACCATTCGTAAAAAGTCCCGATACGTTTACGAAGACAAGTGTAACGGCTGCGGCAAATGCCAGGAGGTCTGTCCGGTCTCACGGCCAAATGAGTTTGACCTGGGCTTGCAGCCTCGAAAGGCGGCCTATGTGCCGTTCCCACAGGCGGTGCCGCTCAAATTTACCATCGATATGGACAGTTGCATTAAATGTGACCTCTGTAAAGGCGAGGAAGCGTGCGGTGAACTTGAGGCGATTGACTTCGATAAGCCTGATGAGCTCATAACGGTCAAGGTAGGTACAATTATCGTCGCTACCGGATTCGATATGTACGACGTTGAGCGCAAGGAAGAGTGGGGTTACAAGGTCTTCGACAACGTTGTGACTGGAATCGAGTTTGAGCGTTTGATCGGCGCATCTGGGCCGACAGGCGGCAAGGTCATTAGGCCCTCTGACGGGAAGACGCCAAAGACCGTTGGCTTCGTGCTGTGCGCAGGTTCACGTGATCAGGATGAAGAGGACGGCGCTAAACCGTACTGTTCACGCGTATGCTGCATGTACAGCTTAAAGCATGCTCACCAGTTGATCGAGAAGATACCCGGAGTGGTGCCTTACCTGTTCTATATGGACATTCGATCCTTTGGCAAGGCCTACGAGGAGTTCTACTACCGCATTCAACGTGAAGGCGGCAAGTTCATTCGAGGTCGCGTCGCGAGGATCACCGAAGACCCTGTAACAAAGAACCTTTTCGTCACGGCTGAGGATACGCTCCTTGGAGCGCCCCTTGAGATGGAGCTTGACATGGTCGTTTTAGCAAACGCCGTGGTGCCTGCTGAGAGCACACAGAAGATAAAGTCACTTCTGACGCTGTCAAACAGTCCTGATGGATTCCTTCTGGAAGCACACCCCAAGCTTAACCCGATGTCGACGACGACGGATGGGGTCTTCTTAGCGGGGATGTGCCAAGCGCCTAGGGACATTCCGGATGTTGTCGCCCACGCAGCGGCAGCAGCGGCAGCAGCATCAATCCCAATACATAGGGGATCCGTAACTCTGGAACCGATCTACGCTATAGTAGATCCAGAACACTGCGGAGGTTGTGCGACTTGCATAGGGCTGTGTCCATACGGTGCAACTGAGCTTAAAACAGTAGACGACAAACTCGTTGCGAGCGTTAATGAAGCAAAGTGTAAGGGCTGCGGCACGTGCGGTTCTGCGTGTCCGAGCGGCGCTATTAAGATGCAGCACTTCACGAACGAGCAGATCATGAGCGAAATAGAAGCGTTTGCACAGGGGTGGTGAGCGTCGTGGCAGATGAATTTGAACCTAACATCTTAGGCATACTCTGCAATTGGTGTACGTATGCAGGAGCAGACCTCGCAGGAACGTCGAGAATGCAGTACCCACCAAACGTGCGAGTGATACGCATCATGTGCACAGGGAGACTCGACCCAGCGTTTGTGTTAAAGGCGTTGAGCGTTGGAGCAGACGGTGTGCTCATATCTGGGTGCCACATTGGTGACTGTCACTATCTTGCAGGCAACTTCAAGTCGAGACGTCGTGTGGCACTACTTAGGAAGCTAATCGAAGAGTACGGTTACGACCGTGAGCGACTGCGCATGACGTTTGTATCTGCTTCAGAAGGTGCCCTTTGGGCAGAAGTGGTTCAGGATATGGTTAACACCATCAAGAAACTTGGGCCAAATCCGCTAAAGCAGGCAGGTGCAGCGCAGCTGGAAGGAGCTGTGGCCGATGACGAGTTCTGACCCCGTTTTTACGGCTAACCTTATCACCGGACGGACCATTGAACAGGGCGTTGCCATCGAAGGATGGAAGGACAAGCAAGAGTACATTGATGCTGCTGGGTTCGTGCATATCGATCCCAGCGAATTCAAAACGCTCAACGTTTGGCCGGGATCGAGCGTCACGGTCAAGTCTGACTTCGGTGAAGTGATAGTACGAGCAATTAAATCGCCTTATGGGCCGCATCCAGGAATCGTTTTTATTCCGATGGGGCCGTGGGCAAATCAAGTCGTCGGCACTGACACAGACACGACGGGGATGCCTTCATACAAAGGCATAATAGTTACCATAACCCCTGCCCCCGGAAAGAAGGTTTTGGGCGCCATCGCCCTCATAAAGATGACGACACAAGGAGGAGTAGAGGCATGAGAACCGTAACAGACGTCGTGTGTCCATTTTGTGGAACGTTATGTGATGACCTCGAAGTAGACATCGACGATGCCGAAAAGATTTGCGAGACGCGAAATGCGTGCATCATCGGCGACAATAAGTTTATGACGGCTCAAGCGCCTGATCGGCACTTGCATCCGCGCATCCGCAGAGGGGGGGAGCTCGTCGACTGCACGATGGACGAGGCGATAAACAAGTCGGCAGAGATTCTCGTTAACGCCAAACACCCGCTTCTCTATGGGTGGAGCTCGACTCATTGCGAGGCGCAGGAGGCTGGCATGGCGCTTGCCGAAGGCGTAGGCGGCACGATGGACAATACATCAGTGTGTTGTCACGGGCCGTCGGTTTTGGCGATACAAACGGTCGGCATCCCAAGCTGCACTCTCGGTGAGATCATTAATCGCGCAGATACGGTGCTTTACTGGGGGTGCAACCCCGTAAACGCACATCCGCGCCACATGAGCCGGTACTCGTTGTACAAGCGCGGCTTCTTCACCGAGCGGGGTAAGTCCGACAGAACTGAAATCGTTGTCGATGTTCGTAAGACCGAAACGGCAAAGAACGCTGATATCTTCATCCAACCTGAGCAAGGAAGAGACTACGAGCTTATGAATGCGCTGCGTGTGGCTTTAAGAGGCGAACCGCTTCCGGAATCTGTGGCAGGGATATCAAGAGCCGATATTGAAAAGGTCGCACAAACGATGAAAGACAGCCGATTTGGAATCATCTTCTTCGGTATGGGTCTTACGATGACGCGAGGAAAGCATCGGAATATCGACATCGCCATAAGCTTAACGCAGGACTTGAACACGTACACAAAGTTCCTCATTATGGCCATGCGAGGACATTACAATGTTGCGGGAGCAGACCAAGTTTCGCAGTGGGAGTGTGGGTTTCCGTACGCGGTCGACTTCGCCCGAGGGTTCCCGCGGTACAACCCAGGCGAAACCTCCGCGACCGACATCTTAGCACGCAAAGAAGCCGATGCGGCACTAATCATTGCCGCGGATCCGGGAGCGCATTTCCCAATTGACATGGTGCGGACGCTTGCCTCAATACCGATGATAGCCATCGATCCACACGTGACTCCAACGACGGAGATAGCATCCGTGTATATTCCAAGCGCGATCGTTGGCATTGAGGAGGCAGGCAGCGCATATCGCATGGACAACGTTCCCATAAGAATGAGAAAGGTTGTTGAACCGCCTGAAGGGGTTCTCACTGACAAAGAGATCATTGATCGCATCCACAGGCGCGTTATGGAACTTCAGGGGCTCGAAGTCCCAGAAGTCACAGCGGTCAAGGAGCCGGCAGAAGCCAGCGCGTTTGACGGTATACTCCAGCGGTCAACGTGAGGAAGGAGTGAGAGAACTTGAGTGAAATATTAGTCAAAAACGGATACGTCTACGATCCTAAAAATGGCGTGAACGGCGATGTTATGGACATTGCCATTCGCGACGATAAGATAGTAGACGTGGTGTCTCCCACAGCCAAAGTCATTGATGCTAGCGGCAAAGTAGTAATGGCGGGCGGGATTGACATACACGCCCACGTCGCAGGGCCCAAGGTAAACGTTGGCCGCAACATGAGGCCCGAGGATAAGCTGTTTAATACGTCAAAGCGGACCAAAATGACGCGGTCGGGTGGCGGGTTTTCAGTTCCGTCTGTGTTCGAGACCGGTTATGTGTACTCCCGCATGGGTTATACCCAGGTCAACGAAGCGGCAATGCCCCCACTACTAGCTCGACATACGCACGAGGAAATGGCGGACACTCCGCTCATCGATCAGTCAGCGTATACGCTGCTCGGCAACAACTGGCTCGTGATGGAGTACATAAAGCGGGGTGAGCAGGATAAACTCAACGCCTTTGTTGCATGGATGCTCAAAGCGACGAAGGGATACTGCATCAAGCTCGTGAACCCAGGCGGTTCAGAAGCCTGGGGATGGGGTATGAATTGTATCAACGTCTCTGATCCAGTTCCCTATTTCGACGTAATGCCATCTGAGATCATCAGCGGGCTTGCCGCGGCGAATGAGACTTTGAACCTACCGACTTCGATTCACGTCCACCCCAACAACTTAGGGCATCCAGGTAACTTCCAAACTACTCTCGATACCATAAAACTCCTTGAAGGAGTCCTACCTAGGGATGGAAAGAAAAGAGACCAGGTAATCAACTTCGCCCACATGCAGTTCCACTCTTATGGGGGCAACACGTGGAAAGACTTTGAAACCGAGGCCCAAACGATCGCTGACAGTATAAACAAGAACAAGAATATGACGGTCGACGTTGGGTTTGTGACGCTTGACGAGACTACAACAATGACCGCTGACGGTCCGATGGAGTACTATCTACACAACACGAACCACCTTAAGTGGGCAAATGCCGACATCGAACTTGAAACCGCTGCTGGCGTTGTTCCCTACATCTATAGCCCAAAGATCAGCGTGTGTGGTATTCAGTGGGCTATTGGGCTCGAGCTCGCGCTGCTGATCGACGATCCAATGCAGGCGTTTATTACGACTGATCATCCCAACGCTGGGCCTTTCAGGCGCTATCCCCGCATAATTAGTTGGCTTATGTCAAATCAAGCTCGGCTCGACCGACTTGAAACGTTGCACAAGGTAGTACCTGATCGGGTCGCCATTGGCGGTATCTCTCGCGTGTTAGATTTCTACGACATTGCCAAGATGACGCGCGCGGGTCCTGCTCGAGCGCTTGGACTTGGTAATATGAAGGGCCATCTGGGGGTTGGTGCTGACGCCGATGTCGCGATATTCGATTACAACCCGAAGACCATGGACCCCACAATTGACCCTGCAGGCATTGAAAAGGCGTTTACAAACACAGCTTACACGATTAAAGGCGGCGAAATCGTCGTTATAGACGGAGAGGTTGTGAGTAAGGGCCACAAGCGTACGATTTGGGTAGATGCCACAGACGGTGTCGTGGACCCCGTGATATTGCATGACATCGACAAGAAGTTCTTGAGGTACTACAGTGTCACGATGAACAACTACCCGGTCCAAGATGAGTACGTTGCAAACGGTCTCATTGTCAAACCGGAGGCGGCGTAAGTGAAGAAAATTACCCTTAGACCAAAGGACAAAGAGTACATGTTCCTCGACGCCGACAACGTCACACCTGACAACTTTGCAGGCAAGACGCTTGACGAGGTTCGAGCCATTGAGATCTATGAGGGCAACCGAACGTACGCCCTCGGAGACTATTTTGAGGTGAGCGGTGAGACTGACCCCGATCCGAACGAGATCGGCATCTTAATCGATGGATCCGTTCCCAAGGTGAAGTACATTGGCATGAAAATGTCCGCCGGAAAGCTCCTAGTAAAAGGCTCAGTCGGCATGTATGTTGGCGGCTGGATGACGGGAGGTCGAATTCGCGTCAACGGCGATGCTGAGGCATACGCTGGTATAGGTATGGAAGGCGGCGAATTGTTGATCGAAGGGAACGCAGGCGATTATCTCGGTGCTACCTACCGCGGCGATTGGCGCGGCATGAAAGGTGGCAAGATCGTCGTAAATGGTAATGCCGGGAGCGACATCGGCGAGTCTATGGTCGATGGCGAAATCGTCGTTAAAGGTAATGCAGATCTCCAGGCCGGTATTCACATGGGTTGGGTCTCTAAAAAGAAAGATAACCCAACTATTGTCATCGAAGGAGATGCAGAGAGTCGAGTAGGCGCTCAAATGACTAAGGGCGAGATTACTGTCCTTGGCAAAATCAGCTATTGGCTTCCTGGCTTTATTTACCAGAAGGACGATCAAATTGACTACGACGGTAAGCAATATGCTGTGAAGGTCTACCAAGGAGATCGCGGCGAGGGAGGAAAAGGCACATTGTACTATGCGGGAGCGTAAGAACGCTCCTCGTCTTCTTTTTTAATTTTTTTAGAGTTCCGTAGCTTCAATCGGAGATAACGACCGAAAAAGTAGATCCAGCACATAGACCGGACGCACCAAGTCCGCATTGGGGCTGCATGGATTTGGCCCTATCCAACATCGTTTAGATATTGTCTCAGCTCTGCACGTGGCAGCATCTTGAGCGCCGCAGGGTCCACAGTTACCGCTTTTGGGTTTTCTTTGTTAGGTCTCGTGTCCTCATACCTATGCACTACACCTTGTAAGAAAGAACGCACGACAACTCCGCTGCGCCATCGCATAGATCGTTTTTTAACCGCTTTGCGGTTGAGCGTTAATTACGCCTTCGTGGACAGTGACGGGCTTTAGTATCGCAATGTCTTTCGCATCGACATCGAATTGTTCGATCGTCACTTCGGCGTTCGCGCCCTTGAGCATCATAGCGCAGGTCGCAATTTTAACTGCTTAGCCTGAATGAACTTCGAACCAAGGCAAGACGACTGCTTCAATGGAACCCAAGAGCGGCAGTCGCACCGGTGCGTCTTATCGAGCGGAATAGGTCTCGCGCGCGACTAGCGCGTATACCTCCATTGCGTCCTATCAAAGGACGGAACGTCCACGCATGACGTCACGTCTTTAGCGAGGGTTTGTCTCAAAGCACGCTGTAGCACTATCTTTTCAGTTCTGCGAACTAGCGCAAGTCTTCTATTGATCTCGTGGGCCTGTTTGGCACTATTAGCGTTACTCAACATATCCTTGCTGGCTACAATTCTAAAGCAAACGGGCAAATATCTCTGTAGGGTCGGCTCAAGTTATCTCCTTTGGACTTCAGTTTACGGGTTTTGCATAGCACTAGTAATTACTTATGAGTCTTTTGCGCCGCACTAGCTAGGTAGTTTTGTTAGTTTTGTGTTGCACTTGCTGGTATTTAGCGAATTATGCGAAGCGGTCCGTCGGTGGCCACAACTAGTTTAACAATTCCATTGCACTTCGTGTATTTGTATCACTCATTTTGACAAACTTTTAAGAATATCAGTAACCGGCACACCGACGACCGGGCAAAGGCTGAGTTATTTGTGCTGTAGCGTTGCTATTTCTGCTCCCTTTTTCTGGCACGATTCGAGATCAGCTTTAGACGGTTTTCCCTTCACTCTGATAGGCGGGACTAAAACGGTTGCTCCTTTCGAGTGAAAAAAGTCAATTGTCTGATCCATGGCTTCGCCGAAGAACTCATACGAACCTAAAACGAAGGCTATTTTGTTACTGAAATCGAAATTATCAAAATTCTTCATAAAATAGCGCACGCTAGACGGCGGTTTTTCATGATAAGTAGGAGTGGCGATGACAACGACGTCCGCTTTTTTGACCTCAGATGGCTTGATTTGTCTGATATTCCAATAACCGTCTCTGCTCCGGCCTCTCGCGCCCCGCGCTCTATTGCATACGCCATAGTCCGCGTATTGCCGTGATAACTTTCGTAGCCTATAACGATGTTCATAGTTTCACTCTCACGTCTGACCATAAAGCTTTAAGCT
>Ga0208584_1000051_pt1 | contig 16196 bp, 15 predicted proteins | sample NGESurdeep072012_4_FD_184460 | JGI IMG/M metagenome (GOLD analysis project Ga0208584, IMG submission 184460) | Arctic peat soil microbial communities from Barrow, Alaska - NGEE Surface sample 415-1 deep-072012 (SPAdes) | ecosystem: Environmental > Terrestrial > Soil > Wetlands > Peat ...
CATTATTGATATCTTTGTTATAAAGATTAATTTCGCGGATCAATTTGTACACATAGTCTTTGAGTGAGAATGCCTTTGAGGGATCAAGAAAAGGCAAATCAAGAGATTTCCGGCGCAGCTTGATGATAAAATCGGCCAGCGCGCGGCCGCGCCATTTTTCATACATGTATTTTTCGCGGTCAAGTGTAACACCAGGCACAAAAGGAATCATTTGCCAAAAACCATTTTTGTATTTGATGACATGTTTACCTTTTTCATCGGCCAAATATGGCTGGATGCGCGCTAGATTTTTTTCCGATAAAAAATCAAGTGTCCCGGCAATTTTTCGCTTAAGATCAAGGAATTTCAAGGGCACTTGCTCCAGTACAAAAAGTTTGCCATTTTCATCTTCAATCACAACGCGAAAAACTGAACGCTCAGGACTTCCCTGGATAGAAATATCATGACGCAACTTTTTCAGGCTAACGTGCCAGAGATCGGCAACTACTTTCAAGGTTTCCTTGCTGAACACAGGTGTTTCTTCTTTGGCGTGAATATGCACTTTAGATTTTTTTCCGGTCGTAGATGACCTCTTGGTTACATGTTTTTCTAGCGCAGTAATTTTCTTTGCTCTGGGTAGTTTTTTAATTTTTATTTCCAGACGCATTGCGTCGCTTCTATCCATCTTAGCGCTTGTCACCAATAATTTTACCGGCCTTCGGGAGCGGGTATATTTTGCCGCTACTCCCTTATTGTGAGCGGCAAAACGCCTCTCGATATTATTGGTCATGCCTGTATACAGACTGTCATCCGAACAACGCAAAATATACACAACCCATACCTTGCTCTTTTGCTTAGCCTTTATATTCATGATATAAATTATCTACAATAGTGCAATTAACATTGCCATTTAAATATGATCTTTACACAAGCACGGCGCTTTATCGATTTTATCTCGTGATTCACTTCATCATGCTACCAAATTCTCAGAAGAAATGATAATCTAAGTGATATATGCAAAGAAGAATTATTCACATTGATATGGATGCCTTTTTCGCGGCTGTTGAGGAAAAGAAAAATCCGGCGCTGACCGGCAAACCAGTTGTTATTGGAGGTGGCGGGAACCCCAATAAAAGAGGGGTTGTTTCAACAGCCAATTATGAAGCCAGAAAATACGGCATTCATTCCGCCATGCCGCTGAGGACTGCCCACAAACTCTGCCCTCATGCAATATTTCTTCCAGTCGATTATGAAGCTTATTTACAGGCCTCTCAACAATTCAAATCCGTTCTCTTATCGATTACACCGGTCATGGAAAATGCCGGTATTGACGAAGCTTTCCTGGAGGCATCTGCAGTGCCGGAGATATCGGAAATTATTGCTTCTAAAATTAAAACCGGGGTTAAAGAAAAAACCGGCTTGACCTGTTCTATCGGCATCGCTCCCAATAAGCTTCTGGCTAAAATCGCCTCCGATATGCGCAAACCGGATGGCCTTACCATTCTCAATGAAAATGATATTGAAGATAAGCTCTGGCCGTTACCGATACGGAAATTATACGGAATTGGGCCGAAAACAGAAGCTCATCTGAATAAAATCGGGATTGAAACCATCGGACAGCTGGCCTCATTAACGCTGGAAAACCTTATCGAACACTTTGGTAATTCCTATGGTCAATACCTTTACGATGCCTCGCGCGGTATTGATGACAGTCCTTTGATTACCCACTGGGAGCCGAGATCAATCAGCAGGGAAACTACCTTTCAGGAAGATGTCAAAAACTGGCAGGTAATCGCCCGGACGCTCGCGGAACTGGCCAGGGAAGTTATTGCCGATATGCAAGATGATGGATATATCGCGAAGACCGTCACCATCAAAATTCGCTTCAGCGATTTCCAAACTCTGACCAGAGCAAAAACAATGGCTGATTATACAGACTCCGAGGAAGAAATCCGAAAAGCCGCTTTTGCCTGTCTCAAGCGTATTGAACTTAACAAGCGGGTAAGGCTAATCGGTGTTAGAGCGACTAATTTAAAAAAAGACCAGGGACAATAAATCAGGATCTGAAAAATAATTGACAAATGATGTGTAAAACAATTAAATGAAATCGCCCTGATTTATGTCGGGGCCCTATCATCGGGCAAAACATTCAAGGAGAAAATTATGAAAATATCGATTAAAGAACTTGAGGAACTGACACGCAAGGCAGTGAAGAAATACGGCTACAGTGACAAAGAAGTTCAGGTCATTACCGATGTTCTGCTCTATGCCCAACTGCGGGACAACAACCAGGGAGTGGTGAAACTCATCGACAAGGGTATTCCCAAAGACCCGCATGCAGGGGAAATCGTGATCGAAAAAGAAACCCCGATTTCCGCGCGAATCAACGGCAACAAAAACCACGCCATGCTGGTTGTCGGGAAAGCAGTGGAAATAGTAAAGGAGAAGGCGAAGAAAAGCGGGTTCGCTATTGCCGGGACATTCAACACCAACACATCATCAGGAGCCATAGGTTACTATGCCTCCCGTCTGGCAAGGGAGGGGCTGATCGGCTTTGCTTTCAGCCGCTCACCACAGAGAGTTGCCGTTTACGGTTCATACGAACCGGTATTTGGAACCAATCCTCTGGCAGTTGCTATTCCCAGCGAGCAGGATCCAATCGTGCTCGATATGTCGACAGCCGCGACTTCCTATTTTGGATTGGTAGAGGCCCAGACAGCAGGTAGAAACATCCCGGCTGATTTTGCCTATGATAACCAGGGTAATCCGACGACTGATCCGCAAAAAGCCATCGCGGGCGCTATCCGTTCCTTCGACCGGAGCTATAAAGGATCAGGTCTAGCTCTGATCGGAGAAATACTGGCCGGGCCGCTGGTTGGCGCCGCCTTCTGCGGAATCGGCGACAGCAAGGGCAACTGGGGACATTTGATTTTTGCCATCGATCCGGAACTCTTAACTGACCGGAAAACACTTGCCAGTAGTGTTTCGGAAATTATCAGTAAGGTTAAGTCCACGAAGAAACTGCCCGGAGTGGACGAGATATTCGTGCCGGGGGAAAGGGAAAGCCTTCTGGCGAGGCAGCGTCAGGAATCCGGCCTGATTGAAGTAGAGGATAACTTGCTTGCCGAATTGCGCAAAGTGGCTGGCGGATGATGCCGTTCATATTACAATCATAACTGATGGAAGGAAATAAACTATGATGGAATTCAAGGATGTAACAATTGTCAAAAAATCAAAAATTTATTTTGACGGCAAGGTTACCAGCCGGATGGTAATTTTTCCGGATGGTTCCAAAAAAACACTGGGCATCATGTTTCCAGGAGATTATGAATTCGGCACAGCGGAGAAGGAGATTATGGAAATTATTGCCGGCAATCTCGATGTCCTGTTGCCCGGCGCTGCCGGATGGGTAACTTTTAAAGAAGGAGAAGTCTTTGAAGTGCCGGCTCAATCCAAATTCAGTTTAAAAGTCAAGAGCCTTACGGACTATTGTTGTTCCTACGTTAAGTGAAAGATTGATTCTGAAACTATGATAAAGTGTCCTGACCTATTCTTGACTTGACAGAGAGTGTCCAATCAAGATGTGCCTTGACAATGGTTACACCTACAACTATTTAGTAGTAGGCAGTTGTCAAAATTGGGGATTACTGGTTGAAAGAGAGTAACGTTTGAATTGAGCGGCCTCGTGCGGCTTTTCGCGCGAGGTCCGCTCGAATGAAGGGTTAGGCCGCAGCTGGTGTGCCTTGCCATAGCCGGAACTCAACTGCGAGTGGAGACGAGCCGTGAAATGACTTGCGAACCCAGTGCTGATATGCGAGGTAGCTATCATAGGTGGTGATCCTACTCCAAGCGCACTTGAACCTCGGTGCTCCAGCGAAAGCCGAGTGTTTGATAATGATGTTGTCGATTGGAATGTGGCACAGGCTGTAGAACGATGCAAAGCCGGGAAGTTCGTTCCGGCCGATAACGTAAACGTATTTGAATGCCATGTTGATCCACTTCTGCGCTTGACCGATGGAGAAGAGGCGATAATCGTGCTGCTGATACGAGGCAACCAGATCGAGGCAAATGGACTCGTGCCATTTGTCGAAGCGCTCCGAGTCGAGGTGGCATTTCTGAGATGCCAATTGCGATAGCCGTTGGTGCAATAGCGTGATAGCGGCCGAGTATGCGGACGGGAACTGGGAGATTCCATGCGCTGTACGGCACATGTCTAGGTATGCGCGTTCTAGGCAAAGAAGGAGGTAGTCATGACCCTGGCCGAAGTACAGTCGGCGCAGGAACTTGTTCTGTTCGGTCTCGGATGGATCGGGATATCGCGTCATATGTCGGTGCTCCTGCGGCCTAACATTGTTTATATGGATCGGTGCTAATACTGCAAACGCCGACGCCATTGTCGGCATAACACCTCAAAGCTACAACTGAGATTTTAGGCTTAATAGTATAATATTAAACAATAATCAATCTATTTCATATTTTCTTACTTGGGATGTTATCAGGATCGGCATAACATCCCAACTCATTTACTAGAGATTATCCGTCGCACTTAAATTAAACATTCTATTTTGTAATCAGTTATAAATTAAACTTGCTGAATCAATGGCTTCCCATAGTTTTTAGCCCATTCTAACAAATAGAAGTCCCCCAACGCAGCCGCTTTTTTCGCATCTCTGTAGCCAAGAAGGTTTTTGCCTTGAAGAAAATAATTATCTCCTCGATGGCGGTAAGACTCAACATGATCTGGTTTTATGCTGATGACTCTAGTAAAGTCTTCAGTGGAGAGCTGATGCTGGTGTAAACAGCCATAAGCAAGTCCTCGATTGTAAATGGCCTCGTAATAATCTGGCTTAAGTCGAATGGCTTCAGTATAGTTTTCGATGGCCTTTTGATGCTCACCAAGTTTATCATAACAAATCCCTCGCTTGTTGTAGGGAAGTGCGAGCTCCGGGTAAATTTCTATCATTCTGCTATAATTCTCGATAGCTTTATTAATTTTACCAATTTTACGATAGATAACTCCGCGACGAAAATAGACCACTGCATCATCAGGGTTAATCTTAATGGATTTGTTAAAATCTTTTAATGCTTTTCTGTTTTTGTTGAGTTGGGAATATGCTTCCCCTCTGCAAAAATAGGTATATGCATCAATAGGATTTAGTTCGATAGATTTAGTGAATGATTCAATAGCAAAGGTGTAATTGCCTGCATCGTTGGCCTGGATGCCTATTTTATTCCAAGCTAAAGCATTGTGTATTTCTGCAACATTATTTGAACTCACGTCTTTTCGCTCTTTTTGACTATTTACCAAAAGTTGTTCTCCTATTTGTTATTGACTGTAAAGTATCATAAAACATTATCCCAACTCGATATTAGTTCATAATATATGATCCATTTGTGAATAAGAAAAGATAAATTTATTTTTTGATAAGAACTTGCTTTTTGTGGAGTAAAGTATAGGAACCGCTCTCTTGTATGTCAAGGAAATCTTGGTCATAAAATGTGAGTTGCAAATAGCGTTTATTGCGAATTGAAATGTTGTATGAATTGGGAAATAGGAAAAACAACATTTCAGGAAGTTATCGATTATCTTAACACTCAACGTCAGGTCAAGTTCTGTTTAGGGCAGATAAAGCAAGCGCGCAATTAGCAGTATTGGTCTGATTAAAACGAAGGCTATTTTAGCCCTTTGAATGCTTCAACTTCTCTCCTCAACCAATTGATCCAGCCTTCGATTCCGGAGCCTGTTTTGCAGGACACCTCCATGATGACGATGCGGGGATTCAAAGCCAGAACTCGTTTGCGCAAGGCTGACATATCAAAATCGCTGAGAGACAGATAATCAATTTTATTGACTAGCAGTAAATCACAGATAGAAAACATCAGGGGGTACTTAAGAGGTTTGTCGTCCCCTTCGGGAACGCTCAGAATCATCACGTTTTTGTGGGCGCCGGTATCGAACTCAGCGGGACAGACCAGATTACCCACGTTTTCAATGATAACGAGATCCAGTTCGCTTACAGTCAGAGCATCAATACCCTGAGTGACCATAGTGGCGTCGAGATGGCAGAATCCTCCAGTCCTTAGCTGAATGGCGGGAATGCCCCGGGCAGCAACCTTTTCCGCATCAACCATGGAATCAATATCCGCTTCGATCACGCCGAGTCGCAAACTGTCTTTCAGGTTGGCAACTGTTTGAAGAATCAGGCTGGTCTTACCTGAACCCGGTGAAGACATGAGGTTTAGAAGCATGGTCTTTGTCTTGCGGAGCCGTTCCCGAACTTCTGCGGCCACCTTGATATTGTCGGCTAGTATCTCTTCTTTAACTTCGATCAGTCTGACATCTTCCACTATTGCACCTCCATGTCCTTGATATAGTATTCTCTTCCGGAAAGAAGCGTGCTGTCCTTCTGTCCGCAGTTCGGGCAGACAAGATCGCCCAATTTTGCCGCCTCGGCCTCATAAGAAGTGGAACAGGCACTGCACTGCAGCATGATCGGCATCCGCTCGATTTTGAGTTTTGCCCCTTCGGCCAAGGTTCCCTTGCTCAGGTAATCAAAATAGCGTTGAATCCACTCATCTTCGAGATCGCTGAGCTTGCCGATCTGCAGATGAATGGTCACCACCTGCCGGACGTTGTTTGTCTCGGCGTGTTTTAAGACTACTTTTAAAATGCTTTCGGTTATTGGAAGTTCATGCATGCAAATATTTTATCCTTTTTCCATTAAATAAACATACTAAATTCTATTATGTTGTTGCGACAAAACAACTCGTACAGCTATGTATCTTCATCTCTACATCACAATTTGCAGTCTCAAGGCGGTGTTGAAAATTAACATATTAAATCACTCCCCTTTTTTTCGCAATCTGCATCATTTGGTCCATGCTTGTCGCCGGGGGTATCCGCCTGCTGGCATCGGGCTTTGGAATGAGACTGATCGCCTCTGATGGACATGTGGTAACGCACAAACCACATCCTATACAGCGGTCAAGGTCGACCTGTGCGACACCGTCTTTATTCATGGCGATCGCTTCCATTTGGCACCGATCCAGGCATATTTCACAACTGGTGCAGTTTTCCCCGTTTATCGCGGATTGGTAATTAGAAAAAACGAGTTCTGCCGGTTTGGGAAATTTTTTCACCGCTCCGAGAATAGCACAGCAGTCGCCACAGCAATTGCACATTCCGCCAGGGTTCTGGGCCGTGGCAGGCTGGGTTACAAGCCCCGCGTCTTGCGCTTTTCTCAATATACCGACAGCTTCTTCAACGTCTACACGTCTTCCCAAATTGTTTTCTATATAAAACCGTGCCATGGATCCGAACATAATACAGGTTTCAATGGGTTTATCGCAACCTTTGCCCATAATTTTATGTGCTTTCCGGCAGAGACATTCGGCGACGGCGATAGTATCATTTTTTTTAATGATCGCGACCGCGTCATCGAAAGCAGCCACGTGGTGTTCAGGAGCAATCGACTTTTCTACAGGGATGGTGCGGAGGAAAAGCCCATCAACCCCCGCTATGGACTGATTAAATCGTTGGTCCATATACTGATCAATCAGTTCTCCCATTTCGCGATCAAGTCGTTTGATCTGAAACTCTGCCAGACCATGCATGAAGGGAATTGACCCGTATTTGACGGATTCCCCCTTTCTGACTCTGAAAAGAAGGCCGCGATTCGCCATGTCTTCAAGCTGTCCGGCTACTTCTTCAACCGGACTTCCCAGCCGCTGCGCAACGGATTCCGGATCTTCCAGCTTAGGCGACATGTTTAGGAACATCTCCGCGTCTTTTTGATTGAACAGCTTTTTCAGTATCGTTATTTCAATTCCCGTCTCTGTCGCGGGAAATCCCATGGAATATAAATCAAGCCTTTGCTGTAATTGGCGAAAAATATCTTCCGACATTGTCGTGGCCCCCCATTTAAATGTAATAAAATATTTTTTATATCTTGTGCCGTGTCATTTCATATCCCGTTTGAGGAAAACATAGGGCGTATAACCCATCAACTCTACTTCCGCAACGACTTTTCCAGCGCTTTAATATTCTTAAAATATCTGAACAGGTGGTTTCGGAATGAACGAAAAGGTTCAATGTTCTTTACAACCTTCATGTGCAAAACAGCTCCTTCGAATCCATGAAAAATGAAGCGTGCGGTATCAGCCGTATTTAGATTGGCCGGTAATGATTTGTCGCGCTTGGCTTCTTGAAGACATAATTCTATTTGCTTAATACGCGTTTCGATCACACCTTCCAGATGCACGCGTAACCGTTCATTAGTGTCGGCAAGCTCCAGCGAAAGGTTTCCGATGGGACAGCCCAAAGCATAGCCGCTTTTTTGAAACGCGGCTTCGAAATATTCAAATAATTTTTCCAGTCGCTTCAAGGGGGGTATTTTTTTGTCACTCAAATAGCGCGTGAAGATTGCGCTGATTATTGCGTTGAAATAATTAATAATCTCCAGCCCGAAATCTTCTTTGCTTTTAAAATAAAAATAGAACGACCCCTTGGGAATGCCCGCAGCCTGAAGGATCTGCTGAAGGCCTGTGGCATTGAAGCCTTGCGCATGAATAAGTTCAGCTCCCTTGCGGATAATCTCCTCACGGGTATTGGTTCGCGCCATTATTAATTCTCCTTATAAACGGACATATCAGCTTTGCATAACCTTCAGAAAAGCTTCAAGCCTTCCTTTTTCCTGAAGGACTTTAGCCCCCATTTCCTTGATCGTCGCCGGAATAGAGGGCAACTGTTTCCGTTCCGTAAGCTCAATAGCTGCGACCGGACATCCGGTCACACACAGGCCACAACCGATGCACTCTTCCACATTGACGACGGCAATATCATCCTTGATTTCAATAGCCTTCATCGGGCAACGCTCATCTATACAAATAGCACAGCCGGTGCATTCATCACTCGTGACGTGCGCTTCAAAGCGGCTGGGTTCAAAGGCATGGGGATGTTTTAACTGTGTTCTTCCCCGCAGGACCGTACAGCAACAGGGACAGCAGTTGCAGATCAGGTTGGCGCGGTCAGCGCTGTTATTGCTTGTATGAACCAGCCCCGCCTCTTCTGCCTGATCCAGCACCTTCATCCCTTCTTCTTTGTCGATCTGACGGGCAAAACCCCTCTCCACAAGAAATTCCGCGGTTTCACCGAATATGAGACATACTTCTTTAGGTTTGTCACATTTGGCCACGCTGACTCTGCAGGCGCATTTGGCCAGCGCGATGTAATTTGCATCGTTGATGAAAATTTTGACCTCTTCATAGGGATGTATACGGTCTTGTGCTGTAATCGATTTTTCCACAGCGACTACTCTCATGAGCGGCGTCGGTTGACCGGCAAATGAGGCGCCAAGCGCTTCATGATGATACTCTTCCCATAGCTGGCCTAAGCGCTTATGCATAGGTGTTTCGCCGCCTTTCATAAAGGGAAATTCGAACACGCCGGGAATCAGAGGAAGCAAAGCATAGAATTTTTTTCCCTCTTTATTCCGGGAATGAATAATTCCTTTATTGGCCATTGATTCCAGATTTTGCTCTGCTTTGCCATCCGGAATTCCAGCCGCCTTCGCTATACTGGATACACTTTTTGTTTTATAACTCATATTGATGGCAAGGGCCGCTTCTTCCGGCGTGAAAAGTATGCGCAGTATTTCATCGATAGACTTTGCTTTCGGCGCCGTTGTCGGATGTGCATCCAGAATTTCTCTTAATCGTTCGTAAATATCCATGAATTTCCCCCTTTGCTTTTCACTTGCCGCATATTATAATAGACCGGTCGTCTACAAGTCAAGTAATATTTACATTCAGAGCATAAATAAATTTTATGGCTTGGCGAAATTCCACTAAAGATAGCTTTCAGGATTATGAATTACCGATCTCCGGTTTTGGAAATTCGATATCGAAAGGCTCAACCTTCAGGGCTGCTAAAAGTTTGCATGCGCTGACATCCGGAAACAGCTTGTCGTTGATCGATATCTTCTCGATATGCGCAAGTCTGCCTTTTCCCCTTCCGTTGAACGTCGTATAAAAGTACTCATCCTCATGCTTCTGCACTAAAGGGAATGGCAGAAGCCTCGTGTTCACGGGAAAAGAAAGTCCTCCTGAACGAATGGAGAATTCCGCGATCGTTTTGGCTCCCACTGTTATCACAATATGTTCATGGTGCTTGTCAATTTGGTCAAACACAAATTCCGCCTGTTCCTTAGGTATTCCCCAATTGCGCCTACCGTTGACCACACTGTCGATGGTAGAAACATAGATTTTGCTTATGGTGTTAAGTTTTTTCCCTTCGTGATGGAATTTCCCCGGTATGAAAAGCAGCTCCCCGTATGGACCGGCGTCCGATGTTGCATAATCCACCAGCATGATGCAGCCGAATCCGCCGGAGAATTTACCTTGGAGGAATGGGGGGACCATGCCATGGTTCTCAATAAAACTCCTCTGTAGCTTATACAGGAGAATATAGCCCTTGCCGGTCAAATGCCAGGGCGCGGGGTGTTGGGGGACTTCCGTCATTTTATCTGCCTTTTTTAAGATCATGGATTATAAGCAGTGCATCATCTTCTAAATCTTCAATAATTAATACCCGGAGTGATGGATCCTTCATCGGGTTGCCTTTTGTGTGTTGAAATGATTTTAGGGATTGGAACTTTTTTTATCGTGTAACATATAATAAATAAGAGTCCTGCGTGTCAAAGGAAATAATGACCGCAAAAGATAAGGTGCCTTGATGTTTTTCGTCGGGAGTGAATATTGTTTATTGTAAAACTCCAATTGCGAAAGCAAAGCGTATAACCTGAAGGTCACAAGTCGGAATTGGTAAATTGAACAATCCCGCTAAGCGGAGGGAATGCTCCAGAGCATGCTGTGGAGTAATTCCCGTGATTACGGATTGAAATGTTGTATGAATTGGGAAAACAAGAAAAACAACAGAAGAACGGGCGCATTATAGGTGAACGGAAAATAGGCTGTCACGGCTTTGCACCTTTCAAGCCGAAGTCAATGAATGTGCGGGGATGGTCGTGGTATTGACTTGTATTTGTTATTTTCAACTCCAACCTCATGGGATTTTCATTTTCCCTTGACAGAATCCCTCCGCCATTCTATCGTCATTGCCATCGGATTTCTAATATTAATAAAATGGTGAACGGTCGTGCCCTGGTGCGGCGGGAGGAACAGAGATCATGAGCATGTGCGATAGAAGCGTCGGAAACATCTACGGAAACACCCCAGGGGTCCATCACCATAGCCGCAGAACGGCCTTCAGCAACAAGAACGGGTTCTGTTTCCAGAGGTTTTTGCTGCTGCTTCTGCTGATCCTGCTGTTGCCCGTTTCCTCAGTGGCCGAAAACCTTACCTGTAGCAGCCTGCCCCTGTTGGAGGGAGAGTTTCTGGCCAAGCATTACGCGATGAAGAATATGACCGGGGAAATCAAGACTCACGCCGTCGACCAGATGATCAAGAGTATTGATCCCTCTAAAACGCTGCTGTACGCGTCCGATTTGGAAAGGCTAAGGCTGGTTCTGCAAGACGTGTTTACATGCGTGCAAGCGTGTGACTGTGCTTCGCTCAAGCCGGTTTACGACGTGCTCGTCGCGCGGGCGCGGGAGAACGAGGCCATTGTCAAAAAGATTCTGGGCTCGAACTACCGACTCGACGAGACGATGGAGCTGAACATCGACGTGAACAAGCGCCCCTATGTGAAGACGACCGCGGAAAAGCATACGCTCCTGAGAAAAGTCGTGCAATTCCAAATCGAGAACGCCCTGCTGGCAGGCACCGACTTGGCGGAGGCCAAGAAGAAGCAGATTCACCGTTACGAGCTACAGACGATGCGGGTAGTCGAGCGCAATCCCGAAAAGCTCATTACGAGCGCCGCCGAGGCTTTCGCCCGAGCCTTGGATCCGCACACGAACTATCTGCCCCCTGAAAACCTTGAGGACCTCCAGATTCAGATGCAGCTTTCCCTGGAGGGGATCGGGGCCCTCCTCAGCAGCGACAATGGCTTTACCGTCATTGAGGAGTTGATTCCCGGGGGAGGCGCCGAGCGATCGGGCCTGCTGAAGCCGAAGGACAAGATCATCGCCGTGGCCCAGGAAGGGGAAAAGTCCGTTGACGTCATCGACATGGACCTGCGCGACGTTATCAAGATGATCCGCGGCAAGAAAGGTACGCAGGTAACCCTGACAATCCTGCGGCAGGCAGAACACACGAACCACTTCAACATCACTATTACACGTGACAAGATCGACATCAAGGAGCAGGAAGCCAAGATCGCCTACGAGACACGGACAGCGGGCGGCAGGCATTACCGCTTCGGCGTGATTGATCTACCTTCCTTCTACGGCGACGAGAAGGAAAATAAGTCCTGCTATGAAGACGTAAAAAGCCTTCTCGTGGAGGCCAGACGGCAACGTGTCGATGGGATCGTGCTGGACCTGTCGCGCAACGGGGGCGGGCTGCTCGGGGAAGCGGTGCGCCTTGCCGGCCTTTTTCTTGACAAGGGCGGAATCGTGGCGACCAAGGACAGCCGCCAGCAGGTGACAATTCTAGCCAATGGCTCTGCCGAATCGGGGACGGAAGGCGACAAGCGCAAAGTGATTACGTTCCCCGCGGAAGACCCGCGCTCTCTCTATACGGGCCCCCTCGTTGTACTGACGAGCCGCCTGAGCGCATCGGCCAGCGAGATCGTGGCTGGTGCTCTCAAAGACTACCATCGCGCGGTAATCGTCGGGTCGGACCATACTTTCGGCAAGGGGTCCGTGCAGGCAGTGACGCCACTGCCCCAGGATCTGGGCGGCATGAAAGTCACCACGGCGCTATACTTCCTGCCTGGCGGCAAATCTACACAGAAGATGGGCATAGAAGCGGATGTGCGGTTGCCTATCTGGTTCATTCTCGAAGATGTTGGTGAAACGGCGCTGGATTATCCGCTTCCGGCCCAGGCGATCACGCCCTTCCTCGGCGTGCCGGGAAACAATGCGCCGCTCTGGAAGCCTGTGAAAAGGCCCCTGCTCGCGGAGCTGGCAGCAAGGTCCAAGGCCCGGGTCGCCAAAGATGGAAAGTTCGCCGAGATCATCAAGAACAACAAAGAGGCCGCCGGAAAAAAGGGCGTTATCCGGCTCGCCGACATGCGCAAGGAGATGGAGAAGGAAGGCGGCGGCAAGAAGAAGGAGACGCCGACCGAAATTAAGCAGAAAGCCCGGGACCAGTATGCCCCGTTCGTGAATGAGAGCGTCAACGTTCTCCTTGATATGGTGATGTTAGGGTCGGCCCAGTCTGTGCCGCAGGTTCTGCCTGCCGGGGCGGGTGGTATACCAGTACGTTGAACAAGGCGGCGTACCGCCGGACGCAGTTTGTTTCTAAAAGATGGGTTCTCTTTTTTCTTCCAGGAATTGCCGTAATAAGGAGGTCATGTCTCATGCATGACCATAGGATAAGCAGCTAAGAACCTGCGTGTTTTTAAACCGTATTCAAAAATGAGATGATACTTGCTACGGTAGACTTGTATTAACATACGCAAATCCCCACCAAGTGGATCCTAAATCGTTTTTCCAGTCGGCAGCAGCCATTTAGCTTTGTAAAATGCGTTGCTACGCATTTTCTCCAAAGGGGAGAATAGAATGGCTGACAGGATTTTTGTAAACGCTATGGCAAACCTGTTGGATTGTCCCGGTCAAGCGGGTACTTTGGGTTTGGCGGCTTTGCTCCATTACCCACAGCTTTGCTATCCCGTCCTGACCCCCCAAGGGGAACTCACCGGTTGCAGTGCCTGTGACGCGCCTCGTATAAATGTGTAGAGGTTTTCTATTGGTAATGCGCAGGGTGATCAAAGAAAAAATAAAATGTGCAGATTATTTGTTACATCGACGAGTCTTGAATTCAGAAAATAAATAAAAATCAAAGATTACTGGTTGAAAGGTGTAACGATATTAAACTCTTGACGCCTCGCAATCCGGAAAGTCATATATTTATTGGCTAATTTCTCCCATAAATGTGCGGCCTCTCAAAACGGAAAAAATTATCATTTTCCTCCTCGCGTCCAATTGTGTTTGCCTCATCCTGGAAATACTTTTCTCTCAGCGCTTTCAATTTCTCTTCCTTTTCCGATCCTTTGAAATTCTCCACGATATCATTACGCTCTTGCATGTACTCCAGACCGATATTCCATCTCTGTTCATGCTTAGCGTCGATTTCCACCATCTCTTCAATCTCATGGCTATCGAATCCCATCTTACTGCGGACATTGTTTATCTCTTGTTGGCGTTGCTCAGGGCTCATCTGTTTAAGTTCATTCTGTACAGAATCGATGCTAAAAAATGCCTTGGACAGTATTTCCTTCTGGTCAAGAAAAAATTCCTCCGGAGTACCTTTATATGTGTCATTTAGAGTGTTACGATACAGATTAAGTTTTGCATCAAATGTCATATCGCTGGATTTATTTATAACGGCCAGAGCATCTTGCATCTTTGCTTTTCTCACCTCTGTTGCCAGCATGTCACCAGACCAAATTTTATCTGCGTCCTCACCGAAAAGTTCCCTTTTCTTTTTCTCCATATCCATTTTAGAATGAACTGTTTTATTGTCCTCAAGCCAACGGCCGTACTGGTCCAATTTGTCCAATGTTTTCATTATCTCATCGGCATAATCCGGAAATGCACGCTTGAGAATATTGTAAAATATAACCTTGCCATTTTCAGGGAAAGTACTCATGACTAATGCCCTTATACTGATAAGGCTTGCTTGAGTGCTTTTATCTGATATGGTTTTGCCATAATACTTCTGTAATTCTTTGACGAGCTGGTCACTAAAAGATTCAACAGAAGTATTTTTCCCGAGCGCTTCTTGGATTTTGATTAGTGCAGACTTGTTATCCGTGTAATGTGTTATAAGAAAATAACAAAAAAAGATTACAAATACGATTGCAGTCATACCGATTACTATTGCTATCTTTTTTGTTTTGCTTTGCATACGTTCTTTCTTCCCAAGGAGGTTACAAATAAAAGCGTATTATTATTGCATGTAGTGCAGGAGCGAGCAATACAAAAAGATCACGGGACTTTTCTTAAAATCCCGTGATCCTTTGTTATCTTACTACACAATATAATTAAAGAAGGGGCTGTAACTTTGGCCAGATCAAGTTTGCAAGTTTCTGTGAACCCGAATCATTAGGATGAACGCCATCGATGATAATGTCGGAATTGACAATAGACGACACCGGATTAATGAATACACGATAATTACTGGCAGCTGTTGCGTTAGCTACTGCCTGAGCAAGCTTTGTATTCCCATAATCCACAGCGGGGTTTAATGACGTACTCGCAAAGAGACCGAATTTCACATGATAATAACCTTGCCATATGATGTTTTGCACGCCGTCTCTGCCCATCTGGTTCAACAGATCTACCGCATCTACGTATACATCATCTATTACAGCTTTACAGGAGCTGGTAAGCGTTGATGATTTGCAATGATAGGGATCAAAAAAGTTGGCCGGGATTAAAACCTCATTGCCTCCGCCGTCCGCTATTATGGTCTTAATATTGCTATTATCATTTCTTGCTGTGGCATATTGTACGGCAACAGAGTTGGATGTAAGGATGCTGCTTCCTGATAAGTAAGATCCCGAAACGCAATAATTGCGGAAAGATTTCCCGGCTTTTGCGGTCAAATTATCATGAATCTTACCAGACAGGGCGAAGATAGAGTCTCCTATATTAACCACATTATTCATGGTGGCAGACCGTATCCACGGTACGGAGATTAAACTACAAGCTGTACTCACCGCAAGTACCAATAAAAGGACAACAACACGAACTGATAACAATGCTTTAATTCTTTTCATTTGCACCTTCCCTCCCAATTATTTTATAATTTTTTTGAAAAAATAAACCTACTTTTATATTTCAAGAAGTATCATATTTTCCGGAATAAAACCGTTGAATTATATTGTATTTGTGGAATATGCTCTTTAATTGTTTCTTTAATGGCATATTCCCCTTGTAGGCTTCTTAATGAGGAGATTCACATAATATCTTCTTTTCATCATCTGCTCCACAAATGTTAATTTTAAAGCAGGTATTGCCAGAAGAAATCGAGCTTTGATAAGAACTTATTTTGAAGTGTAATGAATATGCTTCATCAGATTTTGTATGTCAAGTATTTTCTTAAAAATTTCTTTAAAATGTGGGTTTCATGAAAAAGGTATTTATTTG
>Ga0208584_1000053_pt1 | contig 15546 bp, 11 predicted proteins | sample NGESurdeep072012_4_FD_184460 | JGI IMG/M metagenome (GOLD analysis project Ga0208584, IMG submission 184460) | Arctic peat soil microbial communities from Barrow, Alaska - NGEE Surface sample 415-1 deep-072012 (SPAdes) | ecosystem: Environmental > Terrestrial > Soil > Wetlands > Peat ...
GGAAGCGGGAACGGGAAACGTTGTGGAGGCTGTCCGCCACATGAGAACCATGAACCGCGAGATTCGACAATTGGCTCAGATGCCGGTGGAAGAAGTCACCGGATTTGCCAAAACAAACGGCATTCCCTACGAACTGGCCTTAAAAGTCAAAGAGCTAGGACGTCTGCCGGTGGTTAATTTTGCGGCTGGCGGTATTGCCACGCCAGCAGATGCCGCTTTAATGATGCAGTTGGGTTGCGATGGAGTTTTTGTCGGTTCCGGTATTTTCAAAGCAACCGATCCGGCCCCACGGGCACGAGCTATCGTCAAGGCAACAGCCTATTTCAATGATCCGCAAAAGGTATTGGAAGCTTCGATGGATCTGGGCGAAGCCATGCCCGGTCTGGAAATATCACAAATACCGCCCGAGCAAATCTTAGCCGGACGAGGCTGGTAATTTTTATTATGACACTGCATTTAGTAACGAACAAACCCTCTGTAATGGGTGTTCTGGATTTACAAGGCGGAGTGCATGAGCATCTGGATCATCTGGAGCGGCTAGGAGTTTCTGCCCGAAGAGTAAAACAGGCCTCTGATTTTGTCGATCTGGCCGGCTTAATCATTCCCGGCGGTGAAAGTTCATGCATTTCGAGGCTGCTTAATATTTTTGAAATCAAGGAAGTATTACTTCAGGCTCATCGCCAGGGCATGAAAATCTGGGGTACTTGCGCGGGAGCAATTTTATTAGCGAAGAAAGTGGTTGGTGAAACGTCTTGCCTTGACTTGATCGATATAGAAATCGAACGCAACGGCTTCGGCAGTCAACTCGATAGTTTTACCAGTGAGGCACTGATTCCTGCTGTTTCTGCCGAACCAATACCCTTGACTTTTATTCGCGCGCCCAAAATTACCGGTGTGGGCAAAGAAATTAAGGTCCTTTTAAAAATTGACGATTATATTGCCGCAGCGGAAAGCGAAAATGTTTTGGTGACGGTATTTCATCCGGAATTAACCGGATGTCTTGCCTTGCATCGGTATTTCGCCATTAAATGCGGGTTTAAACTTGCGGCTAATGGTCATAGTTATATTGATCCGCTTTGGAAAAGTTCGAGTTGGACAAGACAAGCCGGCATTGCTTAAATGGATTTAATCAAACATATTGAAGAAAATTTTTTTGCCGTCTGCCGCTACTGGGGAAGCCTAAATTCTTCTCTGATTTACGCCGGATCAATCGGGGCAATGAACACGGGCGTAGCTATTTCCGATATCAACTGGGTATGGAATGAAAAGCCTTTAACCAATGATAACTCAAAATCCATCGCGAACATAAAAGAAATTTACCAAAAATTAAATCTGCGTTTCTGGTGGTGGATATATCCCTGCGGGCAATCGCCGGAAACTGAAAGCCAGTTACAAGATGCGGGATTGCGTTTAATTGGAAAAGTGCCTTGCATGGCCGCTGATTTGAACGATTCGGTTTCAGATAAGCAAATCCCTGACAATGTAACAATATCTCCGGTTAAAGATAAAAACGATTTGCTTATCTGGGAAGATATCTCTTTCCATGGCTTTAAAATGCCCCCGCGTGTTAAAGAGCAGTATGGCGCTTTTGTTTCTTCATTTGACCTTGGCGCGCAATCGCCACAAAAGCTTTTTCTGGCCTATTGTGAGGAAAAGCCGGTAGCCACCTCGCTACTTTTCACGCATAACCATTCAGCTGGAATCTACTATGTATCTACTCTTCCTACTTACAGGAATAAGGGATTCGGCCTGAAAATCACGCGGGCCGCTATGCAAGCGGCAAAAGAATCCGGTTTTAAAGATGTGATTTTGCAGGCAACACCATTGGGAGCTAAGGTTTACATACGGGCGGGTTTCAAAGAATATTGTCGTGCGGAAATTTACAAACTATCAACTTTGTAATGCTAACACATGATCGTTAAGCCTTCAAACTGCTAAAATTCAATAATATTTCATTGACAAAAACTAGGCAGCCGTTATATTAAACACAATTATCAAGTAAATTAATTTTAGACAACGTGGCAAAATGGCCATAATTTTTTATCAATGTGGCGGAGGATAATATGGAAAGTAAAAATCGTAAGACATTTTTTATGTTCTTAATGGCGTTTTTGGTTGCGTTTTTTATTGTTTCTTTTGTAGAAGTTCTGCGATCTTCTTTTTTCCCTTCAGGAGCACCCGAAATTCAAACGGCAGCAGCAGTTTCTTCCTCAGAAACAAATACACCTGCTTCTTTTTCCGATCTGGCCGAACGTGTTAAACCTGCAGTCGTAAACATCAGCACAACAAAAACATTTAAAGGACGAAACGGTTTGGGTACACCCTTTGGCCGGTCGCCTTTTAACGGACATTTCGGAGATGATTTCTTTGAACGCTTTTTTGGCGATATCCCCCAACGTGAATTTAAGCAACGAAGTCTTGGTTCCGGTTTTATTATCAGCAACGACGGATATATATTCACAAATAATCACGTTGTAGAACAGACAGATAAAATTCTGGTAAAAGTCTCCGATGGCAAGGAATATGAAGCGAAAATTATTGGCACCGACGCTAAAACCGATATTGCCTTAATCAAAATCAAGCCTGATAGTAGCTTGCCGTTTGTGGAAATGGGCGATTCCGATGCAGTAAGAGTAGGTGAGTGGGTCATTGCGATTGGTAATCCGTTTGGTTTGGAGCAAACCGTTACCGCCGGCATCGTCAGCGCCAAGGGACGTGTCATTGGAGCAGGCGCTTACGATAATTTTATTCAGACCGATGCATCCATTAATCCGGGAAATAGCGGCGGACCATTATTTAACATGGCCGGAAAAGTTATCGGCATCAACACGGCAATTGTTGCCCAGGGGCAGGGCATCGGTTTTGCCATCCCGATGAATATGGCAAAAAGCATTTTGTCAGACCTGAAAACAAAAGGTAAAGTAACTCGAGGATGGTTAGGTATTTCCGTACAGGACATTTCGGAAGATATAGCGAAAAATCTGAATCATAAAAATAAGAACGGCGCTTTAGTATCCGAGGTTTTTAAAGATGATCCGGCAGATAAAGCTGGCATCAAAGTAGGCGATATAATTGTAGAAATAAACGGGAAGTCCATTAAAGACACCCATGAATTACTCCTGACGATTGCCTCATTGCATGTTGGCGAAAAGGTATTAATTAAAGGATTGCGCGACGGCAAAGAACTATCGTTCCAGGTTGTTGTGACGGAGCGTAAAGACAAACCTGAAATAGCGTTAACAAAAAAATCAAAGGGATATTTTGGCATTGCTGCTCAGGAAATAACTAAAGAAATCGCACAACAGCTGGGAATTTCCCGCGATGTCGGTGTAATAGTCACTGATGTGGAAGAGGGCAGTCCGGCGGATGATGTCGGTATTCAAACACATGATATAATTGTTCAAGTAAACAAAGCAAAAGTTTCCTCCATGAAACAATACAACACGGAAATGAATAAAGCCGCCGAAAAGAAAAACGTGATACTTTTAGTTAAACGCGGCAAGTCAAATTTCTTTGTCGGATTGCATATAGAATAGAAAGATTGATTTCTCTGAACTACCAAAAAGGCAGGCGATAATAGCCTGCCTTTTTTCTTGCCATTTTCATACCCGTAATTCGAGAGCGTCGAAAATATTCTATTCCGGACACTTGAATTATATTAAAACAATGTTTCATTTTTATCTTGACATTTAAAACAATGTTTCATATTTTGCTTTTAAGTAAAAGTGGTCTCACCTCTGGTTGTTATATATAAATACTTTAAAAAGGAGAGACGTGAAATGGAGATTATCAACTATTCGGAAGAGCACAAGATATTCAGAGATTCGTTAAGGAAGTTTCTTGACAAGGAAGTGGTACCTCACATCGACGAGTGGGAGGAGGCGGGCATCGTTCCCAGAAGCGTCTGGAAGAAGATGGGCGAGCAGGGTTTCCTCTGCACGAGCGTACCAGAAGAGTACGGCGGGCTGGCAGCGGATTTCCTCTATTCCGTCATCATCACCGAAGAGACGACGAAAAGTGGTTTTTCAGGTCTGACGGCGTCCCTGCACAGCGATATTGTTGTCCCCTACATCACCTCCTTCGCTTCCGAGGAACTGAAACATAAATATCTCCCCGGCTGCATCTCCGGCGACATCATCACCGCCGTGGCCATGACGGAACCCAACGCGGGAAGCGACTTGGCCGCCATGAAGACCACAGCCACCGAAGACGGCGATTATATCGTTTTAAACGGCCAAAAGACCTTCATCAGCAACGGCATCAACTGCGACCTCATCATTGTGGCCGCCAGAGACCCTTCGATTAAAGATCCCCATACCGCCGTAGATCTTTTCCTCGTCGATGCTAATACTCCCGGTTTCGAGAAAGGAAAGCAGATAAAAAAGATAGGCTGGCACAGCCAGGACACGGCGGAGATGTACTTTACCGACTGCCGGATTCCCAGGGAAAACAGGATGGGGGAAAAGGGAACGGGATTCTTGAAGCTCATGCAGAAACTTCAGCAGGAAAGACTCGTTTGCGCCATCGGCGCCGTGGCGTCGGCAGAGGTGATGGTGGCAATGACGATCCAGTATTGCAAAGAAAGAACCGCCTTCGGGAAACCTCTTTCCAAATTCCAGCACACTCAGTTCGAGCTCGTCGAAATGTCAACCGAGGCAAAGGTGGGACGGACCTTCCTGGACAAGCTCATTATGGACCATGTCGAGGGTAAAAACGTGGTTGTGGAAGTCTCCATGGCCAAGTTCTGGACGACCGACATGGCCTTCAAAGTCGCCGACCGTTGCCTCCAGCTCTACGGCGGCTATGGTTATTGCGACGAATATCCCATTTCTCGCTACTGGCGGGACATCCGGGTCACCAGGATCTTCGCCGGAACTAACGAGATTATGAAGATGATCGCCGCCCGCTTCATGGGTCTCTAAAGGAGACTGTCGATGCCCGGACCCCTGAAGGGTTTAAAAATACTTGATTTTACGACACTCCTGCCTGGACCTTACGCGACGATGATGCTGGCCGATATGGGCGCCGATGTGCTTCGCGTACTCTCCGGCTCCTATCCCGATATGGCTTCATTCTTGCCGCCCTTCCTCCCCGGCAGCGATTTATCCTGCAACCTTGCTTATCTGGGAAGGGGAAAACGCTGCCTGAACCTCAACCTTAAGATGACAAGTGCCGTTGAGATAGTCAACAGACTTATCATGAAATACGATATCGTTATTGAACAGTTCCGTCCCGGCGTCATGGCCAAGCTGGGCATAGGTTATGAAGATCTGAAATCTGTAAACCCTTCACTGATATACTGTTCGCTAACTGGCTATGGACAAACGGGGCCACTCAAAAACAGGGCAGGTCATGACATTAACTATCTGGCCCGTTCCGGGCTCATGAACTACTCTGGGACAAAAGATAAAGGACCTTCTCTTACTGGTATGCAGATTGCCGATGTGGCCTCCGGTTCCAACAACTCTGTCATCGGTATTCTGGCTGCGGTGATCCACCGGAAGGATACGGGCAAGGGACAGTATATCGATATCTCCATGACCGACGGCGTCATGGCTTTCAACTCCATGATGGCCACAACATATCTGGCCGGAGCAGCAGAACCACAAAGGGAACAGGAGCTTTTAAACGGCGGCTCTCTCTACGATTTCTATGAAACAAAAGATGGACGGCACATAAGTTTCGGCGGCTTGGAAGCACAGTTTTTTGCAACCTTTTGCCGGATAATCGATCGAGAGGATCTGATCCCCTACGGTATCATCACGCCCAATATGGAGAAAGTAAAAAAAGAAATCCGGGAAATTTTTCTACAAAAGACGCAGGAGCAGTGGACGGAAATTTTTTCGCAGGTGGACGCCTGTGTGGAACCAGTCCTTTCGCTTGCGGAAGCGATCGCCGATGAAAATACCCGGGTGCGGGAAATGGTTGTGGAATTCGACCTTCCTTCGGGAGAAAAATTGAAACAGATCGCGAACCCCATCAAGTTTTCCGCCACCAAACCGGACTATCGCTCTCTCGGTTGCCCTGCCGGTACTCACACCTGTGAAGTTCTTATCGAAAATGGTTATACTGAAGAACAGATCAGTGACTACAAAAAGGAAGGGGTTTTTAATTGATTTTTAATTCAATCCTTAATTAAAGTTTTTCATTATATTAAAAAAGGAGGGCAAAATGGCGGATAAATCAAAATTAGGGATGGAGTTTTCCCCCTACACCTTTGAAGTGGAAAAGGGAAAGATAGCCGAATTTGCTATGGCCATCTCTCAGAAAGAAGACAAGGATCAGGTAAATCCCCTCTATGTAAACCGGGAAGCGGCGCAAAAGGCAGGCTACAAGGACATCATCGCCCCGCCCACCTTCCAGACCAGTTTCGCCCTCTGGGCAGGAGGAGGACTTATGCCTATCATCCAGGATCTGGGCATCAACCTGTTCAGGCTACTCCATGGCGAGGAGGAATACGATTACCTGGGCGCCATCCATCCCGGCGACATTATGACGGGAAAATCTAAAGTCGTCGATATGTACGACAAGGAAAAGAAAGACAAACCAGGTAAATTTATGGAATTCACAGTTATTGAAACAGAAATCCGCAATCAACGGGGAGAGCTCGTCATCAAATCCCGCTCTACCTTAGTGGAAAGATAAGGAGGACGCCATGGCTAAAGAAATCTACTTCGAAGATATAAATATCGGCGACGCTATGCCCGCCTTTACGTCGGACCCTCTCACGAGAACTCACTTGGTCCGTTATGCAGGCGCCTCCGGAGACTTCAATCCCCTGCATCACGACGAGACCTTCGTGACCATGTTCGGTATGCCGCGGGTTATCGCCCACGGAATGCTGATCATGGGGATAACGAGCCGTGCTATTACGGAATGGATCGATAACAAATGCTTGAAAAATTTCAAGGTTCGCTTCTCCGGAATGACGGAACCGGCCGATCTGGTAGATCTTGAAAATACGAAAGCCCGTGCTACAATTACCGTCACCGGCAATGTAGTGAAAAAGTTCGCGGAAGGTGGGGAAAACCGCATCCAGTGCGACATCCAGGCTGTCGATGCCTTGGGGGGTGTAAAGTTGACCGGCAGCTTCATCGCCGCTCTTCCTTCTAAATAAGTTTCTTATTAAAGGAGAAATGATATGGCGAACTTGATTGTAGACGAACGGGATCAGAAGTTTGTGCTCTATGAAATGCTGGGAGTGAATAAGCTTTGCGAGAAGGCTCCATACACGGATTTCTCTCCAGACGTGTTTGACATGATTCTGACGGAGGCGCAAAAGTTTGCTGTGGAAGAGATATTTCCCACTCTGGTGGAATCGGACCGTGAAGGGTGCAGGTTGGAAAACGGTAGGATCAGCGTTCCCAAGGTCTTCCACCGGTTATACAAACTCTACAGCGAAGGCGGCTGGATCGCCATGGGCAAATCCCCGGAAATCGGCGGCCAGGGCCTTCCCTATTGCATAACTGTAGCCGCCAAGGAGTGGTTCATCCATAACCTTGGCTTTCTGGTCCTGCCTTTCCTGGCCGAGGGGGCATCGCACCTCGTCGAGACCTACGGATCGGAGGCTCAGAAGAAAAAATACCTGCCGAAGATGATCTCCGGGGAGTGGGGCGGGACCATGTGCCTTACCGAACCAAACGCCGGGACCGACGTAGGCAACCAAAGCACCAAGGCGATTCGTCAGCCCGACGGCACCTTCCTGATTCAGGGAACCAAATCCTTCATTACCTGTTTGGATCAGGACCTAACCGAGAACATCATCCATCCCGTTCTGGCCAGAATCGAGGGCGATCCCGCCGGTACCAGGGGCATTTCCATCTTCATCGTCCCCAAATATATCGTGAACGACGACGGCACTCTGGGCAGGAAAAACGACTACGCGATTGCCAAGATCGAAGAGAAAATGGGCTTCCACGGGAGCCCTACCGGCACTATCAACTTCGGTGACAACGGCCAGTGTTACGGAGAGCTTCTGGGGGAAGAGCGAAAGGGCATCAAGGTCATGTTCCAGATGATGAATGAAGCCCGGATCGGTACAGGACTCCAAGGGGTGGGCAGTGGTTCAATCGCCTATCTTCATGCTCTCCAGTATGCCAAGGAACGCATCCAGGGCACTGCCATCGCCGATTTCGGCAATGACGCCGCTCCCAAGGTAGCTATTATCGAACATCCTGATGTAAGAAGAATGCTTTTATGGATGAAATCAAACGTGGAAAGTATGCGAGCGCTGATTTATTTTGCCTCATTTGCCATAGATAAGGAAATGACGGTGGATGATGATGCCGAAAAAGAGAAATGGCACGGCCTGCTGGAAGTCCTCACACCGATAATCAAGGCCTACTGTTCCGATGTTGGCTTTAAGGTTACGGAGCTGGCCATCCAGGTCTATGGTGGCTACGGTTACTGTGCCGACTATCCCGTGGAGCAGTTCATGCGCGACGTAAAGATCGCTTCTCTCTACGAGGGCGCCAACGGCGTCCAGGCTCTGGATCTGATAGGACGCAAGCTGGGGATGAAGAAAGGCGCCAACTTCATGAGCCTTTTGGGAGAGATGAACGCCACTGTCAACAAATATAAGGAACAACCGGAGCTGACGGGGTTGGCCGCCGACGTTCAGGGGGCGGTTAACACGCTGGCTGAGATGGGCATCTTCTTTTCCACCTGTGCCCGGGAGGGTAAATTCCTGGTGCCGGTGAGTCACGCCTATCCCTTCCTGATGATGATGGGGAAGGTCGTTTCCGGCTGGCTGCTTCTCTGGCAGGCCGGTATCGCCCGGGAGAAGCTGGCTGTCCTGAGCAAGGAAAAGGGCGTAGCGCTTTCGGATACCATTGCCTGGAAAGAATTTATCAAAAACAATCGTGATGCCGCATTCTATTCCGGTAAGGTCGCCGGAGCAAGGTTCTTCATTAAGAATATACTGCCGGAGGTTGATGCCGCCGCGAAGGCCATAAAGAGTGAAGACCTTTCCATGGTGGATATTGCTACAGAGAGTTTTGCTTAAGAAATATCAGGAAGAATTGAAATTAAATAATACAAAAGGAGGTCTTCGCTATGATGGATTTTCCCTTGCTTCTGAGAACGTTTCTGTTGAGGTCTGCAAAATACTTTCCCAAAAAAGAAATCGTCTCTGTGTTTCCCGAATTTGTCCACCGATATACCTATGCGGACTACTACAAGAGGGTATGCCAGCTCGCCCATGCGCTAAAATCTTTGGGTATCAAGCGCGGCGACAAGGTGGCAAGCATTGCACTCAACGACCACCGGCACCTGGAGCTCTACTTCGGAGTTCCGTGCTCCGGGGCGGTCCTTCACACGGTTAACTTCAGGCTGCCCATGAATCATCTCGTCCACATCATCAATCATGCCGAAGACCAGATCATCTTCGTGGATGAGGACCTGCTCATGTTCGTGGAAATGATAAAAGACCAACTCAAGACCGTCAGGCACATCGTGGTACTTTCACACACAGGAAAGAAGCCGGTATCGGGCATAGAGAACCTCATCATGTACGATGAGCTCATCGCCCAGTTCCCCGAAGAGTATGACTTCCCTGTGGATCTCTCCGAGTGGGACCCTGCCATGATCTGCTATACCTCGGCCACTACAGGCGATCCCAAAGGGGTTGTGTATTCTCACCGGGCCATCACCCTCCACACCTATGCCGTGGCCGTTACTTTCGGCGCCAGCGAGGCTGACTGCATCATGCATATCGTGCCCATGTTCCATGCCAATGCCTGGTGCGGGCCGTTCGCCGCGGTGGGGGCGGGCTGCAAGCAGGTGCTTCCCGGCCGTGAGGTAATCAATATGGAGAAGCTCTGCCAAACCATTGCTCAAGAAAAGGTTACCTTCACCGCCGGGGTCCCCACTATCTGGATGCTCCTGTATGACTACCTTGAAAAAGGCGGATGGCATGACTTCTCGTCATTGAAAACCATAGCAAGCGGCGGAGCAGCGATCCCAAGGCAACTCCTGATCGACCTCAACGAAAAATACAACTTCCCCATCAAGCAGGCTTACGGCTCCACCGAGACCACACCGCTCGCGACCGCGGCAATCCCCAAAAGCTACATGGCCGATTGGCCGACCGAGAAACTCTATGACGTCAAGATGAGCATCGGTATTATCGCCATGGGCCTGGAGATGAAGATCGTGGGCGATTCCGGAGCCGAGGTGAAGATGGACGGCAAGGAGTGGGGCGAGATTTGCCTGAGGGGTCCCTGGATCGCCAACGAATACTACAAGGACCCGGTGCGCTCAAAAGAGACATTCTACGACGGCTGGTATCACACCGGTGACGTGGGCACCATCGACGAAGAAGGTTACGTGAGACTTGTCGACCGGAAGAAGGATCTGGTAAAGAGCGCAGGCGAATGGATCTCCTCGGTGGATCTGGAGAATCTGATCATGGCCCATCCCAAGGTTATGGAGGCGGCCATTATCGGTGTCCCGCACCCCAAATGGCAGGAAAGGCCACTGGCTTGTGTCACTGTCATCCAAGGACAGAGCGTGTCCGCCGACGAGCTCAAGGCTTTCCTCAAAGACAAAGTCAAGGCCGCCTTTTGGATACCCGACGAGATCATCTTCTTAAAAGAAATCCCCAAGACCAGTGTGGGTAAATTCAACAAACGCGAGCTTCGCAAGCTCTATGCAGACAGTCAGTTGAAATCGCTGTAAAAAAGAAGAAACATGTGAATTCGATAATTAATAAAATTAATAGAATAAAAGATTCAGGGAAAAAAGTTATCGGCTGCTTCCCCCTCTATCCTCCGCTTGAACTTTTCCACTCCATGGACATTATTCCTATCGTGCTGTGGGGCCTTGACGATGTGCTTGCCGGTGTAAGTGAAAGCGACAAGCACCTTCAGAACTATGTATGTTCTGTCGCGAGGCGTCTGACTGAGTTTGTGCTGACCGACGGAGGCAGACTGCTGGACGGTCTGTTCATGTATAACGCCTGTGACACGCTCCGCAACCTTCCGGAAATATTGGAATGCGGATTAGGTGAAATGAATATCAATGTCCCCCTCTTTAATATTCACATCCCCGCTATGTATACAGGCCAGACAGACAGCAGTGGAGCCTCTCCGGCAGGAGACGGAGGCTCCTTTCCAAAACGCGACATCCCGCGATTGGCAGAAAGCATTCAACCCCCAGCAGGAGCTGGGGGCTTTCTGCAGCGGGATAAATATCTCCAGGACGAAATAACCGGACTCGTGAGCAAGCTCGAGCAGGAATACGGCGTTGCCTATTCCGAAAAAAGGTTCCGGGAAAGCGCTGACCTGTATAGAGAGATGAGAAGCCTATCGCTCACGCTGGATGCGTTAGTTTCTTCAGGAATGATCGGTTTCAGTGATTTCTCCCGGATCATACATGAGGGATATGTCGAACCGGTAGAGGTGCAGATTGAATCGCTGAAATCGTGGATAAAAAATTGCGGTGGAGCCCCTCCGGCAGGAGCCGAAGGCTCCTTTCTAAAACGCGACATCCCGCGATTGGCAGAAAACATTCAACCCCCAGCGGAAGCTGGGGGCTTTCTGCAGCGGGGCAACTCCCCTGCTGGGAAAAAAATCCCGGCAGATGAACACAGGGTAGTGGTGAGCGGTATTTTACCTCCACCCCCTTTAGTATGCGATATCATCGAAAAATCAGGCTTTACCGTCGCGGGGAACGATATCGCGTCACTGTACAGATCGTATAGCAATCATCCCGAAATCACCGGAGACGCGGGAAAATTTTATATCGACTTCTATCAGAACCATTTTCCGTGCACCACGTTATTATCCTCATCCGACAGGCGCGCAGAAGCGATTATGAATCTGATCAGGGAAAGAAACGCCCGCGGATTTATTTTTATCGGAGAAAAATTCTGTGAGTATGAATATTTTGAGATTCCATTTATCGACAAGATGTTAAGAAATGAGGGGATTAACACCCTTCTTCTGGAATTTTCGATTGATGATAACGAAAATATCGAAGGGTTCGGAACCAGGATAGAGTCCTTCGCTGAAGTGATGAGTGGATAAGCGGCGATATCCGGGAGATATATTATGCAACAACAGGAAAACGCAGGAGTGAAGAAATCGGATTCGGGGAAGCGGATGAGCAGGATGCTTACCAGCTCTTATATGAATCTACACCAGAAGGCAAAGGAAGACGCCTTTGTCGTTTGGATCGCCATCATAGTGCCGGCGGAAATATTTCTGGGCTTTGAGAATGTGGTTTATGCGGTACCTGAAAGCCACGCCGCGTTGAGTGCCGGGAAAGGGGTGGGTTCCCTCCAGAGCGCGAAAGCGGAAGGAATGGGATATTCGATGGACCTCTGTTCCTACGCCCGGATAGATATCGGTACCGCTTTTGACGGAGGCAAGGACTCTCCTACCTTCGGTTTGCCCAGACCGCACCTGCTCATATCCAATAACAACAACTGTTCACTCCTGGTGAAGTGGTTTGACGTGTATCACCGTGAATGGGGGATCCCGCATTTCATCATGGATGTCCCGTTCTGTTACAAGCCGCAGAAGGAGAAGGACCTCGGCTACATTATGGCCCAGTTCGGAGACCTTATTCAATTAATCGAGAAGATGAGCGGGCAGAAATTCGATATCGACAGGGTACGCGATGGGGTCGCGCATACAGTTGAGGCGGTAAAGCAGTGGAAACGCTTCATCGGCTTCGCGGCGCACCGCCCTTCAGGGATTACCGCCTTCGACACCTTCGTGCAGATGGCGCCATTTCTCACGTCACGCGGCACACCGGAGCTTGCGGAGCACTACCGGCTCCTTGCCGATGAAACCGCGGAGAAGGTGACGTCCGGCATCTTCCCCGTGCCCGATGAAAAATACCGGCTACTCTGGGACAATATCGCTCCATGGCACCAGCTTCGCAAGATGTCGCAGCGCCTGGCCGAACTCAAGGCGAACATCATATCCGCCAGTTATACTTACTGCATGGGATCTCTCGAAGGAAATTTCGATCCCTACGAATACGACGGCGCCGACCCGTTGCGATATCTGGCAAGGCTCCAGAATTTTTCCGTGTGCCCCATGGGGATGGATCTGCGAAGCAGGGCCATGAGGGAATCGATCAGGAGGAACGCCATAGACGGTGCCATTTTTGCAAGCAACAGGAGCTGCAAGGTATATTCGGTGCTGCAGATGGACCAGCAGAAGCGTATCTCGGAAGAACTCGGCATTCCCGCGGTGATGATCGACTTCGACCATGCCGACGACAGAAAATACAGCGAGGCAGGCACGTTTCTAAGGATCGAGGCGCTGCTTGAAAACATCGAGAGAAGAAGAATGAATTTGTCCTAAACACGACTTAACCTAACAACTAGCGTTAAGTTGTGTATTAACTTCTTCCTGAAAGAACAAATCGCTATTCTTGCCAAGAATGCTTTCTTTCAATCGGTAATAAATACTATTTACGCTTAATGACAAGCATCGACACCAAGCATTTTGTGGACAGTTCTTCATTGACAATCAATAACGTGTTTCCTATACTCCCTTCCAACAAGAGCAAATTCTTAATCGTCCAAGCTGCCGAAAGGAGTTCATGACCGATACTACCTTGTTATCTGATATTCAGTCACTTGATGGTCTCATCACAAAGCTTAATCCTGACAACCGGCTTCGCGGTCTTCAGTTTGAGAGGATTTGTAAATGGTATCTCCAGAACGATCCAGAATACAGAATGCAGTTAAAGAAAGTTTGGCTCTGGAAAGAGTGGCCCGGTAGATGGGGGACAGAAGCTGGCATTGATTTAGTGGCCCAAACATACGATGACAAATTGTGGGCTATACAGGCTAAAGCCTACGCCCAGAAACATTCGATCACTAAGTATGATTTAAATCGTTTTCTTACAGAATCTTCCCGCAAGGATTTTTCCTACAGGCTGCTCATCGCAACCACTGACCGTGTCGACCATATCGCATCCCGTACAATATTATCCCAAGAGAAACCAGTGGGCTTTCGTCTGCTATCCGATTTGAGAAAATCTCTGATCAACTGGCCACTATCTCCAGAGTCACTGTATGCGAAAAAAACTGAGATAAACACACCACGTGCTCATCAGAAATCAGCCATTGTCGATGCGTGTAATAAATTCTCCGATCACGATCGGGGGCAACTGATAATGGCGTGTGGTACAGGAAAGACTTTTGTGGCCCTTTGGATTGCAGAGAGACTCAAGAGCCAAAGGACTCTCGTCATTGTTCCTTCTCTTTTGCTTCTTGCCAAAACGCTGCGCGATTGGACCACACATACCTCTCATGATTTTCATTATCTTCCGGTTTGTTCTGATGAAACGGTGCGTGGAGAGGATCATCTGGTCTCGAATACTACAGAACTGGGATTGCCTGTTACAACTAGCCCTGAGGAAGTTGCTTCCTTCTTACGTCGTAAAGGGCCAAGCGTAGTCTTTTGCACTTATCAGTCTTCAAGTGTCATAGCTGAAGCCTTTAAAAAATCAGGAGTGCCAACATTTGATATTGCCATTGCTGATGAAGCTCATCGCTGTGCTGGTCTAAGTTCATCTGAGTTTGCAACAATAGTCGCCCCAAATGCAATTAAAGCCAAAAAGAGACTATTTATGACAGCCACGCCTCGAATCTACTCTGAAGCTGTGCGTGACAAAGCTCATGAACTGGAATGCGAACTGTCTTCAATGGATGACCCTGTCAAGTTTGGACCTGTATTTCATGAACTCAAATTCTCGAAAGCCATTGAGAAAAACCTTCTGTCTGATTACCAGGTCGCGATCATAGGAGTGGATGATCCTACATATCGCGACTACGCTGAGCGAGGCACCATCGTTACTATTGACGGCAAGAATATCACTGATGCCCGGACTCTGTCCGGACACATTGTACTCGCAAAAGCTATACGTAAGTACAAACTGCGTCGTGTAATCAGTTTCCATAGCCGAATAAATCGAGCAAAGGAATTTAGCGAAACATTTCCAAAGGTAATTAATGAGATGCCCAGAAAATCCCGACCTGACGGGAAATTGTGGGCAGACTACATATCAGGGAAAATGTCGAGTGGAAAACGTGATGTCCTGCTCAGCCGCCTCGGCAATTTAGAGCAGGGCGAATATGGTTTGCTTTCGAATGCCCGTTGCCTGGGTGAAGGAGTTGACGTTCCGACTTTGGACGGAATTACCTTCATTGATCCCCGCAGTTCACAGATCGACATTATTCAGGCTGTGGGACGTGTCATTCGTAAGGCTGACAACAAAAAGATCGGAACTGTAGTTCTGCCTGTTTTCATCTCTGGAGAGGAAGACGAGGAGAAAGTCCTTGAGTCTTCATCTTTTCAGGATGTCTGGAAAGTTCTCAGGGCATTAAGAGCACATGATGATCAGTTGGCGGAGGAGTTGGATCAACTCCGCTTGCAAGTTGGAAAACTGGGAACTCATGGGGGAAAAATCAGACTGCCGCAGAAAATCAAAGTCGACATTCCAAGATTGATCACAAAAGAGTTTGCCCAGGCCTTTTATATTCGGACAGTAAAGAAAACAACATCGCTTCCGCTGCTTACGGTT
>Ga0208584_1000054_pt1 | contig 15454 bp, 14 predicted proteins | sample NGESurdeep072012_4_FD_184460 | JGI IMG/M metagenome (GOLD analysis project Ga0208584, IMG submission 184460) | Arctic peat soil microbial communities from Barrow, Alaska - NGEE Surface sample 415-1 deep-072012 (SPAdes) | ecosystem: Environmental > Terrestrial > Soil > Wetlands > Peat ...
CCCGCCACTTTACGGGATCCTGCTGCACCTCTGGGGAACCGTGGTCGGCACATCGGAACAGGCCCTGCGAGGGTACAGCGCCGCCTTCAGCCTCGTGTCACTGCTCTGTGTCGTGTGGCTCGTCCGCGACATGACCGGAGACGGCTGGATGGGCCTGGCTGCCGGCCTCATGCTGGCCGTGAACCCGCTGGATATCTGGCACGCGCGGGATGCGCGAATGTATGCGCAGGCTGCGTGCCTGGCGACGATGGCAGCTTGCGTCTTATGGCGCTGGCTGCAACGCAAGGGCGTAACCAGTCCACCGCGGCGCCTGGCGGCGGCGTACGGCCTCCTCGCCATCCTGTTGCTCTACACTCACTACCTGGCCTCGATCCTGCTGGGCTCCCAGGTTCTGGCGGTTCTCCTGCTCTTCTCGGTTCGCCGGCGTTGGCGCGACGCGGCCTATTTGCTTGCAGCCGCCGCTGCGGCGTTTGCTTCGTTCGTTCCATGGGCGATCTTCGTCCTTCGCTTCCGGCCCAGCCTCTCCAGCGTTGTTACGCAGGTCGGCTGGATACCGAAACCGCACGGGTTCGACGTTTTTGCATACCTCAACCACGAGTTCTTCATCGGGTTCGCACGTGCGCCAGGGACCGCCGCGTACTGGTTCCCGGTGGTGACGGGCGGCCTCCTCGCGGTGGCTCTCGTGGCAGCGCTCTCGAAGGCGCCTGCTCCTGCTGGCTCGCCGGTTCTCCACCCGAACGAGGGGCTCACCCTCATGCTCTGGCTCACCCTCGGTCCGGCGCTCATAGCCGCGGTGATCAGCTCCCTCTGGCAGCCCGTGTATTTCCCTCCCCGCTTCAGCTTGTTCTGTCTGGCCCCGGGCGTTGCGGCGCTCGTCGTGATGCTGGGGAACGTGCGGCCGCCCCTGCGAACGGTCCTAATCGCGGCCATCACCGTTCTCATGGCGACAGGCGCGGCATGGCAAGCAGCTGCGCCCACCAAGGACGGGTTGCGAGAGATGCCAAGGCTGGCAGCCCGCTTCGGCGAGCCTGCCTTTGCCTTGCTCCTCCCATCTCCCAACTCGATCTTGGTGCACTACTACCTGCCGCACGCTGGCTTGCAGATCTTCAGGGAGGAGTTTGGCCCACGCCTGCGGCCTGAGACGCCGACACTCGTCTGGGTTTGTTTGCAGGACGGCCAGTTGCCGCCGCAGGATTCGTGCGAGGGCAAGCTGGTCGCCTGGCTTGCCACAACTGGGCCGTATCGGCGCCTGGGTGGCGCGGATGGCTACGCTGTCTACGAGCTGCACGCCCGAGCGTTGCCACCGGCCCGCTCGAATGAAGCGCTCGAATAGCGACAGATAGGTATCCGTACGCCGTCTGGCATCCGCGCGCAGCACCGTGCTGGGTCGGAGTTGCGTGAATGTAACGTTCGCAGCGTTCGCGCCGTCTCTAGGGACAGAGGCGGTACCCCGATGGCGCCGCCGGGAAAGGGAGACAATCATGAAGACTCGCAAGGTCGTTATGGCAACGCTCGCAACTGTGGCCCTTCTCGTGCCCACGGCGATTTGGGCCGCCGGTCGCTTCGAGCACGGCATGGGGTCCGGCATGGAAGGCGGCCGCTTCGGAATGGGCGCCGGCGAGGTCCTACGCCTCGCGAACAAGCTCGGCCTCAGCAGCAACCAGGTCACACAGATCAAGGGCATCCTCTCGGCAGCGAAGACCGCCAACCAGCCGACCCGCACGCAGCTCAAGGCCAACCAGCAGGCGTTCCAGGCGTCGTACAATCCGGCGCAGTTTGGCGCGACCGCGGTCAACGCCTACATCGCCCAGCAGACGCCCCTGATGCAGCAGCTCGTTCTCAGCGGCTTCCAGACGCGAGCGAACGTCCTCGCCGTTCTCACGCCGAGCCAGCTCACGCAGTTCAACCAGTTGCGTGCACAGTTCCAGCAGTGGAGGCAGTCCAACCCCGGCCGGCCCTAGCATCACCGAGCGGCAAGCCAATCACAACCGCCGCGGCGGGCAACCGAGACCGCCGCGGCCGCAACTGCTTGACCAGTTCAACCCGGCGGTTCTTGGCGCGGCCGTCCTCGGCGTCGTTGGACGCCACGGGGGCGTACAGCCCGCACCCGCACGCCCTCAGGCGGGCGGAGGCGATGCCGTGGTCGCGGGCTCTTTCTTCAAGTGAGCTACGATACCGGCTGAACATCGATGAGGGGACGATCTTCCGCTCGCAGGGGCGAGGCGGCCAACGGCGCGGGGCGCCGGCGGCTGAGACGGTTCGCCGCCGCCATGGCGTGCGCGGCCGGCGCTCTCATGTTCGTGCCATGGCCTGAGCCGGCCCCACCGGCCGGTGCCGGCGGGCGACCGTTCATCTGGAACCAGGACCAGCGGTGGCAGGCGCTCGAGGTTGCCTTCCAACGCGCCCGCGAGACCGGCTGCGCCGGTTCCAGACCCCGCGCGGAGGCGATGCTCGGTCACGCCCGCGGTCTCGTCGCCGGCGCGGCAGCGGGGAGGGTCGGACCTGAGTCCGTCGTCTTTGACGAGATCGAGCTAACCACGTTCGAGCTCGGCCCGATGGTTGCGGCGTGCCCGGAGACGATTCCGGAGTACGTCCGCCTCGTCACCAGGATGCGCTCGGTGGTGAAGCGGCAGTCCCGCCACTGGGACATGGGCCTCGCGGCGACACGGACCAGGATGTACCGCCTCCTCTACGGCGGCCGGGCCGCGCTGGAGGAAGCCATCCTGCAGGCTCCGCCCGGCTTCTTGCCGCCTCTCGTCCCCGGCGACGACGAGCCGTCGGTCACCCCATCGGCCGAAGTGCTGGGGGTGACGGTGCACAGCGGCGACATCCTCGTTTCGCGCGGGGGCGTGCCGACCTCGGCGCTCATCGCGCGCGGCAACGACTTCCCGGGCAACTTCTCGCACGTCGCGCTCGTCCACGTCGACGGGCGCTCGCACGAAACTTCCGTCATCGAAGCCCACATCGAGAGGGGCGTCGCGGTCTCCTCACTCCCCAGCTACCTCAAGGACGTGAAGCTCCGCGTGATGGTGCTGCGCCTGCGGTCCGATCTCCGCCAAGTGATGGCCGATCCGTTGCTGCCGCACCGGGCCGCCGCCGCGGCCCTCGAGGATGCAAGGCGCCGCCACATCCCGTACGACTTCGCGATGGACTTCGCCGACCACTCAAAGCTCTTCTGTTCCGAGGTGGTTTCGGCTGCGTACGAGCCGTTCGGGGTCACGTTGTGGATGGGCCTCTCTCGCATCTCCTCTCCCGGGCTTGTCGGATGGCTGTCCAGGTTCGGCGTGCGCCACTTCGAGACGCAAGAGCCCTCCGATCTGGAGTACGACCCCCAGCTGACCGTGGTCGCGGAGTGGCGCGATTTGCAGACGCTGTATTCGGATCACATCGACAACGCGGTCGTGGACGCGATGCTCGAAGGGGCCGAGCAAGGCGATGCGTTGGGATACCCCTGGCTTCTGCTGCCCCTCGCCCGCGCCGTAAAGGCGTACAGCTCGCTGCTGAACGCCGTCGGGCTGGTCGGTCCGGTCCCCGAGGGACTCTCGGCCGCCGGCGCGTTGCGAAACCGCCAGTTCAGCCGGATGCATGCGGCGATCAAACAGCGTGTGGTGTTGCTTGCCTCGGAGTTCGAGCGGGTGCACGGATACCGCCCGCCGTACTGGAATCTTGTCGACCTCGCGCGGCGGGCGCGCGCGGCGTTCCGGCCCGGCGGCCGTTTTGCGGGCGGGCGGTCTGCTGCTAGGCTGCCGGCAACGGAGCGTGCGTGGACCCTCTGCCCGAATACGAGTCGTACGACGGCCTCGGCCTGGCCGACCTCGTCAGGGGGCGCGAGGTGCGCGCGAGCGAGGTGATCGAGGCGGCGATCGCGCGCATCGAGGCGCGCAACCCCGCCGTCAACGCGGTCATTCACACGATGTTCGAGCAGGCGCGCCGGACGGCCTCCGGTCCCCTCCCCGACGGCCCGTTCTCCGGCGTTCCCTTCCTGCTGAAGGACCTCATGGCGGCGTGCGCAGGCGAGCCCCTCACCTCCTCCTGCCGCCTTCTCGCCGACTACGTCCCCGACCACGACAGCGAGCTCGTCGCCCGCCACCGGCGGGCGGGCCTCGTCATCCTCGGCAAGACCAACACCCCCGAACTCGGAATTCTCGGCGTCACCGAGCCGCTGCTGCACGGGCCCACCCGCAACCCGTGGCACCTCGAGCACACTTCCGGCGGATCGAGCGGCGGCGCCGCGGCCGCGGTGGCCGCCGGGATGGTGCCGACCGCCCACGGCGGCGACGGCGGCGGCTCGATCCGCATCCCGGCCTCGTGTTGCGGCGTGTTCGGACTCAAACCCAGCCGGGGCCGCAACCCTCTCGGCCCGGACTTCGGCGAGAGCTGGTGCGGGATGGTCCAGGAGCACGGGCTCACAAGGTCGGTGCGCGACTCTGCCGCGCTTCTCGACGCCACCTGCGGCCCCGACCTCGGGGCGCCCTACTTCGCGCCCCCGCCGTCACGGCCCTTCCTCGCCGAGATCGGCGCGGAGCCGGGCCGCTGCCGGATCGCCTTCACGGCCGAATCTCTGTTCGGCGAGCGCACCCACCCCGACTGCCGCGCCGCCGTGGAGGACGCGGCACGTCTGTGCGAGGCGCTCGGCCACAGCGTCAGCGAGGCGGCGCCCGAATTTGGGAAGGCCGCCGTGCGCCGCGCCTATCTCGCGGTGGTCGCCGTCAACACGGCGCGGGCGATCGACCTTTGCGGCGAACTCACGGGACGGCGGCCGACCCGTGCCGCCTTCGAGATGGAGACCTGGTTCCTCGGCGCGATCGGCCGCAATATGCCGGCCAGCGAGTACCAGGCCGCCCTCGACCACCTCCACCTCGTCCGGCGCTCGGTGGCGGCTTTCTTCGAGCACTACGACATTCTCCTCACGCCGACCATGGCGTACCCCCCGGTCCGGATCGGAGAGCTCGCCCCGACCGGCGGCCAGCGCCTCGCGATGCATGTGCTCGGGGCGATCCCCTCGCACAGGGTGCTCACCCGGGCTCTCGAGCAGATGGCGGCGGAGGCCTTTGAGACCACTGCCAACACCATGCTGTTCAACCAGACCGGTCAGCCCGCGATGTCCGTGCCGTTGGCGTGGAATGCCGCTGGCCTCCCGATCGGCGTGCAGTTCGCCGCGCGTTACGCCGAGGAAGGGCTGCTCTTCCGGCTCGCCGCCCAGTTGGAGCAGGCTCGGCCTTGGTTCGACCGCAGGCCGCCGCTGGCGACTCGGGCCGGCGGACCGAGCGCGCGCTAGAATCACGCGGCGATGGCGAACCTCGGGTCCTACCTCAGCGTGGCACGGGCGCCGTTCCTGCTCCTGCCGGTCACTCTGGTCGCCGCGGGCGCTGCCGCGGCGGCGTACGGCGGCGAGTTCAGTTGGTCCCGCACCCTCCTCGCCCTGATTGGCCTGGTCGCGGCCCACGTCGGCGTCAACGTCCTGAACGAGGTGTCGGACATGCGGACCGGGATCGATCTCCACACCGCCCGGACGCCGTTCTCGGGCGGCAGCGGAACCCTCCCCGGACACGCCATGTCCGCGCGGACCGCAACCGCGTTCGGGCTTGGAGCTTGCGCCGTGGCACTCGTCACCGGCATCTGGCTGGCCACCCGCGTCGGATGGCTGCTGGTCCCCGTCATGGCGCTCGGCGCCGTCGCGATCCTCTTCTACACCGATTTCTTTGCGCGCGCCGGGGTGGGCGAAGTGTTCGCCGGGCTCGGACTCGGGGCGCTGCCGGTGTGGGGCAGTGCCCTCGTTCAGGGCGGCACGCCCCGGGCCGCGGCCGTCGCGGCCGCCGTGCCGGCCTTTTTCATGACGTTCAACCTCCTGCTTCTCAACGAGTTTCCGGACGAGGAAGCGGACCGCGGGGGCGGCCGGCGCAACCTCGTCCTGCTCCTTGGACGGAAGGGTGCGGCCGTCGTCTACGCGGTCGCTGCGCTCGCGACGCCGGCGGCCCTTGGCGTCGCGGTCGCCGTCCGTGTGTTGCCGACCGCCGCTCTGATTGCGGTCGCACCCTCGCTCCTGCTTTTCGCGCCGCTGCGCTGGGCGCTTGACGCGCCCGAGGAAGCCGTACCGACTCCGGCGCTCGCCGCGAACGTCGGCTGGAACCTGGCCACGAACGCGGTGCTGGCCGTCGCCCTGGCGGTCGCCCGCTGACCACCGCCGTTTATTCCGGAGGTACCTGATCGCGAGATGACATTTCTTGCTGCCGCGGGGACGATCTCGGATCCTCACGGGCGACCAGTTGGGTCTTGCACGATGATGTCCGAAAACGGCGAGCATCCCTCGAAGGACGGATCGATAATGTCCAAGTGAGAGCCGAACCCGATCCCCGCTACCAGGCGCTCCGGGCCCGCGACCCACGGTTCGACGGGCGCTTCTTCGTCGGCGTTTCCTCAACCGGGATCTATTGCCGGCCCGTGTGCCCGGCCCGCACGCCTAACCGTGAAAACTGCCAGTTCTTTCCAAGCGCCGCGGCGGCCGAAGCGGCCGGTCATCGCCCGTGTTTGCGGTGCCGTCCCGAACTCGCGCCCGGAAACGCGAGCGTCGATGCCCGCGCCCGCATCGCTCACGCCGCGGCCGATCTCATCGAGACCGGTCTGCTCAACGACGCTCGCGTCGATGAACTCGCAACGCGCCTCGGCGTCACTGGCCGGCACGTGCGGCGCGTGTTCCAGAGCGAGTACGGCGTCTCTCCCGTTCAATACGCCCAGACACAGCGCCTCTTGATGGCTAAACGGCTGCTCACCGATACGGCGTTGCCGGTGCTCGAGGTTGCCATGGCGAGCGGGTTCGGCAGCTTGCGGCGGTTCAATGCGCTCTTCCGCGCCCGCTATCGCCTCAACCCGACCGCGTTGCGGAGGGAGGCTGGAGAGAACGGAGGAGCGGACGGTTTGACGCTTCAGCTCGCGTACCGGCCGCCGTTCGATTGGGACGCGTTGACCGCGTTCCTCGGACCGCGGGCCGTTGAAGGTGTAGAGCAGATCCGGGATGGCGCGTACCGCCGGACGGTGCGCGTGACGAGGCAGGAGAAGGAATTGCGAGGCTGGGTCGAGGTCCGCCCGGCGCCCGCGTGGGCGGCACTGGCCGTGACGGTCGACGGCGCGCTCCTGAAAGCGCTTCCCCAGGTTCTCGCGCGAGTCCGGCGGCTCTTCGACCTCTCCTGCCACCCGGCGGAGATCGCCGGCGCACTTGGCCGCCTGGCTGGGGCGAGTCCCGGCCTTCGCGTTCCTGGCGCCTTCGATGGCTTCGAACTCGCGGTCCGCGCCGTTCTCGGCCAACAAATCACGGTCAAGGGCGCCCGCACGTTGGCCGGTAGGTTTGCCCGCGCCTTCGGCGAGCCCGCCGTCACACCGTTCCCCGGCCTCGACGTCGTCTTCCCCACTCCTGAGGCCGTCGCGCGGCTCGATGTTTCGGCCATCGCCGAGCTGGGGATCGTCGGGGCGAGAGCCAGGTCGATCATCGCGCTCGCGACGGAGTTGGTCGCGGGCAGGTTGCGGCTGGAGCCTGCTGCGAATATCGAAGGCACACTTGCGGCACTGCGGCGGACCCCCGGGATCGGCGAGTGGACGGCGCAGTACATCGCGATGCGGGCCCTGTCGTGGCCCGACGCGTTTCCACACACGGATCTCGGCGTCCGCAAAGCGCTGCGCGCGGCCACTCCCGCTGATGTCCTGAACGCCGGCGAGGCGTGGCGGCCGTGGCGCGCGTACGCCGTGATGCATCTCTGGCGCGCACTGGAGGAGACACCATGACGTTCTACACGGAAATCGCCAGCTCCTGGGGCCCTCTTTTGCTCGTGACCGACGGCGACCGGTTGACCGGGCTCTACTTCTCCGGCGCCCGGCATGCGCCGATGCCCGCGACGGAGTGGCGGCGCGCAACGAATATGGCGCTGGCCGCGGCCGTCGGGCGCCAGCTCCATGAGTACGCGGGCGGCCGGCGCCGGGAGTTCGACGTTCCGATCGCGTTGTGCGGGACGCCGTTCCAACTGGCCGTGTGGGAGCAGATCCGAGGAATTCCATACGGCGAAACGCTCAGCTACGGCACACTGGCGGCCCGCGCCGGCAACGGCCGCGCCGTGCGAGCCGCCGGCGCCGCGACCGGGCGCAACCCGATCTCGATCATCGTGCCGTGCCATCGCGTCGTCGGCAGCGACGGCCAGCTGACCGGCTACGCCGGTGGGCTCGAGCGCAAGCGTGCGCTCCTCGCCCTGGAATCCGGCCGCACCGCGCGGCAGGACGGCGTGCTCTCCTTCTAGGCCCCAAGGTCTGGGTCCCGCGCCGGAAGAGCACTCGCAAGGGCCGGCGGACGTCGTCGAGCCGGCCGCCCGGCGCGACCCCGGGAAGCGGGCGACCGCCACCCGGGACAGTCGCAGCCGTCGGGGACCGCTGCCGGGACGAGGCAGGTGCCGGCCTAATTCTTCGTCGACGTCCCCTCCACGATCGTGTGCCAGGCGCCGTCCTTGCCGACCATCTCCCACTTGAACGTGTAGGCGGTCGGCGACGTCTCGTGAATGACGTAGCGGGACTTCACCATCTGGCCGCCCATCCTCGACTCGTCCGAGAAGACCCATGCGCCCCCCTTGAGGGCGCCGCGAGGCACCGAGGCCATAGCCATCGGGTTGTTGTCGACGGCGTAATAGGTGTACGCCTTCTCGTCGGTGCTGTAGCCCATGATGCCGATCCCCTTGGTCGGTCCCATCGGGCTGGTGCCCGAGGAGTTGCAGACGACGGCGTAGCCGCCCTCGAACCACGAGCAGACATCGTCGCTTGCGACCTTGCCGGCGGGCATGAACGGGTTCGGCTTGATCTCCGCCTCGCCGTGCCACGTCCCGACGAAGTACCCGAGTCGCTGTTGCTCGGGGCCGGGCTTCGGCGGGCCTCCGGGCGATTGCGCCAAGGCGAGTCCGGGCGAAACCGCCAACAGGGTTGCGGCCACATACAGTACCTTGGACATGCTTCACCTCCTGATTGCGACGCAGTCTAGCATAGGCGCATAGCTCGGTCCCCGCGGGCGGCAGCCAGGTTGCGCCCAGCGTCGGTCCAGGAGGACAAAACACCCCCAGGCCAGCGCAACCGTCCTCTGCCGCTCGCATTCGCAACCGGCTCCCAGCGCGCCGGATCACGCGACCGGATCCGCGCCCACCGGCATGCCATCGCCGGATTGGCGTTGTGCCGAGCGCTATGATGGCGCAGGTCGCCCTGTGGCTTCATGGGCGCGACCAAACGGTTTCAATGCCACCCATCGACGACCGGGTAGCCGGGCGCCGCGCAGGCGCCAGGGTCCTTCATGACCTGCGGGAGCGGGTGAAGGAACTGACGGCGCTGCACCGTACGGCCCGGATCCTGCAGGACGACTCGCGGCCGGTCGGCGAGCTGCTGGCAGGGGTCGTGGCCTTGATCCCTCCGGCGTGGCAGTACCCGGAGATCGCGTGCGCCAGGATCGTGTTTGACGACGACGAGGTGCGCTCGGCGTCATTCGCCGTCTCGCAATGGCGTCAGTCGGCGGAGTTCCGGACCGCCGCCGGCAAGGCCGGCCGCATCGACGTCTTCTACGCCGACCGCGCGCCCGAGGCAGCCGAGGGTCCGTTCCTCGCCGAAGAGAGGAACCTGATCACTTCGCTTGCCGAGATGCTGCGGTCCTTCGTGGAGCGCAGGGAAACCCAACGTGCGCTGCGAGACGCCCACGCCGAGCTCGAGCGGCGCGTCGAGGAACGCACTGCAGAGTTGGTCTCGGTGAACCGGGAGCTGCAGGATGAGGTCGCCGAGCGGAAGCGCAAACAGGAACGCATCGACTTCTACCGCGAACGCCTGCGCTCGCTGGCGGCAGAGCTGTCGCTCGCCGAGGAGGCCGAGAGGCGCGCGATCGCCTCGGACCTCCACGACCATATCGGCCAGGCACTCACGACGCTCAAGATGAAGGTCGTGGAGATCCAGCGTAGCGCTGCGTTTGCCGGTTACGAGCCGACACTCGAGGAAATGCGCACGCTGCTCGACCAGACCATCAGGACGACCCGAAGCCTGACGGTCGAGATCAGCCCGCCTGTGCTCTACGAGCTGGGACTGGTCCCGGGCATCCGATGGCTCGGAGACCAGTTCACGAGGAAGCAGGGCCTTGCCATCGAGGTCTCCGCGACCGATGGCGGCGAGAGGGCGGACGAGGTCGTTCAGATCACTGTGTTCAAGGCGTTGCGGGAGTTCCTCGTCAACACCATCAAGCATTCGGGCGCACGGCGGGTCACGATGGCTATCGGCTCGAACGATGGCCGGCTGCTCGTGCGGTACCGCGACGACGGGGTCGGCTTCGACCCCACGACCGTGGAGGGTCTGGGCACGCGGACCGACGCGTTCGGTCTGTTCAACGTCCGCGAGAGGTGCGAGTATCTGGGCGGCCAGGTCGATTTCGACTCGAGCCCCGGGTGCGGCGTCGATTTCCGGCTGGAGCTGCCGCTCAGAGTGCAACTACCGAGGGAGCCTGCGCATGCCGGTTCGCATCGTCATCGCTGACGACCACCGCATCGTCCGGGAGGGGCTGCGCCACCTCCTCGAGAAGCGGACGGACTTCACCGTCGTCGGCGAGGCCTCGGATGGGGAGTCGGCCGTCCGTCTCGCGAGGGAGCTGTCGCCGGACATCGTCATCGTCGACATCTCGATGCCCGGCCTCAATGGCATCGAGGCCACGCGCAGGATCCTCGCCGAGCGGCCGGACATCAGGGTGCTGGCGCTCTCGATGCACTCGGACCGCCGCTTCGTGATCGAGACGTTGAAGGCCGGCGCCTCGGGATACCTGCTGAAGGACTCCGCGTTCGACGAACTGGCCCGCGCCATCGAGGTCGTCATGGCGCGAGGGGCGTTTCTCTCGCCGGCGATCACCGAGATGGTCGTCCGCGACTACGTGGCTCAGTCCGGGTGCGACGACAACGCCGTGTTCTCGGTGCTCACCCCCCGGGAGCGGGAAGTGCTCCAGTTGATGGCCGAGGGCAAACCCACAAAAGCGATCGCGGCGCATCTCGCCGTCAGTGTCAAGACCGTCGAAACCTATCGCCAGCAGATCATGGAGAAGCTTGATCTGCACAGCGTCGCCGAGCTCACCAAGTACGCCGTCCGCGAGGGGCTCACCGAGCTCTAGTCGGCTCGTTGCGCCGGCGAAGGCGGGTCGGAGCACTCTGCGTTGCGTCGGTCGTGACTGGCCCCTCAGGGAAAGCGCACCCAGATTCCGGGCCTTTCGAACCCGTCTCCAGGGTATCCCCCGATTTTGCGATGACAGCGTGTTGCGTAGGCTGCATCCGGTGTGCCGGGCTGCCGGCAGGCGGCCCAGAAGGAGGGCGGATGGCCTTCGATACCGGAAACACGGGATTCATGCTGGTCGCTTCCAGCCTCGTCATGCTCATGACCCCCGGTCTGGCGTTCTTCTACGGCGGGCTCGTGGGCCGCAAGAACGTCCTGGCCATCATGATCCAGAGCTTCCTTTCGATGGGGTGGACATCGGTGATCTGGTTCATCTGCGGTTACTCCATGTGCTTTTCGGGCGATGTCGGCGGCGTCATCGGCAATCTCAACCATGCCTTCATGCTGGGAGTTTCCGCGACCGACGTGCTGCCGGGCAACAACATCCCGTTGTTCGTGTTCGCAGCCTACCAGATGATGTTCGCGATCATCACGCCGGCGCTCATCACCGGGGCTTTCACCAACCGCGTGAGGTTCGTACCGTACATGACGTTCCTCACCGTCTGGCTGCTCTTCGTCTACTTCCCGATGGTCCATATGATCTGGGGTGGTGGGATCCTCCAGCGCTGGGGGGTCCTCGACTTCGCGGGCGGCATCGTCGTGCATGCGATCGCCGGCATGGCGGCGCTGGCTTCCGTCCTCTTCATCGGTCGCCGCAGGGTTGTCGAAAAGGGCCCGCACAGCATTCCGCTCGTCGCCCTCGGAACAGGGCTGCTGTGGTTCGGCTGGTACGGGTTCAACGCCGGCAGCGAGCTGAGGGTCGATGCGGTCACCTCGCAGGCGTTCCTGAATACCGACACCGCGGCCTCGTTCGCCGCCGTCACATGGCTGGTAATGGCGTGGATCTTCGAGAAGAAGCCGAAGTTCCTCGGCCTGCTTACCGGGTCGATCGCCGGCCTCGCCACGGTGACGCCGTGCGCGGGCTATGTCACGCTGCAGGTGGCGGCGCTGATCGGCATCGTTTCCGGGATCGTGTGCTACTACGCGGTCAACCTGAAGAATAGGTTGCATTGGGACGACGCGCTCGACGTGTGGGGCGTCCACGGCGTCGGAGGCTTCCTCGGGATCGTGATGCTGGGACTCTTCGCGACCACCACGATCAACGCCAACGGTGCCAATGGCCTTTTCTACGGCAACTCCGCGTTCTTCGTCAAGCAGTTGGCCGCCGGTGTGGCCTGCAGTGCCTATGCCTTTTTGTTCTCCTACGTCGCCCTGGCGGCGATCAATAAAATCACCCCGGTTCGGGTCGGACTTCACGAGGAGGAGATGGGCCTCGACGCTGCGGAGCACGGTGAGGAAGCGTACCTCGCCGACTGATGCGCCTCGCGGTCATGGAGCATTCGGGCACTCGCGCGGAGGACCCCGCGCGGGTGTCCGTCTATCTCGCGAAGGAGGGGCCATGAGCTCACGATCGAGATCGACCGCTATCGTTCCGGCACTATTGACCCTGCTCTCGGCGGCGTCGGCCGGCGCGCTCGATGGCAGGATGGAGCTGAGTCTCCAGTCGGCGTACATCTGACGGGGGATGGTGCTCAACGACAAGCCGGTATTCCAGCCCTCACTCACCGTGTGGGGCGGGGGGTTCTCGGGGAGCGTCTGGGGCAACATCAATCTGACCTCCGACAACGGGTACAGAGGCGAGGCAAGCGAGATGGATTACTGGCTCGCCTATACGTTGCCCGGGAGAGATGTGGACTGGACTCTCACCTACTACGACTACACCTTTCCGCATACGTCCGGCGTTTCGACCCAGGAGGTGTGGGCCACCGTAAACCTGAAAGCGGTGCCGTTCAGCCCGTCCTTGACCGCGATCCGCGACGTGAACGCGATCAAGGACTGGTACTTCCTGCTCAGCGGCTCGCAGAACCTGGGGTTGCTGAAGACACACGCGTCCGACGGCCTGGTGCTGACGCTCAACCTGGGTCACGGGACGAAGGAGTACTGCCGCGGGTACTTTTCGGAGATCGAGCACGACAGCGTCACCGATTACGGCGCCCGTCTCGACTGGCCGTTCAAGGCCGGCCCCCGCATGCTCAAGCTCGACGCGCAGTACACGAACTTCACCGACGCCGACGTCTCCACCCCAGGGTTCGAGGGCAAGCGCGCGAACTTCGTCTGGGGGCTCGCTTTCTCCGTTGGGTTCTGACCCCGCCGAGCGCCGCCAGCGGGTTTCACGCCGTCCGGAGGCGGCACGCCGCGTTGCGCCGAACCGTCACTGCGCTCGTCACCCACAGCGCAGCCACAGCGGCGTATCCTGGCGCCCGGAGGCAACGGCACGCCAATGAATGACAAGGTCATCGTGATCACCGGGGCGAGCGGCGGAATCGGGGCGGCGCTCGCGGAGCTGGCCGCCGGCCGCGGCGCGCGCGTGGTGCTGTTGGCCAGGCGCGAGCGGGAACTGGGCGAGGTCGCCGCGCGCTGCGGCCCGGAGGCGCTGCCGGTCGTGGCGGATGCCACCCGGCGCGAGGACGTCAGCCGCGCTCTCGTGTCCGCGCTCGCCCGCTTCGACCGGATCGACGTCTGGGTCAACAACGCCGGACGCGGCATCACGCGACTGGTGTCGGAGCTGGCCGACGAGGACTTCGACGAGATGATGCTGGTCAACGTCAAGTCGGCGCTGTACGGGATGCAAGCCGTGCTGCCGCACTTCAAGGAGCGCGGCCGCGGGCACGTCATCAACGTGTCCTCGATGCTCGGGCGGATGCCGCTGGCCGTGGCCCGCTCGGCGTACAGCGCCGCGAAGCACGCCCTGAACGCGCTCACCGCGAACCTGCGGATGGAGTTGCGTCCCGCCTACCCCGGCATCTACGTCAGCTCCGTCCACCCGGGGGTCGTGGCGACCTCCTTCGGAGTCAACGCCCGCCACGGCGGCGCCGACTCCCGCAGGATTCCCGGCGCGCAGACGGCCGAGGAGGTGGCGGAAGTCATCGCCGGGGTCATCGAGCACCCGCGCGCCGACGTCTACACGCGTCCCGGCGCGCAGCAGATGGTGGTCGCGTACTACGCCGCCGAAGACATGGGGCTCGCCGAGCAACAGGCGCCGTTCTTCTCGCCGGTCGCGCCGCGTTAGGGTGCCGCCGGGCCACGAGCACCAACCCGGCGGGTCACGGACCCGCCGCCGCGGTGGTGCTGGACCGGCGAAGTGTTTATCAACACGAGACATGTGCTACAATATGGGCGTGGAACTCCCGCTTTCGGTACGCAAACTTCTGCACGATTTCGACATGCCTGCCGACCCTTTCGGCGAGGTCTGGGAGCGAGCGATCATCGGGCGCGTGATGGAACGCGGCACGTGGGTCGACATGCGGTGGTTGCTCGCCTCGTTCGGGCGCGAGCGGCTGGCCGGGTTCCTGGCGGAGCGGGGGCACAAGACGCTGGCTCCGCGCGAGCTTCGCTTCTGGTCCACGGTCTGTCATGCGCCGGAATGTCAGGCCGACCGTTGGGTCGCCGCGGCGATCGCAGGACAGCGCGCGTGGAGAGGTTGACGCTGCAGTGGTCCGCGGTGCCGCCGGAAGTCGCGGCTGCGTTTCGCTCGGTGTCCTCGGCCTTGGCGGGCTCCGATTTCTACCTCGCCGGAGGAACCGCCCTCGCCCTTCGCATCGGGCATCGTCTCTCGGTCGACCTCGATCTCTTCTCACCGACGTTCAACACGGTCGAGCCACTGCTCGAGAGGCTGCGCGCGGCCCTGCCCGGTTTTGTCGTCACCTCCACCGCGTCCCGCACCCTCGAGGGGGCCCTCGATGGCGTGGGGGTCAGCTTCTTCGGATATGCCTACCCATGCCTGCGGCCACCGCAGCGTCCGGCGCCCGACCTGTTGCCCCTGGCCACCGTCGAGGACATCGGCGCGATGAAGCTCGCAGCGATCGCATCGCGGGGAAGCCGCAAGGACTTCGTAGATCTCTGGTTCATGGTCAACGGGGGGCTTTCGCTCGCGGAGACGCTGGACCTCTTCACGCAGAAGTACGCCGCCGTTGACGTCGGCCACGTGGTGCGGAGCCTTGCCTACTTCGATGACGCGGAACAGGAGCCGGAGCTTCGCCTGCTCCGGCCGGCGCCGTGGCCCGAGGTCAAGAGCGACCTGCGCGCGTGGGTCGAGGACCTCCTCGCGGCGCCGTGACGGCTGATTCCCTGCGTGCCCGGCCGGCGCCCTGGCGCCGAGACGGCGTCAGCGCAGGATGAACTCGGCGAAATCGGGGACCGTCGC
>Ga0208584_1000056_pt1 | contig 15201 bp, 9 predicted proteins | sample NGESurdeep072012_4_FD_184460 | JGI IMG/M metagenome (GOLD analysis project Ga0208584, IMG submission 184460) | Arctic peat soil microbial communities from Barrow, Alaska - NGEE Surface sample 415-1 deep-072012 (SPAdes) | ecosystem: Environmental > Terrestrial > Soil > Wetlands > Peat ...
GTTGTGCGCGCGCGCCACGAGTCTTCCATCGGGCGCGCAGACGACAGCACCCACGGGTACGTCGCCGGACGCCGCCGCAACGCCCGCTTCGACGAGCGCCGCAGTCATCGCAACCCGGTCGGTTGCGGTGAAGACCCAGTTGGGCGTCACCTCCATCTCGCGCATCGCTCCGGCTCACCTGCCTTCACGAACTCGCGCCACCGCGACCAGCGTCAGCCCCACCCGCAGTGGCAGCGCCCGCTCGAGCCAACGCGAAAGACCACCATTGCGTTAGCCACGCGGACGGTGGTCCCGGGAACGATCCGCCGCCTCTTCACCCTGCCGAACCACCACCAGCCCGGAACCGCCAAAAGGTAGAGGTGGCGCGGCGGCGCCTCCGGCTCGAATCCGTTGCGCACCAGGATGCCGGCAAGCTGGGAGCGCGTGTAGCGGCGGCAGTGACCGAGCGCCTCGTCGATGGTACCGTAGAGCGACGGGTGCGCAGGAACCTGAAGTAGCAGCGTTCCTCCAGGCACCAGCCAGGTGCGAAGCTGTTGCAGTGCTGCGGCGTCGTCCTCGATGTGTTCCAGGACGTTGAGACAGACGGCAACGTCGAAACTCCCCGGGGCAAAGTCGAGGCCCTCGCCCACGGTACCCATCGAAACAACCACCCCGGGATCCCCGCGAAACATCGCTCCGACCTGGTTCACGAAGCCGGCGTCCATGTCCACACAGGTCAATTGGCCCGCAAACGGCCGCAGGCGGGCGGAATAAGTGCCGATGCCGCACCCCAGCTCCAGGATGCGGCCGCCAAGATGGGGTTGCAGGCAGGAGAAGATCCAGTCGTTGTAGCGTCGGATCTCGCGCACGTGCTGGAGCGTCACCTCCTGGCAATCGACCCCACCCTTCGCGTCATGAGTCATTCGGGGATTATATGCGCCGCTTTCGAGGCACGCCGCCTGAAGGCGTCACACAACCGCCGGAAAACCTCGGAGGGCGCAGCCTGCCGCGCCGCCCGGGGCCAGCGGAAGCCGTCAATCCGGTGCGGGCGGGGAAGGGTTGCCGGCGTGCATCGCCTCCGCCCGCGTGCCGACAACGCAGGGGTGCAGGATAAAGGACGCCGAAAGAGCCCAGAGATGGTAGTACGGTTCATAGGTATCCGCGAGCACGACCGGACGCGTCACGAGTTCGTGCCGTATCTCCGCCGCGAGCGCCACCGCGGGGTCTCGGCTGCCGAGCGCCACGTCGATCGCCACGGGACGGATATCGAGGTCGCGCCGCCAGCCACGCGCGACCTGGGCGAGGCGCAGCGGCGCCCCGGGGTTAAAGTCCGCTATGACCGTTGCGCCCGGCGGCGCACACGCCCCCAAGGCGGCCACGTAGCGCTCCGCGCCGGGGCCGAGCAGCGCTGCGGGTCCCCAGCGGCCGGCGGCCGGCAGCCCTTTGAGCGGACAAAGGAAGTAGAAGGCGTTGTTCCGGTACGGGAGGACTCTGACGCCGAGATCCTGCCGCCCCGCGATCGTCAGCGCGGCGGGGACGGCGAGGTAGACGAGCGTCTGGACCGCCACGGCGGCGGCGCGCGCGATTGTTCCGAGGCGCACCGGCAGCGCCACCAGCGCGCCGGCGATCAGGAAAACCGCCATCAGGTGGAGACGGTACGGTGCGTAGGTGGCGAGGAGCAAGGCGAGCGCGCCCAGGCTCACACCCCACACCGCGCCGCCGCGCGCGTCGCGCCACCCCCGCCACAGCGCGACGACGCCCATGGCCCCGAACCCGTAGAGAACGATTGCGGCGAGAACCGCAAGACCTCGCGGCGCCCGGGCGAACGCTACGAACGCCTCCCAGTGCCAGCGCCAGGTCGAGCCGCCGCTCGCGGCGAACGACGTAAGGGGGTCGGGCGGCCCCCCACCGTTGAACGCGAGCCAGACCGGCGCAGCGCCCACGAGGGCGCCGGGCAGCAGCCGCCACATCTTTCGGCCCCCCGCCTCCCAGGCCAGCGGCACGATCAGGAAGACAGCCATCGCGTGACAGGCCAGGGCGAGGCCCCACACCAGCCCCGCGGCCCACCACCGCCACCACCGCATCGAACTCAGAAACACCACGCCCCCCCCCAGCGTGAGCGCGAGCGCGACCGGGTACGTCTCGGCCACCGTCGCGGCCCACCACATCGGCAGGGCCACGAGGAGCAACGCCGCGGCGGTGGCAGCCCGCTCGCGGTCGCCGCCGCGAGCGCGTACCAGCAGGGCCAGCAATGCGACCGCCAACGCCCCCGCAACCGCCGAGAGGCGGTGCGCCGCGACGACCGGGTCGCCGCCAACGAGGCGCAGCCACGCCCACGCCAGCACCGTCCAGCCGGCGTGGTCGCCGGGGTTGAGGCTGGGGAAATAACCGGAGAGCGCGTACAGCGTCAGCTTGGAGGAGTCCGCCCACACGAGGCCGCGAGCGCCGGTCGCGACGTACAGCGCGAGCGCCCCGGCGAACCAGAGCGCCGCCGAACGTACGTCCGTGCGAGTGATGCCGGCAGCCATCGTTCAACGAGGATCATAGCCCGACCCGGCCCGCGCGCGGGTGCAGCGATGTCTCCCTGCGACGCGGTCGCGCCGACGGGCCGCTACTCGATCCGGAACGGGAAGCCGATGCTGCCCTTGCCCAGCGTGCACTCGAGCAGGTAGATCCCGGCCGGCAGCGGCTTGGTGAAGCGGACCTTGAACATCGCCGTCTCGCCCTTCATCGGCCCGACCGTGATCGCGTCCGAGGCGGACGCCTTCGACGAGTCCTGCTCGTAGAAGCCGGCGCCGTGCTTGTAGGCGGTGAGGGCGTACGGCTTGTAGTCGCCGTAGAGGATGAGGTAGTCACCGGTGCGCACCGTCGCCGTCGGCTCGCCGTTGAAGTAGTTGAGGGCGAACCCCTCGGGGGTGAATTGCGTCTCTACGTTGACGGCGGAGAGCTCGACGAGCTTCTCGTTCTGGACGAGGAAGCCGCCCTTGTGGTCGGGCTTGATCTCCCGGTTGCACGCCGCGACCGCCATACAAACGGCGGCCACCGCCACGAGGGTCAGGGGGTTCTTGCGCATGATTGGCTCCTTTGGCCTCCGAAAAACGTTGTCTGGCCCCGACAGGCCGAGTATACCAAGCAGCGCACCGCAGGCGGCCGGATCCGGGGTTACCAGACCGGGGCTTGGAGGAGCATCGCCTGCGTGGCCGCCCGGTCCACCGGACGCGAGAACCAGAACCCCTGCGCATGCGAGCACCCGATCTCGCGCAGCCTTTCGAGCTGCACCGCGGTTTCCACCCCCTCGGCGACCACGCTGATGTTCAGCATGTTGGCCAGCGTCACGATCGTCTTCACGATCGCCGAGGCGTCACCCTTGGTGTCCATTCCGGAGATGAACGAACGGTCGATCTTGAGCGTGTCGTACGAGAAGCGCTGCAGGTACGAGAGCGACGAGTAGCCGGTACCGAAGTCGTCCACCGAGAACTGTACCCCAAGCTTGTGGAACTGCGCCAGCTTCTCGAGCGCGACCTCGCCGTGGTCCATGATCACGTTCTCGGTGATCTCCAGCCGCAGGGAAGTCGGCGGCAGGCCCGTCCTGTCGAGGATCGCCACCACCCGGTCGTACATGTCCGGCTGCATCACCACCTTGCCGGACACGTTGACGCTGACGTAGAGCGGCGGGTCGGCAGGGACGAGGTCCTGCCACTCGCGGGCGTGGAGGCACGATTGCTCCAGCACCCACCAGCCGATCGGCACGATGAGGCCGGTCTCCTCGGCCACCGCGATGAAGCGCGTGGGGCTCACCAGGCCACGTTCCGGGTGACACCACCGCACCAGCCCTTCGAACCCGACGATCCTCTTGTCCTCCAGCGACACGATCGGCTGGTAGTGCATCACGAACTGCTTCTTCTCCACCGCCTGCCGCAGCTCGGTCTCGAGCTTGAGCAGCGCCACCACGCTGCGGTGCATCGTCTGGTCGAACACCTGGTAACACCCACGCCCGGCCGCCTTGGCGCGGTACATCGCGGTGTCGGCGTCGCGCAGGATCTCCTCCGGCGTCCCGTACCCCGGGTTGGAGAGCGCCACGCCGATGCTCGCCGAGGTGAACACCTCCCGGCCGCCGATCACCAGCTTCTCGCGGAACAGGTCCTGAATACGCTCGGCAATGCGCGTGGCGTCGCCCGGCCCGTGGATGTCGTTGAGCAGGATCGCGAACTCGTCCCCCCCGAGCCGGGCCACGGTGTCTCCAGGCCGGAGGAACTGGGTGAGCCGGCGGGCAAGCTCGACCAGCAACTCGTCGCCGACGGTGTGCCCGAGCGAGTCGTTGATGTTCTTGAAGCGGTCGAGGTCGATGAAAAGCAACGCCACGGTGGACGACTTCCGCCGTCGCGCCTGCTCCATCGCGAGGCCCAAGTGGTCGAGGAAGAGCGTGCGGTTGGGGAGCTGCGTCAGGGCGTCGAAGAGGGCGTCGTGGAGGAGTTGTTCCTCGGCGCGCTTGCGGGCGGTGATGTCGGTGAGCGAGCCTGCCATCCGCGTGGGTTTGCCGGCGGCATCGCGCACCGCCAGGCCGCGCGCGAGCATCCAGATCGCCACGGCGCTCTTCCCGATGATGCGGTGTTCGTGCTCGAAGTGCGGCTCGGTCCCCGCGAGGTGGGCGTCGAGCGCCTTGCGCAGCCCCGAGCTGTCGTCGGTGTGTACGCGCGAGAACCACTCCTCGATCGAACTCCCGATCTCGTCCGCGCGGAACCCGAGCATCGTCTTCCAGCGCGGCGAGAAGTACGCGCTTCCGGTCGTCAAGTTCCAGTCCCAGATCCCGTCGTTGGCGCCGTTGACCGCCAAGGCGTACCGCTCCTCGCTCTCCCACATCGCGCGCTCGACGTGCATGCGGGAGATCGCGTACCGGAGCGAGCGCAGCAGCAGTTCGTTGTCCACCTGGCGCTTGACGAGGTAGTCCTGCGCGCCCTCGCGCACCGCCGAGAGCGCCGTCTCCTCGTCGTCCAGGTTGGTGAGGATCACGATCGGCACGTGCGGCGCCACCTTCCGCGCCTTTTCGAACGAGACGAGGCCGCTGGAATCCGGCAGCGAGAAGTCGAGCAGCACGACGTCCACGGGATCCGAGGCGAGGCGCGCCAGGCCGTCCGCCAGGCGGGAAACGTGATGCACGTGCAGCACCTCCCGGCGCGACTGGGCCAGCATCACCTGGATCAGTTCGGCCTCCTCGGGGCTATCCTCGATCAGGAGCACGTTCAGGGGCTTGGTCACGCCGTCCATCCCTTCAACCCTTCGCTTCCGGGGCCACCCCGCCGGACACCGGTTTGAGGACTCTCGGAATCGTGAAACAGAACGTCGAGCCGCGCCCGACCTCCGAAACGGCCCAAATCCTGCCGCCGTGCCGCTCGACGATCCGCTTGCAGATCGCCAGGCCGATCCCGGTGCCGGGGTACTCGGCGGCGGTGTGCAGCCGCTGGAACATCCCGAAGATGCGCTCAAGGTGCTCCGGGGAGATCCCGATCCCGTTGTCGGCCACCGCAAACGTGACGCGGTCGCTGTCCTCGACGGCGTAAATGCGCACGGCCGGTCGCTCCCGCCGGAACTTCAACGCGTTGCCGATCAGGTTCTGGAAGAGCTGCACCATCTGGGCGCCGTCAACTGCCAGCACCGGCAGCAAGTCCCAGCTGACCTGCGCCCCGCTCTCGTCGATCGCGGCCTTCAGGTTGGCGATCGCCTGCTGCACCAAATCGGCGAAATCGACCGGCTGGAACGGACGCCCCTGCGTGTCCACCCGCGAGTAGGCGAGGACGTCGTTGATCATCACCTGCATCCGGTCCGCGCACTGGACCATGTTCGTGACGTACCGCTTGCTGTCGCCGCCCGCCGCGCCCGCGCCGTTGGAGGCGAGCAGGCGGGCGTACCGGCTGATCAGCTGCAGCGGCTCCTGCAGGTCGTGCGAGATCACGTAGGCGAACTGCTGCAGGTCCACGTTCGAGCGCCCCAGCGCCGCCGCCCGCTCGGAGAGTTCGCGCTCGGCCTTGCGGTGCCCGGTGATGTCCTCCACCGCCCCCTCGAAGCGCACCACGCCCCGGGCGGGGTCCACCACCGGCCAGAGCGCCATCCGCACCCAGGCCAGGCCGCCGTCGGGGCGACGCACGCCGGCTTCGAGGTCGCGCAGCGTCCGGCCGCGGCTGAGGCTCGCCCGGACCTGCGCCTGCAGCGCCTCATCCGAGAGGAACTCGGCGATGTTGCGGCCGACGAGCGCCTCCTCGCTCTCGACGCCGAGGATGCTCGCAAGGGCGTGGTTGGCGGCGGTCAGCCGTCCGTCGGCGACGGCGGAGAACGTGCCGAGCGCCAGTTCCTCGGTCAAGCGCTGGAACAGGGCGAGCCCTTCGCGCGAGGCGCGGTGCTCGGCGTTGCGCTCGATGACCCGCCGCACCGCCGCCGGGAGTTCCACGAACCCGGCACTGCCCTTGACCACGTAGGCCGAAAGGCCGTGGCGGAGCCCGTGCGCCGCGACGGACTCGCTCCCCTCCGAGGCGAAGAACACCACGGGGCAGTCGGGGGCAAGGCTCTTGACCGTCTCCAGGACCTGCAACCCGTCGCCCCACTCCAGGCGGTACTCGGTCACCACCGCCGCGAACCCCCCGACCGGGAGGCGGTCCGCCAGCACCATCCCATCGGCGACCTCCTCGACCTCGACCTCGGGCAGCTCGCGGCGGAGCACGAGCGCAGCGAGGGCCCGGTCATCGCTGTTGCTGTCGACGAGCAGGATACGGGGGCGAGCGTTCATCACGTGACGGATCGACTCGAAGAAGGCCGAAGACAGAGCACAATGACATGTCCGCGGATGGTTCCCCACCGCTCTGGAGCGCCGCCGCGCTGACCCATGTCTCTCCAACCCCTCCTGAAGCGGTTTCAGCTTATCACGGACCCGGGTCCGCCGAGCACGCCATCACGACCGCGGCGAACACCTTGGCGTCGGCGATCAGGTTGTCGAGGAGGCAGTACTCGTCGGGCTGGTGCGCGCTCTCGTCGAGCTTGGAGTAGACCACCGCCGGCAGTCCGATGCGCCGGAAGATGGCGGCCACGGTCCCGCCCCCGATCCCCTGCGCCCGCGCGGTGACCCCGTGCACCTCGCGGACCGCCTGGACGACCAGCCGGACCACCTCGGCGTCAGGGCTGGTCGCCGGGGCCGCCTCGGCGCGCTGCACGTCTTCGAGCGCAACCGTCACCCCGTGCGCCGCCTCGACCTCGTCGGCCAGGCGTCGGACCTCGGCCTCCACGTCCGCGAGCGGCACCCCGGGAAGCACACGAGAGTCGAGGTAGAACACGTCTTCGCCCGGGATCGTGTTGATGTTGGGGACGTTGGGCTCCTTCTTCGTGGGCTCGAAGGTGGAGACCGGGGGGTCGAACAGAGGGTCGTTCTGGGGAAACTTCTGTGCCAGGGACCCGAGGCGGGTCACGAGGTCCGACGCCGCGCGGAACGCGTTGACGCCCTGCGCCGGCGTCGAGGCGTGGCACTGCCGGCCGACGGTGCGCACCTTGAGCCACCAGATCGACTTCTCGGCGATCTCGACGAGCGAGCCCTCGGGGTTGCCGGCGTCCGGCACCAGGAACATGTCGCGCGGCCCGAACAGCCCGCGGTGGTGCGCGGCCAGGTACTCGGCGCCGTACTCCGAGCCGTTCTCCTCGTCGGCGCAGAACATGAGCGCCAGGTCCACCGGTGGGCGGACGCCGCCCTCCAGCAGGGCGCGCGCCACCAGCAGGCTCGCGACGACCGCCTGCTGGTTGTCCTCGACGCCCCGCCCGACGAGCTTGCCGCCCTCGACGCGGAGTACGTACGGGTTGCCGGTCCACAGGCCCGCCTCGCCGGGGGGCACGACGTCGAGGTGCGACATGATCCACACCGTGCGCGCCGAGACCTCGCCCCGGATGCGGGCGACGAGGTTCGGCCGCACCCCGCCTTTGGCCGCTGGGTCGGGGGCGTCGAGGCGCGTCACCTCGTCGAACCCGAGCTTGTCGAGTTCGCCCTGCAGCCAGAGCGCCTTGTCGAGTTCGCCCTCGCCGCCGCTGGCGGGCGACACGGCGGGGATCGCCGTCAGGCCCCGCTGCAGCTCGACCGCCCACCCCCGGTACCCTTCGATCCTGGTCAAAAACTCCTGTGTCATGTGGCGCCTCCTGAGTCCGGTGAACCCCCCGTGGGGCATACCGGTCCGATCATTGTGAGCTGCGGCGGTGTTCCGGGCCAACCTCGATCATGACCGAACGGCCCGCGGCGCCGGGGGAAACCCCATCAGCGGTCCGCGACGGGCTGCCAGCAGAAGTCGATCGTCGCGGCGTTGGCGGCTGCGCCGGAGGGCGCCAGGCCGTAGAACTCCTCGATCGTGCGCAGCACGTCATAGTGGGTGATGCGCTGCTCGTACCGGCCTGGCCGCACCATCGGTCCGACGAAGAGCGTCGGAATTCGCTGGCCCTCGTGCCCGTCGTCCTCGTCGAACGTGAAGATCAACAGGCTGTTGTGCGACGCCGCCCACCGGATGTACCCGTCGAGCTGCGCCTTCAGCCAGGCATCGCCCTGCGCGATCGTCCCGTCGTGCATGTCGTGCTCCAGGTTGGGCACGACGAACGCCACCGTCGGCAACCGGTCGAGGTCGGCCGGCCAGGCCGTGAACGGTAGGTTGCACGTGGCGGGGATCGCGTTGGCCGGGGCGCCTTGCCAGTTCACCCACGGGTTGTGCTTGCGGGTGTAGTCGCCGGACTTCTTGCCGCGGAATCCATCCTCCGGAAGGTCCTCCGAGTAGCCCCGGAAGCCCAGCCCGGCGGCGATCAGCTCGGCGCCGAGGTTCGGCGCGGCGAACGGGAGGTGCCTGGGGAGGCCGTCGCCGGTGACGCCGAGGTTGGCGCCGGCAAACAGCATGATGTAGTTCGGCTGGCTGGGATGCATGATGGCGTAGGACTGGGTAAAGAGCGCACCGCGGCCTGCGAGTTCGTTGATGTACGGCGCCTCGCGGTTGCCGATGATGCTGGAGAAACTCTTGTTCTCCTCGATCACGACGACCACGTGATCGGGTCGTGGCAACGCACCGCCGGCCGCCGCCGCGGCGACGCCGCAGCCGACAACGCACGCGAGGGCCAGGCGCACCGCAACGCTTGGTCTCATGGCTTCCTCCGTGTGATCTCAGGAGTCCCGACGATCGTGATGCGTCCCTCGAGGCGGCCGTCGATCGGGTCGTGGGCCTTGAGGTAATCCACGAACGCGTCGATGTCGAGGACTCCCGTGTCATAGCGGTAGCCCTTGGCATTCTTCGCCAGCGGGTGGGAATCGCCGCCGCCCGCGATGAAGCTGGGCAGGGTGATCCGGTAGGTGGCGCCGGCCTGGACCGGTTTGCCGCCGACCTCGAGATCCTCGACCCGCTCCCCCGCCGGCTTGCCGATGTCGATGACGTACGAGGTACCTCGGGATGGATACAGCAGGCCGGACGCGTTGCCCGGCATACCGCCGAGCGTCTCCTCCAGCACCGCCTTGAGCTCGGCGCCGGAAAGGTCGAGCTGCACGAGCGTGTTGTTGAACGGTTGCACCGTCACCGCCTGGCCGTAGGTGATCGGCCCGGGGTCGAGACCGGCGCGCACGCCGCCGGAGTTGACGAACGCGGCGACCGAGCCGGCCTTCTCGGTGGCCGCCAACATCGCGTCGGTGATCACGTCAGCCATCGGGTTGTCCGCGTGCCGCGGCGTGACCCTCGTCCTCGCCACCCCGGTGACCGTGTGGCCGACGATCTCGTCGCGCGCGGCGGCGAGCGGCAGCGAGAATGCCGCCACCATGCTCTTCACCGTCGCGTCCTCGGAAACCGCAGGAACGATCGGCACGGGGAGGGCGTCGGCCCAGCTCGCCACGCGGCCGGCGTCGTCGAAGCTCACCTCAATGCGGCCCAGCACCCTGCCCCAGTCCCACGCCTGCACGATGAGGACCGTGTTCCCGTCCACGTCCTTGAGCACGGTCGGGTAGGGGCCGGCCGGCTGCGGCAGGCCGGGAACGGTCCCCAGCAGCGTGTGGCTGTGGCCGCCGACGATCACGTCGACCCCCCTGAGCTTGGGGGCGAGTTCCTTGTCCGCGTCGTAGCCGATGTGCGAGAGGAGGATGATCTTGTCCACGCCGGTGCGGGTCAGCTCGTCGACCGCGGCCTGCACGCTGCTCACGAGGTCCTTCAGCTTGACGTCGGGGCCCGGCGTGCTGATGGTCAGCAGCTCGGGGGTAATGGCGCCGACGATCCCGATCCGCTCGCCGCCGACCTCGAGGACCGTATAGGGCTTGATCAAGGTGGCGAGCTCCTTGTCGCCGCTGACGTCGAGGTTCGCGGCCAGGAGCGGGAAGCGGGCGAGGCTCGCAAACCGGGCGAGCACGGCCGAGCCGCGGTCGAACTCGTGGTTGCCGACCGCCATCGCCTGGTAGCCGGCGACGTTCATGAACGCGAGGTCGGCGAGTCCGTGGTAGACGTTGAAGTATAGCGTGCCCTGGAACGTGTCGCCCGCCGAGAGCAGGATCGGGTTGGGGTCGCTGGCGCGAAAGCGGTTGATGAGCGTTTCCTGCCGCGCGTAACCGCCCATCTCGTGCCCGCGCTGCGTGAACGATTCCACGTGGGCGTGCATGTCGTTGGTGTGCAGGATCGTGATCGTGATCGCCTTGGCGAGCGCGGGCCACGCCTGCGCCGCCAGTAATACCAGGACGAGAACCGCGCCGCCGATCGCCTTCTTCATGCGTCCTCCAGCGTCATGCCGGCCACCACGTTCGGCCCTGCGGCCCGCACGACCACCGCCAAGCGCGCACGGTAGCAAACCAACGGCACAAGCGCGACCGCCGGGCGCGCGGTCGCGGTCGTCGCCGGGGAACGGATCGCTTCCCCGTGACGCGGCTGCCCTCAGCCGCGCACGAAAGATCCCCGTCCCGGGGTCTTCGCAGGGCGGGCGAGGGCGCCCGCCCCACCGGACAAGCGGCATCGCCTGCGGGAGCCGCGCGTCTGGCCTAATTGGAACCTTTCGGCCACTGCGGCAGCGGGTGTTTGTACACCGGGTACGCCGGCCGCTCGAACGTTGGGGGCGGGTTCTTGGCGAGCAGTTCGAGGACCGTCTGCACCGCCCGCTCGAGCTGCGGGTCGTGCCCCTCGCGCACGAGCTTGGGGTCCTGCTCGACCTCGATGTCGGGCGCGATCCCCTCGTTCTCGACCTCCCACTTGCCGGAAAGGCCGTAGATCGCCCACCGCGGCGCGGTGATGCGCCCGCCGTCCATTAGCACCGGGTAACCGCCGATCCCGACGAGGCCGCCCCACGTCCGCACACCCACCAGGGGCCCAATGCCGGCTTTCCGGAAGTACCACGGCATCGCGTCCCCGCCCGAGCCGGCGAACTGGTTGATGATCATGACCTTCGGCCCGTAGATCGACTCCACCGGCTCGGTGTAGTCCTGGCCCTCGCGGGTCATCACGCGGCTCATCGGCGAACGCCGCAGGTAATCGATGATGTAGTCGGCCAGCTCGCCGCCGTGGTTGAAGCGCTCGTCGAGCACGGCGGCCTGCTTGCCGACCTGGGCGAAGTAATACCGGTTGAAGCTGGTGTACCCGCCGCCCGCGGTGTCGGGCAGGTGGACGTACGCAACCCGGCCGCCCGAGAGTTCGTCGACCTTGCGCCGGTTCCCCTCGATCCAGGCGAGGTGCCGCAGGCCGCGGTCGCTCGCCACCGGCACCACGGTGAGGCCGCGGGCGCCCTTGCCGTCCGCGGTCGGACCCACCCGGATCACGGTCTGCTTCCCTGCGGTCTCGAGGAAGAAGCTGTACAGGTCGTCGGCGGCGCGCAGCTCGCGGCCGTTGACCGCGAGCAGGTACTCGCCCGCTTTGACGTCGACGCCGGGTTGCGTCAGCGGCGCCTGCAGGTCGGGGTTCCAGTTCTCGCCGCTATACACGCGGGCGAAGCGGTAGCGCCCGCCGTCGATCGTGTAATCGGCGCCCAGCAGGCCGACGCTCACCTTGTCGCTCTTGGGCTCCGCACCGCCGCGGATGAACGTGTGCCCGACGGTCAGGTTGCCGGTCATCTCCGCAAACAGCGCGTTGAGGTCGTCGCGGCTCGCGATCCCCGCGAGGTACGGGGCGTACGCCTTCTCGGCCGCAGCCAGGACGAGGCTGTGGAAGTGCGGGTCGTAGAAGAAGTCGCGCTCGATCCGCCAGACCTCGTGGTACATCTGCGCCCACTCGGCCTTCGGGTCGACGTACACCTTGAGGTCCTTCATCGCCAGCGCGCCGTCGCCGCCCTTGGGGGCCTTGTCGGAACCCACGATATGCCAAGTCGGGCCCGAGCGGTAGAGCACCTTCTCGCCGTTGGCCGAGAGCGCGAACGCCGAGACGCCCTCGAGCAGCGGCTCCGTCTTGCGCGTCTCGAGGTCGAACCTCGACACGTCCAGCTTCGGCGGGTCGTCCCCCAGGTCAACAAGCGGCCCCTCGACCAGGAAGAACTTCCCCTCCTTGCCCGCGAACAGGCCGCGGTAGTTCTTGGCCGGGATCGGCAGCGCGACGATGCGCTGGTCGAGGCCGTCGAAATCGATCTCCACCGTGGCCGCCTTTTCGGCCTTGCCGTCCTTGGCCTTGCCCTTCTTCGCGTCGGCGGGGGCGACCGCGTCCTCCTTCTTCTCCTTGTCGGCGTCCTTCGCCTTCTCCTCGTCGCTCTGCGGCGGGATCGGCGACGCCACGCCCTTCTTGAGCACCGCGGCGTAGACGGTGCGCGTGACCGGGTGCCCGATGCTCGTCATGTCGAGCCATCCCGCCGTCAGCCCCACATTGGTGCTGGCGGTGAAGTAGAGGTACTTGCCGCCGCTGTCGAACACCGGGTAGAGGGCGTCGCTCATGCCGTCAGTGACCTGGGTGGCCTTGCCACCGGTGAGCGGGTAGACGAACACCGCGCGCAGCTGGCTCGGCAGCTGCTTGGTGTAGGCGAGCCAGCGGCTGTCCGGCGACCACCGGACATCGAACTCCTGTGCCGGCGAGTCGAAGCGGTCGGTGTCCACCTTGACCGGCACCGGGTGCTCGAGGTCCACGACCCAGAGGTTGAGCCGCTTGTCGCTGTATGCGATCTTCTTGCTGTCGGGCGACCACGTTGGCGCGTAGAAGAACGACGGCGGGTTGCCGAGGTCGATCTTCCGGACCTCGCCGAGGCCGTCCTGCGGACGCACGTACAGCGCGTACTCGCCCGACTCGTCGGAGAAGTAGGCGATCCGCGTGCCGTCCGGCGACCACGCCGGGTCGCGCTCCGCCGCGCCTGGGGTGTTGGTGACATCGCGGATATCCCCCTTCTCGGCCGGCACCGTGACGATCTCGCCGTGCGCCTCGAAGACGGCGCGCTGGCCGGTCGGCGAGATGCCGGCGCCCAGGATGTCCTTGACCGGGTCGAGCTGGAGGAAGTGCGGGCGCAATTGCGGCATGTCGGCCGCGAGCCGCACCGGCACGGTCCGGTCCTGGCCGCTCGCCAGGTCGAGGAGGTGCAGCGAGCCGAACTGCTCGTACACGATCGCGCCCGGCCCGGCCGAGGCCGAGCCGATGTCGAGCCCGTCGTTGTTCACGACCTCCCGCACGTCGCGGCTGCCGAGGTCGTAGGCGAACAGCGACACCGGCCCGTTGCGGTCGGAGAGGAAATAGACCGAGTTGCCCACCCACATCGGGTTCTTATCGTTGGAGTTACCGGCTTGCGGCACCTTCACGATGCTGGAGTCGGCGAGATCGGCGATCCAGACCCGTGCCGTCTGGCCGCCGCGGTACGACTTCCAGGCGGGCTGCCACTGGAAGTTTGGCTCATACGCCAGGCGTGAGCCGTCGGGTGAGTACGAGGCCTCCTGCACCCGGGGCAGCGGCACCTCGGTGGGGAACCCACCCGCGACCGGCACCGTGTACATCTGCTCGGGGTCGGCAACGCTCGCGCGCGGCGAGCGGAACGCCACCCGCGTTCCGTCCGGCGTCCAGGCGAGCGCGACGTCGGCACCGGGGTGGTAGGTGAGCCGGCGGGGCTCGCCGCCCGCGGCGGCAACCACGTAGACGTCCACGTTGCCGTCGTACTCGCCGGTGTAGGCGATCATCCCGCCGTCCGGCGAGAAGATCGGGCCGCTCAGGCGCCCGCTGCCCGCGACCAGGCGGCGCGCCTCGCCGCCGTCGCGGGCGACCGTCCAGATCTCGCCGCCGTACGCGAAGGCGATCTGGGTCTTGCTCACGCTCGGCGATTGCAGCAGCAACGGCGTGGGGGTTGCGGCCACGGCAATGCCGAGGCCGAGGACCGCCGGCAGCATGGCGGCGAGTACGCGCTTGAGCGCTGTCTTCATGGCGTCTCCCTTGTCCGAGAAGTCCGTGAGAACGTGTCCGTCTTGCATCGCGGCCGAGGATACCACCCGCGGGCGACACCGCACGCGAGCGGCCGCCGTGGCGGCCGCAACCGGCAGAACCGGATCCCCGGCCCGGACGTTCATGCCCAACATACGTCCCGGGGCCCATGGAGGTTCCCTCTGCCGCGCCGGTCCCGGCGGACATCGGTCTTGCCGTTCCCTAGCGGCGGCCCGGCCGCTGCTATGATCGGGGCCGCACGAAAGGACGCGGCGATCCCCGACCAACCTCCCTCCGGTGGCGACCGTTCACACGAGCCGGCCAAGCAGCCTGAACGCCGCGGCGCCAGGCGACTCGGCCTGGTGGGATTCCTCGTCGAGCTGGTCCTGCCGGCGGCGCTCGCCGGCGCGCTCCTGTTCGTGGCGGCCAGCCACCTCCCGCTCTGGGACCTCCGCACCACTGCGGGACTCGTCGTGTTCGGCGTCCTGCTCGTCGCGGCCAGCGTGTTCTTGAGCATCAAGGTGGACGGCCTCACGCTCGCGCGGCGCCGGAAGGCGGGGGCGAGCCAGCTCCTCAACCGCGCCGGCCCGTGGCCGCGCCTCGTCAAGTTCATCCTCGCGGGCGTGGTGGTCCCGGTCGCGGCGCTGGTCGCCGCCAACCGGGTCGAACTGCCCGGCCACCGCACCCCGATGGCGCTCGCGATCGCGGCCAGCGCGCCGGCGCCCGAACTTCCCTGGGAGAGCAAGCTCGCCGCCGCCGTCCTCCGCGCCTCCGACCCGGCCGCCAAGGTCGAGGGGATCCTCGCGCTGCAGGCGGCCGCCACGCCCGCGGCGTTCGACGAGCTGCTCCGCATCGCGGACACCGACCCGGCGGCGCTGGCCGGCGG
>Ga0208584_1000057_pt1 | contig 15078 bp, 17 predicted proteins | sample NGESurdeep072012_4_FD_184460 | JGI IMG/M metagenome (GOLD analysis project Ga0208584, IMG submission 184460) | Arctic peat soil microbial communities from Barrow, Alaska - NGEE Surface sample 415-1 deep-072012 (SPAdes) | ecosystem: Environmental > Terrestrial > Soil > Wetlands > Peat ...
CCTGCGCCAGTAGACCGCCGAGCACGCGCTTGTAGTCCTTCTCGGCCGGGTCGCCGCGGCGGCGCTCGTAGTGAGTGAGCACGCGAGTCTCCAGCGCCCGTAGGGCGTCGACTGCCTTCTGCGCGTAGGCCGGCGCGAACAGAACCTCGATGAACTGCTCGGAAAGCAACTTGCCCAGCTCGGCCGAGATCGGGCGGTTGAGGATGACGACGCCGCCGTAGGCAGAGGACGGATCGGCCGAGAGCGCCCTGATGAAGGCCTCTTCTGGCGACGCGCCGACCGCCACACCGCAGGGATTGGCTTGCTTGACGATCACGCAGGCCGGCAGCGTGAACTCGTCGATGATCAGCCGGGCCGTTGAGAGGTCGTTGAGATTGTTGAAGGTCAGCTCGCGCCCGTGTAGCTGCTCGACGCGCGAGAGCAGATGGCGGCGACCGTACGCTTCGGCGTATAGAGCGCCGCGCTGGTGCGGATTCTCGCCGTAGGGCAGATCGAGCACCTTGAGCAGGGTGGTGGTCAGCGTCTCGGGGAAGGCTTCGCGGTCGGCGAACCAGGCGGCGATGGCCGATTCGTAGGCGGCGGTGGTGGCGAAGGCTTCGCCGGCGAGCTGTCGGCGCGTCTCCTCGGAGAGCTCGCCCGACTGGCGCAGCTCATCCAGGACGAAGACGTACTGGTCGGGCCTCGAGACGACCGCGATGTTGGGGTAGTTCTTCGCCGCCGCGCGGGCCAGCGTCGGCCCGCTGATGTCGATCATCTCGACGGCGTCTTCCTCGCGCACGCCATAACGGGCGACGACCTTGGCGAAGGGATAGAAGTTCACGCAGACGAGGTCGAACGGCTCGATCGCGTTCTCGCTCAGCGCGGCGACATCGTCTTCACGGTCGCGGCGGGCAAGGATGGCCGCGTGGATCGCGGGGTGCAGCATCTTGAAAGGGCCGCCCAGCGACTCGGACGACTTTGTCAGCTCCTCGGCGCTCGTCACCTTGAGCCCGAAGGACGTCAACGCCTCGGTTGTCTCGCCGCTGGAAATCAACTCCCAGCCGAGATCGACAAGGCCGTGCGCGAATTCCTCTAGCCCGCTCTTATCGTAGGCGGAGATAAGTGCTCGTTTACTCACGTGATCCTCACTCGACGGGAACTTTCCTCCAACCGTACTCGTCCGTCAAGACAGAGCCGCGCGGCTTCGGGCAGCAGACGGTGCTCGACGGCGTGAATTCGCTCGGCCAAAGTCGTTACCTCGTCATCGTCTTTGACCTCGACCGGCTCCTGCAGGATGACCGGCCCGGTGTCGACTCCCTCGTCGACGAAGTGCACCGTGACGCCCGTCCAGCGAACGCCGTAGGCCAGCGCCTCGTCGATCGCGTGCGCGCCCGGAAAGGAGGGAAGAAGGGCGGGATGCAGGTTGATTACGCGCCTGGGAAAGCGGCTCAGGAAGGCCGGCGTGAGCACGTGCATATAGCCGGCCAGCACGACCCACTCCACGCCGCGCTCTTGCAGCCAGTCGGCCAGCGCCGTGTCGCGGGAGGGGCGGTCGGGATAGTTCTCCTGCTCGAAGACGCCGGTCTCGATTCCCGCCTTGGCGGCTCGTTCCAGCCCCCTTACGCCCGGCTTGTTCGAGCCGACGCACGCGATCGGCAACTGGGCGTCGATCAGCGCCTGCAGGTTGGTGCCCGAGCCCGAGACGAGAACGCCGATCAAGTGAACTGCACTCCTTGGATGCCCTGTTCGAGCGTTCCGATGACGAGATCGTCCGGGCTCACGTCGCTCTTGGGAACGACAACGCAGTAGCCGATGCCGAGGTTGAAGACCCGGCGCTGCTCCTCCTCGCTCACGCCCTTCTCCGTGATCCAGTCGTAAACCGCGCCGCGCTCCCAGGAGCCGGTTTCGATGCGCGCCCCGACGCCGGGCGGCAGCGCGCGGGCCAGGTTCCCCGGAATGCCGCCGCCGGTGATGTGGGCAAGCGCGTGGATCTCAGCGCGTTCGCGGAGCTCGCGTACGGCATCGAGGTAGCAGATGGTCGGCGGTAGGAGTAGATCGGGGTCGTAGTCGCCCGTCCCGATCAGGCTGCGCACGAGCGTGAAGCCGTTCGCGTGCAGGCCGGCGGAGCGCAGGCCCAGCACCACGTCGCCGGGCTGGCAACTCGCGGGCCCGTCGATCAGGCGCTCGCGCTCGACCAGGCCGACGCAGGTGCCCGCGAAGTCGAACTCGCCCTCCGCGTAGATGCCGGGAAGCTCGGCCGTCTCGCCGCCGAGGATCACGCAGCTGCTGTCGCGGCAAACCTCTGCCGCGCCTTCCACCAACTCCGTCACCAGCTCGAGCTCGATCTTGTCGGCGGCGACGTAGTCGAGGAAGAAGAGCGGCTCGGCGCCGCAGGTGAGAACGTCGTTGATGCAGTGAGCGGCCGCGTCCATGCCACCCCAGTGCAGGCGCCCGCTGGCGCGTTGCAGAATCAGCTTCGTCCCGACACCGTCGGTCGACGCGGCGAGAAGGCGCTGCGCCGGGCCGGCGTCGTCGAGCGCGTAGAGGCCGGCGAAGGCGCCAAATGTTCCACTGGCGCCGTGCGTGTGAGTCGATGCAACGGCGGTGCGTAGGCGCTCGACGATCTCTTCGGCCTTGGCCAGAGACACCCCGGCTGCCTCGTAACTCATTCCGCTCACCCCGGCAGTGTATTTACCGTGCCTGCTGTTTGGTCGTGGAACTCCCGCGATCGGCTCGTAGCTGGTACAAACGCAGGCGATGCAGATACCCGAGTCGATCACCGTGCAGTGCCTGGCCGGACGCGAGCCTTTCCCGGGAACCTGGGTCGCGCTCACGCTGGAATGCGCGGAGGAGGGGACGAAGACGGCGCTCTCGTTCGCCTTCGGGCCGACCGGCGAGGATGGACGCCTCTTCCTGCGCCGCGCCGACGTTCTCGCCCAGGCTCGCTATCTCGATGAGGCAGTGGGGCTCGACTACGGGAACGTCGAGGAGCGTTGGAACGGACGGGGCTGGCTTTCGGTCGCCGGCGCCGCCGAGCTCAGGCACCAGCTCAGGCTCACCTTCGCCGATCCTCCAATAAGGCAAGCCTCAACCCATCGAGTCGCCGCGGCGCGGGCATTGCGCTACCTCAGCGAGAACGAGCGCGAGCGTCTTTCGGTCAAGATCGAGAACGAGCTCCCGAGGAAGGTGACGCTCGCTTCGGTGAATCCCGGGTCCGGAGACTGGCTCCCCGAGCACCTACACGAGCCCGTAAAGGATCTCCTTACGCGGCTTGCCCGGCGCGAGCTGGCCGAGATGATCGACGAGGGCGTCGTCGCGCCCGACGCGGCAGCCGCGATCGAGCGAGAGATAATCGAGCACGGAGCGTCACCGGTCATACCGCCGGACATCGCCCTGCTGCTCACGACCGCGGTCGCCGACGGCGAAGACGCCTGGACGATCGAGGCGCCGCTCTGGACGCGCGAAGAGGGGCCAAGCGATCTGACGCTCTGGATCCACGCCCGCGAGCACGAGGAAACCGGGCTCGAGCTCGAGCTGCGCGGCATCGCTCTCGTCTAGGCTGACGCCGTCTCGACTTCGACTTCGAGCTCGACCGGGAGATCGAGCGAGACCGCCACGAGGCAGCGTTCCTCGGCCTTTCGGGCTACCTCGCGCGCCAGCTCTTCCTGTCCCGCGTCGGTCTTGATGGCGACCAGGAAGCGCATGCGCGTGAAGCCGAACGTCCCGTCGTTGCGCCCGCCGACCACTCCGTCGCCGCTCAGCTCGAGGCCGTGCAGCGGCAAGCCGCGGCGCTCGGCGATGTCCGTCAGCGTGATCGCCAGGCACGAGGCCGTGGCCGCTACGAAAAAGTCTTCCGGGCTCCAGATAGTGGCGTCCTTGCCGCGGAACTCGGGTGGCGAGGAGGTCTCGATCTCTCTCTTGCCCTCGACGCGGGAGGCGACGCGGGTGTCGCCGAGCCACTCGACTGTAACGGGGAAGTTGAACTCTTTTACGCGCATCAGTAGAGCGTACTCGCCAGTTGACGTCGGTACTGAAGGGCGAGGGGATTCTCGCTGCCGAGGTCGCCGAACAACGCGATCATGTAGCGACCAAGGCGCTGTTTGACCTGATCGTCGCCGTTACGGGCCAGTTCCAGCAACAGCTCGAACGCCCTCTTGTGATCGCCGACTTCGAGCGCCGCCGCCACCTTGGGCGCCTCGCCGGAATCCCTCAGCTCCGCCAGCACCTGCTCGGTTGCCGAGGGCCCGCTGAGCTGATCGAGGAAGCGCGCAATCTCCCCGGCGGGTTGAACGCCGATGAACTCGGCCACGACGTTGCCGTTCCGGAAGGCCTTGACGGCCGGGATGCCGCGGATCGAGTACATCGCGGCGAGATCCTGGTTCTCGTCCACGTCGATCTTGACCAGCTCGATCGCGCCGCCCCGCGCCTCGATCTCCTTCTCGAGCACCGGCCCGAGCATCGTGCAGGGCGCACACCACGAAGCCCAGAAATCGACCACCACCGGTAACTCACGTGAGCGCTCGATCACGTCTCGCTCGAAGGTCTCGCTGGTCACGTCCATGTTGTCTCCTTTGGTTTGCTCGATGGGTATATGGGCAATACAGTAAACAACTAAACAGTAGTAAGGTATATTCCCAACAACACCATGTCCCTACCCCATCCCATTCCCGACGATCTGGTTGAGCTGATCGCGCACCGGCTCAGGGCTATTGCGGAGCCGATGCGGATCAAGCTGCTGGATCGCCTGCGAGACGGCGAGGCCTGCGTCGGCGAGCTGGTTGAAGCCAGCGGTGCCTCGCAGCAGAACGTCTCCAAGCACCTACAGGTTCTGCTCGACTCGGGGATCGTCGGAAAGCGCAAAGACGGTAATCGAACTTACTACCGGATCGTCGATCGGGGAGTTTTCTCGCTCTGCGAGAAGGTGTGCGGAACGCTTCGCCGTCAGCTCACGGAGCTTGGCTCGCTGCTGGAGGAAACGGGGAAGGAACAGGCAGGAGGTCGGAGATGAGCACCAACATGGGGTCAATCGATCGGCTCGTGAGAGCGTTCGTCGTTGCGCCGGCGGCGATTGTCGTCGCCGTCGTCGTAGGAGCCGGTAGTGTGGCCGGGATCATTCTGTTTGCGCTTGCGGCGGTGATGCTGGCAACCTCCGCCGTCGGTTTCTGTCCGCTCTATAAGTTGATCGGGCTCGATACGCGTTCTCTGCACAGGCCGCGCCCTGAGCCGCGATAGGCGCGATTGCCGGTACGTCACATCTAGATGTATGTAACATATAGATGTGATAGCGAGAGACAAAAGAGCTGGAGCGAGTCGACAAAAAAGTGCCGCCGGGCGCGGCCAAGGTCTACTCGAGCCCGCCCTTCTGGCCGTTCTTGCATCTCGTCCTAGCCACGGCTACGAGTTACAGCGGGCCGTCGAGGAGTTGAGCGACGGCCTGGTGTGCATGGATTCCGGAGGCATGTACCGGGTACTGCGCCGGCTGGAACAGGACGGTTTCGTCGCTTCCGGTTGGGCCGAGGGTGATCACGGTCCGCAGCGCCGCTGCTATGAGCTCACGGATAAAGGTCGCGCTCTGCTCGAGGAGTGGGTCGAGCGTTTGCGACGGCGCGACCAGGTGATTCACAGCGTGATCGAGCTTGTCGAGCGCTCGCTCGGCTCGGTCGCGGGGGCGTCCGCGCGAACGCGGCCATAAGAGATCGACGATTTAAGGAGATTCGAGATGGAAAAAACAGATACGTCTGCGTTGGGTAAGGGCGGCCTTGTTGTTGCTGTGCCCTCGGTCGGTGAAGGCGGTCTCGAGGCCAGGCGCTCGTCGCATTTCGGCAAGAGCCCGAACTTCACCCTGGTTGAGCTGGCAAGCGGAGAGATCGAGGGCGTTCATGTCGTGGCGAACGCGTCTCACGACGAGGGCGGCTGCCGTGGCGCCGCGCAACTTCTGGCCTCGGCCGATGTAAATGCTCTGGTCGCCGGAGGAATCGGCGCCCGTCCGCTCGGCATCCTCAATAAAGCCGGTATCGCGGTGTATTTCGATAAGCAACGCAAGACCGTCGCCGAGGCGGTCGCCGCTCTCGTCTCAGGAGAGCTGCAACCGATCGAGCTCGATCAGACCTGTTCTCACCATCGGGGCCAGGAACACGAGCACTCCTGTTAGAGCGGCCGTTCCCGGTTGCTTTCACGCTGCGGACAGGAGAGCATGCGCGTATCCGTTATTCGATCTGGAAGGAGCCGTCATCTATGGAAGAAAAGAAGGTCACCTTCGATGCCGCGAAGTTACGCGAGCAGTTTGAAAAACTGCGCGCGTTCAACTCGGAGTTCCTCGTCTACATCGGCGCGCTCGTCGTCGCGATGATCGTGATCGCGATTTCGGACGTCCTGACCATTACGAGCTGGTTCGAGTTCTATCTCGTCTCCACCGCTGCCTACATCCTCAGCCGCGGCATCGCCAAGGCGCACAACGTCAACGAGTAGGCGCGCCGCTCTCGTCTCCGTAGCGTCGAGCCTCGGGCTCGGCGCTATGCGGGGCGCCAGTTGTGGTTAACGGATGCCGTATTTACGACGTCGAAAGTCGTCATGCCCGCGTAGCGGGCGGACTTTCGACGGTTAAGGCCGCGTAGCGGGCGGACTTTCGACGGTTAAGGCCGCGTAGCGGGCGGACTTTTTACGGCCGTAGCGAACGGGCTCTTGACGTTTTTTTCAAGGCGCAGCTTGATCAGCTTGCCGCCCTCGGGAATCGGCGTCGGGTACTCGCCGTCGAGGCAGGCCCGGCAAAAGTCCGTCCTCGGTCGCTGCGAGGCCGCCTGCAGGCCGTCGAGCGAGAGGTGCGCGAGCGAGGTGGCGCCGATGTAGCGTCGGACCTCCTCGACCGATTTCTTGCTGGCGATCAACTCATCGGCGTCGCCAAAGTCGATCCCGTAGAAGCAGGGGAAGACGACCGGCGGCGAGGAGATGCGCACGTGCACCTCGGTTGCGCCGGCCTCGAACAGCATCGAGACGATCTTGCGCGTGGTCGAGCCGCGCACGATCGAGTCGTCGACGACCACCACGCGCTTGCCGGCCACCTCGTCGAGCGGGTTGAACTTCAGCCTGACGCCCTGTTCGCGCAGCCTCTGCTCGGGCTCGATGAAGGTGCGGCCGACGTAGCGGTTCTTGATCAGCCCTTCGCTGAAGGGGATGCCGCTGCCGCGCGAGAAGCCGATCGCCGCCGGAGTGCCCGAGTCGGGGATGGGCATCACTAGGTCGGCCTCGACCGGCGACTCGGCGGCCAGGATCTCGCCCATGCGCACGCGCGCTCCGTGAACCTCTACGTCGAGCAGGCGGCTGTCGGGCCGGGCCAGGTAGAAGAGCTCGAAGATGCAGAGTGCCGAGTGCTCGGCCGGCTCGACCGCCTGTATCTGGCGGCAGCCGTCGTCGTCGATGACTACCAGCTCGCCCGGCTCGATCTCGCGCTCCAGCTTGGCGCCGACTAGATCGAGCGCGCAACTCTCGGAGGCGACGACCCAGTCGTCGTCGAGGCGGCCGAAACAGAGCGGGCGGATGCCGTGTGGGTCGCGGAAGGCGACCAGCTTGCTGTCGGCCAGCGCGACGATCGAGTAGGCGCCGACCAGGCGGCTCATCGCACTTGCGATCGCCTCTTCGAGCGGACGCTCGTCGTTGGCGATCAGGGCCGCGACGATCTCGCTGTCGGAGCTCGTGCTCAGGCGCACGCGCTGCCGGGCGAGCTCGGCGCGCAGCTCCTCGACGTTGGTCAGGTTGCCGTTATGGGCCAGCGCGACGGTGCGGGCGCGACCACGCAGGATCAGCGGCTGCGAGTTCTCCCAATGGCTGCCGCCGGTGGTCGAGTAGCGGCAGTGGCCGATCGCCAGCTGTCCTTGCAGTCCGCGCAGGCTCTGCTCGTTGAAGACCTGAGTGACCAGTCCCATATCCCTGAGGCCGTAGAGGCGGCCCTCGTCGCAGACGGCGATTCCCGCCGACTCCTGCCCGCGGTGCTGCAACGCATGCAGACCGAAATAGGCCAAGCGCGCGTTATCGCGCTCAGGCGCCCTGATACCGAAGATGCCGCACATTCAGTTTCCCTTGCTCGCTACGTCTTTAGCTTGCCAGGCGCGGGTCAGCTCGGAGACGGATAGCCCGTTCAGGTTGTCGCCGCCAACCGTGCCGATCTCGCGCAGCGGAACCCCGCCGGCCTTGAGACCGGCTACCTGCTCCCGTGCGCAAGCGACGACGGCCAGACCGCCGCACTCGCCGAAAAGCTGAACGGGATCGGCCGGAAGATCCAGGTGCGCTCCGACGCCGCCGGCAATCGCGCACTCCGCCAGGCAGACGGCCAGGCCACCTTCGCTGACGTCGTGGGCGAAGGAGAAGGAGCGATAGTTCTGCCAGAGGAAGCGGATCAGCGCCGCCTCCGCCTGGAGGTCGAATTCCTCCGGGGCGCCGCCGATCTTGTCGAAGAGCGCCTGGTACTCCGAGCCGGCGATCGAGAGCCGGGCATCTCCGGCGAGCAGGACGACGTCGCCCTCACGCCAGGCTGTGCCGAGGGCGCGCACATCGGGAACGAGCCCGACGCAGCCGACGACGGGCGTCGGGAAGACGGGCTGTCCGTCGGTCTCGTTGTAGAGCGAGACGTTGCCCGAAACGACCGGAATCCCCAGCGCTTCGCAGGCCTGAGCCATGCCCTCGATCGCCTCTGAGAGCTCCCAGGCCATCTCGGGCTTCTCAGGGTTACCGAAGTTGAGGCAGTTGGTGATCGCCAGCGGCTCGCCGCCCGAGCAGGCCACGTTACGCGCCGCTTCGAGCACGGCGTGGGCGCCGCCGATGCGCGGGTCGAGCCAGGCGATGCGGCCGTTGCCGTCGAGCGAGAGCGCCAGGCCGCGCAGCGACGGCCGCAGTCTGAGCACGCCGGCGTCGAATCCAGGCCGCCGCACGGTGCGCGAGCCGACGACGTAGTCGTAGCGCTCGAAGACCCAGGACCTGTCGCGGATGTTGTCGGAGGCGAGCAGTTCGAGCAGCGCCTGGTGGAAGGGTGGGGCGACCGGAGTGGGGGGCGGATCCTGCTTCGGCCGTGGCGCCAGCTCGAGCTGGTAGCGGGGCGCGTCCTCGGTCAGCAGGCGGGCCGGGATGTCACCGATCAGCTTGCCGTCCCAGAAGCAGCGCAGCACGCCGCTGTCGGTCACCGTGCCGATCTCGGTGCAGGGCAGCTCCCAGCGGGCGCAGACCTCTTTCACCGCCGGAACGAGCGAGGGCGAGACGGCGGCGACCATCCGCTCCTGACTCTCGGAGATCATGATCTCCCAGGGCTCGAGATCGTCTTGCCGCAGGGGTACGCGGTCGAGGTGGATGTCCAGGCCGAAGGAGGCGGCCATCTCGGAGAGCGCCGAGGCCAGTCCGGCCGCGCCGCAGTCCTGCAGGCTCTCGACCAGGCCCGACTCGATCAACTCGACCGAGACCTCGATCAGCTTCTTGCCGGTAAACGGGTCGCCGACCTGGACGCTGGGGCGCTTGTCGGCGTCATCCTCGCCCAGCTCCTGGCTGGCCAGCACACTGGCGCCGCCGATGCCGTCGCGCCCCGTGGTGGCGCCGAACATGACCACGCTGCCGACACCGCTTGCGCGCGCGCTGGTGAGCTGCTCGCGGGGCAGGATGCCGACGCACATCGCGTTGACCAGGCAGTTGCCGGCGTAGTGCGAGTCGAAGAAGGTGGCGCCGGCGACGTTGGGAACGCCGACACAGTTATGAGTGACGATCCCGCCACTGGTCGCGAAGTTGTGCGTACCGGGCACTTCCAGGTCGTAAACGAACGTCGGTCCGTTCAGATGCTCGATCTCGACGACCTCAACCGTCGCGAGATTCCCCTCGCGGCGTGCTCGCGACCTCGCGAACGGCGAATTCCGTGTACGCCGGTTCGTGTTCAGTATCGTCTCGGCCTCGTCTATACCGAACCAGTGAGCACTTCTGGTAATCGATTCGTGGGCACTGAACTCCAGAGCATACGATGCTCGACTGGAAACTCGGCGACCCTGGATGGAGGTCGCACCTGCTCGGTCGTAGCGCAGTGGGACGATTCCATAGGTCTGGAGAATCAGCAGTAGCTGCTCGTGAAGAGCGCGGCTCGTGGTCGCGTGGGCAATCCGAACTGCGCTGCCCTTTTGGGGGTAGGAAGCTGAACCGTCTCCGCGGAAGATCCCCTTCACGACCTCTTCGCGGAGCCGTTCACTACTATCGAAAAGCTGGGGTGGAATCTTCTTCTCGTGAGAACGACTTCCGCACTCCAGCACTTCCCTGAAGAGACGGCCGAGAAGGCGGGAGGAAACTGAGATCGCGATCGTGGACTTGCGCGTCTCCAGCGAATGACGGATTCCGAGGTCATCAAGGATTCGTTCGATGTCGCGAACGTAGTGTTCGTCGCGTTCGTTCCGCCCAAACGTCCAGATGATCCTGAACGTGGACCCGTTCTTCGAGCAGCACCCCTCTGCAAGGTAGTAGCCAATCAAACGGGCTGTGTCTGAATTGAGCGGAAAGACCGCTGGAACAGAGGTTGAGCGTGGACCAGCGAGACGCAGCTTCAACTCGCGACGCTCGGTTCCCGCCGCAGGCTCGACTTTTCTGAAAATATCGACAGGAAGCTCGGATCGCGAGAGCCAGTAGTGCCTCGCGTCGGCTCTAGAGATAAAGCGTCGCAACTGCTCTCGGAATTCGGGGCTGGGCTGCCACCCCGCCGGGAAGCACACGACGCTCGGTTCGTCCAGAGCGTTGATTAGGTCGATCCCCTCTGACGCACCCTCATACGACGGTAGAGCACATAACAGTGGCAACCTGTCGCCGGGCTGGATCTGTGAGGCGAGGCGAGTAACGAGACGTCCTTGTTCCGAGACGATCGTGGGATGATCGCTCGTGACGGTGAGCTGACGGCCGAGCTTGGTCTTGATCTTCAGGAGGCTCGAGGCCTGACGCTTGAAAACACGTTTCACGTCTCGCCAGACCGCCTCGCCCGACGCCGGATCGTAGGATAGAACCTGAAACGGGCGGTTCGGCGAAGCCGTCCAACTCGCTTCGTGAAGCGCGGAGGCGCGGCCCTCCAGTAGATCGCCGATCGCGGATTGGCGAACCTTCCCTCCGTTGCGGTAGACGATGCTCTCGTCGGCAGCCAGGCAGTTGCCGTAGGTGCCGATACCGGCGACCGCCCGCTCGAACTGGAGGTCGTCCTGGCCGAAGTAGAGGCCGTCGAGCAACGCGACCGGCCGCGCGCCCATGGCGTAGATGTCGCGCAGGATGCCGCCCACCCCGGTTGCGGCGCCCTCGAAGGGCTCGACCGCCGAGGGATGGTTGTGACTCTCGACCTTGAAGGCGACAGCGTCGCCCTCGCCGATATCGACCACGCCTGCGTTCTCGCCCGGGCCCTGCAGCACGCGCTCACCCTCGGTGGGAAAGCGCTTGAGCAGTAGCGTCGAATGCTTGTAGCCGCAGTGCTCCGACCAGAGCAGCGAGAAGACGGCTAGCTCGAAATGATTGGGCTCTCGCCCAAGTAGCTCGCAGATTCGCCCGAACTCCCAGTCGGTGAGACCGAGCTTGCGATGGATCGGCTGTTCTTCGATCGTCGCCAGAGGACCTTCAGTCTATCGGCGCGCCTGGATGTGCCAGCGGTTGAGCTTGCTCAGGCCCGCTAGGCTCAGTAGCGATGAGCGAAGGCAGCCTCCGACTCCGCCGCGCCTCGGCCTACGATCTGGGCTACTTGCTCGGGCTGCAGGCCGACCCCGAAGTCTCACCCTTTCTCTCCGCCGGCCGCGCCGCGACGCGTGAGGATCTGCTCGCCGAAGTCGAGCGTTCGCTCGAGCAGCCCGAGTCGTTCGGGCGCTTCCTGATCGAGATTCCCTTTCAGCAGGAGTGGAGGGTGGCCGGGGCGGTCGGTTTTGAGCGCACGAACCGACGCAGCCGCATCGCGCGCGCTGAGGGGCTGGCGATCCATCCCGACTTCCGCGGCCACGATCTGGGCGCCGCGGCGATCCGCGAGCTGGCGCGCATTCTTTTCGCCGAGCTCGGTTACCACCGCCTCGAGGCCGGGGTCTACGGCTTCAACGAACGGGCGCTGGCCGTGGTCGAGAGCGCCGGCTTCGTGCTCGAGGGCGTCAAGCGTCGCGCCTACCGGCCTCACGGCGAGTGGGTGGACGCGGTCGAGTTCGGGCTGCTTGCCGAGGATCTCGAGGCCGGTGCGTAGGATTCAGAGATGGAACTGATTCACACCTGCTACCGCATCGGCGATCCGGAGAGGTCGGTCGCCTTCTACGAGGCGCTCGGTTTCGAGAAGCGGCGCGAGCTGCCGATCGGCGACGAGGCGGTCAACTACTTCCTCGGCGTGCCGGGCGTGGAGGGTCCAGAGCTGGAGCTGACCTACAACTTCGGCGTCTCGAGTTACGAGCTCGGCACGGGCTACGGCCATATCGCCGTGCGCGTCGACAACCTCGAAGCCGCTCTCGAACGGCTTCGAGGTGAGCACGGCATCGAGCCCGAGCGCCCGCCCTACCGGGTCAGCGAGCAGGGCTCACTAATCTGCTTCGTGCGCGATCCGGACGGTTACCGGATCGAGCTGATCGACGCCTCCGGTCGCTAGAAGAGTCTGTTCCGGTAGGGATGTGCGTTCGAGGCTGTCAAGCCGTGGATGACGGTGGCCGAAGGGTTGTGAAGGCGCACTGGTAGTGCGGAGAGCAGCTCTTCGGTCTCTGGCGCCGCGGATCGGCCGCGTCGAGCGTGCAGGCCTGCCGGAATAGGCTCTATACGAGCACCGCGCTGCGCTCGCGCGCGGCGTCGGCGAGCGAGGCCAGGATCAGCGCGCCGTCGGGCGAGCCGAGCAGCGGATCGACCGCGTGCTCGGGGTGCGGCATCATCCCCATCACGTTGCCGGCCTCGTTGATCACGCCGGCGATGTTGAACGCCGAGCCGTTCGGGTTCTCGCCGTGGTAGCGGAGCACGACCTGCTTCTTCTCCTCCAGCTCGGCCAGCAGCTCGTCGGAGCCGGTGAAGTTGCCGTAGCCGTGCTTGATCGGGATGCGCAGCCGCTGCCCCTGCTCGCAGCGCGCGGTGAAGGGCGTGTCGGTTCGCTCCACGCGCAGCACGACGTCGCGGCAGACGAAGGAGAGCGAGGCGTTCCGGACGAGCACACCGGGAAGCAGCCGAGCCTCGCAGAGGATCTGGAAGCCGTTGCAGATTCCGAGCACCAGCCCGCCCGCGGCGGCGAACTCGATCACCGCCTCCATGATCGGGGCGAAGCGGGCGATCGCGCCGCCGCGCAGGTAGTCGCCGTAGGAAAAGCCGCCGGGAAGGACGACTGCAGCGGTGTCTTTCGGTAGCTCGCTCTCGGCGTGCCAGACGAGCTGAGGCTCGGCGTCCATCGCTGCGAGCGCCCAGGCCGCGTCGTGTTCGTCCAGCGAGCCGAGGAAGGTGACGACTGCGATCTTGGGACGATTAGGTGTCACGCTTCCTCCGTCAGCTCGATCTCGTAGCTCTCGATCAACGGGTTGGCGAGTAGGTCGTGCGACATCTGTTGCAGCTCGGCGAGCGCCTTCTCGCGCTCGCTGGTCTCCAGCTCGACGTCGACCACGCGCCCGATGCGAACGCTGACGATGTCGAAGCCCGATTTGGCGAGCGAGCCCCTGACCGCCTCACCCTGTGGATCCTTGATGCCGGCCTTGGGCCGCACATACACCGTCGCTTTCACTTCAGCACCACCTCCGGGTCTGCCAGATAGTCGTCGAATGGAATCTCGGTCAACCGCTCGAAAGCCTGCACGTAGCGCTCCCGCGTTGCGGCGACGACGTCGGCCGGTAACTCGGGACCTGGATAGGTCTTGTCCCAACCGGTCGCCTCGGTCCAGTCTCTGACCGGCTGCTTGTCGAGCGAGGGCTGCGCGCCGCCGGGGGCATAGGCCTCGGCCGACCAGAAGCGCGAGGAGTCGGGCGTGAACAGCTCGTCGCCAAGCACCACGGTGCCGTTCTCGTCGAGCCCGAGCTCGAACTTGCTGTCGGCGAGCAGGATCCCCCGCTCGGCGGCGTAGTCAGCGGCAAAACTGTAGAGAGCGAGCGAGACTTGTTCGAGCTGGGCGTAGCGTCCCTCGCCCACCAGCTCGGCGCCCTTGGCCCGGTCGACCGTTTCGTCGTGGCCGACGAGCGCTTTGGTCGAGGGCGTGAAGATCGGACCAGGCAGCTTGTCCGATTCGACCAGGCCCGGCGGAAGGGCGTGCCCGGCGATCTTGCCGCTCTCCTGGTAGTCCGTCCAGCCCGATCCCGCCAGGTAGCCGCGCACGACGCACTCCAGCGGCAACATCTCGAGCTTCTTGCACTCGCTCGAGCGCCCGTCCGGACGCAGCGCGAGCAGGTGGTTGGAAACGATCTCCCGCGTCCGCGCGAACCAGAAGCCCGAGATCCCGGTCAGCACGCGCCCTTTGTCGGGAATGTCGGTGGGCAGCACGACGTCGAAGACCGAGATGCGATCGGAGGCGACCAGCAGCACACGGTCAGCGCCGAGCGCGAAAATCTCGCGCACCTTGCCCGAGGCGAGGTGCTGCGCCTGCTCTTCCGTCACTTCTTCTCCTTGCCGCAAACGGCGTCCAATCGCGCGAAGACCGTGTCCACGTGCTCGAGGTAGGCGTCGTTGTCGAACACCTGCTCGAGCGCCTTCCCGTCCAGCCTAGCGGTCACTTCCTGATCTGCCTCGACCAGCTCGCGGAAGCTCGTCTCGCTGTCCCAGGCCTGCATCGCGCCCTGCTGGACGATGCGGTAAGCCTCGTCGCGCGGGAGCCCGGAGGAGACGAGAGCCAGCAGCAGGCGCTGGCTGAAGTAGAGGCCGAAGGAGGCGTCGAGGTTGCGGCGCATCCGCTCGGGAAAGACGACCAGCCCCTCGATCAGCCAGGCGAAGCGCTCGAGCATGTAGTCGAGGGCGAAGAAGGCGTCGGGGATGACCACCCGCTCGGCGGAGGAGTGGGAAATGTCGCGCTCGTGCCAGAGGGCGACGTTCTCGAGCCCCACGACTGCGGCGGCGCGAACGACGCGGGCCAGCCCGCAGATCCTTTCGGCCACGACCGGGTTGCGCTTGTGCGGCATCGCCGAGGAGCCC
>Ga0208584_1000058_pt1 | contig 15043 bp, 9 predicted proteins | sample NGESurdeep072012_4_FD_184460 | JGI IMG/M metagenome (GOLD analysis project Ga0208584, IMG submission 184460) | Arctic peat soil microbial communities from Barrow, Alaska - NGEE Surface sample 415-1 deep-072012 (SPAdes) | ecosystem: Environmental > Terrestrial > Soil > Wetlands > Peat ...
AACGGTGGCGCCAAGGTCATAAACGTACCGGCGGATACTACCGTTCATGCTACGGGCATGCCCTACGGAGGCTACTATTTGAGAAATGGTGGCTTTGGTTTTCCGGTACCCTCGTTCCTAAACTTGCCTCCCTTGCGTCGGTATTACCAAAAGTTGTAATAGTTTTCTATTACCATCATCTTTCTCATTCGATCTATATAACCTCAAAACCTAAAGCACATCGATTATAATATAGCCGCTCGGAATATCTGCTATTGTGAGCATAGTTATGTACCTACCGGGCTTTGTTGCGTTGAACCATCTATACTTGTAACCAGGCGTAGCAAAGCCATAGCTGTAGTATTTCGCAGTTCCGTCTGGATAGAGATCACAGAACATCATAGTTCCCGCAACAGGGACGTACATCAGCTCTTGCACCCAGTTGCCTGCGGGACAGGTTGCCTACCACGACCATCCTGCAGATGAGGCCATCCAGAGAACTGGTGATTTTGCCGGGAATATTTGATAGAATGATGTCCAGGGCATGAATGTTTCGTTATAATATACCGCACTCGGAGGAGATGCCTGGATATTGTAAGATAGCAGCACTTTCTGCTGACTGGCTGGCGGAGCCCGAGTCGAATAGATTGCAGTTACTGCACCCGTGCTTGACGGCGCTCCCGGATAGGCTGCGATAACACCCGCAGGCGTGGTTTTTGTCTGGGTTACCGTTGTCTGCACGGCTGGAAGGGAAGACGATTGCGATGAGTACGCGCTGGATGTAGTCGGTTGCACAGCTGCGGTCGTGGTTTTCTCTGGATAAGCTCCATATGTATCCGATTGTCCTTCCCCGACGGAGACGATACCAATCAACGCAATTCCTAGGCATAAGACCAACAATGCCTCGGGCACGTTCAACTTCATTTTGCAGACCCTCCTGATCAAGTAATTCTGGTTTCAATGTAGTTTGTTATATGCCTCAAAGATATATTTCAATTATTTGTTACCAGTTTATGGCAAAGATTTTGATGATCTCAACGGGACCAATTGTTCTTAGGACAAAGCTTTGGCCATGAAGCCCGAGATCCAACCAAGCTGTTTGAAAGAGCATCTCTCAAACTTTTTATAAGCAAGAAGGCCATATTTAGACGAAGACAAGAATCATAAGAACGATAAAAAGAAGGGATCGCCATGAAGAGAGAAGAATTCCTGATGCAGATTGAAGGCTGCATCCTACCTGAGATGTTTGATCAGCATCTCCTTGACCATGCGGCAGAGATGTTCGGAAAATGGGGAAAAAGTACGCACATGAACGAGAAGGAGCATCTCTTCGAGAGCTTTGGCCTGGCCTCCAGAACGCTAGACAGCAATGATATGAAGATGCAGAAGATAGCCCTGCGCTGTGTCTGTACAAGAATGATGGATGCCAATCTGAACCGGAAGGACGCCTCCGATCTCATCCGGAATCTAAACAAGATCAAAGACCCCGGCTACGAATGGCTGGAATAAATAAGATGAAATAGTAGGACGCGATCGCGGGCCCGAGTCCGCGATGCATCTCACTCCTTGCAGGATGGGGCGACGGGCCCAAAGCCGGTGATCGTGAAAGCGGCGTTTCCCGGGCATCGGGGCGCTCTCTCCTCTCCTCACTCTTTGAGTTTCTTCATCAGCCAGCCCATATTCTGGCCCAGAACCCTCATGGTCTGCATCCCTTCCGGATCTCGTTCCACATCCTTCTCCGCTAACCCTACGCCAATATTCCAGTAGCTTGAGCCCGGAATTACCATCTGGTTGATCAGGAAGAAGTGGTTTATGGAGTCGAAGACGTGAATCGCTCCCGCCCTCCGAACAGCCACCACAGCCGCGCCCACCTTGCGCTTGAACATATCCCCGTTGGCTTTGCCCACAAATCCCGACCTGTCGATGAGAGCCTTCAGCTCCGGGGTTAGGTCGCTGAAGTAGGTGGGCGATCCCAGGATAATTCCATCAGCCCTGGCCATCTTCTCTATGCATTCGTTTATGATGTCTTTATCCAGGGCGCACTTGCCGTCCAACTTCTCGTGACACTTGAAGCAGGCGATGCAGCCCGATATTGGTCCCCTTAGATGAACCAGTTCCGTCTCTATGCCCTGGCTTTCCAGCTCCGAAAGAGCAACACGGAGTAGGGTGGCGGTATTTCCATCCTTTCGAGGACTGCCATTAAATGCAACTACCAACATTCTTTCTCTCCATATCCTTTTGCATGCAAATCAACGTTCATGATGTCAAAGAACTTCTATTTTCATTTCCACGTGTGAGCCTCGTCCTATGGGCTCATGGCGCTTCAGACCTCAATCAGCTTATACTCTTTATTTCCGAGGCCGATCTCTGCCCCGTAATCCAACTGGATGTTTCCGAGTGTGTTCTCCCAGACTCCTAAGAACTTGTCCTTTCCAGGATTATGGTTTGTTTTCAGAAGGGAGTTTGAGAGGCCCATCTGCCGGTTCACCAGATCATAGCTCGCCTGGTCGATGGCCACCGGGTCGCGAGAGGCCAGGATGCCGATGTCCGGAACGACTGGAGCATCGCTCCAGGGAACACAGTCGCAGTCCGGGGTGATGTTGAGCAGGAAATTGAAGAAACCCGCCCGGTTCTCTTTTCCTGCAACGGCTCCCAGAGCATACTCTGTTATCCTCTCCATGAAGGGCGGCACCTCCACAAACCAGTCGAAGTCCAGGGCGTGCGATGGGCAGACGCGCAGGCACTTGCCGCAGCCTGTGCACAGGTCGTAATCCACTACAGTGATTCTCTTATCTACTGTAATGGCCTGATTCGGACAGTTATCCTGGCAGGCCCGGCAGCCGAGGCATAGCTCAGCATTAAAGACGGGCTTGGCAGAGTGCTGCTCCGCCTTTCCCTGGGCCGTAGCGCAACCCATGCCCAGATTCTTTATGGCGCCTCCAAAGCCTGCCGGCAGGTGAGCCTTGAAGTGCGACACAACAATCAAACTATCTGCGCTGGCCACCTCTCCCGCGATCGAAACCCTTTGAAAATGCTTTTTATCTATCTGAACTTCCCGGCAGTTATCGCTGTTCAGCCCATCAGCAATGATAACCGGCGCGCCTGCAACAGCGCGGCCAAAACCGTGCTCCGCGGCGGTCTCCAGGTGATCGACTGCATTGGCGCGGCTTCCTCCGTAAAGTGTATTGGTGTCTGTGAGGAAGGGCAAAGCTCCCAGAGACTTTACCCTGTCTGCTATCGGCCGGACGAAGACGGGATTTACATAAGAGTCGTTTCCTCTCTCTCCGAAGTGGATCTTTATTGCCGTCAAGTCCCCTTTATGCACTACATCATCCAGGCCGGCGGCGTCGAATAGTCTTTGGATCTTGTTCTGCTTGTTCTCCTGGTAGCTTCTCGCCCTGATGCTGGCAAAATACACTCTGCTCTGCAATTTGGCAACCTCCTAAACTGAACCTATAATCTGCATCTGGAAACTGAAGAAGCTGATGCTTCAAGCGAAAGACATTGGAACGCGGCTTATGTCATGACGGGATTGGCCTCTGCACAACAATTGCATCCGCCTTTTACCGAAATTCGGTTTCGTCAATTTCGTCTTTCTTCATAATCTTCTCGATATCGAAATGGCGAAAGAATATATGCCAATAATTGCTTTGATTCTTTTTGGAGATGATAGCCATTGACCGCTAAAAACTACGAGGCCTGGGATGTATTGGAGTCCGACTACCCGAAGGGCGGCTCTCTGGAAGAACAGCTCAAGTTCCTTTTGCGCTATGCGATCCTTGCCCCATCGGGTCCCAATACCCAGCCATGGAAGTTTGCCATTAATGGAAGCGTCATTTCCGTCTTCGCCGATCTGGAGCGGAGCCTGATCTATGTCGATCCTGATAACCGCACACTCTTCATGAGTGTAGGATGCGCTATCGCTAACCTGGTCACGGCCGGAGAGCATTTCGGTCTTGCTTCAAGCGTGAACTATTTTCCCCGCGGTCAGGAGAGCAACCTGACGGCTAAGGTGAAGTTCGAGCCGGGCGGAAGTAGCATGTCTGGAGGAGATCTATTTCCCGAGATCACCAAACGCCACACCACAAAGGACAGATACGAGAACCAGATGATCGAAATCAATATTTTAGAAGATCTCAAGAAGTGCATAGATCGCCCGGGTTTCGTTCTCAGCTACCTTTGCGATAAGGATTCAAAGTCCACGATGGCGGATCTGGTCTCCCGCGCTCATCAGATTCAATTGGCCAAAAAGGAGTTCCGCCAAAACCTTGGTGAATGGCTGCGCAACAACTGGACAGGAGAGCCGGACGGCATGCCCCTTTACACATTCGGCGTGCCGGACGCAGTTTCGCTGGGTTTTCCCGCTGCCTTCAAGGAGTTTGATCTGAGCCGGGCCGTCATCTACAGGGATTCTGGCCTGATCCACGGCTGTTCTTGCCTGGGGGTCCTTACAACCGATCAGGACGACAGACTTGCCTGGACCTTATGCGGCATCCTCCTGGAAAAGTTACTGCTCAAGGCCACGAGCTATGGCGTGAGGGCCTCTTTCTTCAGCCAGCCCATAGGCCTGCCGGAGCTGAGGACGGAATTGGAGTCATCGATAGGATGCGGTCATCCTCAGCTCATCTTCAGCCTGGGAAGGGCGTTGCCCATGCGCTCCACGCCCCGTCGGCCTTTAGAAGATGTAATTCTGGAATCGTCTTCTTAGACGGTTCTCTGTGAGCTGACGATGTCTGGTCGCTCCAGTGCCGATCTAAGCTCTTCGATCTGCACCGGTTTGGAGATATATCCGTCCATGCCGGCGTTCAAACATATCTCTCTATCACCATCCAGGGCGTAAGCAGTCATGGCCAGGATCTTGGGCCTCTTTTCCAAGATCATCTCCGAAATGGCTCTGGTCGCTTCCAAACCGTCCATCTCCGGCATCTGCACGTCCATGAGAATCACATCGTAATGCTTGCGTTGCAGTGCCTGCACGGCCTCCCGTCCATTGGAGACCACATCTGCCTTGTAGCCCAGCTTCTTCAACATGAGAAGAGCAACTTTCTGGTTGACCTGGTTGTCTTCTGCCAGCAGTATGGTCATATCTGGATGATCGGCCTTGGGGCAAGGGATCCTCTTCATCCTATGATTTTTTGGTATGAGTGCTTCATGCAGGGCAAGGAGGAGGCTATTTTGCGTGACGGGCTTGGTAAGAGACCTCCCGCCTATCCGCTGCCGGCCCGATCCGACAAGAGTAATTGTAGGCAGTCTTTTCTGCATCTCCTCCGCGAGCTCTTCGGCACCAGGAACCTCTACATCCAGAATTGCAGCATCAAAACGGCCTTGAGCCAGCTCTCGTGCTTCAAGAGCTGAGATTACGGGATTGACGTGCATTCCCAAGGAGCGGGCAATGGTGACGAGTTCCCTCAGGCAATACTCGTTGTTCACCAGGGCCATTATCTTCTTTCCCGCCAGATGGAGGTTCGGAACATCTCCGGAAAATGGTTCGGTCTTTATTTTAAAGTGGAAGGTAGAGCCAGATCCTTGCTCGCTCTCCGCCCAGATCTTGCCTTCCATCAGCTCTACAAGCCGTCGGCTTATGGCAAGGCCCAGGCCCGTGCCGCCGTATTTTCTGGAGGTGGATGTGTCGACCTGGCTGAAGGACTGGAAGAGTTTGTCCATATCCTTTGGAGAGATTCCTATTCCCGTATCAGATATGGCGAAGTGGATCTCGCCCGGTTCATCTGCCAATTGCACACGAATCGCTACATGGCCACTTTCTGTAAATTTAACGGCATTGCTGAGAAGGTTGGCCAGGACCTGGCGCAGCCGGGAAGAATCACCAAGAATGGTTCGGGGAACATCCTCGTCGACCACATAGGTCAGGTCGAGCCCTTTTTGCTTGGCCTCTGCAGCTACCATATCTTTTGAGGATTCGATGCATTCTCGCAAGATGAAGGGCTGATGCTCCAGCTTCATCTTGCCTTCATCGATCTTTGAGAAATCCAGTATGTCGTTGATAATGGCGAGCAATGCATCGCCACTGCTGTAAATGGTCTCGACAAGATCACGTTGCTCCGGAGTAAGACCCGTATCGAGCAAAATCCCGGCTAGGCCGATGACGGAGTTCATGGGAGTGCGTATCTCATGGCTCATATTGGCCAAAAATTCGCTCTTGGCCCGAGAAGCGGCGTCTGCCGCCTGCTGCGCCATTCGAAGCTCTCCTTCCGTCTTTTTATGCTCGACCATCTCCTCTTGCAGAGCAGCATTGGCCCTCGAAAGCCACGCCGTTCTCTCCATCACCCTCTTCTCCAGCTCTTCTTGCGTTCTTTTCAAGACCTCCTCTGTCTTCCTCCGCAAAACCGCGTCCCCAATGCTTCCCGCTGCCGCATGCAGTATGGCAATTTCGTTGCCAATCCATTGCCGCTCGCGTTGGCAGTCCTCAAAACATATAGCCGCATAGAACCGACCTTCGATGAAGATAGGCACGAGCAAAAAGGAACGAATTCCATTCGTCTCCAATATCTTTCGACCAAAAGCCGGAACCTCAGAAGTCTTGCCCTGGATGCAATTGTCACGAGCCAGTGTATCCTGCCACTCCAGGAGAAGACCATTGATGGAGAAGTCTCCCGAGAATGGCTTTGCAGGCTCTCTGAACCATTGCAGTGGCAGGCTTTGCAGGTGCTCTTGATGCAATGTATCAAAGTTCTCCAGTATTTGAACCCGGTCTGCATCTGCGGCTTCTCCCAGGATTCCCAGAGTTTTTTGCACTGCATTGGGATCCGGGGTGAGCAGGCAGATCGTGGCCTTGGCGACTCCTTGCAGCAGCAAGTCGCGTCTATGCAGCTCCTCCTCAGCCCGACGTCTCTGGATGAGCTTCCACATACCGCTCATGAGAAGAGTGAGCTGTCGCACATCGGCTTCATTGTACTCCTCTTCCTTATTGCCCACACCTGCCACAATTACTATCTTGCCCTTGTCCATTATGGGCACATTCATGTGGCGTAGAACCATAACATGGCCGGGCGGAATGCCTCGCTTTTCAGCGCAGGTGGAATAGTCATTGGTTATTATTGCTCTTCGCTGTCGCACCGCCTCGCCCCAGAGTCCTGTCTCCTCCAGAAGATAGGCCCTCTTTTTCTGGTCTATGTTGCATTCTTGTATGGCTCTATTGGACCAGTGGTGCATTACGAGAATCTTCTCTTCTTCGTCCACGAAGGCGAGATAGCCAAGGTTTGAGCCGGTCAGTTTCACTCCGGCTTGCAGGGCGAAATCTGTTATCTCTTGGATGGATGCCTCATCCATCTGGTTAAGCTTCTGCAATGCCTCCAGCCGGGAATCATCCAGGAGCAGGGCTTCCTCGGCGCGCATGCGATCAGTAATGTTGTAAAAGTTGGCCAGGAAATAGATGGGCTTTCCAGAATCATCTTTGACCAATGCGCAGATCATCTCTGCCATGTAGGATTGGCCGTCAACCATTCTTATGGGGATCTCACCGCGCCACTGTCCACAAGAACGGATTGCAGGAATGACCTCTTCTTGCACCTTGCTCCTGCCCTCCATGCTTGTGAAATCGAATACAGTCCGCCCCTTCATCTGGGACGCATCAGAAAATCCACTTTTCTTCAGGAGGCTGGGGTTGACGTACTCGATATTGCCTTCCAGGTCGGTGAGCATGATGGCAGTGGGAGACGTCTCCACGACTCTTGTCATCTTCCGTATCTCTATCTCTGCGGCCTTCTGATCGGTCAGATCTCGCACGTATCCTGCCAGGCCCAGTGTCATTCCCGACTCGCCCTGCCAGGGGTAATAGATGGAATCGAGGTAGCGTTCCTTTCCTTGGATCGCGAGATGCACTTCGGTTCGCTCTCGATTTCCTGTCAACATGACTCGCTCTTTGATCCCGCCGATTCGTTTGGCTTCGGAAGGGGAAAATATTTCGTCTTCGGTCTTTCCCAATGCCAGGGAAGCATCTATTCCGAAGGGTTTCTCGTTGGAAAACCAGATGTAGCGCAGATCGCGATCTTGCAGGAACAGGCAATCCGGAAAATGAGATATCATCTGGTGAAAGGCAGCTTCACCAGCAGTGGCGCGGCGCTGCTCCTCTAAGGAGGCGGAAATCTCATCCAGATTTCGACCCAATTTATCAAGAAACGCCGACAGTTGTCTCTCATCGAGGCCGCTCTCCAGGCAATCATCTACATGCCGGCGCATGCATTGGATCTTCGTCTCTATGCCGTCGCCCGTAAGGCTCTTTTCGCCCAAAGCTCTATCACTGCCTGCTCTCAATGGGATTGGCGTCTTACGTCCTAATCAATGTATTGAATATTGGGGTGCAAATGGGTCCTAATAATTCGCCCAATAAAATATGATTTCCTGTATCAAATCCTTGAGATGAATGAGCCTCGTGTCACGGATGAAGGCCTTCAAATGTTTCCTATCGTCATCCCATCCCGCGTTCCAATAATTCAATAAGCTCCTCTGTGTTGTACCTCGATATCAGATCGATCAATCTATCCATCCGCCGATAAAAGCGTCTAACTCTTTCGACCCTCTCCAAAGTAGCCGGAGATATATTTTCACAGGCACGAAGATCGTTTTCGGTCTTTTCCAGAGCTACCATTATGCTCTGCATCTCCTCCCTTTTGTTTATTATCATATCCTTCTTCAGAGAATCAGGATCGGTAACTGGTATATAGTGATATCTCTTATCTCCCTGTATGATCACCCTCTTGGCCATTCCCAGCCTTTCTAATGTGCTCATATTGGAGCTTACGGTGGACTTGCTGTAGCCGGTATCTTCTACAAGCTGGTCCATGGACAGTGGTTCATCGGCAAGAAAGAGCGTGCCGCGCAAAACACTCACGGCATCACAACAGCCGCAGCTACTGGCCCCCTTGACACACGCATCAACCATATATCGTTTTAAGATATGGCTTTCATCTTGATCCATCCTTTTACTGAAGACCACAAATTTTAAGTACTTTTCGCATGTTTCGGACGTTTGGTAATTTCCGAACGACATGGGAGTATGTTTAATGAACGGCATGGATCGGCTTGGCCAATGGATCGCAGATAATCCTACCATAATCATGGCTGCCGCACTCCTTCTGACGGTTGTCTCACTCCACTATGCCCAGCAAATTGAGATGCAAGGGATGACCACTGAAAGCATGGTGGGCAAGGATTCTCCTCTCTATCAGCTTTACGACCATCTTTATGTTGAGAATTTTGGGACGGAGTCCATCGCGGTACTGGTTGAAGCAGATGATGTCACGAAGCCGGAAGTCCTCAAAGCGATGCTGGATCTTTCTGATAAGATGAAGGAAGCACCGGATGTTCTCGGAGTAACAAGCATAGCCGATATCGTGGCAGGTGCAGAGGAGAGCAAGACCGGCGTGCGGAGCATTCCCACTCAGGCGTCTATAGATGAGATTCTATCAGATTCGGGCAATCCGGCAATAAATGCCATAATGCCTGATAAGAAGCATACTATGCTCTCCATCGAGCTGCCTGTTTCCCTTACGGAAGCACAACTGGGAGAACTTTATCTGGAGACTGGCGGCCAGGTAAAAATGGCAGACTTTCCGGGCGACGTGGGGGTAACTGTCACGGGTCAACCGGCGCTCATGAAGTCGATTACCGAGGAGATGGCCAAGAGCAACGGTCCCATTCTCGCCCTGGCAGGACTGCTCATGATAGTGGCGCTGTTGCTTACCTTTAACCACGTAAAATGGTCGCTGCTGCCTATACCCGTCGTCTTCCTGGGTGTGACCTGGACTTTCGGAGCCATGGGATTGTTGCATATACCGTTTACCATGGTATCAATGTCCGCCTTTCCGGTTCTGATCGGTATTGGTATCGATTATGCCATCCAGTTCCACAATCGGATCGATGAGGAGTTCTCCAAAGGCGTATCCCCGGTCAAAGCCGTGATTGAGACGGTCAAGCATGTCTCTATGCCCGTCATGATCGCCTTAATCATAACGGCAATGGGGTTCGTTTCTCTCTTGACCTCATCTGTGCCCATGACCAGATATTTCGGGCTGATCTGCTTGATTGGGCTCTTTCTCTGTTACCTTTCCGCTCTATTTGTGGGGGTAACTTTGCTCTATATAGTTGAGCGGAGGGGCACCGTCCGGAGGTCAAATAATGCTGGAGATGCCGCTGTTATCGTGCCAAAAGACACGGTTATCGGAAGCATATTAGAGAGGATATCGGACATTTGCATTCAAAAGTGGCACATGGTGCTGGCTATAGCGCTTTTGCTCTCACTGTTCGGTGTCTATGCAGATACAAAGGTCCTCGTAGATACCGACTTCAAGAATTATGTGCCTCAGGATCTCGGACCTTTGATTGAATTCAGGCATATGAGCGATGTCTTCGGAGGCACGGACACGGTCGAACTGCTCGTTCAAGCCGATGATATTACCGACCCCGCCATATTGAAGTGGATGGACGAATTTTGCATCTATCTAAAGAATTCTAGAGACCAGATATTTGGATATACAAGTCTCGCAATTTTCGTAAAACAGGCAAATGGAGGGGAGATGCCTCAGGATCAAACCACGATCCATAGTTTGATCGATGGGCTCCCAACTGCCGTGAGGGATAGGTATCTGGATGGTCACAATACGGCTATAATCGACCTGAATGTGGGCAAAGCCATCACCAACCTGGGCGCAGAGGGCACGGATCGGCTCATCAAAGAGATCGACAGAGATGTAGCGTGGCATCCTCCACCACCAGGGGTATCCGTCCGAGAGACTGGAGACTCGGTTGTGATGACCACCGTCATCAGTGCCCTGACTACCGGAAGAACAGAGATGACGTTGCTCGGATTGGTGCTGATCTTTATCGTGCTCCTGCTCATCTACAGGGATCTGATCAAAGCTCTCTTGCCCGTATTGCCCATGCTTGTAGTAATAGGCTGGATGGGCGGGGTAATGTACGTATTCGGCATGAAATACACACCGCTTACGGCATGCCTGGGAGCATTAATCCTTGGAGTAGGATCAGAATATGCAATACTGATGATGGAGCGCTTCTACGAAGAGTTGGCTAAGATCGGGGAACCCCTGGAGGCGCTCAAGATCGCCACACGGCGCATTGGCTCGGCATTGATTGCCTCAGGCCTCACCACGGTATTCGGATTTGCAGCCCTGATATCCTCGCCCTTTTTGATCACAAATAATTTCGGGACAGTTACAGTCCTGGCGATAGTATTCGCTCTCTTGACGACCTTCACCGTCTTCGTGGTGCTCATGTACCGCATGGAAATCAGACGCGAAGTGGTGGAGAATGCAAAGTATGAGATGTTGAAAGCCCTCCGGCTAATGAAGCCCAGGAGGAGGATGATTTATGAGACTTAGAATTGCCTTTATTGCCTTTTGCCTATTCGCTTTGATCGCTGCTGTTCAGGCTCAAAACACATATATTCCCTTTGAGCTGGGCGGAGACAACTACTATACCATGTACGGGGGTCCGAATATCTCCGCCAGCGTTGCCGGGACAGATGAGTTCCAGCGTGGGGATACAGTTTCTCTATACGTGGATTTGACCAACTATGGAAGGACATTGGGTTTCAACGAAGATCAAACACCTCAGAACCCTAAAGAGTTCGCTCTGGCAAATAGCGAGCTGCAAGAAGAGTACAAGAAGACCACAGCGCTCGGAATTATGGCAAGCCTGAAGTCCAATAATCCTGAGGTCGACGTAAAATCTGGCGATCAGGTAGTGCAATCATTGAAGCCTGGAGATAAGACCCAATCGCCCTTGAAGTTCACGATTAAGATTGGAGAGCACGCTCCGGCGGGAATTTATTCCCTCGGTCTGAACCTGTCTTACGACTACCAGGATAACGTTCGCGTTTATGCGTCAGACCTTTCAACCAGCGGAGGCTCGCCAGCTCTTGTAAACTATAGAGTCTCCTACATCTACCATAAGGGCAATCAGACAATACCTATCATCATCTCAGTCAAGAAGCAGGCCGACTTCGTAATAACAAATGCCACAGCCAGTCTTTCTGCAGGGGACAAGAAGATGCCGGTCGAAGCCACATACAAGAATATCGGGGACGATCCCATCAGTGATGCAGTGGCAAGGCTGTCCATATTCAAGCCATTCTCTTCCACTGACGACCAGGCATACATTGGAGCTCTTGGTCCTGGTGAAGAGAAGACCGTCGTCTTCAGGATCGACGTGGACTCCGATGCGACGCCAAAAGGTTATGGCATAAATAGCGAGATCAAATATACTGACATCAACGGCGATACCGTTATCTCGGAGAGCATGAAGATCCCAGTTTCGGTCAAGGCCGCTTCAGCCTCTCTGCTCTTGCCGGCGATCGTCATTCTCATAATCATAGTCGCGGCCGGAGGGTACATGTACAGAAGAAAACAGAAGAGGGCCTGAGACAGGGAATCCTCCGCTCTTTTCTTTTTTCATCGTCGGGCAAAGGTTACTGAAAAATTGTATCGGAAACTCACTGAAAACTTCCTTCGGTTAGAAATATCAAAATCGTATGCATTGGATATGCCTAAAATCTCCGGCAAACGGCTCCCCAACCGTCAGCTTCCCGGAGGGCGGTCTGATTGAGTTCCATGGAACGCGGGGGGGGGGTTGTTTCCGCTTCCCTACACGGTCTCATCTTCGAACGATGAAAAAGGCAGGCAGTAGGCCAAGCTTTTGCGCGGGTCCATCGATCGCCAGCCCCCCAACAGCGCACGAATTTATAGAATGTTGACAATTTTTGGCTCTCAAGTCATGGCCATGAGCTCAAGCTTCGCCCTGTCTGATTCGCCCGATCCGGGTGTGGTTTCCGCTATCTGTGCCTCGTCTTCGGATATATAAGCCAGATAAAGTTTGCGTCGAGTTCCTTGGCTCATCTTGACATGTTTCGGGTCCAGCTCCAGGGCGCGTTTCATCACGCTTATGACTGTTGTTTTATTCAGTCCCAGCATATCCACCAGCTCGCTGGTAGTGTATCGCCCCGGCCTCTCCGCCATGATATCTATGAGTGATCGTGCATGGTTATCTAAGGCTTTTCCATCACTTGAACTCGTTTCTTGGACCGGCGCAGGTCGCCCCTGTCTGGTGCGAAGCTGGCTCTTCAGGTCGGCTACCTCTTTGGAAAGGCGATCAACCTGATCAATCAGCCTACCCAGAAGTTCCACGTCGCTCTTCTTTGAGTCGATCTCTCTGGATATTTTTTCGATGGCTGAAACGAGCATAAACATGCCATGCGCTTCTTTTCGTTCTTTTTCAATCTCTTCTGCTTTTGTTTTGTATAGCTCTAAAAGCTCTTCGAACATTTATTGGCTACTCCTAGTATCTTCTAGTTCGGTCTCATTTCGAAGCGAATTAAAAGGTTGCCGATCATGGGTGCACTACGCTGGTATATATACCTTTCTCTAGATTGTCAGACTACGCTGACATAAGGAGAAGACCTGCCCATCTATCTATCCATCCAGCTGGAATCTGGAATAATAGTACTACAGGGGTATGATATATATTTCTAAAATAATTGATTCAGATTCTCTTTACAATTTCAGGCAATTCTTGAATGTTCCTTATGATCTCATTCGCAGCCTGGCGTAATTTTAGGGCGGGGCGGGTATCCTGCTGTACTGTCAAGATGGCAAGGTCCGCTGCTCTCAAAGCATAAAGATCGTTTAGGCCGTCACCAACCATTACCACTCGACGGTATTTCTTCTTCAGATCTATTACGATCTCTTTCTTTCGTCGCGGGCTGGCGACGGAATAGATCCGCGACAGGTCTATGCCGTATTCCTTGAGATTTGCAAGGCTGCGCATGCTGTCTCCAGAGGCCACGTAGACATCCGCCCCAAGGTTTTCCAGATCTAGCAGGACATTCCTCAATCCCGGAAAAGGGGCGCCACCCGTGCTCAATGCATAGGTTATTTCCTGCTGGCCCTGGTCTACTATCATGCCCGCAGTCCGATAGATGCCCGGGCACCTGGCTCTTACCGCCAGATATACCTCCTGCAGTTCGCGAACTCTGACTTGAGAGTGGCCCAAGATGCGGAGAACCTCATTTCTCGAGATACGACTGCTGGAACAGCTTATCTCCACGCACTCTTCCCGGCCCAAGACAAGTGCGCCCAGCAGGTCGTCGGGTCTACTGGAGACGACGAGATTCGGATCCATCTGAGGCACCACAAGGGCCCGGCCTTTCTTCTCCATGATCAGCTCCCAGGTAACAATCTTCTCAAGAATGACTCCTCGAGCGATATCCTTGGCCACGCGGTACATCATCAGGATTGTACCTGCTACGTCCATGACCACGGCGAGATCTCCAGACATCTATCATTGGTTGGATAAAAGGATGAGATCAAACTATCGGCGGCAAAAAATGGTTGTTCAATCCTGAAACACGTCGCGCGGAAAATCGATAGGTACTTACGATTTCGATGGGAACTATCAAGATGAATGTTCAGAGACGTTCCCCAACGAAGTGCTCATTGCGGTGTTCGCGATCCGAGAATAGCAATCCCCCGGCGCATTATGTGTGTCCTTCTTCTGCTATTGCTCTTTGCATTATCTGCTGATGCCAAAACGCTCACCGTGGGACCGGACGACAGCCTCCAGGCCGCAATATTCATGGCCCGTACAGGTGACGTGGTTCTGGTATCGGAAGGAACATACTACGAGCACATCCGAGTAGATAAATCCATAATTTTGCGCGGTCAAATGATGCCTGTATTGGATGCCACCGCCAGCGGCAGTGCCGTCACTCTGCTGGCGGACGGCATCACGGTAGAGGGCTTCAAGATTGTTAATGCAGGTAGCTGGCCTTCCGAATCCCTTGCCGAGGCGGGAATCAAGGTTCTCTCAGACGGAAATCGGATAACCAAAAATGACGTTAGCAACAATTTTAACGGAATTCTCCTGGCAGGTGTCAAAAACAACAGCATTCTCGACAATACAGTTTGCAGAAATTTAGGCTACGGCATCCGTCTGGAGAAGGCTATCGGCAATACCATTTGCAACAATAGCCTGGAAGGGAATTCGCTGGACGCTGTCGACGATGGATTGAACTTCTGGGATGAAAACTATTACA